>Ga0315297_10003127_pt1 | contig 10609 bp, 8 predicted proteins | sample YL17G15_0_MG_FD_203628 | JGI IMG/M metagenome (GOLD analysis project Ga0315297, IMG submission 203628) | Sediment microbial communities from Yellowstone Lake, YNP, Wyoming, USA - YL17G15_0 | ecosystem: Environmental > Aquatic > Freshwater > Lake > Sediment | place: USA: Wyoming | collected...
TCGAGCGCCTGCCTGGCCTGGTTCGCGCGTTGGCCGAACTCGCGCCGCTCCTCTTTGGGCAGCGTGCCCAACGTGCCGAGGGCGGACATCACCGGGGCGCTCTTGCCGAGGTGCGTGCCCCGCCAGGCGTCAAGCGCCGCGGAATCAGTCGCTGCGCCAAGCGCGGCCAGCGCGTCACGCACGATGTGATCAAAGTCAATCGCCATAGATGTATACAGTACAACGGCGGCCCGGCGATGTCATTGGCGGGCCGTGGCAGCAGAACGGAAAAGGGGTCGGCCCTATCTTCGAGGGATCGGCAACGAAAACAGGTCCGACCCCTTTTCCGCTGTGATCCCGGGCGCGACCTGCACTAAGGTAGCACGCACAGGACATCCTTGAAGCCCGGTTCACGGGAGGCGACTATGCGACTGCGTGACGGATGGGTGACGGCAGTGCTCGTGACGTTGGCGTTCACTGCGTGCAGCGGAGGCAGCGGCGGGATCGGCTCGATCTCGTGCGGGACTCCGCCAGCCGGCCAGCAAACGGCCGCGACGCCGGCCGATCAGGCGAAAGGCAGCTACCGGTTCGAGCGCAGTGGCTGGATCTTCGTGCACCTGGAAGGCACTCCCGCCCAGGTCGGCTTCCAGCACGGCTACCAGCTGGCGCCGGAAATCGCCGACCTGCTGAGGGTGGTGAAGCCGCTGCTCGAGAAGGGATCCAAGAGAGGCTGGGCGTTTTACCGCGAGACCGCCGAGAAGGTCCTCTGGCCTGGCATCGACCAGGAATACCGCACAGAGCTCGACGGGATTGTCGCGGGCCTGACCGCGCAAGGCGTCAAGACAGATCGCTGGGACATCGTGGCGCTCAACGGCCTCGAGGAGTTGCCCGACTACTACGTGCCGTGGTTGGACAAGCAGCAGGGCAAACCCCCGCAGGGCAAGGCCCCGGGCAACTGCAGCGCCTTTATTGCCACCGGCGACTGGACGAAAGACAAGCGCATCGTCATCGGCCACAACGCCTGGACCAACTACATCGTCGGATCGCGCTGGAACATCATGTTCGACATCAAGCCTGCCAGCGGCCATCGGATCCTGATGGACGGCCTGCCGGGCATCATCGCGAGCGATGACGACTTCGGCGCCAACGACGCGGGCATCGTCATCACCGAAACCACCATCACGGGCTTCGAAGGGTTCGATCCGAAGGGCACGCCCGAGTTCTTCCGCGCCCGCAAGGCGATGCAGTACGCCGAGTCGATCGACGACTACGTGCGGATCATGGTGGCCCGCAACAACGGCGGGTATGCGAACGACTGGCTCATTGGGGACAACAAGACCGGCGAAATCGCGCTGTTCGAGCTGGGGCTCAAGACCTGGTCGGTGGACAAGACGAAGAACGGCTACTTTGTCGGCTCCAACTTTCCGGTCAAGCCGAAGCTCATCAAGGAAGAGACGACGTTCGACGTGACCAACAAGGCCAGCTCTCCCAATGCCCGGCGTGCGCGGTGGGAGCAGTTGATGGCGCAGCACAAGGGCGCGATCGACATCGAGCTGGCGAAATCCTTCGAGGGCGACAACTACGACGTGATCGCGAAGAAAGACGGGCCCAACGATCGGTCACTGTGCGGAGCGGTAGAAGACGTCGCGCGAGGGATTCCGGAGTGGAATTGGGCGGCGTATTTCCCGGGCGGGACCGTGCAGGCCAAGGCGATGGACGCGAGCATGATCGGGAAGCTCGAGATGTGGGCGGCGATGGGGAGGCCCTGCACGGGCGACTTCAAGGCGGAGCCGTTTCTCGCGAAGCACCCGCAGTACGGGTGGATGAAGGGCCTGCTGCGCGACATGAAGAGCGAACCGTGGACGCGGTTCGCGATCGGCATGACCGGGGACGCGAAGTAGAATCTACTGAGCGCGACTTCGCGCGGCATGCTGTCAAGCGGGCCGGTCCCGTCGCACGTCGTCGACCAGCACGTGTCCCGATCCCAATCGCGCCTACGCCCGCTGGTGATCCGCCCGCCAGTTCCTGACGGCCTGCTTGATGGCCTTCTGCTCGACCAGCTTCCCGTCGAGCACTTGTCGAGCCAGGTCGGGCAGTTCGGCGTCGCTGGCGAACCGAAGCGCCACCACCTGCTTCACCGTGAGCTCGTTGATGCGCGGCTTGAGATCCGCGGGCAGCAGCTCGCGCATCCGCATCCGCTCTTCGAGGCGAATCACGCGGTCCTGGACCGTCAGCGCCATCACCCGCGCGAGGAAGAACAGCAGCACGAGCGCAATCGCCAGCCCCAGGCCCATCAGATTCGCCCAGGTGAAGTGGACGACGGCCTGGTAGAGCGCGAAGAAGAAATTGATCGCGAACAGCGGGAACGCGACGTAGTGGAACGCCGGCAGGATGCGCGCGTGATTCTCAAACGCCTGTGGAGTCTTTTCGGCCATCTCTGTCTCCTTTGCCTGGAAACTACTGCAGCGATGATACCCTGAACCCGGTCGGACCCCGTTTCGGAGACGAAGCCACGCTCGAGCGCGGCGATCCCAGGCTCGCGACGGATCGGACAGGTGGGCGGCGATCCCGGGCTCGAGAGATTGGACAGTTGGTCGGGGTGACACCTCTGGGCTGGCAGCGTGACGCCCCTGGGATCGCCGGGCTCCAGCCCGGCAAGCAGGAAGCCACGCTGGAGCGTGGCGATCCCGGGCTCGAGCCAGACGGGACAGTTGGGCGGCGATCCCAGGCTCCTGACCTGGATCGATGTGCGGCCCGATGATGTCAGTGCCCGGGCACGTACTCAAGAGACAAGTGAACCCATGCATGAGTGGATCGTCGAAAGCGCGGACGAAGGGATGCGGCTGGACCAGTGGCTGGCCGGCCGGACCGAAGCCGGATCCCGGAGCCGGGCGACGCAGTGGCTCGCCCGCGGCAAGGTGTACGTGGATGGAAGACCGGCCGAGCCCGCCGCTCGCGCCGATCGGGTCGTGGCCGGCCAGCGCGTCAGCGTGTGGATGGATCGCCCGGGCTCGTCGAAGCCGGCCGACCGCTCGGTTCGCGACATGGGGCATCTCCTGAACGTGGTCCATCAAGACGAGGCCATTGTCGTCGTCGACAAGCCAGTCGGCGTGCTGGTCGAACCCCTGCCGGGCCGTGCCGGCGAGGAAAACACGCTTCTTGATCTGCTGGCCGATCACTATCGCCACGAGCGGCGGGCGCGCTCGTATGTGGTGCATCGAATCGACCGTGACACCAGCGGCCTGGTCCTGTTCGCGCGGACGACGGCAGCACGTGATGCCCTCAAGGAGCAGTTCGAGCAGCGCACTCCCGAACGCGTGTACCAGGCCGTGGTGCTCGGCCGGCCCATTCCTTCCGAAGGCGTCTGGCGCGACACGCTCGCGTGGGACCCGTCGGCGTTGCGCCAGCGGCAGGCACACGGGAGGGACGCGCGCGGGAAGGACGCCGAGGCGCAGTACCGCGTGATCGAGCAGTTCGCCGAGGCGGCCGTCGTCGAGGTGTCGCTCGTCACTGGCAAGCGCAATCAGATCCGGGTGCAGGCCGCGATGCGCGGCCATCCGCTGCTGGGTGAACGTCAGTACCGTTTTGGCGCGCCACCCGAACCACCGAGCCTGCCTCACGTCGACCGCCAGGCGCTCCACGCATGGAAGCTCGGGTTCGTGCATCCCGCGACGGGCCGCCGCGTCACCTACACGTCGCCGCTGCCGGAGGATCTCGAGACCCTTCTGGACGCGCTGCGCAGGAGGAAATAGGTCAGGCTTGTGCGGGCTCGATGTCTACGCGGATGCTGCGCCACTTGCCCTGCCGGAATCGCAGCACGCTCAACAGGCACCGCGTCATGTGGCCGAGGACGATGGCCAGCCAGATGTCGGACGGCCGCAGCGTTCCCACGCTGTCGAGCACGGCGCACATGCCGAGCGGGATCGCAATCTGGGACACCAGCGTGATGTAGAAGGGGCTCTTGGTGTCGCCGGTGCCCTGAAGAGCGCCCGTGTAGGTGAGCGCGACCGAGATGAAGAAGCCGGAGATGGCCAGGTACCTGAGCAACTGGCTGCCGATGTCCAGTACCAGCGCGTCATTCATCCCGAAAATCGCGAGCAGGTACTCGGGAATCAGCACGAACATCGATCCGACAACAGCGGCAACCCCGAGGCCGATCCGGGCCGCCACCCACGCTCCCGCCGCCGCGCGGTCGGGATTGCCCGCCCCAAGATTCTGTCCCGACACGGCCGACGCCGCACCCATCAGGCCGACCGACGTCCACGTGATGAGCGAAAACAGTTCGGTGTACCCGACGGCATAGGCCGCCTGCGCCTCCGCACTGTGCGGAAGCGAGCCCATGAAGCGCAGCATCAGCACGCCGGCGACATTCATCGCGATGCCCTGGAGTCCGGTCGGCAACCCGAAGCGAAACAGCGACTTGATGATGGTCCAGTCGGGCTTGAGCGACAGATCGCGGGGCAGCCGAATCACGCATCGCCCGGCCAGCACGAGGGAAATCGCGTACGCGGCCACCAGAAGGTTGGCGCTCACGGTGCCAATCGCCGCGCCAAACGCCCCGAGCCGCGGGATCGGGCCGAACCCCGGAATCAGCACGACGTTGAAGATCACGTTCAACACGGTTGCGGCAATACCCAGCCGCAGCGGCGTCCGGGCATCGCCCGCGGCGCGCAGCGCGCCTCCCAGCATGAAGAACAGCATCATGCCGATGCTGCCGACGAACATGGTGCGCAGAAAGGGCAGCGCGGCCGCTTTGACAGCAGGCGAGGCGTGCACCACGTCCAGCAGGTACGGCGAGAGAAAGTAGCCCGCGGGCGCGAGGATGAATGTCGCCATGCCCAACGCCGTCAGGAACGCCTGGTAGACGACGCGGTTGACCTTCTCGGCATCGCCCGCGCCGGCGAACCGGGCCACCAGCACACCCATGCCCGTGAACAGGGACGCGATGAAGACGATGACGACCAGAAAGATCTGCAGACTGACGCCGATCGCCGCATTGCCGGTGAATCCAACGAAGTGACCCACCATCGCATGGTCAATGATTCCCTGCAGGCCGGCGATCACGTTCTGCAGCATGGTCGGCCACGCGAGCCTCCAGACCGCGGACGCCAGCGGGCCTTCGACGATCGACCGATCAAACGTCTGCGTGCGAGGCGAGGGCAACGCCATGATCCTCCGGTGCAGTGCGAACGAGTCTTCTATGCTACACCGGGTATCTGGGCCTTCGCATCACAAGCAGTGCCGGCTGCCGGCATGCGGAGTTCGGGCAGTGTGCCCACTGCGATCTGGCGTGTTCCGGCTGGCCAAGCGTGAGGCCTTGCGCTAGCATGCTCGCGGGAGTCCACCATGCCTGAAGCCGTGCGGAGCGCCATCTTCTGGGCCAGCGATTTCATCTGGGGACCGTGGAGCACGCCCATCGGCCAGATCCCCGGGCCGCTGATGATCGTGCTGATCCTGACGGGACTGTTCCTGACGTTTCGCACTGGATTCGTGCAGGTGCGCCGGTTTCCGGAAGCGGTTCGCACGATGGTGCCGAAGGCCAGCGTGGGCGCGGCCGGCGCATTGTCGCCATTCCAGGCCTTCATGACGGCGCTCGCAGCGTCCATCGGCACGGGCAATATCGCGGGTGTCGCGACGGCCGTCGTGTCGGGCGGCCCTGGGGCGTTGTTTTGGATTTGGGCGTACGGCTTTCTCGCGACCGCCATCAAGTTTGCCGAGGCGGTGCTGGGAATGACGTTCCGTGTGGCTCACGAGAACCGCAGTTCGTCCGGCCCGATGTACTACTTGCGTGACGGGCTCAAGTCGCGCTGGCTGGCCGGCACGTTTGCGCTGCTGGCAGGCGTCGCGGCGCTGGTCACGACGCCGTTTACGCAGCCGAATTCGATGGCGGTGGTGCTCAAAAGCCAGTTTGCCATTCCCACCTGGATGTCGGGCATCGCCATCGCTGTGCTGACGTGGCTCGTGATCATCGGCGGTGTTGGCGCCATCGGGCGTGCCGCCGAGAAATTGTCGCCGCTGAAGGTGACGCTCTACCTGGCCGGCGGCCTCGTCGTCATCGTGAGCCATCTCTCGCAGCTGCCAGGCGTTCTGGCGCTCGTGTTCCAGGAAGCCTTCTCGTTCCGGGCCGCGGCCGGCAGCAGCGTCGGCATCGGCATCATGGTGGCCATGCGGTACGGTCTGGCGCGGGGCATCTACGCCAATGAGGCCGGCTACGGCACTGCCGCCGTGGCGTACGGCACCGCCCGCAGCAAGACGCCGACGCAGCAGGGATTGAACGCCGTCATCGAGGTCTTCGTGGTGTCGTTTGTCACCTCGTCTATCAGCGCGCTGACGATTCTGGTCAGCGGCGTGGCGCAGCAGTCGATTGCCACCATCAGGCAGGGCGGCGACGGCCTGACGAGCTCGGCCGTGGTGGCGGCGGCGTTCAACACGACGATTCCTGTGGCCGGCGGATGGATCGTCGCGTTCTGTGCGTTCCTGTTCGGCTATACGACGCTGATCGGATGGGCGTACTACGGCGAGCAGTTCTTCGAGTACCTGTTCGGCGCGCGCATCGCCAAACCCTACCGCTGGGCGTACTGTCTGCTGATCCCGCTGGGCGCGACGCTGAGCGTGGAAACCGTGTGGGCGTGGGGCGACCTGATGAACGGCCTCCAGGTGTTTCCCAACCTGATCGGGCTGGTGGGACTAAGCGCGATTGTGGCCACGGCCGCTCGCGCGCGGCTGGGGGATGCGGGGAAGTGATCGCCGGGTGCTCAATCCCCGCAAGATCCTGATCACAACCCGCCCTCCGGATCGCGCTCTTCTCGCGTCTGTTAGACCGGCCGGACGGGCGGGACTTTACCTGGACACGAGCCAGCCGCGGAATGTCTCGGATCGAGTGTCCGCGAGGTCGGTGGCCAGGAGCGGCCGCGAACGCCAGTCGCGTTCGTGCTCCGGCAACGCCGGCTCGAATCCCAGTTCGTCGCGGATCGCATCGGCGAACTTGGCCGGGTGCGCCGTGAGCAATGCGACGACCGGGTGCGGTTCGGTCGTCGAACTGAGGTATCGCCTGGCGCCGACGTAGGCCACCGCTCCGTGCGGGTCGAGCACGACGCCGGAGACGCCATGCGCGTGGCGAATGGCGATCCGGGTCTCGGTGTCCGTCACCCGTTCCCCTCGGACCAGCTGCCGCATCTGGTCGACCGAGCCCGCGTTCAGGGTGAGCAGGCGCGCGAAGTTGTTCGGATCGCCGACATCCATCGCGTTCGACAGCGTGGCCACCGATGGCCGCGTGCGGAGCGTGCCGGTGTCGAGAAACTCCGGCAGCACATCATTCAGGTTGGTCGCCGCGATGAAGCGCGCGACAGGCACGCCCATCCGGGCCGCGAGGACCCCAGCGGTCAGGTTACCGAGATTCCCGGACGGCACCGAGAACACCACCGGCAGCCCCGATGCGTCGGCGACCGCCAGGTAGCTCGCCACGTAGTAGAAACTCTGGGGCAGCAGGCGTCCGATGTTGATGGAGTTGGCCGACGACAGACGCAGCGCGGAGAGCGTCGGGTCGAGCAAGGCCGTCTTGACCAGGCGCTGGCAGTCGTCGAACGTGCCGGGCACGCGAAGCGCATGCACATTGCCGCCGATGGTCGCCATCTGCGCTTCCTGGAACGGCGACACCTTGCCGGCCGGGTAGAGCACCACCACTTGCACGCGCGGCACGCCGGCAAATCCGCGCGCGACCGCGCCGCCCGTGTCGCCGGAGGTCGCCACCAGGATCGTCGCGTGCTCGCCGCGCTCGGCGAGCACGTGTCCGAACACCCTCGCCAGGAACCGCGCGCCGAAGTCCTTGAAGGCCAGCGTCGGCCCGTGGAACAGCTCGAGCGCGAACAGCCGCTCATTCAACTGCACGGTCGGAGCGGGAAAGTCGAGCGCGTCGGCGACGAGTCGCTCGATGACGTCCGGCGCAAACTCCCCGACGAGCGATCGCTGCGCGAGCGCGACCGCCAGACGGTCGAACGCCAGCCCTCGCCACGACTGCAGTTGATCGAGGCTGAAGCGCGGCAGTTCTGTGGGCAGGTACAAGCCGCCATCGGGCGCGAGTCCCTCGAGCAGGCCCTCGACGAAGCTGACGTGCGGCGCTCGGCCGCCCGTGCTGGCCAGTCGCATGTCAGCTGTCCACCACGCGGGCGCCCTCGATGCTGATCGGGCCAGTCCACGCGTCGCTTCCCAGTCCCGCCTGCTCGCGGAAGGCCGCGCGCATCGCCTGCGCCACCCGGGCGGCCACGTCGGCGGCGGCGGCGAAGGCGAACAGCGATGGACCAGAGCCCGAGATCGAGCACCCCAACGCGCCGTGATCCAGTGCGGCGCGCCTGACAGCGTCAAAGCCGGGAATGAGCGTCGCGCGCACGGGTTCCACCAGCCGATCGGCAATCGATCGGCCCAGAAGCGCCAGGTCCTGTTGATGGAGGGCCGCCACCAGCGCGGCGAGATTGCCCGCATTCGCAACGATGTCTGGGAGCTGGAATCGGTGTTGTTCCAGCAGCGCCCGTGCCCGCGCCGTGGAGACTTCGCAGTGCGGATGCACGACGGCCACGAACAAGCCGTCGGGCACCGGCAGCGGGACGATGTCGAGCGGATCGCAACTGCGGACGAGGACGAATCCGCCCAGCACGGACGGCGCGACATTGTCCGCGTGCGCAGATCCGGATGCGGCGCGCTCGCCCTCCATCGCGCAGGCGACGACCTCGCACGGTGAGAGCGGCCGGCCCAGGACGATGTTGGCGGCGACGGCCGCCGCGGCCGCTGATGCGCCCGAACTGCCCAGACCGCTGGCGAGCGGGAGTCCTTTGTGCAGCCACAGCCGCAGACCAGGCGCCGGCCGCCCTGCCGCGACCCGCGTCAGCACGGCAGCCGCCGCCACGCCGGCGCTGTTCTCCGATGCGCTCCGGGGCAGAAGGCCGTTGTCCCCGGTGACCTCGACCAGTTCGACGTCGGGCTCGTCGCGACGCTCTGCCCCCACCGTGTCGCCCGGACGGTGCATCGCGAACCCCAGCACGTCGAAGCCTGGGCCGACGTTCGACACGGTCGCCGGGGCGAATACGCGGACTCGCGGCATCTGGTACTCGACGAATCTTAGCCCGGATTATTAAGGAAGGCCGCGACAATCCGCGAGGTCGCCGGCGCTGACCCAGGCGCTGTGAGCAGGGTCCGGTATCATACGGATGGAGGCGCAGCACGCCAACTGGATGTGGCGCGCGCGACGTGTGATGGCGCTGATGGAATGGCTGGCGAACCCGCAGACGTGGATCGGGCTGGCGACGCTGACCGCGCTCGAGATCGTGCTCGGCGTCGACAACGTGATCTTCGTATCGATTCTGGCCAGCAAGCTCCGCCCCAGCCAGCGCGCGCGGGCAAGGCGCCTCGGCCTGTTTCTGGCCATGTTCATGCGCATCGGCCTGCTGTTCTCGCTGGCATGGATGATCCGCCTCACCGAACCGCTCTTCACGCTGCTCGGCCGCGGCTTTGCCGGGCGCGATCTGATCCTGATTGGCGGCGGGCTCTTCCTGCTCGCCAAGTCGACATTCGAGATCCACGAGAAGCTGGAAGGGGAGGAGGGTCACAGCTCAGCCCGCGTGGCCCCGTCATTTGCCGCCGTCATCGTCCAGGTGATGCTCCTCGATATCGTCTTCTCGCTCGACTCGGTCATCACCGCGGTCGGCATGGCCAACGACCTGGGCGTGATGGTGACCGCCGTGGTGCTCGCCGTCGGCGTGATGATGCTGTCGGCCGATCCGATCAGTGCCTTCGTGGATCGCCATCCGACCGTAAAGATTCTCGCCTTGAGCTTTCTGCTGCTCATCGGCGTCACGCTCGTGGCTGACGGCTTCCAGCAGCACATTCCGAAAGGCTACATCTACTTCGCGATGGCCTTCTCGGTCTTCGTCGAGATGATCAACCTGCGGCTGCATGCCAGGACACGGCCGGTCGAGCTGAGACATTCGTACGTTGAAGAGAAGAGAAGCGGCTAGCCGGGATGACGCTCTTTCGGGACTCTGATCACAACAGGCTTGCCACCCTGGGCGTCGAGGTGCCCGTGACCGCCCGCCGCGGCAGCCGACCGGGCGGTTCATGACCGTCGTCGAGCGAGTGGTCGGAGGGGTCTGGTCCCCTTCGCACGCCGCGCGACTCTCGGCTGGGTTGCGTGGGACGCGTGCCGCAAGCGTTGTCAAGCGATTTTGCACACAAAGTGAGTTCCTGAAAATATTCTGTCCCACTCACGATCAAGCCTGGCTTTTCGCTTACAGGGGGGGGGCAGCACCTGGTGCATACTCCTTCACGGTGCTCGTCGATGAGCGTGGTCACGCGATCGGTGAGCGCCTGCGCGTTGCCCCCGGGCGTGTGTCCGTGAGTCCTGCGGCTCACCCACGTGAGGAGGCCACGATGTCCCGTCCCGTCATCCCGATTCGCCCTGCCCAGTTGATCCTGCCCGCGATGGTGGCGCTGGTGCTGCTGCTGTGCGCGGCCGCACCGGCCCTGGCGCAGCCCGACCATCCCATGGCCGCCAAGGGGAACACTCCCGAGCATGGCGCGCTCAGCACGTTTCCGTGGGAGCACATCGATGCCTACACCGGCAACGTCGTCCTCACCTTTC
>Ga0315297_10003128_pt1 | contig 10607 bp, 15 predicted proteins | sample YL17G15_0_MG_FD_203628 | JGI IMG/M metagenome (GOLD analysis project Ga0315297, IMG submission 203628) | Sediment microbial communities from Yellowstone Lake, YNP, Wyoming, USA - YL17G15_0 | ecosystem: Environmental > Aquatic > Freshwater > Lake > Sediment | place: USA: Wyoming | collected...
AGCGCCCTTTCCGAGATCACGGGCAGCTTTGAAGAAGCCGTGGTAGAGTCTGGCAGAGTTCTGGCAGTTCATGGACGTGTACTTCCAGCAACCTTGCATGATGTACGGTTGGTTGCAGATGTTCAGCTACCTCAAAGTAATGGTGAGGTAAGGATAGAAGGCGAGAGCACCATTCCCAATTTTCCAGGCGACGTTCAAAGAGTATGGTTAGAACCCAGTAATCCGGCTGCATACCCATTAGTTATTCAAGCCATTTTAGCTGCCGACTTAATTGTGATTGGCCCTGGTAGTTTGTTTACCAGCATACTCCCCAATTTACTTGTGCCTGATCTTGTGGCTGCCATACGGGCCAGCCGAGCTTTAAAACTATATATCAGTAATGTGGCAACACAACTGGGTGAAACTGAAGGATACAGCTGTGAGGATCATATTAAGGTTTTAAACGAGCATGTCGGAGAAACGATATTCGATATTATTGTGGTAAATAACAAATACGAAGGTAAATTATCTCCTGGTATTGAATGGGTGAAACCAGTACCGGAAAATGAGAATGAATATCTTATATATCAGGCTGACCTTATTGATGAAATCCAACCTTGGAGACATGATTCAACAAAATTAGCCAGGGTAATCATGGATTTATATCAAGAACGAACGGGACCTTTGGTAGAATAATGATTTGGCATGAAATAAACATTATCAATTACAGTAGTTTATAAATATTTATAGACTACTGAATATATTCTTGCATGGAGGTAAAAATGAAAGTTAAAGTGGGAATTAATGGATTTGGACGGATCGGCAGACAGGTACTCAAAGCTATTCGGGATTTTTATCCTGAGGATTTAGAAGTTGTAGCTTTTAATGATATTGGCGACCTGCCAACGATGGCACATTTACTAAAGTATGATAGCAATTACGGACGTTTCGACGGTACTGTCGAGGTAAAAGATGGCGGACTCTTAGTTGACGGGAAACCGGTTCAGGTATTCAAAGAATCCGACCCATCCAACATCCCCTGGGGTTCGCTTGGGGTTGATATCGTCATCGAAAGTACCGGATTATTTACGATCAAAAGTGATGGGGTCAATAAAAAAGGCAAGCTTGTGAAAGGTGCCGAGAATCACATCACCAAGGGTGGCGCAAAGAAGGTTATCATTTCATCACCGGCCGAGGGGGAGGATTTAACCGTGGTTTTGGGTGTGAATGAGAATATGTATGACCCCAAGAAACACCATGTTATCTCAAACGCATCTTGCACAACGAATGGACTCGCCCCTGCGGTTAAGGTTGTTCATGATAAGTATAAGATCGTACGTGGTTTCATGACCACGATTCACGCTTATACCAATGATCAGAAAATTCTTGATCTTCCCCATAGTGATTTGCGTCGAGCCCGCGCTGCAGCTCTAAGCATCATTCCTACAACAACTGGTGCTGCTAAGGCGATCAGCCTGGTGATACCCGATCTTAAAGGTAAGATGGATGGTTATGCGTTACGTGTTCCAACTTCAACCGTATCGGTGATTGATCTTACAGTTGAATTCGAATTAAGTACAACTACTGATGAATTACGCCAATCATTCCGTGATGCCGCAGCCGGTCCATTAAAAGGGATTTTACAAGCCGTTGATGAACCCCTAGTTAGCATTGATTTCAAAGGCGATCCTCATAGCTCCTCGGTGGATTTGCCATTTACCTTGGTTTTGGGCAAGGAAAAGAATAATTTTGCCAAGATTGTCGCATGGTATGATAATGAATGGGGTTATTCCGTCCGTACAGCTGATCTGGCTGCTTTACTGGCGAAATCGTTATAATATGTCCAATAAAATGCGGATAGGATTCGAAACTATCCGCATTCTATATATTAAGCGGAGAGAATATGTTCAATAAGAAATCCATTACAGATATTGATGTGAAGGGAAAACGCGTCTTGGTTCGGGTGGACTATAACGTCCCAATTAAAGATGCCAAGGTCACCGATGATACCCGGATTGTAGCTGCTATGCCAACAGTGGAGTATTTATTAGCTCATGGAGCCGCTGTGATTCTGTTTTCTCATCTCGGTCGTCCGAAGGGTGGTCCAGATCCGAAATATTCGCTGAGACCCGTTGCCGCGCATCTTAGCGGGTTGATGGGGAAACCCGTTGCATTTACTGACGATTGTGTTGGCCCAGTTGCCCAAGCGGCTGCCAAAGCTCTGAAGCCAGGTGAGATCCTTGTATTGGAAAATACACGGTTTCATCCAGAAGAGGAAAAGAATGATCCCGAGCTTGCGAAAAAAATGGCATCATTAGCCGATATCTATGTAAATGATGCATTTGGCTCTGCCCATCGTGCACACGCCTCCACTGAGGGTGTTGCCCATTATTTACCCGCAGTAGCAGGATTTTTAATGGAAAAAGAGATTCAATATCTTGGTGAGGCAATTGCAAATCCAAAACATCCATTTATTGCTATTCTAGGTGGCGCAAAGATCAGCGACAAGATTGGCGTTATCCGAAATTTGCTAACCAAAACCGATCAAATCTTGATCGGTGGAGGAATGGCAAATACTTTTCTTAAAGCGAAAGGTTACAAGGTGGGAGATTCTCTGTACGAAGAGGAAGCATTGGACACAGCACGCCAGTTATTGCGATCAGGAGCCACAAATATACAACTACCAGTTGATGTGGTGATCGGCGACAGGTTTGATGCCGAGGCAGAGAAGAAAATCATAGCGATAGGATCAGTGCCCGATGGTTGGCGTATTCTTGATATTGGTCCAGAAACTGTAGCAAACTTTGGAAAAACTCTCGCTGGGGCTGGAACAATCGTTTGGAATGGACCTATGGGAGTCTTCGAATTCCCGCGTTTCGCTGAAGGTACAATCGGTGTTGCGAAAGCAGTCGCCAACAGCAATGCAGTCTCCATTATCGGTGGGGGGGATTCAGTTGCAGCGATCAATCAAGCCGGACTTGCAGAGCAAATCACCCATATTTCAACCGGGGGCGGAGCTTCACTTGAAATGCTGGAGGGGCTCGATCTACCCGGATTAGTGGCTTTACAAGATAAATAAAGAGAAAAAATGCATCTTCGTAACCTGGTCTATGGTTCGGGAAGATGCAGTTCTTCTTTTTTGGATCTTCCATTTTATAATCCAGAAACTGGTAAAGCATTTTTTTGAGAACGTGGGTAACCAGAAAATCCCGTTTAGAAGATTCACATTTCTGATAAGAAAGTAGATTATTATCTAAGCTAGATATTAATTCGTTTATAAAAATGAGGTGAGTATGCGTCGTCCATTCGTTGCAGGCAATTGGAAAATGTTCATGACTACAGAAGAAGCGCGGGTGTTGATGTCGGAATTGTTGCCCGGTTTAGCTGCTATCCAGGGGGTGGAAATTGCTATCTGTCCCCCTTTTACTTCGATTCTCCCCGTTGCTGCGTTGTTGGAGGGGACAGGTATCTTCGTTGGTGCACAAAACATGCATTGGGAAGAATCAGGAGCATATACAGGTGAGGTTTCTCCAACCATGCTGGCAGAATTCTGCAAATATGTGATCATAGGTCATTCTGAGAGGCGGGCATATTTCGGAGAAACTGACCTAAGCGTTAATCGAAAAGTCAAAGCAGCTTTGATCCATGATCTCGCACCCATATTATGTGTGGGAGAGACACTTACCGAGAATGAAGCAGGAATCACACAGGAGATCGTGTCCCGGCAGTTACGGGAAGGATTGGGTGGGATTGATCCGGTTTCGATTTCTTCGATTGTGATTGCGTATGAGCCTGTCTGGGCGATCGGCACTGGACGAGCTGCATCAGGTGATGATGCCAATCATGTTATTAAAGATATTATTAGGCGTTTGTTGGGTCAACTATATAGCGAGAGTTTGGCTCAAGACGTACGCATTTTATATGGTGGCTCGGTAAAAGCCAGTAATGCAGGAGAATTTTTCCAGCATGTGGATGTTGATGGTGCATTGGTCGGAGGAGCAAGCCTCAAGTCATCTGAGTTTATACCCATTGTTAAGGCTGCTGCTGGTTAATGGATAAAGCTGGTTTAGAGAGTTTCCTTTATCTTTTATTGTTATTCGTTCCTCTTCTTTTCCTACCAAAATTCCTGCAACGAGAGATCCAATCTATATTTTTATTATTTACCCACCAACCAGAGATATCACTGGCATTATTCTCATTGATGTTTTTTCCAGGTGTCTTATTACATGAATCGAGCCATTTTCTAATGGCTCATTTATTAGGTGTTAGAACCGGTAGGTTTTCCATGATTCCTAAAAAGCTTGGTGATGGTCGGCTTCAACTTGGTTATGTCGAAACAGCATCCACAGATTTCTTCAGAGATGCATTGATTGGAGCAGCTCCTTTGTTTGCAGGAGGATTATTTGTTGGTTTTATAGCTGTATCCCAATTGGAATTTAATATATTATGGGAAAGTCTGGCTCAAGGTCAGGCTGTCTCCTTTCGTTTGATATTAACATCCATTATGGACCAACCAGATTTTTGGTTGTGGTTTTATCTCGTCTTTACCGTCAGTAGCACAATGATGCCCTCCTCATCTGATCGGAAAGCCTGGCTTCCACTGATATTGGTCATTGCAGCCTTTTCGGGATTACTCCTGCTTTTTGGAGCAGGTCCATGGGTTTTTTCCCAATTTGGATCAGTGATTAAGTCTGCCTTGGACGCGATTACAATCGTTTTTGGAATTACAGTTTTTATCCATTTATTATTGCTGCCACCTGCATGGTTGATGAGAAAGCTTCTATCGCATATATCGGGCTATCAGGTGGTATGATATGGAAATACTATTTTAAAGTTTACATTATCGATAGATTATTCGCCTTGTCCTGATTTAGAGAAAAAGTAACAATGAGGCATTACAGGATTCAAAGACTATTAATGGGAGAACTGTAGAAATATGGCATTGCATTGGTATGCACTGCGAAGCAAACCTCGAAAGGAAGATGCAGTTTGGAAACAAGTGAATGAACGTGGGTTCGAAGTGTTCTACCCACGCTTACGGGTCAATCCGGTCAATCCACGATCACGAAAGTTCAGGCCATATTTCCCCGGTTATCTCTTTATTCGAGCAGATATTGATGCTGTAGGACTATCCACCTTCCAATGGCTGCCTCATTCTTCAGGATTGGTTAGGTTTGGTGGAGAACCGTCACCTGTACCTGATAATTTGATCTATGCCATCCGGCAACGTGTTGATGAAATTACTTCAGCTGGTGGCGAAGTTTTCGATGCATTGCATAAAGGGGATGTAGTGCGGATCAATTATGGACCATTTGAAGGGTATGAAGCAATTTTTGATGTTCGTCTTCCAGGGACTGAGAGAGTACGGGTTTTGTTACAGTTTTTGAGCACCCGCTACGTTCCGATTGAGTTGGAAGCCAGCCACTTACAAACCACAAAACGTCTTGAGATAAAAAAATAATTATGAGTGCGCCTGGTCAGGGTTGTGTAGACAATTAGCGAAATTATTTCTATAACATGTGTATCAATCGTAAGTATAAATCAGTATTTCATATACCAAATTATTCACAGATTGGTTTCATTGTTATCTTTCGACTTAGGTTATGATATTACTAAAAGCCCTATAATTGTGGACTATGCCAGCGATACTCATTGTATGTACTGCCAATATCTGCCGCTCGCCCATGGCAGAAGCGATATTAAAGCGTTTGGTCTCAAATCGACAAGATGCTGATCAATGGCATATTGAATCCGCAGGTACATGGGCGATGGATGGATACCCAGCCGCGGAATTATCACAATATGCGATGCAATCGATGGGAATGAACATTACCTACCATAAATCCCAACCTATCCGGTTGGCGTTGATCAAACGGTTTGATTTAATCCTCACCATGGAAAATAATCATAAAGATGGATTGTTATGTGAATTTTGGGAATTTTCCGATCGAATTTTCATGCTCAGCGAAATGGTTGGATTAATGATGGACATTCCGGATCCGATAGGCGGTCAACTGGCTGATTATGAAGAGACCGCCCATCTGCTAGAACGACTACTATCAGATGGCCTTGAGCGGATTTATCAGCTGTCATCAATGAACCAAAAACTCACCTGATGAAATTGGCTACAGACAGAATTGGTTGGTCTAATATCGACCTGAGCATTTATCCCCAAAAATTTGTTGATATCACTCGATTGAAATGGCAAGTACATTAAGGATAAACAGTTGTTGAAATGAGAGGGTTGAGGAATATGGAGGATATAATAATAACCCAAGGAATATATCAAATAATTCGCATGATAAACCTCAAGAAACTATTTTCAATAGTTGGGGTTTTTTTCATTAGAACTCCCACCGGTGAAGGGTGATTTTTTTGTCGAACGATAATGAGATTGTAACCCTTAACCGGGCGATTCAGGGAGACCATGAAGCATTCGGCAAGTTGTATGAGGACTACGTCGAACGGATCTTTAACTATGTGTATTACCGAACAGGGAATCAACACGACGCAGAAGATCTAACTGCCAGGGTTTTCTTCCGGGCAATGCGCAGGATTCCACAATATCAGGAACGAGGCCTGCCTGTTTCAGCCTGGTTATATCGGATTGCACACAACCTGGTTGCGAACTGGCACCGTGACCGTGGACGGCGTCCTGAAATATCTCTGGATGATGGATTTACGGCCATCCCTCATTCGGAACATCCAGAAATAACCTTGTTACAGTTAGAGGAGCAGGATCATCTGTTGCGGATAATTCGAGATCTACCCCCCGAAAGGCAACAGCTAATCATCTTAAAGTTTGTCGAGCATATGTCAAATTCTGAAATTGGACAAATCATGGGCAGGACCGAGGGAGCGGTAAAAAGCCTTTATCACCGAACTTTGCTTTCTCTAAGGGTCGAAATGGATACATTATCTGAAGATGATAATATGGATAGCAAAGGAATTATGTAATGCTGAGGATAATTATGGATGGTGCGGGAGATATCCCAAAAAACTGGAAAGCAGAATATAATGTTCACGTCATTCCGATTAATATTCATTTTGAAAACAAAAGGTTACAACAAGGTGTTGACCCAAGTGATGATGATTTTTATCACATAGTGGAAACATCTGGCGTCATTCCTAAAACATCACAGCCCACACCTCAACAATTCGTGGATTTTTTTAATCGGCTTGCTCAAACCAGCGATACGATCTTTTCCTTGCATGTGACCGGCAAATTGTCCGGAACATATAACTCAGCAGTATTAGCAGCTCAAGAAATAAAAAATATACTAAACATCATAATCTTTAACTCTGGGTCGGGTTCTGCTGCAATGGGCTTTATGTGTAAGGAAGCCCGCCAATTAGAGAAGGCAGGGGCGTCTTTGCAGGCAATCATTAAACGGTTGGAAGTAATCCGCAATAATCTAAACATTATCCTGAATTTGGATACACTGGAATATGCTCGTCGAAGTGGGCGGGTAAATGCATTATCAGCAGTTTTGGCTGCTGTGGTAAAAAATAAACCAGTAGTTATCTTAAAAGATAGCGCTTTGGATATGGGAGAGAAGGTGCGCACGCGCCAGCGGGCGATTAACAGGGTCCTAGAGATTATTCATGAGCAAGTCGGTGATCGCCTAATTAATGTAGCTGTCGTTCACTCTCAGTCGCTTGATGCAGCCAAGGATCTATTGCGAAAAGTCCGAGAGACCTTTCAAGTCAATGAAGTGATACTGTCAGATTTATCGATAGCGATTGTTGCGAATTTAGGACCTCGAACGATAGGAATTGTCGCTTATGCAGAGTCATAATTTATAGAAAGTAGGAAAGATATTCAATTCTATGCGACTAAAAAGAAAACATTATAGAAGAGATTTGTTCGATATTGAATCAATATTGCAATCCAGTTTAAAACCAGTATCCCCGCGGCCCGAATTTATACAGAGTTTACAAAGGGGTCTAATGGATTACACCTTCCCGCAAAGCGAGTCAACTGAGTCTGATATAAAAAAGGTGATTCTATTCGCTTTTGTAGGCTTTACCGGGTTAGTATTTGTTTTTTCTCTTTGGGCACGATTATTAGTAATTATTATCAGTTTGTTGGGGATGGTCCAATCGTCTAAACAGAACAAGCTAGCAAAATAGTATTATTTTCTAATCGATCAATTCCTACTTTGCAAATAACCTGAGCCAGGTCAACTATGAGATAGCTCAGGTTTTTAATTACAATCAATCATTCTTCGCTGCGAAAACCAGGAGTCAGATATTGAATAGGCTTGTACGGTTTCAGTTGTTCTCCAACATTGTCCTTCATGATGTTACCGGAAATATGCAACAATGTGTCACTAAAATCAACATCGACCCCCATACTTGCCAGGCAGGGAAAATGATGGTGAGCCATGCCAGCTTCGTATTCAGCTTCGTCGACAGACATTCCGACTAATTTTTGAGCGACATAACGTGCACACCCACAGACTGCATCCCTTTTTACCTCGACTGATGTTATTGTTCGTCTGAGAGGGTCAACCTCAATAGAAAATTCTGGTTTACCGAAATATCTGGCAAATTCAGCAATGTAAGGGCTGTTATGCTCGAGCTGTTGACGCCGGGTAACCCAGTAATTTGTTTCTGTCAAAGAACATAGTGGTTTGGGTGTGGCACACGAAACATTCATTTTTTCCAACCAGCCGCGGAGTTGCCTGGCTAAACCTCTTGGGAGACTATTCTCATTATCCACGGCTGCGATTACCGCTTTTGCTCCAGTCATTTTTGCAATATCGGGGATGAGCTCAGCCACACTTTTATGTTCAGCAAATGAAAGGATAAGATCCGCGGGTGGTAGCTCGCGGGGAAGAAACTCCTCCGGATAATCAATAACCAATGGGAAGAAAACAGGCGCTCTCCATTGGTTGATTTCCCAATTGGATTGGGCATATTTGATAATGTTTGCCACGTGTCTGGATCCGTAATCGCTATTGATGATGGCGAGGATGCGCATAGTCAATCTGTATTCTCCAACAATAAATTCGTTCCTAACCACTTTGCGTCACTGATCAAGTCTACACCATCTGGTAGATTATAGTCAGGGTTTACTTTTAATAGAAAATGGTTTGCAATATCCTGAAGATGCTCATCCACATCGGGTATGGAGGTGAAAATAGACAGTCGGTCGATGGCACTATTCGTTAGATTTGTATATCCTCGACGGATGAGATATTCACTTAAGATAATGCCAGCTGCACGGCGAGCACAAACACGTGCCATACCTTCATTTCCGGCCTTACGGGCTGAGATGGCTTGCTCGATTTCATTATCATACTCCCACTTCCACTTTGCCTCTGGCTTCATAAAGAAAATTTTACCATTCCTTGACCGTTTTAGATTCGCTGGATACAATGGATTAGATGAATATTGCATTAGTCTTGAGGGGAGGGGCGGAGAAGGCTACAAATGAATATTTTCCTTTTGGTGTGTGAATAGTTATGAGTCGCGACCTGCGTCAATTTGCCAGACAGACAAACATCCGATTAATCATCGGTTTTCTCCTGGTTTTATTTATCATTGGTGACGGATTGATCTACCTGTTTATTGGACAGCAAGCAGCGCTCATGGGTGTTATTTGCTTGCTGGCGGGTTTATCGCCTGTAATTCTGATTATTATTGCACTGTGGTTCATTGATTGGATCGTTCGACGAAACGATCTGGGATAATCAGGTGTGCATGTCAATAGATAATGAAACTATATCTATCAATAATTGGGTAATGCGAATTCAGCGACCAGCTGGTTCTGGTCCATTTCCTGTCTTAATAATGCTGCATGGTTGGTCCGGTGATGAGAATTCCATGTGGATATTCTCTCAGAACTTGCTCAAGAGTGCCTTATGGATTGCTCCAAGAGGGATATATAAAACGAAACTCACCGGCTATAGCTGGCATCCTGAAATTACCAAACCATGGCCATGGATAAGTGATTTTATGCCCGCGGGGGAAGCATTAATCAATACGATTTCCGGTAATAATTTCCCCGATGGGGATTTCTCAGAGTTACATATAATTGGCTTCAGCCAGGGAGCAGCATTAGCATACACAATTGCTTGTGTAAATCCAAACTATGTTGCAAGCCTGGCTGTTTTATCTGGATTCCTCCCCGATGGTGCTGCTGGCATGCTAAACCCCGACAGGCTAAATGGTTTACCGGTGTTTATCGCCCACGGAACTGATGATGACGTGGTTCCGATCGAGCGTGCGAGGATAAGTGTTGGTTTATTACAAGACGCTGGTGCTGATGTCATCTATTGTGAGGATAACGTCGGACATAAATTAAGTATAAAATGCTTCCGAGCGCTGGAAGCATTTTATAATAAAGAAAAATGCTAGGTTTACCCACTGTTATCTATAAAATACCGCTCATCATTCTAGCCACTGCCTGGTAGACCGGGGAATCATTACCCAGATCGACCAAAGGTTTCCCAGTGAATTCATATTTACTTAACTCAGCGTCTGCTGATATTGTTCCCAGAAGGGGAATTCCCAACTTTTCAATTTCAGTCTGAAGTGCAGTTGGGAGTTCACCGGGTAGGCGGTTGATGATCAGATAGGCGTTTTCGATACGAATATCCATCTCATTGCGGAAGGACGAT
>Ga0315297_10003130_pt1 | contig 10607 bp, 9 predicted proteins | sample YL17G15_0_MG_FD_203628 | JGI IMG/M metagenome (GOLD analysis project Ga0315297, IMG submission 203628) | Sediment microbial communities from Yellowstone Lake, YNP, Wyoming, USA - YL17G15_0 | ecosystem: Environmental > Aquatic > Freshwater > Lake > Sediment | place: USA: Wyoming | collected...
TGAGATCATCGGCGCCGAGCTCGACGACGACGATCTCGATCGCACATCCCTTGGCCTGCTCTACCTCCTGGGCCACGGCGAGGAGTTGCACGAGATCGACCCGACGCGCGCTCGCGACGACGCGATCCGATCCGTGCTCCACCTGCTCACCGCGATCGCCCGCGACCAGACACTCATCGTCACCATCTCCGACCTCCATTGGGCCGACGAGCTCGTCCTCACACTGGTCGGCCGTCTCGTCGAGGGACTCCGCGGGCTCCCGTTCGTGCTCATCGCCACGACTCGGCCCGAGCTCCTCGACCGCTGGCAGCCCGAACCGGGCCGCCACAACCTCACCCTCCTCCATCTCGACCCGCTCGATGCCGACGCCGTCACCGCGCTGGCCCATGAGTTGCTCGGGCCCGATGTCGACCCCGAGCTCGTCGCGGTCCTCTACGAGCGCTCCGGTGGCAACCCATTCTTCGTCGAAGAGCTCGCGGCGCTGCTGCGCGAGACCGACCGCGAGGAGGCGGCGCACACCCTCGACCCCGGCCGGCTCCCCGCCACGTTGCGGGGGTTGGTCGCGGCACGCCTCGACGCGTTGAGCGCCGGGGAACGCAACGTGCTCGAGGACTGCGCCGTGGTCGGTTCGAGCGGGAGCATCGAGACGGTGCGTGCACTCGTCGACGCCCGTGGTGACGCGATCGACGTGCCCGAGACCCTCGCCCGCCTCGGTGCCCGAGAGCTCGTCGACGTGGACGGCGATGAGTTCGCGTTCGCGTCCGAAGTCGTGCGCGACGTGGCCTACGGCACGCTCGCCAAGGCCGAACGGGCCCGACGCCACGCGGTGCTCGGCGCATGGTTGGCCGAGAGCCCGGGCGCCGAGGCCTCCATCGGAACCGTCGAGCGCGCCGCGCATCATTACGGGATCGTGGCCGAGCTGCTCCGAGAGCTCGGATCGGTGACCGGCGTCGCGCCCGACTTCGGCGCCCGGGCACTCCCGGTGCTCGAGGGGGCCGCCCGTCGTGCGACCGACAGCGAGGTGTGGCGCAACGCGGCGCGCCTCTACGACCAGTGCCTTGCTCTCACCGACGGGGACACTCCCGAGGCCGACCGCTGGCGCCTCCTCCTCGGACGTGCCCACGCGCTGGCGGAGCGGCGCGAGCTCGACAAGGCACGCGCAGATCTCGACGAGGTGTTGGAAGACGCACCGAACGGTGGACGGGTCCACGCCATGGTGCTCACGCAGCTCGGCGAGCTGCACCAGATGGAGGGCGACTACCAGCAGGCATTTGCCACAATCGAGGAAGCACTGGCGCTGTGGCGCGACCTCGGCGACGACCATGGACTCGCGACCGCGTTGCGGACCCAGGGTCGGACGGCGATGTTCCACGGCAACCTCGGCCAGGCCGAGGCCGACTGCACCGAGGCGCTCGACCTCTACCACACGCTGCACGACCGCCGCGGTGAGGCTTGGGCACTGCAGAACCTCGCGACGATCTCCTTCTTCCGGGGAGACGCTGCGATGGCCGAGCAGCGCCTCAGCGCAGCAGGCGAGATGTTCCACGACCTGAACGACTGGGGTGGCCTCAACTGGAGCTGGGCCATCCTCGCGTGGACCCGGTTCATCCAGGGGCGCTCGGCCGAGGCCGAGGAGATCGCCATCGCGCAGCTCCCCGAAAGTGAGGCCAGAGGCGACGCCTACGTCTCGGGGATCCTCGAGATGCTCCTCGGCAACCTCGCGATGTGGGACGGCCGGTCGGCCGTCGCGGTGCAGCGCGCCCGCCGCGCGGTGAGCCGCTTCCGCCAGCTCAACGACCCGTGGGCGATCACGACGTCGCGCGGGGTCGAGCTCCGAGCCCAGATCGCGCTCGGTGAGATCGACGAGGCGATGGCCCAGCTGAACGATGCGGACGGCGCGGCGGTGGTGGCAACGCTGACGCTGCGGGCCCAGGTCCTCGTGCAGCTCGGTGCGCCCGAGGCGCTGGCGGAGGCGCTGCACCTCCGGGCCTCCGAGGCGGGGGCGGGCTTCGCGAGTGAGCTCCAGCGGACGTTGGGTCTTGCGCTCCTCCAGGCCGGTCGAGTCCCCGAATCGATCGCCCAGCTTGAGGTTGTAGCCGCACCCGCGAGCGCGGGGCCGGCCGACCGCGCCGCGCTGGCGCTCGGGTACGCGGCTGCCGGGAGGACGGACGACGTCCACGCCCTCGCGGCCGGCAACCGCGAAGGCACGTATCTCGACCGGTTGCAGCTCGGGCTCGCCGACGCGTTCGCGCTGCTTCGCGACGGCGACGCGCAGGCGCCGGCCGCCTTCGACGCGCTGCTGTTGGAGATCGACGCGACCGAGTCGCGACTCGACCAGGCCATCGTGCGCCTCGCCCGTTCCATCGCCTGGAGGACACTGGGCCGCGACGACACCGCCGCAGCCGAGCGAGAGGCGAATGCACGACTCGCGTCGCTCGGGATCGAGGCGTCGGGCTGGGTCACCGTCTTCGCCGCCGCGGCGGGGGGCTGACCGCCTGTTCTCGTGACGTTGTCGGCCCCCAGGGCGGCCGATTTCTTCACGAGAACGGGACTGTGTCTAGACCAGGCGGAGCGCGTCGAGCACTCGGGCGCACGCGAGGCCGTCGGCGAATGTCGGCACGTCGGGACCCGACTCACCGTCCTCGACCGCGTTGCGCACCACCGCGGCCCATCGCCGCATCGGCTCGGTGTGGGGATCGCCTTCGGACTCGGGACGATCCCGTTCCTCGCGACTGCCATCGGTGCGCCGCAGCACGATGCGCCGCTCCCCGGTGCACTCGAGCACCCCTTCGTCGCCCGCGATGACCAGGCGGGGGGCGATGTTCGTCGGCGCCGCGAAGCTGGTGTCGATCGACACGGTTACACCACCCTCGAGCGTCAGCCACGCCGAGAACGCGTCCTCGGCATCACAGACCTGGAGGATGCCCCTCGGGTCGGACCGCTCGCGCACGACCGTGCGGCACTCCCCCCGCGCTTCGACGACCTCGCCGAAGATCCACCGCAGGGCATCGACGGCGTGCGATCCCCACGCACCGAGCCAGCCGCCGCCCGTCGAGCGTTCGAAGAGCCAGCCGTAGGGGCGTAGGGGGACCCGCGACCCGGCGCTGAAGTGCGTCCAGGTGACGTGCTCGGGGCGCCCGACCGCGCCGTCCCGCACCATCTGGCGCACGAGCTCGCGCACGGGATCGCAGCGGAACTCGAAGTTGACCAGGTGGGTGCACTCGGCGGCCTCGGCCGCACCGAAGAGCGCCTCGGCCTCGAGGGCATCGACGCCGAAGGGCTTGTCGCAGAGCACCGCATGGCCGGCGATCAGCGCCCGGCGCACGTGGGAGACGTGCAGGAACGGTGGCGAGTGCACGGAGACCAGATCGATGTCGCTGCGGTCGCAGAGGTTCGCAACGTCGGCGTCGTTGCGAGCCGAGACGACCTCGACGACCTCGCACCCGTCGGTGGCGGCGAACACCGGCGCGACGACCCGCTGCCCGAAGCCCGTCCCGATCACGCCGACGCGCACCGTCATTGCGCTACTCTCCCACCGTCGCGGTCGGGTCGGGATCGACGCCGCCGACCCCAAGATGCAGCCGGGCGAGGAACCAGTGCCCGAGCGGCCCGATGCCGAACGCGAACAGCACCGTCCCGACGCCCACATCCCCACCGAGCGCCCAGCCGATAGCCAGCGCGGCGAGCTCGAGCAGGGTTCGCACGGCCCAGAGCGGGTACCCCTTGGCCGAGATGCCGGTCATCAGCCCGTCGCGCGGTCCCGGGCCGAGCCCCGCGCCGATGTAGAGCCCGATGCCGAGTGCGGTCACGACGATCCCGCCGAGCAGCATCGGCCACCGCAGCAGGAGAGAGTCGGGGGTGCCGATGAGGTGCAGGCCCGCGTCGACGACGAAGCCGACCGTCAAGGTGTTGATCAACGTGCCGATGCCGAAGCGCTGCCCGAGGGGAATCCACGCGACGAGGATGAGCAGCCCGAGCAGGACGACCACCACGCCGAACGACAGGCCGGTGATCTCGGCGAGGCCCTGGTGGAGGACGTCGTAGGGGCTCACGCCCAGCCGGGCCTGGATGATCAGGGCCACGCCGAACCCGAGCACGACGATCCCGGCAAGCAGCCGGGGCAGACGCTCCCGCAGCTCGGCAACCGACGGGAAGAGGATGACGCCGAGCTCGGGCCGGGCACCCCCGGCCGGCGGACCCATCACGCTCCTCGCAACGCGACCACGACCTCGATCTCGACCGGGCCGCCGCGCGGCAGTGCCGATACCCCGACCGCCGATCGGGTGTGGCGCCCGGCATCGCCGAACACGTCGTGGAGGACGCGACTCGCCCCGTCGATCACGGTCGGCTGCTGGGTGAAGTCACCGATGCACGCGACGAAGCCGAGCACGGTGAGGACGCGCTCGATCGCGTCGAGCGATCTGAGCTCCGATCGCAACAGCGACAGCGCGTTCAGTGCGCACAGCGCTGCGCACTCCACACCGACTGCGACCGGGACCTCGCGCCCGAGCAAGCCGGTCGCGTGGAGCTCGCCGGCAATGTTGCGGGGCAGACAGCCGGAGGTCCGGGCCACGCCTCGGTGCACGACCACGGCGTCGAGCGGCTCGTGGGGCGGGAACGGCCCCGGCAGGGTGAGCCCGAGCTCGGTCAGACGGTCGTCGAACACGCCCGGACCCTACGCGGTGCGCCAGACCGTCGGCACTGCGGGACGAGGCTGGTACCTTCACGCGCCCGAGGGCAACTCGTACGGCCGGTCGTACGGCCGGTCGTGCGACGCCAGGGAAGAGGGCAGCGACGATGCAGATCGGGTTCATCGGACTGGGGGCCATGGGGCTGCCCATGACCCGGCACCTCGTCGACGCCGGGCACGACGTCACGGTCGCTTCCCGAAGCCGCGGGCCGATCGAGGAAGCGCTGGCATTCGGAGCCCGGGAAGGCGCCGGTCCTCGTGGTGTCATCGAAGCCAGCGAGGTCACCATCCTGTGCGTCCCGAACTCGCCCGAGGTGGTGGAGGTCGTCGACGCGGCGCTCCCCGTGCTCGCTGCCGACAAGATCATCGTCGACACCTCGACCATCAACCCCGAGGTCGAGCGTGCGCAGCACGAGCGCGTGGGCGCGACCGGAGCCGGCTATCTCGAGGCACCCCTGTCGGGCGGAACCGCCGGTGCCCACAACGGGGCCCTCACGCTCATGGTGGGCGGTGACGCGGCGGTGCTCGATGTTGCCCGCCCGGCGCTCGAACCGTTCGCGGGGCTGATCGTGCACGTGGGCGGCCCCGGCAACGGGCAGGTGGTGAAACTCTGCAACAACGTCATCTACGCCGCGCAGATGCTCGCGACCGCAGAAGCCACTGTCATGGCAACCAAGGCCGGCGTCGACCTCACCTGCCTCCACGAGGTGCTCACCCACGCCACCGGCGACTGCGTCGCGGTGCGTACCCGGCTCCCGGCCGAGGGCGTGGTGCCGGATAGCCCGGCATCGAACAACTGGAAGCCGGGCTTCATGACCGACCTCATGGCCAAGGACCTCGACCTGGCGATCGCGCACGCGGCCGCGGCGGGCACGCCGTTGTTCACTGCCGGGATCGTGCGCCAGATCCTCGGCGCCGCGAGTGAAGCGGGATACGGGCGTGAGGACTTCTCCGCCCTCGCCAAGGTGGTGCGCAAGCTCGGAGGCGTGTGAACGCCTACGAGGATGTGAGCTCCGGGGGTGGGACTCGAACCCACAACAATTCGGTTAACAGCCGAGCGCTCTGCCGATTGAGCTACCCCGGAATGGCCTCAGACGATAGCAGCGCTCGCATCAACCCCATGATCTGCCGATGTGTTCGCGAGCAGCCGTACACCACCGCAACGCACCCATGAACATGCTTGTTGTGGCGAATACCGGCGTCGGGTACCGCTCGGTAGGCCTTGCCGAACTGTGTCCGCGGGACCCCGGTGACCTCCGACCAGAACTCTTCCGCTTCGTCCAGATCGAGGCCGACATGCAGGTAGAGCCGCACCCGGAGTCGGGTCTCATCGATTTCGAAGTGGGCTCGTAGCCACGTACAGAAGAACGAGACAATCCTGGCGTCGGTATTGGCGAGCTTCACTGCGCCGTCAGTCTTCGACCCTTCACCCGCGTAGAGCGCAACCCCGGCGGCAAGGAAAGCGGCGGGATCCAGGACTCCGATCCGTCGGATCCCTTCAGCGTCACACTCCGCGATCTCGCGCAGCTTGCGTTCGTGGAAGGGATGTGGGCGGGCGCGTGGACCGTACCGGCGCTTTGACGGGATGAAGGGGACATCGCGGACCCAGAGGGAGACCGACGACTTGGAGACGCCGAGGAGGTCGGCGATCTCCTGGAGGGTCTTGCCCTCGGCGCGCAGGCGGCGCGCCTCCTCTCGTTCTCGGAGCTTGCCTCGATAGCCCATGCTTCGACGGTAGCGACGGGGTGTGACAGCATCGTCGTATGAGCATTCCGAGGTTCCGACTGGGAGTCATCATCGGGTTCGGTGCCGGGTACTACCTCGGCACCAAGGCCGGACGCGAGCGGTACGAGCAACTCCGATCCGTCGTCGCCAAGTCACCGTTGTCCAAGGTGCAGGCCGCGTACGAGCTCGGGATCGAGCGCCTGCGCGACACCCCGCTCCCGGGACCGAGCGAGGCCGTCGTGCCTCCCTCGAACAACTGACGCCCGAACGCAATCCGATCGGGCTGACCGCCCGGGGTACGTGATGATGTTCCCGCAACGACCAGGAGAGAACTCCATGCGCACGAGGCCGATGTCCCGGTTGCTGCTCACCGCCGTGCTCGCCACCAGTGTGGGCATCGCCGCCGAGGTCACCCCGGCCGTCGCCGGCTCGGCGTCTCGCCACGCGACCACGGTGCAGGCCAAGAAGCGCAAGAAGGCGACCATCAAGGTGGCCACCACGAGTCTCGGCACGATCATCGTGGCGGCCAACGGCAAGACGCTCTACGCGTTCGATCCCGACGGGACCGATACGACCACGGCACAGTGCTCGGGTGGATGTGCGGGGGTGTGGCCGGCGCTCATCGCCAAGGGCAAGCTCGTCGCGGGCAAGGGTCTCGACGCAACCAAGCTCACGGTCGGCGGATCGAAGCAGGTCGCCTACAACGGGCACCTCCTCTACTTCTACGCGCCCGACGCGGCGTCCGGCGCAACGGGCGGCCAAGGGATTGGCGGGGTGTGGCACGTCGTCGGCGCCGACGGCAACTCGATCACCTGACCAAGACGCCACGGGGCTGACACCCATCGGAGGGAGCGGCACCGCGATGACGGGGCCGACGCGTGACCCCTGGTGGGACCGTCCGCTCCCCGCGGCCAGCACGACACCCGCCAGCACCCTGCCCAGCCTCCGCACGAGCCGAGACACGACCGGCCGGACCGGTCGCTCGTGGCACGCTCGTTCCCGCAGCCCTGCTCGACGGTCCCGAGGCCTCGAACCCCGCCTACGGACGGGTGCCGGCGGCTGGCTCGAGCATGACGAGTGGGATCTCGCGATCGGTCTTCGTCTGGTAGTTGGCGTAGCCCTTGTACTCGGCGGTTACCCGGGGCCACAGCGCAGCGCGCTCGGTGGGTGTCGCCACACGAGCCCGCATCGGCTGCTTCGGCTTCCCCGCGAACGCCACGTCCACGTCGGGATGGTCGCGCAGGTTGAGGTACCAGGCCGGGTGGTGGTCGTCGCCCCCTCGGGACGCGACGATGACGATGGCGTCGCCCTCCTGGACCGGCGACGTCAGCATCACGGTCCGGGGCTCGCCGCTCTTCCGCCCCGTCGTCGTCAACTCGACGACAGGCATCCCCCCGGCGCGCCACCCGAGATGCCCGAAGCTGATCGTGAGCACTGCTCGGTGAAGGGCGTTCATGGTCTTCAACTGAAAGTCACTCGGCATGACCTGGACACTACGAGCCCGCAGCCCCTGGCGCTCGCCCGACCGGTGCCCCTGACCTGGAGTGGTCGGCAACCCGGGAGCTCTTGCAGTGCCTGCGCGGTGGGGCCGGAAGGGATCGAACCTTCGACCGAGGGATTATGAGTCCCCTGCTCTGACCACTGAGCTACGGCCCCCGGGGTGCACCGACAACGTAGATCGCCGGCTGGGCCGAGCACCGGCCACGCGTGCGTAGCGTGGAGGCCATGGCCTGGCTTCCCGACGATTTCGAGACCCCCGCCCCGTTCGATCTCCGCAGCGGTCATCACCTCGGGCCAGAGGCGGGCCTGGGATCCCATCATTGCCTGTCCGCACCTGAGCGTCGGGTCGCTCAGCAAGCCGCGCGCTCTTCGTCGCGGCGCGACCCGGACTCAGGCGCTCACGCCTCTTCGAGGTAGTCGCGGAGTCGCTGCGATCGGGTCGGGTGGCGCAGCTTCGCGAGGGTCTTCGACTCGATCTGGCGGATCCGCTCCCGGGTGACGCCGAACTCCTTGCCCACCTCTTCGAGCGTGCGGACCTGCCCGTCATCGAGCCCGAACCGGAGCCGCATCACCTGCTGCTCCCTCGGGTTCAGCTCGAGCATCGCCCGCTCGATCTCGTCCTTGAGTCGCTCGCGCTCGGCCGCGAAGTCGGGTGACACCGCGCTCTCGTCGGCGACGAAGTCGCCGAGGTTGCTGTCGTCCTCCTCGCCGACCGGCGTCTCGAGCGAGAGGGGTTCCAGGGCGATGCGCTGGATCTCCCGGACCTTCTCCGGAGTGAGGTCGACGCGGGCCGCGATCTCGTCGACCGACGGCTCGTGCCCGAGTTCCTGGAGCATCGAGCGCTGGGTCCGCAACACCTTGTTCATCGTCTCGACCATGTGCACCGGGATACGGATGGTGCGGGCCTGGTCGGCGATCGACCGGGTGATCGCCTGGCGGATCCACCACGTCGCGTAGGTCGAGAACTTGAAGCCCTTCGTGTAGTCGAACTTCTCGACGGCACGGATCAGGCCGAGGTTGCCCTCCTGCACCAGGTCGAGGAGCGCCATCCCTCGACCGATGTAGCGCTTCGCGATCGACACGACGAGGCGCAGGTTGGCGCTCGTCAGCTGCTGCTTGGCGAGCTCACCATCGATGAGGGCTTTGAGGTCGGCGGCCAGGACGCGGGCCTGGGAGTCGGGGGCGAGCGACTCGACGAGCGCATCGCTGAGGAAGATCATCTCGGCGTAGCTCTCCGCGGTCTTCGTCGCGGTGCGATGGGCCGGCTCGAGCACCGGCTCGACCGGGCGCGGCAACAGCTTCGTGACCTCCGCCTCGAGCGCCCCCGCGACCTTGTCGAGCTGGCCTCGCTGGATGTCATCGAGCTCGTCGCAGGCGCCCAGGCGGTCGGCTACCTCCAACGCGCGCTGCAAGGAGCTGCGCGTCGACTGACGCTTGGCGAAGTCGTCGATCTCGACATCGGCGGCGACCGGCACTCCGTCTTCGGTCGTGTCCGTCGCCGCGTAGGCGTGAGCCCCGGCCTCGATCCGCCGGGCGTAGGCCTTCTCCTCGTCACCGGTGAGCAGCCGTACCTTGCCGATCTCTTTGAGGTACATGCGGACCGGGTCGAAGCTGCCGCCCTCACCCCGATCACGCCCGACCTCGAGCGCATCGTCGAGCCGCTCGGCGGCAGTACGACGCTGGCGAGGACGGGCCAACGCGTCACCCCGGGGAGCCACGACCGGCTCCGAGGGGGCCGGACGGAGCGCCTCTTCCTCACGGAGCTCGGCATCGATCTCGTCGACGACCTCGACACCGCGGTCCGCCAGACGCGCGTAGATCGAGGCGAGCTCGGCAGTCTCGGGCTCGAGCGTGTGGAACGCGGCAAAGACCTCGCCGGAGGTGACCGACCCTCGCTCCTCCGCGCGTGCGACCAGCGCCTCGAAGTCGAGGTCGTCGACGTGCTCGTCGGTGACCACGTCCGGCTCCGTCACGCCTCCTGCTCCACTCGCGTGTTCTCTTCCGTCACCGTGCCGCTCACGACGTCAGCCTTGACTTCGACCTTCAGCGCGTTCTCGCGCGCCTCGGCGACGACCCACCCTACCAACTGGGTCGCGGCGTCCAGCGCGCGCGGCCAGTCGCCGACCTCCCGACCGTGCGCGACGGCATCGAGTTGGATCTTCACCGTGCTCGCGCGGTCGTCGCCGTCGCGCAACATGCGCGCGAGCATCCGCTTCGCGACCGGCTCGACCGTGTTCACCATGAGACGACCACGCACCGTCGTCGGTTCGTCGTCGGCCTGCGGATCCTCGACCGCCAGGCGCTCGAGCAGGTGCCGCACCGGCCCTTCGGCCGAGTCGATCGCCTGGTGCATGTCCTCCGAGGAGATGAGGAGGTCGTAGGCACCGCGTGCGACGGGGTCGAGGAACAGCGCTTCGTCGAGCCAGTCGGCGACGAGGGCCGGCTCGTGTACCGCCCACCGCAACACGTCGAGCTCGCGCCGGTCCACCTGCAGTGGCTCGACCCGCTCGGGCGGCGCGTCCGCGTCGGGCTCGGGTTCCGGGCCGGTCGCCCGGCGTGTCGGTCGCGACTGCTCGCGACGGGGCTCCATGGCGGCCCGGGTGACCTGGCTCCGGATGCCGTCGGCATCGAGGTCGAGGCTCCCGGCCAGCTGGACCGCGTACTGGTCGCGCACGAGTTCGCTGGGGTGCTC
>Ga0315297_10003131_pt1 | contig 10606 bp, 7 predicted proteins | sample YL17G15_0_MG_FD_203628 | JGI IMG/M metagenome (GOLD analysis project Ga0315297, IMG submission 203628) | Sediment microbial communities from Yellowstone Lake, YNP, Wyoming, USA - YL17G15_0 | ecosystem: Environmental > Aquatic > Freshwater > Lake > Sediment | place: USA: Wyoming | collected...
CCTAAGCGTCGTTATCAGCGGAGGGTTCTCACCATTGAGAATCAGCGCTGATTGCCACATGTGACGTTCTTATACTTCCCGGGGGCGCATGTGTACCTTAGGAAGGAAAAGGCTTCGGATGACACCAAACAAGGATTTTGCGCTCCTAGTCGGCAAGGCGTTCCTGCAAGAAACACACCAAGGGCACCGCGACGCAGCTATAGCCTTCGGACGGGCGTTCCTCCTAGCTCTCGGCAAGCAGGGGATCGACGAGACCCCGCAAAACCCCCCGATGCACCACAAGCACCACGCAGAGAACCCGGTCCACGCATGAGATGATGTACCCACTGGAAGCGGGGAAGGTCAGCCCACGGCCGTGATATCGTGCCCGCCCTTTTTCAGAGCCCACTTTAGCAGAGGCGGTGAGAACACCGCCGTCAACAGCCCCATGGCGACCACAACGGAATACAGATCGGCGCCGATTATTCCAGTCGAGAGTCCGTAGTATGCGATGATAAGCGCGATCTCGAGCCTCGGGGTCATGCCGATGCCGACCGCGAGCGAGTCCCAAGAGCTCATCCCCACCAGCTTCGCGGGGATCCCGCAGCCGATTATCTTCGTCGCGAAGGCCACCGCCGTCAACGCGACCATGAACCAGAATGTGTCCACCATGTCCATGACGTTGACCACGACCCCCAGGGACACGAAGAAGAGCGGGACGAACAGAGCCTCGAGGTACTGCATCCCCTTCCTGAAGCCGTCCCTGAGGGCCGACCCCGAGAATGCTGTCCCCGCGACGAACGCACCGACGATGGCGCTGATCCCGATCAGCTCCGCGACGAACGAGTACAGGAAGGCGATGGCCAAGGCGAGCGTGAACCCGCTCAGTGGGAGCTTGCGCCTGTAGCCCGAGATCTGCACGTCGAAGACGATCCTCACGAGCAGCTTCGATCCCACCCATGCGCCCACGGAGACGAACAGCACCGCCCCGATCACGAGCATTATGAGGCCCGAGCTGTCGATGGTCCCGGCCGAGATGCCCTTCGAGATGCCTAGGACCACCATGCCGAGGATGTCGTCGACAACTGCCGCGCCGACGATGGCATACGCCACAGGTTTTCCGATCAGCCCCAGCTCGGATATCACCGTGGCGGTCACGGCGACGCTGGTGGCCACGAGCGTCGCACCGACGAACACCGCGTCCGCGCCGTACCCGAACGCCCCCGCGACGAGGAAACCCGCGCCCCAGGGCACGAGCACTCCCCCGATGGCGATCGCGATCGACTTCTTTGTGTATATCTCCCTGAGGTCGCACTCGAGACCTATCATGAACAGCAGGACTATCGACCCGAGCTCGGCGAGCATCTGTATCGATTCGGGGAGCCCGGACGCGCCACCCTCGCCCGCCTGGATGATCTTCAGCACGCTCGGGCCTATGATGACTCCGACGACGATGTAGCCGATGACCCTCGGCTGTCCGAACCTAGAGAACAGGAAGCCCGCGAAGAGCGATACCACCAGCAGGAACGTGAGTTCGAACCAGACCTCACCGAGGAGGTTGTCGAGGATCGATTGCACGGACAGGTCCATGTCAGATCGGGATGCTCATGCCATGCTCCGACTTATTAGTTTCGAACCGTCATGTCCCGTACACCCTCGCCTTCACGATCCACAGGTCCACCTTGTCGCCCACGTCCTTGGACAGGAACCCTTGTATGAACTCCCTAGGCACGCCCTCGAGGTAGACCCCGAACTCGAGGCACCACCTGCCCCAGTCCCTGCCCACGAGCTTCCCGATGGCGGGTATGTTCGGGGCGATCGCGATGGCGCACGTGAACCTCTGCTCGAAGTCCCCGGTCGCGCCTATGGCCTTGAGCATCTTCGGGGCGCCGACCTGGAAGAGTACCTCGAACCTCAGGTAGAGCCCTTCGAGGAAGCTCCCAGGGAACACGGGATACGCGATCGGGTTGCTCGCCCTACCCAGGTTCACGATGAACGTCGCGAGCGTGTGTATCAGCCACCTGAGCACGTCCACGATCGCCTCCCCGGTCACGACGAACGACGCCCTGAAACCCACGCTGCCGGAGCCGGAGGCGTCGCTGAGCGCGACCTCTATGAAGAAGATGACCTCGTGGATGACCTCGGACACGATCGACAAGAGGTTCTCGATGAAGTTGTTCAGCACCCTCTTCGCGAACAGCTTCAGGAACTCCAGGGACGCCGAGACCTCCGTGAGGTTGGTCTGCAGGAAGGCGTCCTTGAACGCCTCGAACAGTGCCTTCGCGATGAAGTCGGAGGTCGAGAGCAGTATCGGTATGCCGTTCGAATTGTCCTTCGTGCCCGGCTTGAGCACCCATCTGGGGCCCCCGTCCCAGCTCCTCTGGTGGGTGTTGAGGTCGTTCCCGATGTCCATCAGCGTCGGTGTGAGGTCGATCACCTTCCCCGTCGGGTCCATGAGCACGATCGCGTCCCCGTCGTTGAACGGATCGCCCGAGTACCCGTTGTCTATCGATGTCTCTGGATACGTGTACACCTTGAGCCCGCCCGCGGGGACGCTCCCCGTGAGCGTCATGACCGAGCTCCTGCCGTGGACCGTGCTGATCATCCAGCCGTCCACGCACCTGGGCTCCTTGAGGGGGTTGTACAGCTCCACCCACTCCTTGCCCGAGTCGTCCCCCGCGGGGTTCGCCTCGAACTCGTTCACCACGACGTCCGTCGGGAACGGCGGGGAGTACTTCATCCGAAGACCCGCTTTGATCGAGGCCGAGAGCCCGAGCGCGGGGATCGGTATGTTCGACAGGAGTGCACCCACACCCGGCAGGTCGGCCGTGGACACCTCCGCCGTCTCGTAGGGCTGCACCTCCGGTATGACCAGGTCCAGACCCCAGGTGCTGGACTTGACATGGACCTCCACGAGCCGCCTCATGACGTGCATGAGCGGATCGATGGCCACCTCGACCGTGGTGTTCTTGAACGCGAGCGTACCGTTCGCGACTATGTCGTACCGTCCGTCGCTCAGCTTGGCTATCCTCACGCCGAAAGTCATCCCGGGCCCGAACCGCTTCGTGTAGACCATCAGCCTGAGCAGGTCCTTCGAATCCCTGAACAGCAGGTCCGGGATGCTGGTCTGTATGATGAACACGAACCCGTAGAGCGATATCCTGAACTCCACCCTGCCCGTGATGTCCACGAACGTCTGGATGACCTTCCCGAGCACGGTGTCCGCGAACTTCTGCAGGAACTCCTGGAGGGTCTCGACCATCGCCTGCAGGGCGGAGGTTATGGCCTTCACGACCCTCGTCGCGAAGCTCGCGAGCACCTCGAAGGCCTTCTGGACGAAGCTGAAGACGCGCTCGAGCCCGTCCTTGACCCAGCCGACCACGGGCTCCAGCTTCTTCCAGACCATGTCGCAGAACATCCTCGCGACCGCCACGCCGTCCGAGAGGACGGTGTTGGTCGGGTTGTAGTCCACCCCTCCCAGGGGCCACGCGGAGTGCAGCACGATCGGCAGGCAGAGCTCGACCTTCGCCGAGCTCGAGGAGGTCGGGGTGCCATCAGATAGCACCGTCTGAAGGGCAGTGTTCTCCGAGGACACCTCGAGCGGCACGAGCGCCAGCACGGACACGGTCCACTGGGTCGTGTAGGGCGTCGCAGAAACGTTCGTAAGCGATGTGAGATGAGTGTTGGGGTACTCCTCCGCCGACCTGTCGAACTCCCAAGGCCTCTGTATCTGGACGAGCACGTCGCCCGTGGGGAACAGGTTGCTGAGCGAACCGTACCCCAGCTCCGGGTCGTAGGGCACGGCCTGCATGGGCGCGAGCCCTCCGACCACCTCGACCGACATGGTCTCGTTGAGGACGGATCGGGTCGCCTGCGCCGTCGCGAGGTTCCCGTCCCAGAACTCGAACGGCGAATCCAGGTCCAGGTACACAGATGGCTTGAAGGCGGCCATGCGCTTCTGCGCGAGCACCTCGCTCGCGAACCCGGACAGGGCGGACTCCGCGAGCTCCTCCAAGCCGGGGAACGCCCCGGCCCCGTACGTCAGGAGCGAGGCGATCGAGTCCACCGCCGGCCCCGCGAAGCCGTCATCCAGCTTCGAGATCGAGTCCTCCACGAGGCTCGATATCTGCGTGAGGAGGTCTGCGCAGAGCGCTCGGAACACGCACAGGGCGGTGGCCCCAACCCCCCATTCCGTGTCGTACGTCACGTCCTGCCGCACGATCTCCGCGAGCTGCTCCTCGACGGACTCCTCGAGGTCCGGGATGTACCCGTACCTCGCGGACGATATCAGGCTAGCCGCGACGTCCGAGTACACAGCGTCCATGATCCCCTCGGGGAAGAGCCCCTGGCCGCTGGATGTCAGGAACTCAGAGAACGCCACCGACAGGTCGTACTGCGCGCTGAACATGGGCAGGTCCTTGGACGATTCTATGACCGCCTCGGGGTCCAGGCAGAGCTCGATGTCCCCCGCGTTCTCGCTCATCGATTCGAACAGGTCCTCCCCATCAGTGGGATCCACCGAGACCCCCCGGAGCTCTATCGTGGCCGCGCCCGCGATATCGAACGCCAGCCTGTTGACGCTGTCGTAGACGAGCCCCCTCAGGGTGCCCTGCAGCTCCTTGTACCTCGGATAGAACCCCGCCAGCTGGTCCGAGGTGAGGATGTTGTACGCGGGCACGTCAACCCACGTGGACACGTTGCCCACCCAGACGGGGTACAGGGCGCCCGACGCGTCCTCCACGAAGTAGGTCTTCTCGGGGACGAACATGGACATGTCCTGATCGTGCGAGAAGAGCTCGGAGTAGACCTCGGCCGGAGCGCCCACGGTCCTGAGCGATTCGGAGATCCACTCCGCGACGGCCACCGTGGCCTTGTCCTCGCCCGTGAATAAGCTGATGAGCGAATCGAGCGAGTTGTCGGCCATGTCGAGCGCGACGTCCGCGACATCGAGCATGCCGAGCCAGCCAAGGTAGTCCATCATCTTGACCGTGAGCTGGTCCGTAAGGCCCGCGACCGCCTGCGCGATCACCATCCGCGGCTCCAGCTCGACCTTCTTCTTCCCGAGGAACCACAGGAACAGCTCTGCGGGGTCGGCGTACATCCCGGAAGAGCCGAGCAGGAGACTGAGCGCGGAGCCGTCCCCTCCGCAGGCCGTGGCCGTCTGCGACGCGTAGGATGGGTCGATCGCGCGGAAGAGCCGGGCCTGTTCGAGCAGGAGCCCGACGGACACCGCACGGTACACGTCCTGCTCCGTGACCACGGGCGCCGTGTCCAGGCCGTCGGAGTACATTGGAACGCCGTACCCTTCCAGAATCCTGAGCTGTCCTAGGGCCGTGAGCATGTAAGAGACCAGCCTGCCCAGGTCGGAGAACTCCCCTTCCGAGGCGGACTCGAACGCCCTCAGCTTTGTCTCGAGGAACGGGAGGGCCGATATGACCGGTCTCAGGAACGACGCGTCCTTCCAGAGGACGACGTCGTCTGAGCTGACCAGTACCGTGAAGTTGCCGACGGCGACGTAGTAGGGATTAGCGGTGCGCTCGGCCAGCACCTCGGCGGAGGGGGCGGGCATGCCGGCGTAGTCCATCGTGGTGCCTTCGAGCTCGACCTGGTCCGCCTCGGGTTCGTCCGAGGACACGAGGTCCAAGGTATTCCTCTCGACGAAGAACAGCCCGCCTGTCCAGTTCGACACTTGCAGCTCGAACCCGCTCTCCTGCCTCGGGAAGGCGGAGGACACATACGCCTGGAGCGAGGAGGAGTAGCTCTCGGATATCCTCGACTCGTTGACGGGGAACTCAGACCAGCCGGACACGACCTCTCGGGCGCTCGCTGCGCCGTACAGCCCGAGCTCCTGGGACACGTCCTGGATCGCCTCCTCCATGGACGCGATGAGGACGGCGCGCCTGTCCACCGCCGCCTCGTCCAGCTCCCTCTTCGCCATGTACGAGCCCGCCGCACCCGCGGCGAGCAGTATCACGACAGCGATCACCGAGAACGAGACCTGTCCGAGGTCGTCCCGGCCCAGCCTTCGAACGCTCACACGTGCCTTCCGCTCAGCCAAAGTGTTTGTTGTCACTACCAATCCCGGGCTGTGAGTGGAGCTCGGGGGTGTAGATAGTTACAGTTACATGCAGCCTACAACGGCCCGCGCCCCACCCGGCCGCGAGGGCAACTCATAATTAAATACGGACGACGCTATTCAAGTGCTTGGATGGGATTTATTGAGCACTGAGGACACCCTCCTCCTGATATTCATCGCGTTCCTCGCCGCCAAGATCGGTGGGGAGATCATGGAGAGGCTCAGGATGCCCGCGGTCACGGGCGAGCTGCTTGCAGGCATAGTCCTCGGGCCGTCCATATTCAACATCATCACCGCCGACGCGGACTTCCTGGACATCCTCGCGCAGCTGGGCGCGACCTTCCTGCTCTTCTCGGTCGGCATGGAGATCAAGCTGTCCGAGCTGAAGCGAGTTGGACTCGTGGCCGGGAGCGTCGCCGCGCTCGGCGTGATCACCCCGTTCATCATGGGCTACTACGTCTCTCGGCTGCTGTTCTTCTCGTCAGTGGAGGCGATGTTCATCGCCGCGGCCCTGGTCGCGACGAGCGTAGGCATAACCGCGAGGGTGCTCGAAGACCTCGGCATGATACGCTCGACAGAAGCGAAGATAATACTCGGGGCGGCTGTGATCGACGACATACTGGGCATGATCATCCTGACGCTGGTGAGCGGGACGGCGGCCGGCAACCTCGGGTCCATAGATGTCGCGATCGTGATCGGAGAGGCGATATGCTTCGTGGCGATAGTGACCATACTGGGCACCAGGATGGTCAGGTACGCTTCTGGCAAGAGGGAGGTAAAGTTCGACAGGACCGTGAACGGCACGTATGCCGTGCACTATCGGACGAGGGCGTTCAAGAGGGACAGCTGGCTGGACAAGCTCGTGCAGAAGGAGGCCCCGTTCGTGATAATACTGATAGTCATCTTCGGGCTCTCCGCGATGGCCTCGTTCGTCGGCTTGGCGGCGATCATCGGCGCGTTCTTCGCAGGCCTCATCTTCTCCGACACGAAGGACACATACGAGCTAGAGCAGAAGTTCGAGCCGCTCAACGTCCTGCTGGTGCCTTTCTTCTTCGTCGTCATGGGCGCTAAGGTTGACTTCGTCGACGTCTCCCACGTCATTCCCATAGCGATAGCCCTCACGATAGTCGCCATACTGAGCAAGCTCATCGGGTGCTCCCTTGGGGCGGCGAGCAGGGGTGAGAGGACAGCGCTGATCGTGGGCGCGGGCATGATCCCGAGGGGAGAGGTGGGCATCGTCGTCGCGATGATCGGGCTCTCCATGGGGACGATCGGTCTGAACACATACTCCGTCATCGTGCTGGTGTCGATCGCGACCACGCTCTACGCACCGTTCCTGCTCAAGACCGTGATCAAAGCGGAATCGAAGAAGACGCGCGGGCCGGCAGCCGAGTTCTAGTCGTGGCTCTCGGACATGATCCTGAGGAACTCCTCCAGATGCGCGGAGAGAGCCGCGTTGTCGGTATACCCGCACGCCGACAGGTCCGCTGCGGCCAGGAGCGCCATCTTGCCGTCGGAGATGACATCCGTGGCGATGAGCGCCTTCCTGCGGACCGCTGTGAACGCCCGGGGGACCTTGATGAACGGGCTCGTGATGACCGTGACCTTGACCCCCCTGGACGACGCGCCCGCAAACCGCTTGCCCAGACGCTTCCTGATATCCGCGAACGACGGCGACGAGATCACGAAGCTTGTCTCCGACTTGTCGACCATCTCCCCGATCTTCTCGAGGACGCGGTCCCGCCCCATGATCGTGTACACGAGCTGAGGCACCCCCTTCTCGGACATGATGTCCTTGACGGACCGTATCTTGCCGAACGCTTCCTTGAGGTCGGAGACCAGCCGCTGCTCGATCTCGGACGGGTCGACCGGGGCGAACGATCTGGGTCGACCCTCCTTGGAGCGGGCGAACCCCTTGGCCTCGAGGCTCTCCATTATCTTGTAGGCTGATGTGCGCGGAATCTGTCCTACTTCAGCTACATAGCTAGCCGAACTTGAACCCAAAGCCACGAGCGCGATGTACGCCCGCGCCTCGTACTCGGAGAGGCCGAACCTTGCGAGCGTTCCAGACACCTTCAGGTAGTCGTCCCTCAGCCTGTCCAGGTCGCCGCCGAGCTTCGATATGACCGATTTTATGTCCATTTGTAGCTACATCGACTACATAACATTTAAATCATTCGGGATGGAATTAACCCGCAGGGATAGGGAGAAGAATGCTGACCAAGCAGTGCGCCGTGCCCAAAGGGCTTCCGAAGAAGACGGAGAGCCTCTGCCCGGAATGTCTTGCGATCATACCCGCGACCTTGAGAGAGGACAAGGGAAAGGTAGTGATGGAGAAGTCCTGCCCGAAGCACGGGAGCTTCAGGGATGTCGTCTGGTCGGACGCCGACATGTACCTGAGGGTCGAGAAGTGGTCCAGGGACGGCGTCGGGGTCGAGAAGCCCGCGATCCCGCACGCGAAGCGGTGCCCGTTCGACTGCGGCCTGTGCGACCTGCACACGAGCCACACGGCCCTTGCGAACCTCGATCTCACCAACAGATGCAACCTCAAGTGCCCCATATGTTTCGCGAACGCGAACGCTGCCGGGTACGTCTACGAGCCGGACTTCGACACCGTCGTCAAGATGCTCCAGATGCTCAGGGACCAGAGGCCGGTCCCGTGCCCCGCGGTACAGTTCTCCGGCGGGGAGCCCACGATATACCCCAGGTTCGTCGACGCGATAAAGGCCGCCAAGGGCATGGGCTTCGCCCAGGTCCAGGCGGCCTCGAACGGCATCGAGTTCGCCAAGAGCGTCGAGTTCTGCAAGGCCGTGAGCGAGGCGGGTCTGAACACCCTCTACCTGCAGTTCGACGGCTTGAGGTCCGAGATCTACGTCCGCGCGAGGGGCAAGGACCTGCTCGCGACCAAGCAGAAGGCGATAGACAACCTCCGAAAGCTCGACAACCACCCGTCGGTGGTGCTCGTGCCCACGATCGTCAAGGGAGTGAACGACGACCAGGTCTGGCCGATACTGAAGTACGCCCTCGAGAACATGGACGTCATCAGAGGCGTGAACTACCAGCCCGTGGCCTTCACAGGGAGGATATCGAGCGAGGATCTCGAGAAGGGGCGGTACACCATCCCCGACCTGATACACGACATCGAGAAACAGTCGGGAGGTAGGATCGAGGTCTCCGACTGGTACCCGCCCGCGACCGTGACCCCCGTGTCCGAGCTGGTCACGACCATCGCCGGGAGGAACATGGTCACATTCACGAACCACATACACTGCGGCATGGCCACCTACCTGTTCGTCAAGGACGCCGACAACGTCATCCCGCTGACCAGGTTCGTCGATGTGGACGACCTGTTCATGGAGATGCACGAGCTCGCGGAGAAGCGCGAGGGAAAGGCACTCCAGTCGATCACCAAGGTCAAGGCGTACAGCATGATCAAGAGGCACATCAAGAAGGACCAGCTGCCCGAGGGAATGAACCTGACGGACTTCCTGAAGGTCCTGCAACGCGTGTTCTCCGAGGACACGAAGAAGGGGCTGTCCAAGTTCAGCTGGAGGATGATGTACGTCGGCTCGATGCACTTCCAGGACTCGTACAACTACGACATCGAGAGGGTGAAGAGATGCAGCATACACTACACCACGCCCGACATGAAGCTGATACCGTTCTGCGCGTACAACTCGGGGCCGGTCTACCGGACGGACGTCGAGAAGAGGTTCTCCGTGCCGCTGGCCGAGTGGCGCAAGAAGTTCGGCGAGCAGTACACGTGAGGTGGAATTCTTGGAGAAGGATCAACTGGACGAGCTTGAGGTCGACATAACGAGGTGCATGCACTGCGGTGCGTGCGTCGGATCGTGCCCTGTGAACGCGATATGCCTCAACGAGGTCGTGCTGGAGTTCAACGACGACTGCACGCTCTGCAAGAGGTGCATCAAGGTCTGCCCCGTAGGGGCGATAACGCTCGTGGAGGAGGATTAGGATGGCCAACGACTACGATGTCGTCGTCGTGGGCGCGGGCCCGGCGGGCTCCATGACCGCGAAATGGGCGGCCAAGGGCGGCGCGCGCGTGCTCATGATCGAGAAGCGCCAGGAGATAGGCTCCCCGGTCAGGTGCGGGGAGGGCATATCCACCACATGGCTGGACTCCGTAGGCATCAAGCTCGACTCGAAGAGTTTTGCCAGGGAGGTCAAGGGCGCCAAGATAGTCGCCCCGAACGGGACCGCGTTCTACCTGGACGCGAAGCACGCCGGGGACGAGGTCGGGATAGTCATCGACCGCATATTCTTCGACAAGCTGCTCGCGCACGACGCCGTGAAGGCGGGCGCGGACCTGACGCTGAAGACCTCCGCGATCGGCCTGCTCAAGGACGGGACGAAGGTCACGGGCGTCAAGGTCAGGTCGTTCGGCCAGACGAGGGACATCAGGGCGGGATGCGTCGTCGCTGCCGACGGGTTCGAGTCCCAGGTCGGCAGGTGGGCGGGCATAGACACCTCGCTCGCGCCGAGGGACATCACATCCTGCTTCCAGTACAGGCTCACGAACATCAGCTACGA
>Ga0315297_10003133_pt1 | contig 10597 bp, 8 predicted proteins | sample YL17G15_0_MG_FD_203628 | JGI IMG/M metagenome (GOLD analysis project Ga0315297, IMG submission 203628) | Sediment microbial communities from Yellowstone Lake, YNP, Wyoming, USA - YL17G15_0 | ecosystem: Environmental > Aquatic > Freshwater > Lake > Sediment | place: USA: Wyoming | collected...
CCAAAAAATATCAGCGTAACAATTGCCAAGTCAAGAATACTTAGCCAATTGAGCCGCTCAAAAACAAAGCCCAAGCTTTCAATCAGGTAGCGAATGAGGTTTTGTAAAAAACCTTGTCCGATCATTTAATCTACTGGTTCCATTTCATTGTGTAGACCTAATCCAGGACCAACTGGAGAGGTAGATTTTATGAACTATACCGGTCGCAGGACACGGTCTTTGCGCAATTGTTTGAAGAATAAGGACTCCCCATCTCCCATTGTTTCCTGAGCAGCTTCCTGCCAGGCACGCACCCCTAAGGATTCAATTGTGCGTGGTTCATAACCCAAAGATCTCCATACATCTTCCTGTTTGGACAATTCAAGAGGCAAAAAAAGTAGCGCTGCTTCACATTGCAGATCACGGGAGGTCGACTCAACTTCGTTCAATAAAGCCGCCATTGCCTTTGATAGTGATTGACCTGGGTCTATATAAACTTCATCGGTACGTTCCACTAGGTTTTCCACCTGCCATCCCATAATCCCCACCGGCTTATTATCCAATTTGAGGAATAAGAAGGCTTTTTCACCGAAGGCTGCCATGATATCTTCACTGGTTGGTTTCAGCCTGCCATCACTCAAGCGACTGATGATCGATGCAATCTCAGCTGCATGGCGTGGTCGGGCTTTCTCGACCACCAATTCCCCTTTTGGGGCTTCAATTGGCTTGGGGGCTGCAGCTTCATAAGTAGGGAAGAGGTCTCTCCAAGCTTTGGTGACCTGCTCCCAGGTGTTTTCAAATGAACCTTCGTTGTGAATAACGGTGTTAGCCGCAACAACTTTATCAAGCTGCGCTGACTGTGCATTTACACGCTGGTGCGCAACCGCTGAGCCCATACCACGTTTTTGGGTCAGTCGTCCAATCTGGATTTCCTTTTGGGTGTAGGTGACCCAGATGGTATCACATGCCTGACGTAGGGGACCCTCTAACAGTTTGATGGCTTCGATGACTATCACCTTTTGACGAGCACGCCGGATGAGTATATCCACTGCCTGGCGTACCAGGGGATGAACGATTGCTTCGAGCTGGGCAAGTGCCTCGGGGTCCAAGAATACCACCCGCGCTAATTTGGCACGGTCAATCTGTCCGTCAGGAGCCAGGATCCACTTTCCAAAGGAATCGACCACAGCTTGATAGCCTGGAGCGTCTTTAGCAATGGCGCGATGACCTAACGCATCTGCGTCAATGCCATATGCACCCAGGTGCTCCAGCATCTTGCGTACTACACTCTTACCGGTGGCTATATTCCCCGTTAAACCAATGACAAATTTACCCGGCCAGGCACTCATTCTTCCTCCAATTATCATTGTAGCCGCGCTAATGCAGAATGTCAAAGGTTATTGCAAAAGTATTAGGAGAGGAGCTCATCATGCCGGAAAACAATGAGATGGTAACACTACGCAACCCGGGTGGCCGTCCTATTATTGGACGGCATCGATCATTATTCAACCTGCTGCATTTCCAAGGTGTAAGTGATAGATACGCAACATCCTACCATTGAGCAGGATACAATGCAGTCATCGAAGGTGAGCCAGGCGCGGCTCAAGCCGGTCGAAGAATCCGCATTCGTCGAGCAGGCGCATGCCATCGCCCCCATCCTTCGATCTCCCGGCCTTGTTAGCTTCTTCAGTGGAGAGGAGCGCCGAGATTTTTGATGGATAAGAAGAGAGTATTCGTCCAGACATGGAAAGGGGAAAAGGCATCAAAGACCAGCCCCACACGCCCGAGAAACAGTCACACAAGGCTTCTCAATGATAGCAGGCGACCGATCTCTTCAACCCTAGCCTACCAACTGATGGTTCAATGACGCAGTACGAGAGGCAGGAAGATCCAATTGTCCATCGGCGGGATACCGTAGTCCCATGTGGCGCACGGATCGAAGATGTTCATCACAATCAACTCGGCGAAGTTCCAGGGCTGCGAGAATGGCCCCTGGTACGGGCCGCCATACGCCCGCCCGATCCCCAAGAAGCCCTCCTGACCGGTTGGACCACTGTTATCGTTATAGGGATACCACAAGATGGCATGACGGTGCCCCCAACTGCTAACAGCATCTTCGTACATCCACAGGTACACCGAGCGCTCCACCGGTAACGGAATGCTCGATCCGGAGGTCACAAAGACCCCTATGTTTTCCGCTACATTCAGGAAGTCATGGCAAGCATGAATGGCCAGATTGGCATCCAGGCGCTCCCATGGGGAGAGACCATCTTCATAATGACCCCAGAGGTCATTGTCCAGCAGGTATTGGGCGTAATTTTGTGCCACGCTGGTGACGTTGCTCTCCACGCTGTGTAGTGGCAGCACACCCCGGCCACGGCGCTCAGCGTTGATCAGCCACAGAGCCCTCTCACTGTCGCCCAAGGCGTCCCAAGTTCCCTGGCTCGGCAGGGTTAGCATGGTCAGGTCGAGACCCAGCTGGACATTCTCTTGTGTACGGGCATGGTTGAAGGCTGCCTGGATATCCGCCACCCCAGACGTGCCAGAGCTCCAGTCGATATTAGCGGTGGGGTCAGGGGGGTAATCTGATGGCAACGCTAGAACAGGGGAGAAAATCCCCACAAGTGCGGTGGTTAGAAGTAAGAAGCAGGCGAGCAGAACAATCAGTCGTATCGGCTTAGAATTTCGTTCAAGCATAATTTATCCGTATTGATACTAAAGTAGCTCGATTTCACGATACATACCATTCCATGTGGCGATATTCCCCGTTAAACCAATGACAAATTTACCCGGCCAGGCACTCACTCTTCCTCAAATTATCATTGTAGCCGCGCTAATGCAGAATGTCAAAGGTTATTGCAAAAAATCCCCGGGTGGTTACAACCAGCGAAACAAAAGGTGCTACAAAGGATGCCATCATGGCATTCACTGGCCTATGCAGAGGTCGAGAATGCTAACACGGTAGATATCGTGAACTTGTTATTAGGGAAGTATTTAGAGCAATATATAACTTGCAGGATTTACCCGGGCAACAATTTTTTCCAGTGGAGTGAGGCGTCCCTCAGCCCAGCCTCGCGTAAAGTCCGGATCACCTAACTCCGCACGAACTTGTAGCACGACCGGTGTATGGTTTTCCTGGTAAACAGGAGGCATTGGGGAGCTGTAGCGCTCGCGCAGACTATCAGCCGCTCCCATAAGAAATGCTGCCTCCCGATTTTCACCCAAACCGGCGTAAGCCAATGCGAGAGCTTCCAGCGTATAGGGGATATCCAGGTTATTTTGGTGTTCCCAATGAATGTCTAAAGATTCTTTGTACAAATCGACTGCTTGTTCGAATTTGCCCTGTGACCGATGAACATCTCCTAACCCCCCAAGCGAGAAAGCCGTCGCTAATTTATGATCGATTTTTATTGATTGAAGCAGGCTCTCTTTATATAGGAGAGCAGCTTCATCAAGTCTCCCCTGCTTCATATACAGGTCACCAAGACGGATGCGTGCCTCGGCTTGATGCCATTCATCCATTGTCTCTTGAGATATCACCAGGCTTATTTTCAGCAATCGGTTTGAGCGTTCAAATTCGCCATTAAGGTAGCTAACGATGCCGAGGTTCATGAGTGCGAGTCCGATGCCTCGCTTATCTTTAATCTCCTTAAATATGGAAAGGCTTTCCTTGCTCAATAAAACTGCCTGATCGAAATTACCCAGGCTTCTTGTAATGCTCCCAGATTGAATAAGTGCAAAAGCCCGGGCAGATGAGAATTGACCGGATTTCAAGGCAAGCATCCTGCTAAGCCAATAAATCCCCTCACGCAGGTAACCTTTTCGGTGCCAGAAGGACCCAACGGCTGTTGCCAGGCGCAACCCGCTCTCTTGAGCTCCACTTTCAATAGCCCAAGTCAAAGCTGCGCGGATATTATCTAGCTCCTGCTCAAGATGGGAGTAGCCTGGTGCATCATCCACTGTAGCCAACCTCGGTTGGAAATTTTCTGCAAGCCTCATATTTAAAGAAAGATGGGCATCACGTAATTGGCTTGATCCGCCTGTGCTGTCCAATTTTTCCTCAGCATAGCGCCTGATAAGTATGTACATATCATAGCGGCTCAGGGGAGCGCGGCGTAACAAGGATTTACTCACCAGAAATTCCAATGTATTTTCATTTGTGCCGATGATCTCTTCGGCGGCTTTTAAATTAAATCCGCCTCGGAAGATAGAAAGTGCAGAAAAAACGCGTTTTTCCTCTTCCGACAATAATCGCCAGGAAAAATCGAACGCTGCCCGAACACTGCGCTGCCTCTCTGGCACATCCTTCATCGTGGTTGCCAAAATATCCAGACAATCTTTGATTTGGTTATCAATCTCTTCGCACGAGCGCGTGCGGGTCCATGAAGCTGCCAACTCAATTGCCAGGGGCATGCCCTCCACCTGTTTACAGATGTTGACGATACTGGCAACATTTTCATTGTTCAGGGTAAATCCTGTGGAGGACCGCCTGGCGGTGATGATGAACAAACGCACCGCATCGTACGATTCGAGGTCTTGGGTTGTGACTTCAGGAGGAATTTTCATTCCCTGGACATTGAACACTTGCTCCATGCGCAGGTTCAATGATTGGCGCGAGGTTACGAGCAGGTATAAAGCCGGCGCAGTTTGCAACAAATTGACCAGGATATCTACGCCAGCAAGAAGGTGCTCGAAGTCATCCAACACCAGAAGCATGGATTTATCGCGTAGATAGTCCAGGAGATAACCTTTCGGATCCTGTGTAGCAGGTATTTGCACCAAAAGTGCGTCCAGAATAGTGGTGGGTATATTTGTGGGATCGCCCAGCTGGGCAAGAGGAACGAAATATACACCATCTACAAAGCGACCCGATAGATCAGATGCGGCTTGAATGGCCAGGCGGGTTTTTCCAATCCCACCAGGACCAACCAGGGTGATGAGCCGGGAATCAGGCCGGCTGATGAGGTCGGAGATCTGCAATAATTCGCCCTCATAACCGACAAAAGGGGTCAGTGGTAGGTAGGAGGCCAAATTGGAAACCGCTGGTTTGGAGATAATCGGATCAACGGGCAACTGCAATTGTTCAAACGACAATTCAGTGCTGGCTGTTTTGAGAAAGACCTCACGCTCCGTACCATGGATGTGGAGGCATTCTGCAAGCCGCTCTGCCATCTGGGGTGATGGACGGCGCTCATCCATTTCGATCTTTTTAATGGTCGATAGCGCGCAAAAGACCTGTCCAGCGAGCTCTGCCTGTGTCAGGTCTAACGCCTTACGACGGCGACGTACCCAATAGCCGAAAGATAAGCCTTTGTCCATCCAAATCCTTTCAGATGAGGAACGGAATTTATTATACTAAATTGTATCCAAATAGTACACTTAAAGAAGCTTCAAGGTGATATATTGTATCCAATAAATAATAGCTTACTTGGTAGGCAAACTACCAAATGATTATATCTAACAAACTATATAACTCGAAGGAGAATTGAAATGAAAACAAAAATCAGAATCAGTATGTGGATCATGGCCTTATCCCTGGTCTTTTTGGGGATAGGTCTGTCTAGCCGGCAGGCACTTGCTGCCAGCGGTCTTTCAACTCAACGCGCGGCGAATATATCGGTTTATTATAGCCAGCGTTCATTGGCAAGTATCTTTAGCTTGCTTCCTGCTATAGGTGTTGCCCCGACAGAACTGTCTGCCTTACACTGGCAGGAGATGGAGCGCATCACGGCGCCTTTCTACACTGTGAGTGCCTCTATAGGTTTTGCCCCGACAGAACTGTCTGCCTCCCACTGGCAGGAGATGGAGCGCATCACGGCGCCAATCTACGCTGCGAGTGCCTCAACAGGTGTTGGCTTATCCGCCCTGAGCGCAACTGCCCTTGGCGAACAAAGCTTGATCAAAGGTTACCGCTTGCAAGCAATTGAACGCTTCTCAGGTGCTGTTCCCTCAACGGGTGTTAACCTGACTACCCTGAGTTCAGCAGATGTCTTGGCTTACCGCTGGCAGGCACTGGCGAGCTTTTATGCCACACATCCCTATGCCGGTGTTGACCTGACCAAACTGAGCGCAGCAGATGTTTCAGCTTACCGCTGGCAGGCGATGGCGCATTACTATATGACACATCCCAAACCGTGGCGTTGATCTTGACCACCCTGTGTGGGTAAACGTCACGACTTATTGCTAGCGTGTGATGCATACTTCACGATTCGCTTCCACGCCGGACATCGCTAACAATCTAAACCAGATTCAGACCTGATGGGCGGGAAAACACACAGGAAATGAAAAAGCAACCCCCCGGGTAATCACCTGGGGGGTTAGTTGTTTAAAGAAAGGGTGGAAATGCAGAATGTCAAAGGTTAAAGCAAAAGCTCATCAGGGGATGGTAATGCAAACCATGGAGGATTTTTACTAATTCTTAAGTTGAAGGCAACCGGGGAGGTTGTTATTTGCTCTTCATCGCCAGGCGTGGGTCAAGGGCATCGCGCAAGCCATCACCCAATAAATTAAATGAAAGCACTACCAAGATGATAAACAGTCCCGGGTAGAAGACCAGATATGGAGCAGTGAACACCTGGTTGCGTTCTGCGCTCAACATAGCTCCCCATTCCGGTGTGGGTGGTTGAGCACCCAATCCAAGGAATGAAAGAGCGGCTGCATCCAGGATGGCAGTCGCGATCCCTAATGTTCCAATAACGATCAACGGTGTTAGCGAGTTTGGCAATATACGCTGAAACAGAATATACAAAGTATTACCACCCAAGGCCCGGGAAGCTGAGACGAAGTCCATTTCGCGCGTGGTGAGGATTGCTGAGCGGGTCACGCGTGCGTATGCGGGGATGGAGACAATAGCGATCGCAAGTAAAGCGTTAGTCAACCCCGGCCCCAGGCTGGTGACGAGGGCAATGGCTAATAGGAGGGAAGGAAATGCCAACAGCACATCCATGAAGCGCATGAGTACATTGTCCACACCGCCCCCCACATAACCCGCGACTGCCCCGATGGCTGTACCGACAATAATTGCAAAGGTTACCGTGGTAAAACCGATGAGCAGGCTTAACCTGGCTCCATATAAAACCCGGCTGAACTCGTCGCGTACATTCCCATCAATCCCCATAATATGCTGCGGCTGGTCTGCAGGGCAACCCAGTAGATGGATGCAGGGTGCCTGGCGTGGCTTCACTTGTTCCACCCCAATCAACACCTGCTGGGGATCGTAAGGAGCCAATAATGGGGCAAAGATGGCGATTAACACCAGTATACTCAGAATGACCATACCCAAAATTGCCGATCTTCTTTTGAATAAGCGCCGCCGGGCGGTCCCCCATAGAGTAACAGGTTTATCAGACCGAAGTTTCTCTGCCTGTAATTTTGCCACCTCACTTGCGGAGGGAATTTTGGCTATCTCACTCATCCAGGTCAATCCAGCCGGACACGTGGGTCAAGATAGATATAAGATATATCAACAATGAGATTTAATACCACAAAGAAGACGGCGATCACCACCGTAAAAGATTGGACGATGATGTAATCGCGGGCGGTGATGGCGTCATATAGAATTTTACCCACACCAGATAGGTTAAAGATCGTTTCAGTGAGGACTGCCCCGGCTAATAAACTGCCCAGGGACAGACCGACGATTGTCACCAGGGGCAGAAGGGCATTACGCAAGGCGTGTTTCATCACCTGCGAATAGCGCGTGGCGCCCTTGGCGCGCGCAGTGCGGATATAATCGGTCCCTAAAACATCCAGCATGCTGGAGCGGGTCATGCGGGCGATCAGCGCAAGTGGGATCGTACCCACCGCGATGGCCGGTAAAATCATGTGCCTGGCGGCGTCCCAAAAGATATCCCAGCGCCAGATCAGGATGGCATTCACCAGGTTGAGGCGGCTGATGAATTCCAACATACCCGCTAAACCTTGTGAAGTAACATGCAGACCCCAGACCACATAAAACGGGTCAGGAGACATCCCGGGGCTGAGCCGGCCAGAGGGTGGTAATTGGAATGGGGTGTCTTTCAACAACAAAGCAAAGATATAGGCCAGCATTAACCCCAGCCAGAATACCGGCATGGAAATACCGATGTTGGCCACCAGCATGGTGCCGATATCGATGGAGGAGTTCTGACGTACCGCTGAGATGATCCCCAGCGGAATGCCAAAAATAATGGCAAACAGCATGGCTGCAAAGGCCAATTCAAGGGTGGTTGGCAGGCGCTCGACCATCATTTGTGTCACAGGCCTACCGTAACGCAGTGATACACCAAAATCACCGCGTGCGATCTGACCCACATAGTCCACAAACTGGACAAGTTTGGGCTTATCGAAACCATAGCGGTGGTTAAACTCAACGCACACCGCTGGGGTGGCCTTTTCACCCAGCATGGCACGGCAGGGATCACCCAACGCCCGGGCAAGGAAAAAGGTGACTACCAGAATCCCAAACAGGACGGGGATGCTGGATAAGATGCGCCGTAGGATGTAAGTAAACATTTTTTGAAAAGCCCCCGGTGGAGGGATAAATCTCCACCGGGGAAGATCGGATAATCTTAGTTATTTAGCTTATGGAGCTGGTGGGGGTGGATTTAGGAAGGATCCAAACAGTGAGTTGAAGTACTCGAATAACCCTGAGCGACCTACGTGCAAGGGACTGGAGGCATCCCATTGCATGATGACGGATTGGGTCACATCATTAGCATCCAATGGATCACCATTGCTGAAGGTCACATTCTCGCGCAGTTGGCAGGTCCACTCGGTCAGGTCAGTATTCGGGTCACAGGAGGTGGCCAGCATCGGCTCAACTGTGGTAGCACCGGTTGTGTAGCGATACAGCCCTTCCTGGACCTGGATGCAGGCACGGATGGCCTCGCCATCTGTCTCATCGCCGCAGTACAGTGAGATTGGCTCACCATTCTGCATCCAGACAAAAGTGTCCTGTCCCTCGATAAATGCCGGAGGGAAGTACTCATTACCTAAGGCGCTGACATTGGCACCCTGGACAGTGGCCTTATAAGCTACCGCCGAACCACCGTGCGAGATGGGAATCATGGGCACATGCTGTTTGATGGCATTATTGGCGTCTGCGTAGAACGGCTCACGAGCAGCATTATCTGCCAATTGTGCAGCCTGTGTCAGGTTGTCGGTAATATCCGGCCACTTCGTACCGAATTGCTGTGAGGCGGTTGCACCAAAGTGGTAGTCCATGAAGTTGGTCATATCCGGGTAATCGCCCGTCCAACCCAACAAATGCAAGCCTTCCACCTCTCCAGCAGCTGTCGCATCCAGGTAGGCGCCAGATTCCATGACCACGATCTCAGTATTAATGTTCAGGTTTTCCTTAAGCTGTGCCTGGATATCCTGAGCCACCACACCGGGTTGTGGCAGGTAGCCGCGCACCACATCACGATAGGTAATGGTTGTATCGAAGCCATCCGGGAAGCCTGCTTCAGTCAATAAAGCCTTGGCTGCTGCGGGATCGAAGTCGTACCATGCATCACCCGCACAAGCATTGGTTACTGCACAAGGGGTGAAGTGAGAGGCTACTTCAGACCCAGTCGGGAAGAAGTTATCCACCAAGCGTTGGCGGTCAATGCCCATGGCGATCGCCTGGCGTACTTTCTCGTTATCGAATGGTGGCTTGGTATTATTCATGCCCACGTAAAAGATGTTGAGTGCCGGACGATCGAGCTTCTGCAGGGTTGTGTCATTCGCAACAACTTCGAAATCTGCCGGGCCGATATTGTCAATACCATCAACAGTGCCCGATTGCAGCTCAAGCAATCGCTGGGCAGCCTCAGAGCTCCAGCGGAAGACAAGCGTGGGAGTCTTGGCAGCCTCGCCCCAATAATTGGGATTCTGGACGAAGACCATCTCATCGCCTTTCTTCCATTCTCCCAGCATATATGGGCCAGTACCGACCGGGTTATCCAATAGCGCACCGGTACCACCTGTTTCCTGCAGGTATTCAGCTGAATAAACAGGGAAGGCTGCGAAGGCAACCTTCTGCAGGAAAGCAGGGTCAGGAGTACACAAGGTGAACTTGACGGTATATTGATCAACGGCCTCAACACTCTTAAGCTCACCACCATAAGTGCAGTCAGGTGCGCTAAGCGAGATTGGCGTAAAAGGTGGAGTAGTTGGCATTGGTATCGCGGTTGCAGGTGGTGCGGTAACCACCTCGGTGGGGGTAGCCTTGGCGCAAGCCGCCAGGATCATGCTGAACAGCACGATGACCGCCACCAGTATATATAGTTTGTTGTGTTTCATCTTTCTCTTCTCCTTTAGATTTTTAAAAAATTGTTTCAGTTGAATAAACGAACATCAAAGGTATTAAGGAAATCCACCTCCTTTCCATCCTCAAACATGAGGATTAAAAGCTATATAGGAATGCCACGATTATACAACAGGATTCCATCACAATCGTTATGATTAAATTCGTCACTAGGCAAACCAAATGAATAATGATGCTTGACTATTTGTTATTATGGATTACTCTTTGCCAGACCTAAAGTTCACGGTATACTAAATCGCCAAAGGAGTATGCCTATGACCGAAAAAACCTGGGAAACCCTAAAAGTGCAATATTGCCAGCATGTGGATCAGAAGGTAGGCCTGCAAG
>Ga0315297_10003134_pt1 | contig 10597 bp, 5 predicted proteins | sample YL17G15_0_MG_FD_203628 | JGI IMG/M metagenome (GOLD analysis project Ga0315297, IMG submission 203628) | Sediment microbial communities from Yellowstone Lake, YNP, Wyoming, USA - YL17G15_0 | ecosystem: Environmental > Aquatic > Freshwater > Lake > Sediment | place: USA: Wyoming | collected...
TGCCCAGAAGGGGCCGTATGTGGAGGAGCTTGAGCCCGGGAACTATGACTGGTGCCGCTGCGGCCGCTCCCGAACCCAGCCGTACTGCGATGGCTCCCACCAGGTGACCGACCTCACCCCCCTGCAAGTCGTGATCGAGAAGGAGAGGAAAGTCGCTTTCTGCGGGTGCAAGCAGACCAAGAACCCGCCCTTCTGCGACGGGACCCACAAGACGCTACTGTAGCAGCCTGCTTCCGTTCCGGGGATAATGAAACGCCGTGTTCACGGAGGACACGGCGTGTTTGTTTTTTGGAGACGTGAGGGTAAAAGGGTGTCTGAGCCCGGGGTCACCCGTAGGCGTAGGACAGGCGTGCCAGGGCCCGGCCTAAGCCCGGGTCGTAATAGAGGATCAGGTATTCGAAGGCAGTCCCGTTTTTCAAGACCAGCTCCCGGGGACGCCTCCCGGAGGCGAAGCGGACCAGGCTGGAGGGGTCCGATCCGGCCGCTGCAGACCAGGAGTACGGGGAGGAGAACTCGATACGCTTCAGGGAAGCCTCCTCCTCAGAGCCGGGCTCAACGGGTTTCAGGTTCAAACCCCGAACCAGGGAGTCGAGTTGTCCGCGCGAGGCCGTGAACTCGCAGGCCCCGTCCCGGGTGGCCCCGAGCATCCGGCACCGGGTGAGGGTCACGCGGACCCCGCAGGATTGTGCCAGGGACTTGAAATCCCGCTCCAGGCTCCCGCGGTTGGCCGCGTTCCACAGGGCGTCGCAACCCGCGGTGAGGACGAGAAGCAGGATGCCTAGCCGGGGAAAGATGCGTTTCGTGGGTAACCTCATCAGGGGTTTATGTACTTTAGACGGTTTCTTTCCTTGGAGGGTTGGCTGAGTGGATGGGTTTCTCTCTATCTGACCTTTACGACCCTCGCTGTTATCCCCGTCCCTCCTTTCGCCCTGACAAAATACACCCCCGGCCCGAGGTCGTGCCCAATCAGGTCTCCCCTGTATGTCCCCACTTTCCTCCCCGAGGCGTTGTACAGCTCAAACCTCTCCTCCTCCCTCCCCGGAACCGTGGCAAAAGAGACGAACGGATTAGGAACTGTGGAACCGCGCCCCAGGCAAGCCCTGGGAGCTCCATTGCCCTGCTCTTCCATCGCATTATACATTAACTGGTAGTCCTCGGAGGTGGAGTCGGGGGTGATCCCTGAGCCGCCAAAAACCCACATGCCGGGCACCCCGTTTCCGTTCCGGGTGCCGGGGATGAAGCAGCCAGCGTGGCCCCTTCGTCCCCGATTCAAAGGAGGGAAGGTTGTCCAAGTATTGGCGGCGACGTTGTAGTCGTAGCAGGAAAGCGATCCGTTGTTCCCGGCCACGATGAGGTGGTTCCCCAAGCCGTAGGGGGAACCGGTGTCGAAGCCGAACGCCTGAGAATCCATCAGGGTGTCCGGGAGGTCCGCCACCCGCACCCAGCCCGCCCCGGGATTGGCAGGATCGAAACGCTCCACCCTGTTGGTCGGATGAAGCAGGGCTCCATCGAAGGTCGCACCTCCGATGGCGTAGATTTTGCTATCCACGACCGCCGGAGTGATATCCCCCCGTGCCAGGAATAGCAAGGCCGTGGGGATCGCGGTCCAACGGCTTCCTGCAGGACGGGCGGGGTCATAGACGAAGGTCGAATCCGTATTATAAGGCGGGGGGGATGATGTATTGATGCCCCCGAAGACATAGAGCTTATTGCCCGACACGGCGATCCCGTGCCCCGGCAGAGAGACCTTAGAGCCGATCCTTCCCGGCCAGGGATCCGAGGTGAGAGCCATGGCCAGGCCGGAGATCGGGTAGTAGACCTGCAGGGCGTTGATGTAGGTTCCGTCGCCCCGTCGGCCACTCACTACGTACAGGGCCAGGCTGTCCGGCCCGGAAGGGTTGTTAAGCCGACCGACATTGTACTCGGAGCCTGGAAACTCCATATCCACCTGCTCGTCAGTGAACGTTCCGGCTATGGGGTCGTAGCTCCAGATTCGACCCTCAGTCGTTCCACCCGGCATTCGTCCGCCAAGGAAGTAGACCCGTCCGGTCGGGGGATAGTATTCCCCATCGAAACGGGAATAGCCAAACGGAAGTGTCGGGCCAAAAATCCAGGTTTGCGCGTAAGAAGACCCAGCCACCAGCAGGGCTACCATCCCCACCATTAGCCTTCTTTTCATCTCATCTCCTTTCATCAATGACAGGGGAAAGACGCTCAAACCCGCTATTTGACTTTCACGATCCAAAATGGTTTTGCGTGACCATGTTCAAGCTTCAGGAAATACACCCCCGGCCCGAGGTCCTGCCCGATCCGGTCCCCGCGATAAGTTCCGATCCTTCTCCCCGAGATGTCATACAGTTCAAAGTTCTCTGCCTCCCGCCCCGGAACCCTGGCAAACGAGGCAAATGGGTTGGGTTGGGCCTTTAACTGTCCAACCGTCAAACCGTCAAACCGTCCAACCGGAGTTTCCACCACGCTCGGAGGCCAGAACCAGTCCGCCTTCACAGCCAGATACTTAACCGGATTGGCGGTCGTGCTGCCCTCGTTTGCCACTGAGCTACCGGCGTCCTTATCCTCGATGAAAAGAATCCGAACCGAGTCCGTAGTGATTTTCGTGATGGAGGGATAGTCGTCATCGTCGCAGGCCCCGGGAGGAGCGCCCGGAGTGTGCGAATTGGTGATGTATATCATCGTGTCGGTGCGACCGAACGCCCCCCAGGTGTTCCCCCCGTCCACAGAACCCCGGCCATAGAGATCCCCGTTCGGAACTCCACCCTGTGAGGTGTCGTCAGGGACGATCTGCCCGGTCCAGACGCAGAAAAGCCTGCCTTGGGTATCGATGGAAAGGGAAGGGCGGTCGGCCCCTAACTTCCAAACCCCCATCGCAGAATCCTGGTCCCACCAGAAGGTCCCGGGCCACTTGGCCCATGGCGGGACCATCCCGCTCACCAAGTCAATCCCGGTGGCCTGGCTCCAGTGGAAGATGGCTGAGGCGTTGTAGTACGTGTTGTCGTTGAGCGCCCGTTCCCCGGCCCAAGCCAGATGCAGATCATCGTTGTTGTCGTAGATGCCCGATACGTCGCAGTACGCCCGCACCGTGTCTGAGGCTTGGTAGTTGGTCACGTTGACCCTGGGCCCCCAAGTCAAGCCGTGGTCCGTGGACTCGATGTAGCAGAGGTCCATGTTCACATACCCGTTCGGGCTTGTGGGCCGGGCGCGACACCACGCGATGGCCGCCTTACCTGACATCCTCGAAGTGATCACGTCCGCAGTGATCCACCCCTGCATCGTGTCCCCGCCGACTCTGGCCCAACGAGAGAAAGTCGTCCCGGCATCCGTGGAACGGGAGCGGTAATCCTCGTCAATGGCTTGGTGGTGGGCTACCACCTGGATGATATCTGTCGGTCCCACGGCCACGTGAGGCCAGATCGGACAATTCGCTCCTGGAGGAAAGGTCACCGTGTCCACACTGGTCATTACGAACGCCCCTGACCCCCTCGCCATATCTACAGCCACTGTCGCACGCAATCCAGCACCGCCTACTTTATGGAACGCCTCTACCGCTCGGCCGTCCGAAAGTACTGCGATCGTAGTATAACCACACCGCCCAGAGCCGGCATTCAAACTCCCCGACCAGCCCCCTCCAGCCCGATCGTTGAACTGGTAGGCTGCCATTCGAATTTGATTGCTTCCATCAGGGGACAACATGTAACATACATGCAGGCCGCCATTGCCCACGCCATCGATAGCGATCATCCTGCTGATCGTGCCGTTGTGCTGGTAATCGTACCATGTGTAGTCAATGGACTCCCCTGGAGAGGAGAGGAAGGATGAATAGATGACGCTGGCTGGCTTTCCTATCGGATCGTAGTCCCCCCCGACTATCCTCCCGCCCAGCTTCGCAGGGGTGAAGGTCCAGGCTCTGGTGATCCCCACAAGCATTACCAGGAGCATCATGGCCAACCCGATCTTCTTCATCCTTCCACCCTCTTTCCCATCAAGGGCAACCCTTATTTCACGACCACCATGGTCCGGGTCTTTGTGAACTCCCCGGCGCTCAGGCGGTAGAGGTAGACTCCGGCCGGGACCCGGCTCGCGTCCCATTGAGCCATATGGTAACCCGGGGTCTTGAACCCGGAGACCAGCCTCTTCACCAGTTGCCCCTGGATGTTGTACACCGAGAGGTCCACCACACGCGGAACGGGCAGGGCGTAGGCAAACTCAGCCATCCCCTTTGCCGGATTCGGGCGGCTCGGCCCCAACCCAAAGCCGCCAGGAATGGCAGGAGACAGGATGTTTGATTCTTCAACTCCTAGGGGCGGTTTTCTTATTGCCAAATAGTGAATCGGGTTCAGCGTTGTTGCTCCCTCGGCCTTGACCGAGGCACCTGCGTCTTTGTCCACGATCCAAAACATCCGCATCGAGTCCGTGGTGAAGGCCGTGAGCGACGGGAAACGGTCGTCGTCGCAGGCCCCTGCCGCGCCCCCTGGCGTATGCGAGTTCGTGATGTTGAACACGGGGGCCCAGGTGTTCCCCCCGTCCTGCGATGCGGTACCATACAGATCCATGTTGATGAACCCGCCGGCGCTGGAGTCGTCGTCATTCCTCTGGCTGGAGAACACGCAGAACGGTCTTCCCGTGGTGTCCCTCGAAAGCGACGGCCGGGTGGCGCACAGGCTCCAGGTCCCCGGGTTGGCGGGTACGGACCACCACCATGTCCCTGGGATGGTCCCCGGCCCGCTGATGCAGTCGATCCCTGTGGCTTGGCTCCAGTGGAAGATTGCCCCCGCCGTGTAGATGTTACCGCCTTCTTGACGGTGCCCGGCCCAGACCAGGTGCAGGTTGTCGTTCTGGTCGTAGATCCCTGACACGTCGTTGTAGGCCCGCACCGTGTCCGCGCTCTGGTAGTTGGTCACGTTGACCATGCTCCCCCAGGTCGCTCCGTGGTCCGTGGATTCGATGTAGACAACGTCCATGTCGAGTTGCCTGTGGAGCCCTCCGGGGACGGCCCGGGTCCAGGCAATTGCTACTTTCCCCGAGGTTCGCGACACGATCATGTCCGCGGAGACTGGGTTCTGGTTCGTGTCTCCCGCGACGGGTTGCCAAGGCGTGAAGCTCGCTCCTTGGTTTGTGGACCTGCAGTAATAGTTCTCGGCGCGGGTCGCGTGGTGAGCCACGACATGAATCACATTTGTGGGACCCACTGCGATATGAGGCCAGAGGGGGCCTGTGTCTAAGAGGGTCATCACAAAACCAACAACAACAACCGATTGATTTCCACCCCCGCCACCTGCTTGATGAAACGCTGCCGCCTCTCGCCCGTCTGAAAGCACGCCGAGGGTTACGTATCCCGCTCGGGCTGTGTTCAGGTCCAATTCCCCGCTCCATCCCGACCCTGCTCTGTCATTATACTGATAGGCCGTATTTCGCGGGGTATGGGTGGAGTTGGGGGATTTCGTGTAAACCACATGCAGCCCTCCGTTTCCTACCCGGTCCATCGCGATCATCCGGGACACGGACCCGTTGGCCTGGAAGTCGCAGTACGAGAAATCCAGGGACTCGCCGGGTGAGGATAAGAACGAAGGGTACGCCACTACAAGCGCCTTACCCACCGGGTCGTAGCTTCCCCCGATCAGCTTCGCATTCCCGTTCGCTGTCGCAAGTCTCCCGGCATAGACGCTCGCCGCCATCGCTGCCAGCACCGCCCAAACCGTAATCCATTTCTTCATGGATCCCTCCTGTTGAAATGACTAAGGAATAATAAAACTCCCTTATGCTTCACGGGAGTAAGTATAACAGAGGAACCTTACAGGTTTCTTACAATAACCTTACAACTTTTTGCTTTATTGCCTCAGGAAGACATCGCTTCCCGGAAGGCCTCCTCAGACTCCCTTTTCGTATCCTCGCCTAAATCCGTTCGCAGGATGCGCTTTAACTCCTTGTAATCCCTAAGGATATCTGCTTTGAGGCCTAATGCCGTAAGAGACTTCCAGAACTCCCGGTGCACTTCCTCGCAATAGGGTTCCCTTGCCAGGTAACGGCGGAAGAAGGCCGCGGCCTCCTCATAATCCTTCCTCCCCATCCGGCAGGCCGCCAACTTTCTCAGGCAGGAAAGGTGGATCTTTTCGTATTCCTCCCTCCGCTCCTCGCACCAGCGTTCGGTGAGGTTTGGGAGGAATCGGTCCCGATAGATCTCCGCGCAGCGCTCGTAGCCCTTGTGGGAGTCGTCCGCCTTTCCCTCCTTCTCCAAGCGTCGGGCCTCCTGCCATCTGGTCAGAAAATCCTCTACATCCAGCCGGAAGGAGAGCAGCGGGGCGATGCGGTAGCCCCCTTCTTCGCGGACCACAAAAAGCGTCCGCGCCAGGGCTTTCTCCCCGGAGGATTGGAGCCCTGTGGCCAGGGCTTTCTTGATCCGGGAGATCGTGGTATGCAGGTTTCTCTCCCCCTGCTCGCGGGTGGCCCTGGGCCAGAAGGCCTCCATAAGCTCTTCGCGCTCGCAGGCCCGGTTGCGGTTCAGGAGGAGGTAAGCGAACAGCGATGCCGCCTTCCGGGAGTTCCACTTCACCGGCACGGCCCTGCCGTCCGTCAGGCTGATCTCTAAAGCCCCGAAGAACTCCGCTTCCAGAAAGGGCTTGCCATCTTTCCGATGGCTCGGCGTTCCCGTCTTTTCCAGGATGCCGCGCAGGTAATTCTGGCCCGGGCTCCGGGCCATCTTCCTGGCCAGGTTCTGAAGGTCCGCGCTGTGGCGAAGCTCGCTCGCCAGGATGCCATCGTATCCCTTCTGTTTTGCACGTCGGACCGCCAGCCCGAGCCATCTGAGCGCTTCTGTTTTCTTCCTTTGTCCGAGCTGGGTCTCGGCTCCCGCGAGGTGGGAGAGGAACACGCCGAAAATCCGTCCGAATTTCTGAGCCATCCGGAGGCTCATTTTCAAAGTCTCCTCGGCTTTCCTGTATTCGCCCTTAGAGGCTTCCAACAAGGCCCTTTCGGCCAGAAAAGCGGCCCCGGAACCGCTTTCCAGGTTCGTGATCTTTTGCCGCATAGCATCCAAGGCCTCCCCGGCTTTCGCAAGGTCTCCTTGATAACGGTGCAGACGCGCGAGATGGCCCAGCACCACGGACTCCTCCTTGCTCCACCCGGCCTGTGCGAACCTCTCCCGCGCTTTCTCTAGGTGCTCCCGCGCTTCTTCCCACCGGGCCTGATGAACCGCCAGAATCCCGAGTCCATCGTAGAGCGCAGCCCGGGAGATGGGATCCTCGTAGGACTCGCATAGGGACCAGCCTTTCCTCAGGCATTCCTCTGCCCAGACGGTCTCCCCTACGTTGAGCGCAAGCCGGGCGGCATTGGAGAAAAAGACCCCCGCCCTCAGGAAGTACTCACTGCCCAGCCGGCCGATCAGGGGGCGGTAGACCTGGAAGGCTTTACGCGTCTCCCCTTCGAGGTCGAGGATGGCGGCCAAGTTGGCATCGACGGAAATCAGCTTGGAGGGGTCTTGAAGGCGTTCGAAGATGCGTTTGGCCATGTGGAAATGCGTCCGGCCCTTCTTCAGGTCTCCGGTCCCCAGGCAGGCCACACCCATCGTGTTCAAGATGATTCCTTTTAATTCCGAGGATGGGTAGGCACGGAGCGCTTTTCCCAGAGCCTTCAGAGCCTTTTCGTGGTTTCCCCGCATCAAGTGGATCCTGGCGAGGGCTAGCCGGATGTCTGCCAGTTCCTGGGTACGGTCCTGCTTTCCCGTCCCGTCCTGAGCCAGTTTGGATTCCGCGCGGAGATAGCTCTGTTCGGCCCTGGTCAGGTCGCCTTTCTCAGTGAGCAAGGCCCCCCGAACCGCAAGCAGGGAGGGCATCTTTTCAAAGACCGGTCCGGGGATCTGCCGGAGCCATTCCCCGAGCCTTTTAAACCGTGCCTGCTGCTTCATGTCCTCCGAAACCTGGACGATCAGCTTGCCGGCCAGGTCATAGCTCCCACCCCGGAGGGCGTGTTCAATGGCCTCCTCCACCATCCCCAGCTTTTCGTAATACTCCGCTGCCCGGAGATGGAGGACCATCCTCGTCCCAGGTTCAGCCACCTCCATGAGGAACTCCCGGAAAAGGTGGTGGTACTTGTACTGCCCTTTCCCAGCCGTGCACAGGAAGAGGTTGCGCCGCTCTAGGCCCTTCAACAGGGCCTCCGGGTTCTTCGTCCCGAGGATGCACCCGCAAGCCTCCGGGGTCAGGATGTCCAGCAGGGCGCTTCCCTTGAGGAAGTCCTGAACCTCCCGGGGCTCACCGGCCAGGACCTCCCTGATGAAATAGTCGAACAGCGGATGGTTGGCCTCCAGATACCCTGCCAGGGTCTCCCGGATCGTCTTCCCGCCTTTGCCCGCGGATTGGAGGATGAGTTGGATACCCGTGATCCAACCCTCGGTCTGATCCCGGACCTGCCTAAGCTCCTCCTCTGTGGAGCCCCTCCGGTAAGCCTCCCGGAGCAGGGTTTTCACTTCATCGTCGCTGAACGTCAGATCCTCCCGGGTGAGCTCGAAAAGATCCCGCTTGGCCCGCCACTTCGCCAGGTTCGGAAGCGGAGGCTCGGTCCGGGAGGAAATCACGATGTGAACCTTCTCAGGCAGATGGTCGATGAAATACTCCATGGCTTGATGGACCGGGCTGTCCACGGCAAGGACCTGGTAGTCGTCGAAAAGCAGGAACATCTCCTCCCGGCGCTTCTCGACCAGTTCGTTGATCAGGGTCCCCATGGCCAGTTTCAGATCGTTCCCCACCTCTCCTTTCCGATTAAGGAGTCCCACGGTGCGCGGGATCAGGCCCGGCGCGAGTTCCTCGATCCCGTGAACCAGGTAGGAGAAGAAGACCGGGAAGTCGCTGTCCCCCCGATCCAGCCCGTAGAACACGCCCGGTAGGTGCGCGTCTTGCAGGGCCTGCACCAGGAGGGTCGTTTTACCATACCCGGCGTCCGCTGAGATCAGGACGAGCTTTTTCTCCAGGTTGTTCCTCAGGAGCCGGAGGAGCCGCTCCCTGCGGAGGGAGTTCGGCTTCAGGCCCGGCGGCCTGAGCTTGGTGGACAGGATCAAAAGGGGGGGCTTGTCGCTCGAATTTGCCATCATCAGAGGAAATTAAAGTCCTTGCATTCTAACACTTGCCGGGCGGTTTTGTCAAGTATCGTCAGAACGGGGCGCTCGATAAACGGAGCGCCCCGTTCTGACTTGTAAACGCTCACCTTACTTTCAGAATCCTCCCGGGCTTATCGCTTCCACCTTCCGGCTTGAGGAAATACACCCCCGGAGCGACATCGTGGCCGATACGATTTCCCTGGTATATCCCCACCAGCCTACCCGAAACATCGTACAGACCAAACCGCTCCCTTTCGTGTCCGGGTACCGTGGCATACGAAACGAATGGGTTGGGCTTGGTTATAACTCTGATCCCTGATCTCTGTCCTCCGGCCTCTGTCTTTTCCTCGGTCCCCGAATTACCGGTGGGGTTGCGGGCGTAATAAATTTCCGGTCTCCCGCTCCGGGAGTCCGTCCAGACCACGTGGACCATGGAGTCTATGGCAGAGGTCGAGGGATAGGTCGAATTGTAACGGCCATTGGAGAGCCGTACTTCTCCGGACCAGGTGAGGCCGGAGTCTTCGGAGCTTCGGTAATAAATTTCCTCGTTTCCGTCCCGGTCGTCGTCCCAGACCAGATGGACCTTTGCCCCGGAGGCCCAGATAGAGGGCATCACGGACCATCCCGGATCGAAGGTCAGGCGAGCGTCCTGGGACCAGGTCGCCCCGTCATCCGTGGAGAACTTGAAGTAAATCTCCCCGGCCCCGTTGCGATCGTCCTCCCAGGTGAGGTATACCCGGTCCCCGGAGGAGGCGATGCATGGAGTGGAGGACCAACTGGTATCGCTGGTGAGGCGGACATCGGGCTCCCAGGAGAACCCGTTGTCAATGGAGCGCTTGTAATAGATCTCGTAGTTGCCGTCGCGGTTGTCCCACCAGGCCGCGTGGACCGTCCCGCCCGATACGGATACCGAGGGAAACCATGAATCCAGTCGGGCGAAGGTGAGGCGGGTGTCGGGAGACCAGGTCTCCCCCCCATCCGTGGAACGCTTGTAATACACCTCGTGGTCCCGGTCGCGGTAATCCCACCAGACGACATGGACGTCATCCCCGACCGCGGCCAGCGAGGGAAACCAACCGTTGTTCACGGCATAGGTCAGGCGGGTGTCCGGGGACCAGGTGACACCCTCATCCGTGGACCGTTTGTAGTAAATCTCGTAGTTCCCGTCCCGGTCTTCGGACCAAGCCACGTGCACCTTTTCGCCTGAGAGGGTCACGGCGGGGTCTGAAGAGCGGGCCGGCTCGAAGGTCAGGCGGGTGTCCGGGGACCAGGTGATTCCCCAGTCCGTGGAGCACTTCGTGTAGATCTCTCCAAACCCGTTCCGCATATCCCACCAGACCGCATGGACCGATCCCCCGGGACCTGCAGCAAGGCAGCGGGCATTGTTGGGCGAGGTCAGGGCCATACTGTCGCCGGAGTCCAGCCTCCTTTCCGGTTCCCACTGGGCCCAAACCGAAGAGGATGGATAAAGCAGACAAACCCCAGCGAGGATAA
>Ga0315297_10003135_pt1 | contig 10595 bp, 10 predicted proteins | sample YL17G15_0_MG_FD_203628 | JGI IMG/M metagenome (GOLD analysis project Ga0315297, IMG submission 203628) | Sediment microbial communities from Yellowstone Lake, YNP, Wyoming, USA - YL17G15_0 | ecosystem: Environmental > Aquatic > Freshwater > Lake > Sediment | place: USA: Wyoming | collected...
CCCCCTCCTGCGGCGACTCCGCCGGAGTCTCCTGTTGCGGGCGCCTTCCGTGCTGTCTTCCCGAACCGTTCCCGTATTTGTGAATTGAAGCGCTAAGTGCTGCGGTTAATAAATACGGCGCGCGGGAGATCCGATGTTTTTTGACACCCACGCGCACCTCGATCTTTCGCCGCTGTCCGACGCGGAGGAGGCGGTGGTGCGCCGGGCGCGCGACGCGGGGGTCACCCGGATCGCCACGGTCGGCATCGACCCGGAGAGCGGTGAGCGGGCCGTATCGCTCGCCCACCGGCACACGGGGGTCTACGCCGTCGTCGGCCTGCACCCGCACGACGCGGGGAGGCTCTCCGACTCCCTGCTCGCGCGCCTGGAGGCGCTCTCCCGGTGCGACAAAGTGGTGGCGATCGGCGAAACGGGGCTCGATTTCTACCGCGACCGCGCCCCGCGGGACATCCAGCGGGCCGCCTTCCGCGAACAGATCCGGCTGGCCCGCCGGCGCGGCCTCCCCGTGGTCATCCACGACCGGGACGCCCACGACGAGGTGCTGTCGATCCTTTCGGAGGAAAACGCCGCGGAGGTGGGCGGCATCTTCCACTGCTTCTCCGGCGACCTCGCGATGGCGCGCAGGGCGCTCGCGATGAACTTCCTCGTTTCGATCCCCGGGGCCATCACCTACAAGGGGTCGGAGAAGCAGGCGGAGGCGGTGCGGGGGCTGCCGCTGGATCGCCTGCTGATCGAGACGGACTGCCCCTTCCTTGCGCCGGTCCCGCACCGCGGGAAGACGAACGAGCCGTCGTATGTGCCGCTGGTGGCGGCGAAGGTCGCGGCGATCAAGGGGGTCACCGTCGAGGACGTGGCGCGGACGACCACGATCAACGCCCTGCGCCTCTTCCGGATCCCCGTCGAGGAAGAGGTCCGGGTCACCTACAAGATCCGCGACTCCCTCTACCTGAACATCACGAACCGGTGCACGAACGCCTGCACCTTCTGCCCGAAGCGGCGCGACTACCGCGTGAAGGGGCACCTGCTGAAATTGCCCGGGGAGCCGACCGCGGCGGAGGCGCTCGCCGAGATCGGAGACCCGACGAAGTTCGACGAGATCGTCTTCTGCGGCTTCGGTGAGCCGCTGCTGCGCCTGGACGAGGTGAAGGAGATCGCGGCGGAACTGAAGCGGCGCGGGGCGCGGGTGCGGGTCAACACGGACGGGCTGGGAAATCTCGTCCACGGCCGGAACATCCTGCCGGAGCTCGCGGGGCTGGTGGACGCCCTCTCCGTTTCCTTGAACGCGCCGGACGCGCAGACGTACGCCCGGATCTGCCCGAACCGGTACGGGGCGGCATCGTTCGCCGCCCTGCTCGATTTCCTCCGGGAGGCCCCGAAGCACGTACCAAAGGTGACCGCGACCGCCGTCGCCCTGCCCGACATCGATCCCGAGGCGGTCCGCCGGCTCGCCGAGTCGATCCCCGGCGTTTCCTTCCGCCTGCGCTCCCACGACGACCTCGGGTAAAGGCGCCCTCCGTACGCATCGCTTCTCCGCAGGGGGCGTCCCCGCTCGTGCCCCTCATGTCGAGCCGGGGGTACCCCAGGGAGCGCAATTCGTACGGGAGTGGGGTGCGCTCGCCTGAGAGGGCTTTTACCGCAGGACCGCCCGCAGCGTCGCCCCGAAGCGGTCGAGGATGTCGTCGAGGGCTTCGCGGGTGACCGCCTGGGGGAGAAACAGGTAGACCACGTTCCCGAGCGGGCGCAGGAAGAGCCCGCGGCGCAGCCCCTCGTGTCGGATATCGCGGAACAGGGGCGCGGTCCCCGGCAGCGGCTCCTTCGTTTCCTTGTCCCGAACCAGTTCGAGCGCCGCCACCGTCCCGATCCCGCGCACGTCCCCCACCAGCGGCAGCCCGGCGAGTTCCCGCACCCCTTCCGCGAGGCGGGGCGCGAGGCGCGCCACGCGGTCGACGAGTTCCTCTTCCTCGAACAGGTCGAGGGAGGCGAGCGCGGCGGCGCAGCCGACCGGGTTCGCCGTGTACGTGTGACCGTGGTAGAACGTCTTCCCGCTGTCCGGGCCTCCGAGAAAGGAGTTGTACACCTCCGCGGTGGTGAGCGTCGCGGCCAGGGGCATCGTGCCGCCCGTCAATCCCTTCGACAGGCAGAGGAAATCCGGCGAGACGCCGGCCTGCTCGCAGGCGAACATCGTTCCCGTCCGCCCGAACCCCGTCGCCACCTCGTCGAGGATGAGGTGGGCGCCGAGCGTACGCGCGAGGTCCGCCGCGCGGGAAAGGTATTCCTGCGGATAGACGATCATCCCGCCCGCGCCCAGCAGCAGCGGCTCGAGGATCACCGCCGCGACCGTTTCGCCGCCTTCCCGCAGCGCGTCGCCGAGGGCGTCGACGCACGAAACCCCGCACCCGGGGTACGCCTTCCCCACGGGGCACCGGTAGCAGTGCGGCGCGGGAACCTTGCGGGCGGGGAACAGGATCGGCCGGAACGCGCGCAGGAACGGATCCACGCCGCTGACGCTCATGCACCCGGTGGTGTCCCCGTGGTACCCGTGATCGAGGCAGATAAACCCGGTCCGCTCCTCCCGCCCGAGGTTGCGCCAGCACTGCAGCGACATCTTGAGCGCCACCTCCACCGCCGTGGAGCCGTTGTCCGAGAAGAAGACGCGCGAAAGCCCCTCCGGGGCGATCGCGGCGAGCCGCGAGGCCAGGCGCACCGCGGGCTCGTGGGTTACGCCGGCGAACAGGACGTGGTCCAGCCGCTCCATCTGCCGCGTCACCGCCTCACGGATTCGCGGGTGCCCGTGCCCGTGGACGACGCACCACCAGCTCGAGATCGCGTCATAGTACCGGTTCCCTTCCGCGTCGAAGAGGAAGAGCCCCTCCGCGCGGTCGATCAGCATCGGCGGTTCCGTCGCAAGGGTGCTCATCTGGGTGTACGGATGCCAGCTGTGCCGCAGGTCCTTCCGGAGCAAATTTTTCCGATCCATCAGGTCGACCTCCACCGTTCGAGAAACGCCCGGCCGATATGGGCGAACGCCTCCGCGCCGCGGGCCGGGTCGTGCAGCAGGGGAACCTCGCCCAGGACGGGTGCCCGTGCGATCTCCGCCACGATCCGCGGATTGTCGGCGAGCACCTCCGCCCGCGTCCCGTCCCCCCCGCCCGGAAGGCGGTTGAAGACGAGCCCCGGAAGAGGGACCCCGCGGCGGCGCACCGCCTCCACGGTGAGCAGCGCGTCGTTCACGCAGCCGAGCCGGTTCGCCGCGACCACGAGGACGGGAAGGCCGATCCGCGCGACGAGGTCGCCGGTCAACAGTTCCTCCGAGAGGGGAACGAGGAAGCCGCCCGCCCCCTCGACCAGCACGGCGTCGTGGGTCTCCGCGAGACGGCGGTACGCCGCCTCGATCACGGCCGGGTCCACCCGCCGCCCCTCGCGCGCCGCCGCAAGGTGCGGGGAGGCGGGGAAGGAGAACCGGTACGGGCACCGGTCCGCCAGCGGCGGTTCCGGCGCGGGGCCGGGGTCTCCCATCAGGCGGCGGTGGACATCGATGTCCGACGGACCGTCCGTCACTCCCGTTTCGACCCACTTCTGCGTCGTCACGCGCATCCCCCGCGCACGGAGGAAGCCGGCCAGCAGGCCGCACACCACCGTCTTCCCGACGCCGGTGCCGGTACCGGTGACGAAGACCCCCTTCACCCGGTCCCCCCTTCCGGGATCACGCCCCGGCAAAGGAAGACCTGGTACGTCGCCTTGATCCCGCCGGCCCGCTCCCGGTACGCCTCCTCGACCCGCGCGAGCTTCCCCGGGCTCCACGACTCCCGCGCACCGCCCCCGCGCGTCCCCGTGTACCGGATGCTCCGCAGCAGGTCCGCCAGGGTCGAAAATTCCTGATGGTACCGCCGCTCGGCGACGTCCCATCGCGGGAACGCGGCCGAAAGCGCGTCGGAGATCTCTTCCCGGGAGTGGAAAGCGGCGGCGGCGACCCGCGCCCCGCCGTGCGCGTCCCGCCGGAGCGCCGACGCGCGCAAGGCGGCGTCCAGTTCCGCGTACGTCTCCGGGCCGAAGAAGGAGAAGGTGAGCAGCCCGCCGCCCGGGAGGAGGGACGCCATCCGCGCCAGCGTGCGGGGGAGGGAGAGAAACCATTGGAAGGCGGCGTTGGAGGTGACGAGGTCGTAGCTCCCCGTGGCGATCTCCTCCGCGTCGGCCACGGCGAAGCGGGCCCGCGGGTCGTCGATCCCCCGCTTCGCGACGCGCACCATCGCCTCCGAGATGTCCACCCCGAACACGGACGCGCCGCGGAAGGCGTCGAGGAGCATCCGCGTGTAGAGCCCCGTCCCGCAGCCGAGCTCGAGTATTTTGAACGCTCGCCCCCTGTTGGGGGCCGGCTCCGCACCGATATCAACAATCCCCCTGTTGGGGCCTGGCTCGGGAATGTTCATGGGCCGCGCCAGCCCCCTGTTGGGGGCCGGCCCGAGCAACGCCTCGGTGTACGCCAGCAGGTCGACGGCGGAGAGCCGCTGCGCGTGCGCGTGCGCCTCGTACCGGGCCGCGCCGGCCGAGAAGCGGCGCAGGACGGCGGGGTCAACCATCGGCCGCTCCATTGGAACCCGAGGCTTCCCTGACTGTCGCGGCACTAGGCCATCCTTGGCCGTCGGCGATTAGCGCGCGAAACCCGTCCGCGAGGAAGGCGGCGTGCGCCGCCCCCGGCAGCGGGTGAAACGTCGCGTTCGCCCCCTCCCGGGCCACGCCTTCCGCCTCGGCAAACGGCGCGATCACGTCCTTCTCCCCGTGGACGATCATCACGGGGCACGCCGGAAGCGTCTCGCCGGAGAGCCTCGCGCTCGCCAGGTACGAAAGCCCTTCGCGGAGCGCGCCGCCGTCCATCTCCCGCAGGTACGCCGCCTGCAGCCCGGCGCGGAACCGGCGATACGCGGGCATCTGCGACGGGAAGAAGCATTGCGTGTAGAACCCCGAGAGGCAGCTGCCCGGGTCGGCCGAGAACGAGCGCAGGACCCCCGCCACATCGCCTTCCGGGTACTCCCGCCGGATCCCGACGAGGACGACCCGCCGCACCCGGTCCGGGTTTTCCCGCGCAAACTCCGCCGCGAGGAACCCGCCGAGCGACCACCCGACGACCGTCACGGGGTCTCGCGCCGTACGGTCGAGGAACGCCGCGAGGCGCCGCGAAAACCCCTCCGGCCGGAGCGGCCCGGTCGTCACCGCGGTTACGCCAGGGAGCACTCCTTCGAAGATCCGCCCGTCCGTCCCCCATCCCGGCAGCAGGACCATCGACGGATCGCCCTCCCCGGCCACGGTGAATTCCTCACGCCGCACCGAGGGCCTCCACGACGGCGGCGACCTGCCGGTCGGTGTGCGCGGCGGTCAGGGAGAAGCGGAGGCGGGCCGACCCTTCGGGGACCGTGGGCGGGCGCACCGGCAGCGCGAGGAACCCCTGGCCCGCGAGCGATTCCGAGAGGGAGACGGCGAGGGCGCTCTCTCCCACGACGACGGGGACGATCTGGCTCTCCCCGCCGACGGTCCACCCGTTCCCGCGAAGCGCGCCCCGGAACGCACCGGCCCGGCGCAGAAGCTCCTCCCCGCGCGTCTCCCCGGACAGGCAGAGCCGGAGGGCGGCGAGGTCGGCGGCGATCACCGGGGGCGGAAGCGCGGTGGAATAGATGAAGCTGCGGGCCGTGTTGACCAGGTAGTCGATCACCGTCCGCGACGCCGCGAGATACGCCCCGAACCCGCCCAGCGCCTTGCTGAACGTCCCCATCACGAGGTCCACCTGCCCGGCGAGGTCCGAAGCCTCCACGCACCCGCGCCCCTGCGGCCCGAACACGCCCGTGGCGTGGGCTTCGTCCACCATCAACAGGCAACGGTGCCGGCGGCAGACGGCAAGGAGCATGGCGAGAGGGGCGAGGTCCCCGTCCATGCTGAAGACGCTCTCCGTCATCACCAGCGTCCGTTCGAACGCCCCGCGGTGCTTCACGAGCATCCGGTCGAGGTGCTCCGGGTCGTTGTGCCGGAAGCGCAGGAGCTTCGCGCGCGACAGGAGCGCGCCGTCGAGCTGGCTGGCGTGGCAAAGCTGGTCGGCGAAGACGGCGTCCCGGCGCCCGAACAGGGCGGGGATGATCCCCGTGTTCGCCTGGTAGCCGGAGTTGAAGACCAGGGCCGCCTCGCTCCCCTTGAACACCGCCACGCTGTCCTCGAGCTCGTGGTGGATCGCCAGGTCCCCGCTCATCAGGCGGGACGCCCCGGACCCGACGCCGTAGCGGTCGAGCGCCTCCCGCGCCGCCGCGACCAGCGCGGGGTGGGACGACAGCCCGAGGTAGTCGTTGGAGGAGAAGTCGACGTATTCCCGGCCGTCCCGCACCGCAAGGGCGGGGGCGCGCCCGGACGACGGGACGAGCCGCCGCAGCAGCTGCCGCCGCTCCCGCTCCTCGAGAAAGGCCTTCCAATCCTCCATCACGGGCCTTCCGCAGTGGGGGACACTCTTCCCCTGATCCCCCAACAGATCAAGAATGTCCCCCCTGTTCCGGAAACTTACCGGAGAAGAGGTACCGCTCGAACATCCGCTGGTAGTCGGTCCAGCGGACCCCCTCGCGCAACTCCGCGATGGCGTCGCTGAACGCGGTTGCCTTGGCGTCCATGTTCTCCACGTGATGGAGCAGGATCGCCTCCAGCGTCTTGGGCCGCTTGGGGGAACCGTATTCGAGTTCCCCATGGTGGGACAGGATGATGTGCTTCACCAGCATGGTCTTCTCCGGCGGAAAGCCCGGGAGGTCGGCGCAGACGCGGCTCACGTACTCGGTCCCCATGTAGAGGTGCCCCAGCAGGCGCCCCTCGTCCGTGTAGTCGAACGCCCCCTCGTAGGAAAGTTCGTGCACCTTCCCGACGTCGTGCAGCAGCGCGCCGGCGAGGAGCAGGTCGGCGTCCACCCCCTCGTAATGGGCCGACAGCATGCGGCAGATCCCCGCGACGGAGACCGTGTGCTCCAGCAGCCCCCCGATGTAGTCGTGGTGCATCGTCTTCCCGCCCGGCGCCTGGCGGAAGCGGCGCGCCACGTCCGTTTCCGGCGGGTCCGGAAAGACGGCCGCGAGGAGCCGCGCCAGGTCCTCGTCCTTCACCCCCCCGATGTACTCCTGGAGCGTCTTCCAGAGCGGCTCGATCCCCTTCTTCGTGACCGGGAGGTACTCGGAGAGGTCCTTCGTCCCCCCTTCCTCCCGCCGGACGTCGTGGACCTTGAGCTGAACGCGCCCCTGGTACGCGATGGCGGTTCCGCCCACCTCGACCACGTCGTCCCGGTCGAACCGCTTCCCGATCTCCTCGGCGCGGTCCCACACCCTCGCCTCGATCTGTCCCGTCCGGTCGCGCAGCTGCAGGGTCAGGTACGGCTTCCCGGCGTTGCTGGTCAACAGCGCCTTGTTCGCGACCAGGAACAGATCGCGGACCGGCTCCCCCTCCTTGAGGTCCTTCACGAAACGCGTCTTCTGCATCGGCACCCCTGCTTTCCACTCAGGAATAGGTTTCGAGGATGCGGAGGGCGGCGCGGATCCCGTCCACGGCGGAGGAGACGATCCCCCCGGCGTGCCCCGCGCCCTCCCCGACAGGATACAACCCTTTGTGCGTCACCGACTCGTAATTTACCCGCTCGATCCGGACGGGCGAGGAGGTCCGGGACTCGACCGCGTACAACGTCGCTTCGCGGGTGAGGAACCCCCGCATCGCCCCCCCGAACCGGAGCAGCCCGAAGCGGATGTCCTCCTCCACCGCACCCGGCAGGATGCCGCGCAAGTCGTCCGGGACGACCCGCGGGGCGAGGAGGCGGCCGGGGGACGGGGGAAACTCTTTCCCTCGAACGAAGGCGAGCAGGTTCGCGGCCGGAACGCCGTACCCGCCGCCGCCGCGATCGAACGCCCGGCGTTCGATCTCCTCCTGGAAACCGATCCCCGCCAGGGGGCCGCCCTCCTGCGCCCCCGCCTCCCCGAACTCCGCGGGCGCGACCGACGCAACGATCCCGCTGTTCCCGAACCCGGAGTTGCGGGCCCGGACGCTCATCCCGTTCACGGGCGACTGCCCCTCCCCCGACGCCGCGTTCATCACCTCTCCCCCGGGGCACATGCAGAAGGAGTAGACCCCGCGGCCCGAGGGGGCGCGCGCCGCAAGACGGTATTCCGCGGGGGGAAGGCCCTTCCCCGCCATCGGGCCGTACTGGATCCGGTCGATCATCGCCTGGGGGTGCTCCACCCGGAACCCGACGGCGAACGCCTTCCCCGACATCCCGACGCCTTGCGCGAAGAGCCGCCGCACCGTGTCGCGCGCAGAATGGCCCGCCGCCAGCAGGACGACCGGGGATCGGACCTCCTCGCCCCCGGCCAGGCGAACCCCGCGCACCTCCCCCTCCGAGGCCGACAACTCCTCGACCCGCGCGCCGAACCGGACCGTGGCGCCCAGGGAGGCGAGCTCCGCGCGCATCCGCCGGCAGAAGTGCCGGAGCCGGTCGGTCCCGACGTGCGGCTTCGCGTCCTTGACGAGCCCCGGCATCCCCGCGAACTCCGCGAAGGTCGACACCACGTGGTCCACGAGGGGGTCCCCGATCCGGGTGGTGAGCTTCCCGTCCGAAAACGTTCCCGCGCCCCCCTCCCCGAACTGGGCGTTGCTCTCGGGGTCCAGGGTCCCGTCGCGCCAGAACCGGGCGACATCCTCCCCCCGCTCCTCCACCGGCCGGCCGCGTTCCAGCACGACGGGGGGGGCGCCGAACCGCGCCAGCGTGAGGGCGGCGAACAGCCCGGCCGGCCCGGCCCCCACGACGACGGGAGGAAGGTCCGGCCGACGCACCGGGGATTTCGGAAACGGGTCGGGGGGCGCTTCATACCGCTTCGCGCCGGGGACCCGGGCGCACGCCGCCTCCTCCATCGCGGGGGAGCCGAGGGAGCATTCGACCGTGTAGACGCGGCGCACGTCGCCTTTCCGGCGGGCGTCGTACCCGCGCCGGACCACGGAAAACCGGTGCACCTCGTCGATCGGAACGCCTATAATCGTCGCTATGCGCGCGGGCAGAGACCGTTCCGACAGCGACGGATCGACACGGACGTCGAAGATGCGGATCGTCAAGCGGTGGATCCTCCTGCTGCTGTTCGGAGCATCGTGCCTTCCCGGCTCCTCGTGCCGCCCCCTTCTGAAAGAGGTCTTCCAGACCCCGAAGGTGCGGCTCGTCGACATCGGGATGACCGGCAACCCCTTCCTGTCCCGGGGCCCGGTCGAGGCGATCCTTCATCTCGCGGTGAACAACCCGAATTCCTACGCCCTGACGGTGGCCAGCGTCACCTACTCCGCGACGGTGGGAACCCGGCGGGTGGCCGACGGGGAGCAGACCGAGGAGATGCGCATCGAGCCCTCCGGGGAAACGGTGGTCAAGGTGCCCGTGCGGCTGCAGACCGACGTCTTCGCCGCCGCGCTGCGCGAGGTGCTCGAGTCCCGGGCGCTCTCCTACGAGTTCAACGGCTCGGTCGGCGTGGTCGCCCCGGTCGTCGGCGTGGTCCGGGTCCCCTTCTCGCGGACCGGGACGATCGACCCCATGGACATCCTCCGTCGGAAGGGGATCGGCTTCAATTGACGGGGCACGGTGGCTCCCGGCCGTCGAGCACGGCGAGGAGGTTCTCCGTCGCCAGCCGCCCCATCGCCTCCCGCGTCTCCCCGGTCGCGCTCCCGAGGTGCGGCAGGAGCACCGCCGAAGGGGCCGACAGCAGCCGGGGATGAATCCGCGGCTCCTTCTCGAACACGTCGAGCCCCGCGCCGAACAGCCGCCCCTCCGCCAACGCCGTCGCCACCGCCTCCTCGTCCACCACCTCTCCCCGGGCGATGTTCACCAGGACCGCCGTCCGTTTCATCCCCCCGAGGCGCTCCGTGGAGATCAGCCCCCGGGTCTCCCGGGTGAGGGGGACGCACAGCACGACGAAGTCGCTCTCCGCGAGCAGCGCGTCGAGATCGCGATACGACGCCGCGAGTCCGGCCTCCTCCGACGGAGGAATCCGGCGACGGTTGTGGTAGAGGACCTTCATCGAGAAGCCGCGGGACCGGCGGGCCACCGCGGTGCCGATCTTCCCCATTCCGACGATCCCCAGCGTCTTCCCGGCGACGGGGACTCCGAGGAACCCCCACGGGTCCCACCCGGTCCACCCCCCCGCGCGAACGAACCGGTCGGCGTCCGACACCTTTCTCGCCGCGGAAAGGAGCAGGGCGAACCCGAGGTCGGCCGTCGCGTCCGTCAGGACGTCCGGCGTGTTGCAGACCCGGATCCGGCGCCGGGTCGCCCCGGGCACGTCGACGTTGTTCACCCCGACGGCGAAGTTCGACACGACCGAAAGGGAGGGCCCGGCCGCGTCCATCAGTTCCGCGTCCACCCGGTCCGCCAGCGTGCAGAGGATCCCCGACGCCCCCCGGGCGCGGGCAAGGAACTCCTCCCGCGGCATCGTCCCCTCCTTCGGGGGGTCCCCCGCCCGGAACCGCTCCGCCAGGTCGTCCCACGGCACCCCCGGCAGGCGCCGCGTCACCACGATCGTCCGCCGCTCCACGATCCGCCCCCTCCCGCGGGGATCTGGCCC
>Ga0315297_10003137_pt1 | contig 10585 bp, 5 predicted proteins | sample YL17G15_0_MG_FD_203628 | JGI IMG/M metagenome (GOLD analysis project Ga0315297, IMG submission 203628) | Sediment microbial communities from Yellowstone Lake, YNP, Wyoming, USA - YL17G15_0 | ecosystem: Environmental > Aquatic > Freshwater > Lake > Sediment | place: USA: Wyoming | collected...
CGAGACTCCCGCCTTCGCCGACGCGATCGTCGAACTGTCGGCCGGGGCGCCGCACCTGGCACACCTGGCCAGGGAGAACCTCTCGAAGACCAGACGCAAGGCGAACATCAAGGTGTTCGTCCTCACGGCATGCCCGTTCTGCGCCACGGTCGCGAGGCACTCGTACAGGGCGGCCATCGGCTCCCCCCTTGTGACTGCCGAGGTGATCGATTCGTCGGTCTTCCTGGACCTCGCGGCCAGGCACTCGGTCATGGGGGTCCCCAAGATGATCCTGAACGACTCGATGGACATCACGGGGGCAGTGGACGAGGTCGCGTTCTTCGAGAAGCTCAGGGACGCGGACCACGCGCTCCTGGACAGCATGTACGGTTGAGAATGGCCGCAACGTCCTGGCGCTACCACTCCTGGAGAGACAGTGTGAACACGACGGAGTCCTTGCTGTTGTCCACGGATTCGACCGCAACGACCTTGCCCGTCGACCTGGCCAAGGCAGTCATGAGGCACGAACAGCCGAAACAAGCCATCTGTCTGCAGGTGTCGGGCTTCTCAGTCCTCACTCGCCTGCACGCATCCGCAAGGCCCGAGTACTCCACCCTGAGGACGGTCCTGTCCCCTCGCTCCTTGAAATGGAAGTCCCGCATGATCGAGTAACCCAGCTTGAGCGCCTGCAGCTGGCCCTCGGCCGCCTCGGCGCCGACGTCCTTGAACGAGAGGCCGAGTTCCTTCTCGATCGAGTCGAGGAGCCCGAGGCCGAACGGCTCCACCAGGAGTCCCGCGCTCGAGCCGTCCTTTCCCGGGGAGAGAGTCAGGTCGTCTGAAAGAGCCGTCGGCGGCGTCATCTGGCCGTTGGGGGCAGGCACGAACATCTTCTCCCGTGTGAGGCCGTGTTTCGCAGGAAGGTACGCTGAGTTGCCCGCAAGGGTCAGCGCTGCCACCACATCTGACGCGCTCTTCGCGCTGGATATCATCTGCGACTCCGAGACAATCAACGCGACTGTCTTCTCGACGAGCGTGAAGAGCGCGAACAGCCCGACGAAGAAGGAGCCGAAGCCCGCGATGAGATACGTGTCGCGCTCGCCCTCGAGCACACTCACGCGCTCCTGCAGCGCGGGATCATCCGTAGCGCCTATGCGATCGATGTCGCCCTGCGCGAGGAACGATACCAGGAGCAGGGCGATGCCCAGACCGACGAGTATCAGGCCGAACAAGGAATAGCGATTGACTGTGAACGACCGACCTGCGATATTCAGTCTCAAGGCTCCCTCAACCTGTCGGTCCATATGAAACGCTTTCAACCATTTCTATGTATGCCACCCGGGCTCTTCCAGACCGAACGCTACTGGCGCCGGAGACGACGCGAATCGTGGTAGCCAGCCAGTGCGAGGGTTCCATCCACAAAAGAACGCTTATATACGCTGGGCGGTCTACAATAACCCCGTGAATATTCCTAGACAGTGGCTACTGCTGCTAGGGGCACTCATCGTCATCGGTGCCCTGTACAACCACTATCTAGGGCACTCGGTGCTCCTGTTCGAGATAATCATGCTCGCCATCGGCTCCTCGCTGGCGACCTACTCCCTGCGGGGGCTGGGGGCAGAGACCAAGGAGGGCGCCGGGAAAGGGATACTCACTGCGTTCCTATCGAGGTACCTAAGGGAACGGGACCTCCCAACCCTCGTTCCCGCGTTCGGGTTCATCGTGCTGGTCGCGTGGTCGGCCTGGAAGATGCTCCACAACCACGACACGGGCCTGTCGATGGTCGACTTCATCGTCACGCTCTTCTGCGTCTCGCTGATGCTCTACTACTCCCACACTACCAAGTACCAGGCACAGAAGGATTTCGCTGTGCTCTACCTACTGTTCCTGACGATCGTGTTCGCGGTCATCTGGAAATCGTACACCCTCATGACCGGCGATTCCTATGTAAGGATCACCGCGTACTCGGAGTTCTACTTTGTGACGACCCCAGTCGTCCACCTGGTGAACCTGCTCGGGCTGGAGGCGCACGCTGTCCTGGACCTCTCCGGGCTGGGCCTATCGAACATCATCGAGTTCGAGTACGAGGGAAGGCTCATCAGGCTCGGGATAGGGATCGGGTGCAGCGGGCTCTACTCCGCAGGGTTGTTCTTCTCCGCGTTCCTCGCGTTCGTGCTCGTCCGGTACCGCGCGTTGAACGTGCACTCGGTGGTCGGACTCGGTGCCGGACTGCTCGTGACGTGGGCATCCAATATAATCCGGATGGTGGTGACGGTCCTCGTCGGAGGAGCCTACGGCGCGCCTGCCCTTGCGACGTTCCACATGTACTTCGGAATCCTCCTGTTCATAGCGGTGATCACCGTATTCTGGGTGATCATCGTGCGTTGGCTCGACAGGCACCTCCCAGTCAGGGAAGGACCGGGGGGCCCGGGTGGACCCGAAGGCAAGACGGACCAGCGGCCACTCCTCGGTGTGAATGAACTGATGCCCGAGAAGGAAGCCATGTCAACAGACTGAGTCTCCCGGCGCAGAAACAGCGACCGCTCAGCGCTTCTCCACGAACTCGAGCCCGCGCGTTACCCGCGGACTTCCTGGCCCAGCGGAGGGTTTCGGCACGGTTCCGGTGGATCGGGCAGGATGTGAATGTGCAGATGACTGGACCTTGACCGGGGCCGCACCGCGCGGTCTGGTCCCTGGCTCATCCCCTGCTCTCCTTCTCAGGTACAAGACGAGGATTAGCAGCGAGGCACCTGCGGCAGCGGCGGCCCCGAGATACATCCATGGCATCGAAGACTCGTTCGCGCCGACTCCTCCGTCATCTTCCTCGCCGTCATCGGCAGGAGGAGACTCCATCAGATCGAGTACCAAGGAGGCGCTCTGCGCAGTGTTGCCAACGGTGTCCGAGGCCGTCACGCAGATGGTCATGTTGTCCCAGAGGAGGTCCGGTGACAGCGAGTACATGTAGAACATGCCCTCCAGAGCCATCGGGACAGTCGCGAATGTGCCGTCGACCAGCTCGTAGCTGAGCTCGACCAAGTCGACGCAGTAGTCGTCCGTGACGAGCACGCTCACGACGAACGGCTCGCCCGAGGTGATCGACGAGCCGCTCTGGACGGATACGGACGGGGCGTTGATATCGAAGTACACGGAGAGGTTCGCCCATCCCACCTTGCCGGACGGGTCATACGCCTTGACCTGAATCAGCTGCCAGCCAGCAACGATATCGCTGGTATCGATGGCATACGGGGACGAGAGGGTCGAGTACCCGGCTGCATCCCATGTCCATTCCACGGTGGAGAGGAACGCGTCCTCAACCAGAACCTCGAGGATGGTGCCTGGCAACAGGGCATCGCCTGAATCTATCCCGAGCACCGAGACTTCCGGCTTGGATGAATCCAACGCGAACACGAACACCGAGGATGCGCTGTTGCCCGCGAGGTCGGTCGCGGTCACGGGGACCGAGAAGTAGCCATCCCCAGGAGAGCCCAGGAGGCTGATGCTGACGTCGGAGTAGATGCTGGTGCGCGTCTCGCCCCAGAGCGACCATTCGACGGACGCGAAGCACGCATCATCCACGTGGAGGACTATGGAGTCCGTTGGAGAAACGAAAGCACCTTCGGAAGGTGACACGAGGGTTATCACAGGAGGAGTCGAGTCGATCCAGAGCGAGAACACTATCTCGTCGTGCCCTCCCAGGTCGTCGGTGGAATCGATCGTGATGACATGCAGCCCCTCAGTCCAGCCGGTCGTGTCAATGCTCGTCGCCGTGCCCAGCAGGTTCACGTCCGAGCCCTCCATCCAACTTGACGTGTAGTTGCCCGTGCTGAGGACCGAGAACTCGATCTGGGAACCTGGAACGATGGCCCCTCCATCCGCTGGAGACACCAACGACAGGACGAGCGAGCCCTCCCGGATGATGAAGTACACGAGCTCCGAGGAGCTGTGGCCCACCGAGTCGTACGCCTCCACCACGACCAGGTGCGAACCGGCCGCCCACCCGTCCATGGAGATCGAGTACGGCGCAGCGAGCGGCTCGAAGTCCGAGCCGTCAAGCGAGAATGACACGCCGGACAGGTGCGGGTCGCTGACGCTGACCTCAATCGTCCAGCCCGCAGGGACCTCGGCTCCGTCCTCGGGCGAGAGTATCGAGACGACTGGTGCGAACGCATCTATCTCGAAGCTGAACTCGGCGCTGACCTCGGCCCCCTGGTCGTCCGTCGCGACGACGAGGAGGTCGTGCACGCCCTCTGACCACGAGGCTGTGCTGATGTCCCACGGGGAGGCCAGGGCGCCGACGCCCACACCGTCGAGGTAAGCCTGCACCGTCACGCTGCCATCGTCCGTTATCTCGAGGTCGATGACAGTGCCAGCGGCGGACAGGGATCCGTCTGCGGGAGACTCGAGGACTATCTCCGGGAGCTCGTTCGTGTAGATTATCGAGTGGAGAGTGAATGCGACACCGACCGGCTCGTAGAGCCCGAGGTCGAACGACGCGGAGACCTCGACCGTGTCTCCGACCCCCGAGAACAGCGATGCCGGGTTGAAGTGCCAGTCGAACATGATCGAACCGTCGTGCACATGAGAGGAGCCTTCGACATGCTCGTCGAGTATCATCGCGACCTTGACCCCGTCGACCATCAGCTCGATGGGCACCGCTCCGTCGGCGCTGAGAGGCTGCCCGTACTCGTCCGTGAGAGCGCCCGAGAGAACTACGGACTCCTCGCCGTCCCAGTAGCCTATCTCCGTGCGGCTGGAAGAGAGGTCGAACACTATCGGTATCTGTGCCATGGCGGCATTCGACGCGATGTACTCGATGTAGTTGCCGCTGTCATCCGTCGCGCGTATCAGCAGGTCCATGCAGGCGTCCGATGCGGATGTCTGGATCGCCGATGAGAACGACATGCCGTCCGATGTCGACACGCTGAGCGGGGTCCAGGACGCGGAACCACCGGGGTGCCAGGAGGCGGACACGCTCACGCCGGACACGGCGTCGGCCACGGTCGCGACCAGGTCCACGACATCCCCAGGCACGAACCTCTGGGGCATGTCGAGGCCGAGGAACACCGGCGGGTCGAGGTCCTCGCCGGGGACGACGAAACCGAGCTCGATGCTCACATCGTCGCATATCTGAGGAGTGGGCTGGAACGCTACTAGCGCTGAATACGTCCCGTCGCCCATGAGGGCTATCATGCGGACGGCGTCGGGCCTGGACTGGAACTCGGCCAGCTGGTACATGCCCGCCAACATGCCATCCTTCTTGAGCGTGAGGCTCGGATAGGTCATGCCCCCAACCTTCGTGCCCGATGTGTCCCTAAGCAGAGGGTGGATGAGCACGAACGTGTCGTCCGTGCTCGCAGTGGACACGCCCGGGTGGTAGGGTCCCTTCCCAAGCACCCCCCAGCTCTCCGCTGCTGGGAGCGTGGAGAGATAGTTCCTGTCGTAGAGGTATATCTCGGATACGGTGTCGGCCCTCAGGAGGTGCGCGTAGTCAGGGACGTAGAACTCCCTCTCCATGAAGCCCTCGAAGAGGTTCCCAGGGAAATAGACATCAGAGAAGACACCCTGGACATAGACAGTCCTCGTCATCCCCGAGTAGAAGGGGTTGAGGGAGGTCTCGGTGTCTCTGCGCGCATAGAAGGTCGCATCCCCGCCGATTGCGAGCCTGTAACCCCAGTCGCCCCATACGTTGCCGATCGCCCCTGGCATGTCGTACTTGGTGTGGAACACCGAATACTGTCCATCGGACAGGCCCAGCGATGTGGGCGACGAGTCATCCACGCCGTCGAACTCCCAGGCGAGCATGTACTGCAGGTCTGCGCTGGATTCTATGTAGAACCCTGTGGAGTCATCGACACCCTCGTACCAGTGGTCCCAGTTGAGGGACATGAACTCCCACATCGGGTCCGAGTAGGAGAAGCCGTTCACCGCTATGCCGACCGTGGCATCTGTCTGAGACACGAACACGGTAAAGGAGTCCTGGAGGGAGAACAGATCGCCGCCGAAGATGGAGTAATCCAGGCCGACGATGTTGAACGACACGTTGTTCAGGCCCACATGCCTCGAGTAGACCCTGTAATCCTTGACGTAGATCGGGCAGCCGTCGTCGGTGGACAGGTCAACCTCCATCTGCCTGGCCTCCGACATCCGGAGGTACACGTCGACGACGGACAACCTTTCGAGAAGGACCTCGCCGTAGAGCACGTACGGGTCGGAGAATGTGTATATCAGCTGATGGCCGGCTGCGTGCACGGCGTACGTGCCCGAGGGTAGCAGGAAGCTGGAAGGAGGCGCAGGCTCGACGTCGCCCCTTCTGCCCATCGCGATGTTGGCATCAGGCAGGTCGTACACCCAGACACCTCCGTACGGGTCGAAGACCTCGTTCCCCGACATGTCGAGCACGTGCACATTCACACGCGAGAGCACCGCGAACCCGAAGGGCAGAGAGACCTCGCCGAACGGGCCAGCGACCACGACTCTGCCCTCATAGTATCCTTCGGGAGCGGAGACGGACGGAGCGGATACCGACAGGTCCACGGAACCGGACCCGCCGGATGAGAGGGAGATGGAGACTGGTGAGACGGAAGACGTGTTCGTCCAGATGCCGGTGACGGCAGTGCCGTTCGCCTCGAGAGAGAAGCGGTCCACCGAGTCCACTGAGAAGGACCCAGCATCGCCGAGGTTGGTCACTGTCAGCGACTGGCCTGCGCCTCCGGCGAGGCCGTAGGAGGCCACCGATGGCGTGAAGAACAGCTCGGTCTCCGCGGATGCAGGGAGCCACAGCTCCCCGGCCCCGGCGGTCCAGAGCGATTCTTGGATCGCGTTCGCGCCCGTCACGAGGGCAGATTTGACCTGCTCGGGGGTCCAATCGGGATGCAGTTGGATGAGAAGTGCCGCCCCGCCGCTGACATGCGGCGTGGCCATCGATGTCCCGCTGAGCTCCATGTACCCCGAGGACGAACTGATGGGTGTCGAATCATAGGGCACCGTGGAGATTATCCCGACGCCCGGAGCGGATATCTCCGGCTTCAGGGAGAGGTCCGGCATGGTGCCTCGTGAGCTGAACCCGGCAAGTGAGCCCGCATCGTCCACCGCGCCCACGGTGATTGCTTCCGGAGCGAGCCCAGGAGACGCGACCGTCCCGAGGGAGGGGCCCGTGTTGCCGGCCGCGATGACGACGACCGCCCCGGCCTCCACCGCTTCCCTGACGCTGACGCAGACTGGGTCATCGACATCGCCCGAGCCTCCCAGGCTCATGCTGATGACATCCGCGTGGTCCGAGGTGTCGCCGTCCTGGTCAGGGTCCATCGCGCGCTCGATGGCCGCTATGACATCGCTCATGCTGCCGGAGCCGCCGGACCCGAGCACCTTGTACGCGAGCAGGCTGGCGCCGGGCGCCACCCCGGTCAGTACGCCGTCAGCGGCCACTATGCCCGCGACGTGTGTCCCGTGGCCGTTGTCGTCCATGGGGTCGGAATCGTGATTCACGAAATCGTATCCGCCGATGACCTTGTAGTCAGGGCCGAACCCGCCGCCAAGATCGGGATGGTTGTAGTCGACGCCAGTGTCGATCACCGCGACGACGATACCCTCGCCGATGACAGGCACTCCGTGGGAGTCGACCTGGGCGTGGAGCTGGTCCGCCCCTATCTGCACGACGCTGTCGGTGAGCGTTGCGTTGACAGGCATGTCTGGATAGACTTCCAGGTAGGGATTCTGCGAGAGCATAGACTCCAGCCGGTCCAGTGACATCCTCGCTGAGAACCCGGAGAACGCCAGCCCGAAAGTCTCGTCGGGCACGATGCTGAACATGGAGACGATATCGTCACTGGCAGGCCTTGCCGTCGTCAGTCCTGCCAAGACGGTCCGCCCCTGGCCCAGCGACACGATCACGCCCACGTTGCCCTCGGGGTCCGCGAGCGCGCGCCAGTCCCACACGTCTCCCGACCAGGAGGTGCCGTCCAGGGCATCGACCTGCTCGTACGCGGGAGTTGATTGAGAAGAGGAGATCGGAGCGGAGGCCGCGGACAACCCCGGGACTAGCATGGTGAACAGAAGGGCGAACGCGACCACGATTGGGAGGGCTCCGGCTGACCTGTTGACCGTACTCATTACACGTGAGCCGTTGCCCGCCTGCATCGTGAACATCCTCATGGGCAAGCCTTCCCAAGCTCCACTTGCCTATCAACCCGAATCGCATATTAACCCTGTTAGCCCGTTATCAATTTGGTAACTCAGTCTGGCTATGCGTCCGGACGCGTGCCGACGGCTCGCACGCGCGCGACGGAAACACGGTCGCGTTTACAAAATCTTTGGGGTCAACCGACGCCACGAGTCTGGCGACCCCGTGACAACACTGAAAATGTGCTCGCCGCTCATGCTGGCGAGCTTGTTGTAGCAGAAAAGGACAGCGAGGAAACGCCTAGTTCTTGCGCTTCCTGACCACGAGGAAGATTGCCCCGACCACGCCTATCGCCACCCCGCCGATGATGAGCCCCACTGTCGAGCCGAACTCGGGTATCTCGTACGGATAGGTGATGTTGGCCCAGTGATTGAAGGGCAGGGTGAGCAGCGTGGCGGCCGAGTACACCTTGATCTGGTTGCCAGAGTAGTCTGAGATGACCTCGATGATGTCCCCGACGCTCCACTCCGCGGGCAGGAAGCCTACCGAGTAGAACCCGGCCCCAGTGGTCGTGGCCGACTTGCTGGACAGGACGGTCGTGTTGGAGGCACCGTCCCTAATGTTCACGACGATGCTGGCCCCTACGAGCACGCGGTCCGCCGAGTCCTTGACATATCCCATGACGTACTTCGGGTCGGCCGCGGCGGACACGTTCGGCGACTGCGCCATGAAGAACGCCATCGCCAGAAGCGAGAAGACCGTGACGACTGCGAACGACACACCTACACGACGCGAGCATGCTCTCATGGACATTCCAAACCACCTGTACGACACGCCGGAGCGTTATACACGCGCCTGCACCCGGACCGACCCGTATGGTCAAGCTAGGGCGCGTGGCCGTGGCTATCGTTAACGGACGTATATGAAGTTTTGTCAACGCTTGTCCGGTGCCGGCATCCAGTGGTCCGGCAGGCGGGGAACCCTAGGCCCGTCTCCGCCTTGACAGTGCTACCGCACTGACCAAGGCTATTCCGACCATGGCGACCACGGTCCCGAGGAGGCTGCCGAACTCGGGGATCTCGTACGTGAAGTGGACGTCGACCTGCGCAACGCCGACCGACACGATCCCGGCAGTGACAACGGTCTCGTTCTGGGCCACACTCGAGTCGTAAGACGCTGTGACTCGGATCGTGTTGTCCAGCGCGTAGTCAGTCGCGTTGAAGTCCGTGGCAGAGGTGTACAGTCCGTCAGAGTCCGTCGTGCCGTAGCGCGAGTGCCCCGATTCGACGATCACTATGAGCACTGTCGCCCCGTTGACCGGCGAACCCTCAGTGTCATAGACATAGCCGTACACCGTCAGGTCTGGATTGGCTGCCCTGACCGACGGCGCCGTGAGCACCAGCAGACAGAGCGCCACGGAGGCAATCACCGATGCGGATGCGAACCTGGACCACTTGCCTATCGAAAGTACCCTCACTGCGAACTCCCCTTGCGTTAGCCGTTGATGATTGTAGGTTTACACTGATAAAGGTTTTCAGGGACGGCGCAAAAGGCGCGCCGCCACGCCAGTAATAGTTTTCCCTACAGCCCTGTTCCGAAGGACAGCGTCGCGGGCCCGTAGACGGATATCAGGTATCCCCTGCCCTGCGTGACCGTGAAGTCGTATATCGACCCGGCCTTGTGCACGCCTGGCAGGAACGTCTTGTACATCTTCGTCACGGGGTCCAGGTAGGACACCTTCACCACCTTCGAGCCGCTGACCATGGACGCGAGCGCACTCGCTGTCGTCGGCGTCAGGCAGTTGTACCCTACGAGGTTCCAGCCTGTCAGCAGCGACACGCTCGTTCCCGGCACGAGATCACCCAGCACGGTGAACGCGGTGTCCGCCTTCACGGATATCAGGTATCCGATGCCGTGCACCAGGGCGAAGTCGTAGACCGAGCCTGGCTTGTGCACACCGGGCAGGAACGACGAGTACATGTGCGTCACGGGGTCGAGCACGCTGATCTTCACGCAGTTCGAGCCTACCCTCGCCGCCAGGTCGGATGCGTGCATGCCCGCGGCATACAACGGCATCGACCACAGGTTCCATCCGGCCTTGAGCACGAAGTTGAGCTCGGGGTCCGGCGACGGCAACAGGTTGCCGAAGTTGATCACGAACTCCACCTGGCCCATCGGGAACGGATACACGTAGATCAGGTTGCACACCGGCGTTGTCGGATAGAACCCGTACTGCATGGTCTCGTTGACCCAGTACACGCCCGGCAGCAGGTCCCTGAATTCATAGTACCCGTAGTACGGGTCCATGTCGCCCGTGTAGGCCACCATCGACACATACTCGCCCGTGACCGTCCAGCCCTGGAGGGTTATGACCCAGTTGGCCAGATAGGTCTCGTCCTCGTCCTTCAGGCCGTTCGGCCAGAACGGATAGTAGTCCGAGTACGTGTCCAGGAACTTGTGCCCGTGGACCCACGCGTAGTGGACGTTGCC
>Ga0315297_10003143_pt1 | contig 10576 bp, 9 predicted proteins | sample YL17G15_0_MG_FD_203628 | JGI IMG/M metagenome (GOLD analysis project Ga0315297, IMG submission 203628) | Sediment microbial communities from Yellowstone Lake, YNP, Wyoming, USA - YL17G15_0 | ecosystem: Environmental > Aquatic > Freshwater > Lake > Sediment | place: USA: Wyoming | collected...
TTCCGCCGCCTGAAAATGGAGGGCGTGCCCGGCTACAACGAGGGCCGCGAAGGATTCAAGGCGCCGAAGGACTGGGTGATTCGAGATCTCTTGGAGTAGACACAAAAAGATTATCTAGGAAAGGTAGCCATTCTTCACTCCTGAGAGGAGAAGCCCGTTTCATGAGTCTTCAAAGCCGCCGGGAATTTCTCAAGGCGACAACGGCGGGCCTATTGTCTGGAATGTTCACGGGGCTTCGATTTAACGCAACCTCTCGACGTCCCAATATCCTTTTCATCTTCGTCGATGACTTGCGCCCCGATTTAGGGTGCTATGGCAACAAGGAGATAAAAACACCCTATTTCGACCGGTTGGCGCACGAGGGGGCGATCTTTACCCGGGCTCACTGCCAAGCCGCCGCTTGCGCGCCATCGCGGGCGAGCGTCATGACGGGGCTTCGGCCGGATTCGACCCGGGTCTGGAGCCTGGGCGAGGAGTTTCGGAAAACGGTCCCCGACGTCGTAACCATGCCCCAGTATTTCCACAAGTTCGGCTACCATACGGTCTCCGTGGGCAAGATCTTCCATAACCACATGCCCGACCGGATGTCCTGGGACGAGCCCGACCTGCGGCCCGCCGAATACAACACGCCCGCGCTCATCGACCGTGACCCTGAATCGTTCTACTACGATGACGAGCTCAAAAAAGAGCTGGCGGTCGTCCGGGAAGAGAGGATCAAGAAGAATCCTAAAGCTTATGCGGGCGGCTGGGCCTATGGGCGTTCGACGGAATGCTCGGAGGCGCCCGACAACGCTTTCTATGACGGGGCCCAGACCGACCTGGCCCTGGAGACGCTCAAGCGAATCAAGGATCGCCGGCAACCGTTCTATATGGGCTTGGGATATTACCGGCCCCATTTGCCGTTTGTCGCCCCCAAGAAATATTGGGACCTCTATGACCGGAACGGCCTGTCGTTGGCCTCGAATCCCTATCTGCCGAAATTCGCGCCGGTCATGGCCGCGGACTCGAATTATGAGCTCAAGGGCTGCTATGATCTGGAATTCGTCGGCCACCCATCCGTTTTCACGATGCCCGAGGAAATCGCCCGGCGTCTGAAGCACGGCTATTATGCCTCGGTCAGCTATATAGACGCCTGCCTGGGAAGATTGCTCGATGGTTTGAAGAAGCTGGGCCTCGATAAAAACACGATTGTCGTGGTCATGGGAGACCACGGCTACAAGCTGGGCGAGCACAAAGGCTGGACCAAGCAAACGAACTACAACATCGATACCCGGGTGCCGCTCTTCATCCGCGTCCCGGGCGTCAGTGAGGGTGGAAGTTCCTGCGCCCGGCTTACCGAATTGGTCGATCTCTACCCGACCTTGTGCGACCTGGCCGGCGTGGATATTCCCCGGATTATGGAGGGAACGAGCTTCAAGCCGCTTCTCGGCGATCCCCTCCGGAAATGGAAGTCGGCCGTGTTCAGCCAGTACCATCGACGGCCGAATGTTTCACCCGACGGGAAGCGATATATGGGCTATTCCATGGTCACGCCGCGCCACCACTATGTCGAATGGCGGTCCTGGGACGACGATAAAAAGCTAGCTGGAGACTTGGCCGCTTCAGAGCTCTATGATAACCAGGTTGATCCGGACGAAAACGTCAACATCGCCGGCTTTCCGGAGAACGCGGAAATCGTGGCCCGGCTTGCCGGCCAGCTCCGGGCCGGCTGGCGGTCCGCTCGGCTTGCGACATGAATCCCGAGATCCGGGCAGCGGCCTTGGTATGGAGGAAATTATGGATCGACGCGATTTTCTGAAATCTCTCGGCCTTGGCGCGCCCGCGCTGACCTTCCCTTTCACCAAAGCTGTCCGGGGAGATCTTGCGCCGCCGGAGAAGCTGCCGAATATCGTCATCATCATGGCCGACGACATGGGCCTCGGGGATCCCGGATGCTATAATCCCGGGTCTCTGATACCTACGCCCCATATGGATAGGATAGCGACTGAGGGCGTAAAGTTCACGGACGCGCACTCGGCCGCGGCGCTGTGCTCGCCGACGCGCTACAGCCTTCTCACGGGGCGATATCCGTGGAGAACTCGCCTTAAAAAGGGCGTCATGATGCCGTACTGGCTTCCCTTGATCGAACCTTCGCGAATGACCATCGCCTCGCTCCTCCGGAGCCGCGGATACGGAACGGCCTACATCGGGAAATGGCATCTCGGCCTCGAATGGACGACGAAAGACGGAAGCAAGGCCGAAGAATTCTATCGCCGGGACCAGCCTCGCCAAACGGACGAGACGCTTCAATGGCGCGTCGATTTCAACCGGCCGGTCGGGGGCGGGCCCACGCATCGCGGGTTCGACTATTTCTATGGCAACTCCGGCTGCCCCAGCAACGATCCGCCGTATGTCTTCATCGAGAACGATCGGCCGGTCGCGGTGCCGACCCAAATGAGCAAGGACAAATGGCGCGGGCTCCCGGGATTCCTGCCGGGACCGATGGCCGACGATTGGTCGGAGGAAGACATCGATATCATCCTCGCCGGCAAGGCCCAGGCGGCCATCGACCGCCACCTTCAGCAAAAGCCGAACGCTCCCTTGTTCCTCATCGTTTCGCCCAATTCCCCCCATATCCCGTGGCTCGTGCCGGAATCCATGAAAGGCAAAACCAAGGAAGGCCCGCGCGGGGACCTCGTCGCCTTGTTCGATTGGGTGGTCGGGGAGGTCGATGCCCACCTCAAGAAACGCGGGATCTCCGATAATACGCTCCTCATTGTCACGAGCGACAACGGGGGCCAGAAAGGCGCGAACGGGCATAAATCCGAGATGGACTTCCGCGGATACAAGAGCGATATCTGGGAGGGAGGCCACCGGGTGCCGTTCATCGTCCGCTGGCCGGGTAAGGTCAAGCCGGGAGCGGTATCCGGCGAACTCGTCAGCCTGGGCGACCTGTTTGCGACTTTCGCCGACTTGGTCGGCGCGCCTCTTCCGGACAATGCCGCCGAGGACAGCTGGAGCGTCCTCCCGGCGCTCCTCGGAAAGCCCCAGGGCAAGCCCCTTCATGAAGCTCTCATCTTCCAGGCGGGGAGCGGCGACCTGGCGATCCGCCAGGGACGATGGAAATATATCGCTGCTAAACAAGAGGGAGGGAGCGGCCAGCTATATGACTTGGACGCGGACCCGGGAGAGACGCGAGACCTCGCAGCCGATAATCCGCCGGTCGTGGCGGCGCTTTCGGCCTTGTTGGACAAATACCGCCGCCAGGGCTTCAGCCGGCCGATGAGAGGGCAAGGGCCCGGCTCCAGCTGATTCCGCAGATCGCTTTGATGTACTGAAAAGCTTACCCCGTCATTTCATATTTGTGAAAGAAAAGACTTACATTGCCGAAATCCGACGATTGTAATGTATATTGTCTCAAATCGTGGATAAGGAGACTATGATGCGACGCCTGCATTCCTTCGGACGAAAATTCAGCCTATCCCTGAGAAAAACGATAATTATCGCTCTGGGAATCGTCTTCCTCGGCGGGTGCAAGGTTAAGAACCCGCTTCCCAGCAGGCCAAATATCATCCTCATCAACGCGGATGACCTCGGATACGGGGCCTTGGGCTGCTACGGACAGAAGCTCATCCAGACTCTCAATTTGGACAAACTGGCCGCGGCCGGGCTGCGATTCACGAACTTCTACTCGTCCAACGCCGTCTGCGTGCCCTCGAGGGTCAGCCTGCTGATGGGGATGCATCCCGGCCATGCTCCCATCCGCGACAACGCCCTGCCCCATCTCCCGAACTTCTCGGGCTATATGAAAGAGTATCCCGCCGATTTGTGGCCTCCGAAGCTTCCGACGATCGGCCAAGTCATGAAGAAAGCCGGATACAAGACCGCGCAATTCGGGAAGCTCGAAGCCGGGATCCCCATGGCCAAGGGAAAGATGACGGAGCACGGGTGGGATTATTGGTTTGGGTTCAAGGAGACCGACGAGGCTCAGCAGTATTACCCCCTCGAATTATGGAAGAACGACGAAAAGATCACATTCGAGGAGAACATGCCCGAAGACGTCCGCCGGCAGGGGATCGTCGGGAACAAAGGAGTCTATTCGGAGGATCTGTTCGTGGGGGAGATTCTGAATTATATCAAAGCCAACAAAGACGGCCCGTTTTTCGTCTATTTCCCGACTCAGATTCCGCACGGCCGCGCTCCCAGGGACGGGGACGAGATGCAGGTGCCCGACATCGGGCCTTACGCCGACCGGGAATGGACGCACCTCGAGAAGCTCTACGCGGCCGCCCTTACGCGCCTCGACACCGATATCGGCCGCATCGTCCAAGCCCTGAAAGATAACGGGATCGAGAAGAACACGGTCCTGTTTTTCACTCGAGCCATCCCGAGCTCGTCAAGAGAATCGATGCCATCATGGAATCGGCGCGCAAGGATTCGGAATTCACCCGATTCTGGCCACTGCCGGAGCATCGGCTATACGACGTGAAATGGGACAAGTGGATCTTCGACCAGCTGGAAAAAGGGATAAAGTGGCCTTCGGAACGGGCCTGACGCAAGCGCCGCGGCCCACTGGCCCGAGATCCACCCTGAGCTCAGGTTTTTTCTCATTATACCTGGACCGGCTTAAGGGGGGCAGGTCATGTTCGCGCACCCGATACCGGAACGAAAAGGACGAAAGAGAAAGGCCAACCACACCGCGGTATCGTCGCCAAGCGCACCAAACCGTCAAGGCGTGAGTTAGTCGGAAGGAATTTATGGCGAACGAAAACATTTCCAGACGCGAGTTCTTGGAACGGAGCGTTTCTGCCTGTGCTGCATTGCCCCTGGCTGCGTTGGCGCAAACTGCTGGAAAGAAAACTCCGGAGCCGGAAGGTAAACCCAATATCCTGTTGATCTTTTCTGATCAACAGCATTGGCAGGCATTGGGCTTCATGGATCCCTTCTTCGATACGCCCAATCTCGATAGGCTGGCAGAGCAAAGCATGGTGTTTGAACGGGCCTTCTGTACCACCCCGCAGTGTTCACCGAGTCGCTCGTCTCTCCTGACCGGTTTCTATCCGAGCAAAACCAAGGTCATGGGCAACATCGATTCTGCCGGCGGAGATCATTTGGCAGCGCCGACCGTGGGCAAGGAACTTCAGGACGCCGGTTACACGACCGGCTACTTCGGCAAGTGGCACCTGGGCAACAAGGCCGTCGCGACGGCCGGGTGGGACCATCATGACTTCTCGATCGATGATCCGAAGGCGGAAGCTGGGGCCAGCGCCTTCCTCAAGAAGGCATGCGTCGGGAGCAAGCCCTTTGCCCTGTTCGTGTCCATCAACAACCCCCATGATATCTACCGCTTCAAGGAGCACGGATCCGAGCACGGTGAGGTCCCGATGCCGCAGTCCTGGGAAAGCGAGACATTCGAGGGCAAGCCACCGATCCAGAAACAATTCATGGAGGAGGATCAGGGCATGGCAATCCATGGCCAGCCCCGCGAGGAGTGGCAGAAGTATCGGGACTGCTACCGCACTAAGACGAAGCTATACGACAAGAACGTCGGGGTGATCCTCAAAGAACTGAAACGTCAGGGACGATGGGACAACACGATCATCGTCATAACTTCAGACCATGGCGATATGGATACCCAGCACAAACTCATATTCAAAGGTCCCTTCATGTATGAGCACATGGTGCGTATTCCACTCATGATCCGTGTTCCGGAAAAATATGCCCAGGTCGTTCCACGGCGGGTTAAGGATATTGATGTTGTCAATGTTGATGTTGTCCCAACCCTTCGCCAATTCTGCGGCTTGCCCGAGGCAGCGTCTCACGGCATGTCGTTGGCGCCCTTGCTCACCGGATCGAAAACTTACCGGCCGAGAGATTTTGTTGTCGGCCAATACTATAGCAAGCAGCGCTGGGTGAATCCGATTCGAATGATTCGCACAAAGGACATCAAGCTCAACAGGCATATTCGATGGGGCGACGAGCTGTACGATTTGAAAAAGGACCCGCTCGAACTCAAGAATCTGGCGGATGACGCGGAGTACGCCACCATCAAGCACGATCTGGCGCAAAAACTGGACCAATGGATAGAGGATTACAAGGATCCGTTCTATTCATTGCATGTCACATCCAGAAAGGGAGATTGACTACACAAGGCGGGGTTGGCCCAATCGGTGGAATGGGACGGCAAGGACGACTACGACCAGGCGGTCGCCCCGGACGGATGTTCGGCGCGCGTGCGCGCGGGCATGGGCGTGAAGCTCGACAAGATCGTCGTCGGCGACCCGTATGCCTTCTACTCGCATGACATGGGCCAGGGCGATCATGCCCGGTGGGGAATCACCGGGCTCGAGATCAAGTCGGACGGCAACGCGTACGTTATGGGAAACGCCAACAACTACGGGCCCGTGACCATCCGTCAGTACGATGCGCGGGGTAACTACCGGCGCACGGTGTTCCCATTCCCGGCCGGGAAGCCGGTCGAGGCCGTCAAGGGCTGGGGCGTCAACATCCGCGCCGATGGAACGTAAAATGCGGGTTCGCCCTGATATGCTTTTTGGGCTCGATGGTCGCATTTTTTTGTCTCATTGACATCGCCGAGCGGCCAAAAGTATATTACCGATGTGATCAAGTTGGGAACTTCATCGGTCGGAGCAGGAATTCATGGCGTCATGGAAAAAGCAAATTCCTATCCATATAATTCGAACAATCATGACGCCTAAACGCTTTCTGAAGAACGACCGAACTCTTTCCGAAGCGGAGAGGACTGGGCTGGAGGAGTATCTGCGGAGGAAGTGGGTCTCCCCCCTCGACCTGGCAGGCCCGGTTTCGGAGACCGGAAAAGCGGTCCGCCCGCGGCGATAAGACCGAGAATCCCATGAAAAGCGCCCGAGGCCCTTCCCGAACCCGCCGGCAGTTCCTGAATTCTCTTGGATGGGGAGCGTTCGGTCTTTCCCTTTCCGGATGCCTCGGCCGAAAGACGGAGGAGAAACCCAACCTTCTCCTTCTCACCGCCGACGATATGAACTACGACTCGCTGGGTAGTTACGGCTGCCGGATTCCTGACATCACCCCCAACATCGACCGCCTGGCCGCAGAAGGGATGAAGTTCGAGCAGGCTCATGTCAATATCTCGGTCTGCCAACCTTGCCGCCAATCCCTACTGACCGGCCGGTACGCCGTCCGCCACGGCGGGGAAGGCTTCCATCCCATACGCGACGATGTGCCCACCCTGGTCGAGGAGTTGAAAAAGTCGGGATACCTCAACGGAATACTGGGCAAGGAAAAGCACTACAAACCGGACGCCAAGTTCGCCTGGGACTTTGTCGCCGGCGAGAAGGATCTGGCTTCGGGACTCGGCATCGGCCGGAGCCCGGAGCGGTATCACGATTTCGCCCTGGAATTCTTCAAGACCGCCCGGAAGTCCGGAAAGCCCTTTTTCCTCAGCGCAAACGCCCATGATCCGCACCGGCCTTTCGCCGGCAGCCTAGAAGAACAAAAAGACTGGGGCCGGGATCTTCCCCGGGCGGACAGGCGGATCAGGCCGGATGAGGTGACTATCCCCGGTTTCTTGCCCGACCTTCCGGAGATCAGGACGGAAGTCGCCCAATACTACACGTCCGTCCACCGTTGCGACCGGGTCGTCGGCGCCGTGCTCGAGGCCCTGGAAGAGGCCGGTTTTGCCGAGTCCGCACTGGTCCTCTTCCTCAGCGACAACGGGATGTCCTTCCCCTTCGCCAAAGCCAACTGCTATCTGAACAGCACCAGAACGCCCTGGATCGTCCGCTGGCCCGGCCGGGTCGGGCCGGCGATGGTGAAACGCGATGACCTAATCTCGGCGATCGACGTCATGCCGACTTTCCTGGAGGCCGCGGGCTGTCCGCCGACGATGGGAATGGACGGCCGGTCCTTTTTGGATCTCTTGCTGGGAAAAGGCCGGTGGGAAAGGGAAGAGATCTTCACCGAATTCCATGAGACCTCAGCCCGGCGTCGATTTCCCATGCGGGCCGTCATGACCCGGAGATTCGGCTACATCATCAACTTTTGGGCGGACGGCAAAACGGCGATGACCATGGATTCGACCGGAGGGATGACCTTTCGGGCGATGCAGGATGCGGCCCGAAGCGATTCGGAAATCGCCCGCCGGGTCGAGCTTTTCAGCCGCCGGGTTCGGGAAGAGTTTTACGATTTATCCGCGGACCCCGACGGGCTTCATAACCTGATTGGCGATCCGCGGTACGCCGGGGAGATTCGGAGGTTGCGCTCGAAATTGGAGGACCATTTGGCCCGGATCGACGACCCGGCCTTGGAGGCTTTGCGGCGGAAGGACGATCCGGCGGCTATGGCGGCCTTCATGGAAGCGCAAAGAGAGCGGTCGAAAGCCCTGTCTTCTCGGTCGAATCCAAAGATCTAAACTTCATTGCGGCCGAAATAGCGCCAACGGGCGAGAATGTCCCCGGCCGGGCGGAAATCGTCATCCAAGTCCTCGCGTTTGTTACGCAGAGTTTCGGCGAGTTCGCCTCGCAGCCGGGCCCGCGCCGGATCGCCGGCCAGGTTTTTCAGCTGATAGGGATCCTCGTCATTGTCAAACATCAGCCACGGCCCGCGGGAGTCTTCCGCATAGGTCCATCGCTTCGTCCGCAGGCCGCGGTATTCCTTGCCGCCCGATCTCAGGGGAAAACTTCCGAAGGGAACCGGGACGACGAGAAGCGCGGCCTCGTCGGCGCGCTCGGCTCCGCCGCAGACGATATTTGAAAAATCGGATCCCTCGACGCTCTCTGGAATCGGCATTCCGCCCAATCCGAGAAGCGTAGGCATGACGTCCGGCGTGTTGATCGGCATCGCCACCGTTCTTCCGGCAGGGCTATGAGCCCTGGGATAGCGCAGAAGGAACGGAACCCGGCAGGACTCGTCATAGGGGACGATCTTGTTTCGCCGGCCTTGGGAATAGAGCATATCCCCATGGTCCGAGGTGAACACGAAGATCGTGTCCTCTTCGAGGCCCGTTTCTTTCAACGTCCCCAAAAGGTCGCCCAGGGCGTCGTCGAGCGCGGCGATATGGGCATAGTACCCGGCCAGGTCCTTCTTCGCCGCAGCCGCGTTTGCGGCCGGGACGTTGGGACGGAGAATCATGTCTTCGTCATGGAAAAGGTCCCGGTATTTCGGCGGGGCGGTCTGATACGGATTGTGGGGAGGACCCCAAGACAGAAAGAGGCAGAACGGCTTTCCTTGGGCATGTCCGCGGATATAGTTCTGGGCTTCACGCGTCTGGGCGAAAGCGTCATAGCCGTCCCAGCGGTGTTTCACATCGTCATCACCATAGTAGTCGGAAGCATTGTATTCGTGGGTGCATTCCATGGCCATCCAGAAATCGAAGCCCAGCCGCCGCTCCCGGGGAATGAACGCGGCCCTGTTCTCGTAGCCGCTCTCACTCCCAAGCAGGTGCCACTTGCCGATGTAGCCCGTGTCGTAGCCGGCCCGCCGGCAGGCGTGGGCGATCGACGGCGACTTGTCGAGAAGGGGGACATCGTTCAGGAAAACGCCGTGCGAAAGCGGATAGCGGCCCGTCAAAAGGCCGGCCCGGTAAGGGCTGCAGACGGGGCAGGCCGAAACCGCGTTCGAAAAATTCACGCTTTCCCGGGCAAGACGGTCAAGATTCGGCGTTCTCGCGTTCTGGTCGCCGGCGTACCCGGTGGACTGGGCCCGCCACTGGTCGGCGAAAACAAAGACGATATTCGGAGGCCGGACCTTCCCGGTTTGCGTCGGAAGGCCGCCCCTCGGGGCTCCCCGGGCCGCGAGCGACACGGCCCCGAAGCCCATCGTCTCCAGGAATCTTCGACGATTGATTTTCGGCATGATCCTCTCCTTGAGTGCGGTTCCTCGGCGATCCCGATGTCAGCGCCTCTCCAACGACCAGCCTTCCCGATAAGTCCTCCGAAGGTATCGGTCCGCTTCGGGAACGTTCGGAAAGCGCATGTTCTCCGCGTCCCAGCCGAGCTTTTCGCCGCTCCGGACCGCGGCGCATCCCAACAAGACGATTTCGGTCAGGGGGCCGGCGTAATCGAAGTTCGAACCTGCCGGCGGCCCGCCTTTGCAAGCCGCAATCCATTCCTCGTAGTGTTCGATCGAACGGGGGAGCCTCTCGGCGGGGCGGTCCATCCCCTGCGGCCAGACGGGATGCGGCGTCCAGGCTTGGACTGCGGTTTTTCGACGAAGACATGCTCCCCACCTTCCGTCACCAGAAAATGGAGGTGCAAGAAGTGAGGCAATGACGAAGGTGGTTTTCATGGTGTTTATGAGCAAGTCAGGGTTGGATTTCAAGGCACAGGACGCTGATGTGCTGGTCCGGTGCGGTTTCGGGTAAAGTGACAATGAGCGTTCCGCTTTCTTCAGTAAAGTTCAGCGGTTGGCGCTGCGGGTCGCCCAGCAGATACACCTTGGCGGGTTTGCTTTTCATGCCGGTCAGCTCGAACTTCCCGGCCGGCCATTTCAACAGATGGATATAGAGCTTGCCGGGCTTGGTCGTGCAACGCCAGTCGAGCGCGCCATCCGTCGTGACGCGGCCCCGCTCGTCTTTCTTGCCGGGCTTGCCCATCTCATA
>Ga0315297_10003145_pt1 | contig 10574 bp, 7 predicted proteins | sample YL17G15_0_MG_FD_203628 | JGI IMG/M metagenome (GOLD analysis project Ga0315297, IMG submission 203628) | Sediment microbial communities from Yellowstone Lake, YNP, Wyoming, USA - YL17G15_0 | ecosystem: Environmental > Aquatic > Freshwater > Lake > Sediment | place: USA: Wyoming | collected...
GAAGTCGCGACACGTGTCCGTCGGGTCAAGGAGGATCGTGTAGGCGTCGTCCGCGCCGCGGGGCCTGACCTCCACAGGCTTCTCGAGTTGGACGCCGAGCGCGGCGATGGTCGCGTCGAACAACTCCTTGATCGCATGGTCCGTGCCGGACGACACGTGGTAGGCGCCGCGTCGGCCGCTCCCATCAATGGCCTTCATCAACACGTCGACCAGGTCGGTGACATAGACGAAGTCGCGGCGCGTGTCCATGACGAAGCAGGGTTTGCCGGTGGTCAGGCGCGAGTAGAACGTCGGAAGGGGACCGCTCAGGTTCCGCGGTCCATACGCGTTGGCCAACCGGAACGACAGGTAGTCCATGCCGCTGAGGGCGATGTACTGCTCTCCGGCGGTCTTGCTGATCGCATAGCTGCTTCCGTCGGACCTGATCGGATGGGACAGCGTGATCGGCTGCTCGATCGGATGGAGGCCGTAGCAAAGCGCGGTCTGGAGGTAGATCAGTCGCCGGGCTCCGGTCGCCAGCGATGCCCGTGCGACGTTCGCCGAACCGACGACGTTGGTGAGAGCGTCGCGGACCCAGTCATCGGGGTCCTTGTACGACGCCGCGGCATGGACGACGACCTGCGGCCCGAACCCGCCGAACGTCTTCTCGACCAGGTCGTGGTCCGCGATGTCGCCCTCGACGATGGTGAGGCCCTCGAGGGAGGCCGGGAGGTTGTCGCGGCGACCCGTCGTGTAGTTGTCGATGACCAGGACCTCATCGCCCCGCGCGAGCAGGCGATCCGTGAGGTGTGACCCGATGAAGCCGGCTCCGCCGGTGACAAGGATCTTCAACTGACGCCACCTTCCTTCAGCGTTGTCGGCAAGGCTCGGATCGCCGCAGCGTTGTCGTGGAACTCCTGGTTCCAGATCTCCAGTGAGAACAGGCCCCAGAAGCCACGACCGAACGTAGACTCTCCTTCGGCTGCCTGGAGCACCTTCCGGTTGTCGATCCACGGACGGTCCAGGGCCGCCCGGGTCGTGAGCAGGTCGACGACGAACCCGCGAGCGGGGCCATTTGCCCACTCGATGAACGGGGTGGGGAAGCCCATCTTGTCGCGGCGGTCCGCGATGGCGCCGGGGAGGATCGGCACGAATGCCGCCCTGAGCGCGCGCTTCAGCTGACCACCCTCGAACTTGATGTCGGCAGGGATCGTCGCGGCGAGCTCCACGAGCGGGTGGTCAAGGAACGGGAGGCGAGACTCAAGACCGTGGGCCATGCTCATCCGATCCTCCACCTGCAGAAGGGCCGGCAACAGGGTCTTGAAGTCGAAATGGGTCATGCGATCGAGGTACGACTCGCCCTTGAGATTGGGCGCCCGGAAGATCTCACGGAAGGTGCCATAGGGCGAGTAGTCGCCGAGCCTCTCCCAGTCGATCACGTCGTCTAGGGCCGTCGCCCGACTGATCAACCGGAAGTAGCGCCGATCCATCGGCTCGAACAGGCCGTCTCGCCAGAAGTCCTGCAACAGCGGCTTGTACTGCCGGAGGGCAGTCAGGTTGGGCAGGATCGATTCGTAGGTCACGATGAAGTTACCGTCGCGCATGGTTCCATCGATCGCCGCCTTGAGGCACTGCTCCAGGTAGGCGATGAGGTAGCGGGCATAGCCGCCGAAGAGCTCATCGCCACCCTGCCCCCCGAGGACCACCTTGCGGTGGCGGCTGGCCAGACGGGAGACCATGTACTGGGGGAATGCGCCCGGACCTGCGACGGGGTAGTCGAGGTGGTAGATGACCCGGCGGATCTCGGCGATGAAGTCGTCGACCGTGATGTCGAGCTCGAAGAGCTCGATGCCCTTGTCTCGTGCCAACTCCCGAGCGTACCGGCTCTCGTCGTAGTCCGGTCCGAACGAGAACTTGCCAGTGAACGCCTGGAGCTGGCCCGGCAGCTCGCCCGCAGCGAGGGCGGCAACGATGCTGGAGTCGAGCCCGCCGCTCAGATAGGCGCCGACGGGGACATCCGCCCGAAGGTGCATCCGGACGGAGTCGGCCACCAGCTCGCGGAGCCGCTCCTCGAAGTAGCGCGACGTGTGCGTGAAGTCAAGGTCGTAGTAGACGTCCCAGTACCGGGTCATCGTGACGCGTCCGTCCCGGATCCGAAGCATATGGCCAGGCGGAAGTTCGCGGATGCCGGCGAACAGCGTCTTGCCGTCGAGGCAGAACTGGAAGGTCAGGTAGTCCCTGAGGCCAGCCGGATCCGTCTCGATCCCAGGCAGGAAGGGAAGTAGCGCCTTCGCCTCAGACGCGAAGTAGAGGCGGCCGTCGACGATCGCGTAGTAGAACGGCTTCATCCCGAAGCGGTCTCGTGCGCAGAAGAGGGAACCGTCCTCGGAATCCCAGATCGCGAACGCGAACATCCCGCGCAGGTGGGCAAGGCAGTCCTCCCCCCACCGCCGGTAGGCCGCGAGGATCACCTCCGTGTCCGACGTGGTGCGAAAGGCGTCGCGGCCCAGCTCGTCGCGCAGCTCGAGGTAGTTGTAGACCTCACCGTTGTACGTGATCCAGTCGCCGGCCTGGTCCGTCATCGGCTGGTCGCCGGATACGAGGTCGATGATCTGCAGGCGGCGGTGGACGAAGCCGACCCGATCCGTCGGACCCACCCAGGTCCCCTCCCCGTCCGGCCCCCGATGGCGGATGAGGTGGCTCATCGCCGCAAGCTCCACCGCAGGGTCAGGGATTGGATGGCCGTTGAGGCTGAAGATGCCCGCAATGCCGCACACGTCTCGCCTCCCTAATCCCTTGCCCCGTCGCGAGCGTCCGCACGGTCGTGAGCCCGCGCCCTCAGGCGCGTGACTGACTCGAGCAGGCCTACCCTGCCGAGGATGATCTTGGCCGCCCATCTCAACCTGTACCGGGCCGACACCAACAACCAGGATGGTCGATCCAAGGATGCTTCCCAGGCACGGAGGGTACGCCCCAGGACACCCATGCGGGTGCCAGCGCGAGTGGTCGCGAGCCCTGCCAGGCTGGTCTGCACGAGCGTCGGGTACTCGAACCGGCGCGAAGCGATGACGTCACGGTAGGCGCGATCCGCGATCTGCTGTCGCAGTTGCTCGTTCGGCAGAAGGTCGAAGACCTCGTCGAGGTTCGTGAAGTCACGCCGCAAAGGAACGTAGTGGACGCCAGGTTCGAGGATGCCGCTGTACGACCCCTCGACGAGCACCTGTGCGGTTCTTGTCGCGCACGCCTCGAGGTGCCTCGGCGAGATCGCGACAAGTCCCAGGCTCCCGTCCTGGCCGGGGAAACAGGCTGCCTCGACTTCCTCGAAAGAGGCGTCAGGATGGGCAGCCCGGTACGCGCGAGTCCGTTCCGACAAGGAGCCATCGCGATCGATCACGCTGGCTCCTCCCTCGACGCCGATGACCCAGCGACTCCGCAGTAGGAACCTGTACCAGTCATCGCCCACCAACGTGTCCTCATCCCGAAGAGAGATGTCGGCGCGGAGGCCGCGCGCTGCCGCACCGTCGGTGAACACGTCCGCGATCTGGCCCTTGAGCAGCCCATGCTGGCCGAGCCAGTACTCGGGACGCCAGGCTCGGTAGCCGACGTCGATCGTTCGCTCCCGCACGGTCGTGGCCAATCGGTCGATCCTTGCGAGGGAGGTCGGTTCAATGTACCCGGTCAGGACTCTGGCGAAGGTCGTCGGACCGTCGACCAACGCGCCGTAGATGGTCCGCCACTCCGACTCCGGGGCGCAGGTCAGGACGTGATCGACGCCGAATCGACGCAGGAAGCCTGCGAGCAGGTCGGTCTGAACGAACTCGTCCTGGGGCATCGCGACCGTTCGGCAGCGCAGCCGTCGAACCGGTTCGAGCTTGCGGGTGATCTTCTTGAAGCGCCGCGGCTCCCAGCGTTGGGCAAGAAGGACGGTGTGGAAGACGACCAGATCCACGCCAATGCGGTCGATCCACCCGGGGAGGGACCGCACGGCCACGTTCACGTAGATGGTCGGGCGACCACCGTGCCGCCGGATCGCGTAGAGATGGTCGGCCACCGCCGCGCGGAGTGGGGCGCGATCGGCGTAGTAGAGAACGAGGGTCACTCCTCCCGACACACGAGCTCCCCGAACGGCTGCGAAAGCCGAGGCCCCAGCGGGCGAGGCCGCAGGCCGGCGCGCGATACTATGACGCAGGTGTCTGGTCGCCAACACCCGTGCGCGATGTCTGCTGGCTGGTTCCGTGGCTCATGCGCACCGAGATCGTGCGACTGGCGCGACAATCCCTCGTGTATGGGACCCGCCAGGTCCTGATCCGCTTCATCAGCCTCATCCTCCTGCCGGTCTTCCCTTCCTCCTTGACGCCGGCAGTGCGGCGTGACGTCGACCCCCGGGGTTGCCCACACATGTCCTGATGCCGCCCTTCGCACTTCGGATCGGATCTTGCCTGGGATCGGCCGCCGGCCGGGGGATCAGACGGCCAGCCGGCCTCGTACATGCCCCGAGGCGTCGTCGAGAGCCTGGCTGACCACGGACAGGAACGCCTCCTCGTCCCGCTCCCAACTGAGGTTCCGCGCCGCGATCTCCAGGGCATCGCGGCTGAAGCCGGCCAGGTCCGAAGCGATGAATCGCCTCAGGCCTTCCGCCGTGGTCGCGGGGTTCGCATAGTCGACGAAGGCGCCGTTCCCGTTCGCCGTGATGATCCGCTCGATCATGGGGAGCCTCGAGGCCGCGATCGGGAGCCGCGCCTGCGCGTACTCGAATAGCTTGTTCGGCGTGCTGATCAGGTGATTCCGGTCGATAGCCCGGTACGGCAGCGCCCCGGCGTGCGCCGACGACAGCATCGGTACCCAATCCTGCTGGGGCACAGGGCGGCCGAGGAACACCCGGTCGGCGAGCCGGTCTTCGCTGACGATCGTCCCGAGCCGTTCCTCAAGAGGTCCGCTCCCGAGTAGTGCGAGGATCCAGCCCTCGATGTGCGCCCGGCCGAAACCAGCGACAAGGGTTTCGATGTTCGTATCGGCGCCAAGAGTCCCTGCGAAGGCCAGGACGCGGCGGGCATCGGACAGGCCATATAGTCCCCTGATGTCGCACCCGGGTACGCGGGGATCGGCAGTGTACGGGACGGAGTTGTGTACCACAGCGATGGGAGTGCTCGGTGCATAGAGGCCGCGGACGTACTCTTCGACCGCAGCGTTGACGCAAAGGATCCCATCCGCCTGCGGCAGGAACCGCGACTCGACCCGCCGCCAGTAGCGGCGCGTCAGGGCCGAGCTCGCGCCCGTGACCATGTCCGGGTAGATCTCGTGCAGGTCGCAGATCACCGCGCAGCCCCATACCGACTTCAGTCGTACCGCGAGCGGCAAGACAGGGATGTCGTGCGCGAAGACGGCCGCGTATGGTCCTCGCCCCAGTAGGTAGTCGAGGTTCCAGGCAGCGATCTGCCCAGCCCTGTCCGTCACGAGGGATTGAGCGCCATCCGCCATCCGGTGCAGTCTGGGAGCAACGTCGCGCAACAGGTGCTTGAACCGACGGGCACGGGATGCGCGTGGTTGCGACGGCCTCGGAACCATGCGGACGTCGGGTGCCAGCATCTCCGCTGGCGGGTCGAGAGGGAGGTGTGTCGGGAAGATGTCGACAGACCATCCGCGGCCCGCCAGAGTCCGGGCCTCCTGCGTGATCCGGCGGTCCAGGAAGCCCTGGTCAGGGGTGAGCATGAGAATCGAACGCCGTCCGGTGGGCATCGAGAACGATGATACCGGCGCTGTGGCCCTGGCGCGGCAGGCTGATCCAGGCGCTCGCTACGTGTCTTCAGGGCCGGACGTCATCTGGCACTCTATGGGCGCCGATGATGAACCCTGCGACGCGTGGTCGTCCGGAAGTGACCCTGGTCCTGATCGCCTACAACGAGCGCGCGCACGCCCCCACGTGCGTCCGCGCCGTTCTCGACCAGGACACGGAGGCGCGGTTCGACGTCGTCTTCGTGGACGACGGCTCCACGGACGGGACCGCGGAGGCCGTGACGGACGCTGCCGCCGGCGACGCGCGCTTCGTTCTGGTCCGGCTTCCACGCAACCAGGGTCGCGGCGCGGCGCGCGCCGCCGGCGTCGCTGCGGCTCGCGGCCGCGCGATCGGCTTCGTGGACGCCGACATCACGCTCCCGCCGGACTGGCTCGCCCGGTGCCTGGCTGCGCTCCCGGGGCACGCGGCCGTCGGCGGGATCGCGGTGCCGGACGGCGACGCGACCGTCGTGGCGCGCATCAGCGGAGCGCGACCCCGCGAGGTGGCGGGCAGCATGCCCGTCACCGGCAACAACGTCCTGTTCGACGCTGCGGCGCTGGCCCGGACCGGCTTCGACCCGCGCGATCGCCTGGGGGAGGACTTCCGGCTGGCGCACCGCCTCGTGCGGGAGGGACATGAGCTCCGCCGTGTGCCCGGCCTCGTGGTCCGGCACGAGGAGAGCAAGAGCTACGCGCGGGCCCTCCGCTGGCGCTTCGACAACGGGATCGACGCCGCCACGCACCCGCGCGAGTTCCGCGTGGTACGCCTCGCCGACCTCGTGTGGATCGGGTGGTGCGGCGCATGGATCGTGGGATCCGCCGGAGCCGTCGTGGCGTCCCGGCGGTCGATCGCCCTCGGGCCGGCTGCCACAGTCGCCGCGGGCGTCATGCACGCCGCGAGCCGGTTCCACCCCCGACCTATCGGGCCGTTCGTCGTCGCGTGCCTGGCCGACGTCCCGCTCACGACGGCCTACCTCGTCGGCCGGACGGTGGGTCTGCCGCGGCTCATCCGCGGGCGGAGGTGACGTCGAGCCGGATGCACTGCCCGCGGCGCGACTGGCGGAAGAGAGTCGGATCGAATTCCTCGAAAGCCGTGCACTCCAGGTAGATGCGCCGGACGCGCCGCACGAGGTCCGGGCGGATCGCGCGGACCGTGCGGGCCTCGGCACCCTCCGTGTCGATCTTGAGGAGGTCGATGCCGTCCGTCTCCGCGAGCACGCGCGTCAAGACATCGTCGATGGCGACGCAGTCGACTTCGATCGACGTCCCCGTCTCCACGTCGATCCCGCCGTATCGGCCGGTGGGCTCCACGCCGAAGCGCACGCGCCCCCCGGTGTCGGCGACGGCCCTCTCGTCGAGCACGTACCGGTCCTCGAACCCGGCGAGGTTCGCGCGGAGGCGAGCCAGGTTGTGCGGATCCGGCTCGAACAGCCAGCACGTGGCGCCGGGATCCCGGGTGAGGAAGTACAGCGCGCTCACGCCGATGTTGGAGCCGATGTCGACGACAGTCCGCACGCCGGGTGAGCACCGGTAGTCCAGGCGGCAGAAGACCTCGTTCACCGTGAGGAGGTCGTGGTGGCTGTCGAGCGCCAGGACACGCGTGCCCAGCGGCGTCCGGACCCTGCACGCGTACGGGTAGGAGCCGCGGCCCAGGAGGTACCGGGACAGCTCCCGCCACGGCCGCGGATACACCCGGAGCATGTTCACGAGAGCGACCAGGTGTCGCGCCTGGAACGGGGCTCGCAGGATCGCACCGAGGGGCCGCCCAGCGATGGTCATCGAGCCTCCCGTTGATGGCCTGTCCGCCTGCAGCCTAGCGACCCGCCTGCGCCGACGCTCCGCCGGCCGAGTTCGGGGCCGCGTACCATCAAAGACCACAGGCGGCCACCGCGGCCGCATGAAACCCGAACGTCAGGGTCTCCACGGAGCCCAGGGCGGTTCGATCACCTGCCCCGGGCTGACCCAGCGGAGGAGCAGCGCCCGATGGCCAAGAAGAGCCGTGCGCAGCGGTCCGGCGGCACGCGCCGCTCATCGGCCTCCGGCAAGGCGGCCCCCGCCGCGCAGGCGTCGGGCGGGTTCGCCGACGCGCTCGATCGCGCGTCGTCCGACTGGGGCACGTGGCTCCTGGTGCTCGCGGCCGCCTCCTGGTTCCTCGCGCACCTGTCGCCACTCGCGCCGATCGCCATCCCGGCCTGGATCGTCACCGGCCTCGTCCTCGGCCTCTTCCGGCCGTGGTATGGGCTCCTCCTCACGATCGTCGTCGTCCCCTTCACCGGCGCCGCCGTGGACCCGCAGAACGGCGAGGTGCTCCGCGTCGTCCCGATCTACGGCGCGGCCGTGCGGGTGCTCCTGGACCGGTTCGTCATCGAGCCGAGCTTCGGTCGCGTGGGCCGCCGGGGGCCACCCTGGTGGGTCGTCGCTGCTGCCGTCGCGGCCGCCGGCCTCTATGCGCTCTCGGCGTTGACCGGCTACATGGCCCAGGATCGGGATCCGGTGTTCCTGCGAGCCGGCCTCCAGTGGCTGGCCGGCGGCGCGATCCCGATGATGGTCGCCTGGATCGCCGCCGCGCACCTCGTGGCCGGCCGCGACCGCCTGCTCACGACGATCGTCCTCGGCACGACGGTGGTCGCCTGCATCCTCGCCCTCGCGGCATGGGTGGGCATCCCGGGCGTTGACCTCTTCACGTTCGTGAGAAGCGTGGAGGGCGGTCGGCTCGGCGCCCTGGGCTATCCGACGCCGACGGCGATGGGCCTGGCGACGGTGCTTCCGATGGCGGTCTTCGCCGCATGGCGGATCCGGCGCTGGCTCGTCCTCCCGGTCCTCGGGCTCGTGCTCGTCACCATGGTCCTCACGTGGTCGCGCGGCCCGCTCATCGCGGTCGGTGTCGGGGCTGTGGCCGCCGTGCTCGCGAGCGGGCGGCTGGATCGGCGCATGGCGGTCGCGGGGGCCGCGGCCGGCGCGGCCGCGCTCGTGGGGCTCGTCGCCGTCCGGTACGGGACGAACCTGGACGCCATCATGGCCGCCATCAGCGCCAGCACCGGCAGCGACTCCGACCGCATCAACACGTGGGCCGCCGCGGTCACCATCACGATCGCGAACCCGTTCCTCGGCGGCGGCTGGTACGCGCTGTTGCGCGTCGGCGACTTCGCGGGTCGCCGGATCGCCAACGCGCACAACGTGCTCCTCGACGCGTTCGCGTCGGGAGGCCTGCCCCTGGGGATCACCAACACGATCGTCATCCTATACTCGGGCTGGATGGTCTGGGTGCGCCGGCACACGATGGCCGTCTACCTCATCGCGGCGGTCGTCACGTTCCTCGTCTGCGGCTTCTGGGACATCCCGCAGGTCCGAAGCTACGCGGCGGTCATGGGCGGGATCGTGCTCGGGATGGCCGCCGGTCCGCTCATCGCGCGTTCCGCGGGCGGGGAGGCGCTCGCCGCGTGACCGAGCAGCCGCCGCCCCCGCCGGCGAAGGGACCTCGGTCGCGGCGGTGGCTGGGCGCCTCGACCCGGCGCACGCTCCCGATCCTGGGACCCGCGGGCGATCGGATCGTCCTCGTGGACCTGGTCGTGGGCCTCGTCGCCCTGCCGATCGCGGCGGTCGTGCGCGCACTGTTCTTCGTGGAGCCCGGCGCCCCCGAGACCATGGCGCTCCCGGCCCTCGTCCTCGCGTCTCTCTTCGGCGGCATGTTCTGGCCGGCCGCCCTCCGCACGGTCGACCCGGTCTACCCGACGTTCCCTCGCGAGCCGCTCCCCCTTCTCGCCGCGGCCGCGATCTGGCTCGTCGCCTGCTCCGGCGTGCTCTATCTCGTCGACAAGACGCTCGCGAGCCGGCTCCTCGTCATCGTGGGGGCGCTCCTCTGCGTGGTCGTGAGCGCCGTGGCGAGCGCGCTCGTCGGCGCCGCTCGACAGGCCGGTCCGGTCGTGGAGACGGCGCTGCCCCATCTGGGGACCCAGGCCGAGGACGCGCTCGTCCGCGGCGAGCCCATCGTCCTGGACCTCTCGCGCCTCTCCGAGTCGCTCACCCGTCCGATCGCCGTCCTCTCGGAGAGCTCGCTCATCCTCTATCCGTCCGTCCTCGCGCCGACGGACCGCGCGGTCAAGCGCGTGGTGGACATGGTCCTCTCGACGGTCCTCCTCGTGATCGCCGCCATCCCGATGCTCCTCGTGGCCCTCGCGATCCTCCTCGCCGACGGCCGGCCGATCCTCTACGCGGACCAGCGGGCGGGCCTGTACGGGCATCCGTTCAAGCTGCGCAAGTTCCGCACGATGCGCGTGGGTGCGGCTGCCGAGCGCGAGGCGCTGTGGGAGGCGAGCGCCACGCAGGGGCCGGCGTTCAAGCTGGAGCGCGACCCCCGCGTCACGCGGCTGGGCCACTTCCTCCGCCGGTTCAGCCTGGACGAGCTCCCCCAGGTCTTCGACATCCTCGCGGGCCGGATGAGCCTGGTGGGCCCGCGGCCGGCGGGCCTCGACGAGGTGGAGCGCTACGAGCCGCGGCACCGGCTGCGTCTGACGGTCCGCCCGGGCCTCACGGGGCTCTGGCAGGTGCGGCGGCGGCTCGATGCCGACTTCGAGCAGCGGATGGCCGACGACCTGGAGTACATCGAGCACTGGTCGCTGCTCCTTGACCTGGAGATCGCGGTCCGAACCGTCCCCGCGGTGCTCAAGGGCGGCGGGGTGTGACGGCGGAGGGCGCGCCGGCGGAGGGCGGGCCGGCGGAGGGCGGGGCGGCGGAGGGCGCGCCGGCGGAGAGCGGGCCGGCGGTCCCCGAGGGGTCCCGCGCGCCGGCGGACCCGCAGGCGACCGGCCGCCTCCTCATCGTCG
>Ga0315297_10003146_pt1 | contig 10573 bp, 10 predicted proteins | sample YL17G15_0_MG_FD_203628 | JGI IMG/M metagenome (GOLD analysis project Ga0315297, IMG submission 203628) | Sediment microbial communities from Yellowstone Lake, YNP, Wyoming, USA - YL17G15_0 | ecosystem: Environmental > Aquatic > Freshwater > Lake > Sediment | place: USA: Wyoming | collected...
CGCGGGACCGGTCGGCTCGAACGTCACGGTGAGGCCGAGGGCCGCGGCCGCGTCGTCGACCGGACCCCGCGTGCGGTCCGGTCGCCACACCTCCTGGAGCACGATGACGTCGGCGTCGAGCGCGCGAAGGGCAGCCACCATGTCGTAGGGCTCGGCCGGGGGCCGCCGTGCCGGTCGCACGCTGTAGTGCGTGTTGAACGTCGCGAGCGAGAACGTCGGCATCGGTGCGGGAACGCTATCGCCGTCGTGCCGGTCGCTCGTGCCGGTCGCTCGAACCGGTCGCTCGCGCCGACGGCCGGATCGGTCAGGCGGATCGGTCAGGCGGATCAGTCAGTCGGCCGCGGGCAGGCGGACGACGAAGCGTGCGCCGCCGAGCGGGGCATCGCCGACCGAGACGCTGCCGCCGTGGCGCTCCACGATCGTCTGGACCATCGCCAGGCCGAGGCCGAAGCCCCCCGCGTCGCGACTGCGTCCCTCGTCGAGCCTCGTGAAGCGCTCGAACACCCGCTCGCGATCGGCAACGGGGATGCCGGGGCCGTCGTCGTCGACGGTCAGGACCACCTCGTGGTCCTCGCTCACGAGCGCGACCCCGACCCTCGCCGCCGCGTGGCGACATGCGTTGTCGAGCAGGTTGGTGACGACGCGGGCGAACTGGGTGCTCGTGCCCTGCACCCGGCCCGCGAGGACCCGGGACGTGTCGACGGGAACGCGGCGTTCCCGCGCCGTCTCCTCGAGCACGACCTCGTCCAGGTCGACGACCACCGGCGCCGAGTCGGCGCCTTCGTCGGTGCGGGCCAGTTCGAGGAGCTCGCTGACCGCCGCTTCGAGGCGCCGGTCCTCCTCGAGCACTCGCTCGGCGACCGTCGACCAATCGGCGTCGTCGCCGCGCCGCAACGCGACCTCGACCTGCGCGCGGATCACCGCGATCGGGCTGCGCAGCTCGTGCGAGGCGTCCGAGACGAAGCGCCGTTGGCGCAGCGAGGTCTCCTCGAGCCGGTCGAGCATCGAGTTCATCGTCCGCGCGAGTCGGCCGACCTCGTCGTCGGTGTCGGGTTCGGGAACCCGGCGGTGGATGGTCGAGCCAGTGATGGCGGCGGCTTCGGCCCGGATCGCCTCCACCGGCCGGAGCGCGCGCCCGGTCAGCCACCAGGTCAGCCCGGCGAGGAGCGCGATGAGCATCGGCACGCCGATCACGAGTGCGCCCGTGATGCTGTCGACCGTGCTGTCGACCTCGGCGAGCGAGTTCTCGGCGACCAGGGTGATCGTGCCCTGTGCTGTCTCGACCCGACGCTGCGCCCGCACCTCTGGGTTGCCGCCGGGTCGAACCTGGGGTCGACCGTCAGCGCCCGGGAGGTTCACCGGGAGACCGCCGGGCCCTCTCGCTTCGACCAGCGGCGTGCCACCCCGGCCACCCCCGGGCACCTGCACGTCCTCGGGGTTGACTCCGCGCTCGAGCTGCAGCGCGATCGCTTCGAGCTGCTGCTCGTTGGTCTGCTTGATCTCGTCGACCAGGTTGTCGTGGACCGAGCGGACGAGCGCGAACGACGCCAGCGCGAGCGCGACCGCGAACAGTCCCACGGCGGCGAGGGTCACCCGCACCCGGACCGTGCGCAGGCGACTCATCTCACGAAGCGTCCGCGCAGAGTCGATACCCGGCGCCGCGTTCGGTGCGGATCAGCCGGGTCCCGAACGGCTGGTCGAGCTTGCGGCGCAGGTAGCCGACGTAGACCTCGATCACGTTCGGGTCGCCGGCGAAGTCGATGCCCCACACGTGATCGAGGATCTCGGTCTTCGACGCGACGCTCCCGTCGCGGCGTATCAGGAACTCGAGGAGCGAGAACTCGCGCGCGGTGAGCGCCACCTCGGCGTCGCCGTGGTTCGCCAGGCGGGTACCCGGGTCGAGGCGCAGCGGTCCGTACTCGAGGACCGCGGGGCGTGGGGGAGCGCCCCGACGGAAGAGGGCCCGGAGGCGGGCCAGCAGCACCACGAACGAGAACGGCTTGGAGAGGAAGTCGTCCGCGCCGGTGTCGAGCGCCTCGGCCTCGTCCCACTCGCCGTCCTTGGCGGTGAGCATCAGGATCGGCGTCCAGACCTCCTCCTCACGCAGGGTCTGGCAGACCTTGTAGCCGTTCATGCCGGGCAGCAGGATGTCGAGGATGATCGCGTCATAGGAGCCCTCACGTGCCCGCCACAGCCCGTCGAGGCCGTCGTGGACCGCGTCGACGTCGAAGCCTTCGGCCATGAGCCCATCACGGATGGCCTCCGCCAGGGCGACCTCGTCCTCCACCAGCAGTACTCGCATGGGGTCGATTGTGCCCGGTGCGTGTGCGGTTCGCGGGGTCGTTCCTGAGAACCTGCTCAGGAAGCCACGACGTCCGTCGGTGTGCGTCAGCCCGCGAGCGGGCCGATCAGCTCCCAGAGGTTGCCGGCCGGGTCGGTCGCGAAGACGTGACGGTCGCCGTCGAAGGCGATCGTGTTACACGGATGCCCGGCCGCCTCGAGGAGCGCGACGGTCGGGTCGAGTTCGTCGCCGAGGTGGATCGCAGTGTGGGCCCGCGCCGACGGCCGGTGCTCGGGGTCGACGGTGAGGTGCACCTGGGTGCCGTCGTCGCCCTCGAACCAGTGCACCGTGCCCATCGCGGCGACCTCGGGCCCGGGCTCGATGCTGCGATAGCCGAGCCGTTCGAGCCACTCGGCCTCAGCCTCGGTGCCGACCCGTTCGGCGCTCGCGTCGTCGCGCACGGTCGGGGGGACGCAGAGGTTCACGTGGTGCAGCGTCGGCATGGCGCCAGCGTAGGGCCGAGTCGTGGCCTGTGGCCGCGCCTCCTACGATGCGAACGTGGCCACCACCCAGATCCCCATCACCGGCGACCCGGATGCGGACCGCCTCCTCGTGCAGAGCCCGCTTGCGCTGCTCCTCGGCATGCAGCTCGACCAGCAGGTGCCGATGGAGTGGGCGTTCAAGGGTCCGCACACCCTCAAGGAACGGCTCGGGAGCCTCGATGCCGGCACCATCGCGGCGATGGACCCCGAGGAGCTGGAGGCGGTCTTCCGGGCGAAGCCGGCCCTGCACCGCTACCCGGCGTCGATGGCCAAGCGGGCCCATGCGCTCTGTCAGGTCCTGGTCGACGAGTACGGCGGGGACGCGGCGAAGGTCTGGAAGGGCGCGAAGACCGGCGACGAGCTCCTCGCCCGGCTCCGGGCGTTGCCCGGGTTCGGTGAGGAGAAGTCGAAGATCTTCCTCGCACTGCTGGCCAAGCGCTTCGACGTCCGGCCATCGGGTTGGGAGGCGGCCGGCACGCCGTTCTCCGACACCACGATGCGGTCGGTGGCCGACATCGACTCGCCCGAGGCGCTCGCCGCGGTGCGAACCTGGAAGAAGGCCCAGAAGGCCAAGGGCAAGACCAAGGCCCAATAGGCCAGGACCAAGGCCCCGGGGCCGATCGACGGGGTACGCTAGGGGTCCAGCGGGTGCCGTCGGCCCCCGCAGGTCTTCCTCGCTTTCTTCACGGACGTTCCCGGGGTCTTCTCCCCGAGGAGCTGGGGTCCGGCCCTCCACTTCGAGGGTGACGACGAGGCCGACCACCCCTGAAGAAAGCGAGCACCACCACGTGACCACCTCCTTCGAGGCGCTCGGCGTCTCGTCCGAACTCGTCGCGGCCCTCGAGGCCGACGGCATCGAAGCCCCGTTCGCGATCCAGGCGATCGCCCTCCCCGACGCTCTGGCCGGCCGCGACATCTGCGGCAAGGCGAAGACCGGCTCGGGCAAGACCCTGGCGTTCGGCCTGCCACTCCTCGAGCGCATCGGCAAGGCCGAGCCCCGTCGTCCTCGGGCCTTGGTGCTCGCACCCACGCGGGAGCTGGCGAACCAGGTCTACGGCGTCCTCGCCCCGCTGGCCAAGGTCTGCGGGCGCGAGGTCCAGGCGATCTACGGCGGCGTCGGCTTCGATCCCCAGATCGACGCGCTGCGGCGCGGCGTCGACGTGATCGTCGGGACGCCGGGTCGCCTCATCGACCTCATGGACCGCGGTGAGATCTCCTTCGGCGACGTCGAGGTGCTGGTACTCGACGAGGCCGACCGCATGGCCGACATGGGCTTCATGCCCCAGGTGCAGAAGATCCTCTTCCGCATGGAGGGCGACCATCAGACGATGCTCTTCTCGGCCACGCTCGACGGCGCCGTGAAGCAGCTCGTCGCCCGGTACATGAAGGACCCGGTGTTCCACGAGGTCGAGTCGGACGAGCCGACCGTCGAGGAGATGGAACACCGCTTCCTGTTCGTGCACGACATGGACAAGGTGAAGGTCGCCGCCGAGATCGCGCGGCACTCGAACCGCACCCTCATGTTCTGCAACTACAAGCGCACGGCCGACAAGCTGGTGCGCGAGCTCCGCAAGGAGGGCGTGCAGGCGTCGCCCATCCACGGCGATCTCAGCCAGGCTGCCCGGGAGCGGTCCCTCGCGGACTTCCAGGCCGGCAAGGTGCCCGTGCTGGTCGCGACCGACGTGGCCGCCCGGGGCATCCACGTCGACAACGTCGACGTCGTCATCCATTACGAGCCCACCGATGACCACAAGGCCTACCTGCACCGCTCGGGGCGTACGGCCCGGGCCGGCGAGGACGGTGTCGCGGTCACGCTCATGCTGTGGAACGAGGAGAACGCGATTCGCACGGTGCAGCGCCGACTGGGGCTGTCGCTGCCGATCGTCGAGGTGTTCTCGAACGATCCCCGCCTCGCCGACCTCCGGGCCTGGGTGCCCACCGAGGCCGAGCAGGTCGCGGTCTGACGTCAAACCGCTAGACCGGTAGACCGCGACCTTCGGGCAAACGCTCGGAGTCGCGACCATCTGGCGTGGGAAGATGGGCTCATGGCCCGCATCTCCGAGCGTCTGCGGATCTCCCGCAAGATCGGCGCGATCACCGAGTCCGCGACGCTCGCCGTCGACGCCAAGGCCAAGGCGCTCAAGGCGGCCGGCGAGCACGTCATCGGGTTCGGCGCGGGGGAGCCCGACTTCCCGACGCCCGGGCACATCGTCCAAGCCGCGGTCGACGCCTGCTGGGACCCCGCGAGCCACCACTACACGCCCGCGGCCGGCCTGCCCGACCTGCGCGCCGCGCTCGCGGCCAAGACGTTGCGTGACTCGGGGTTCGAGTGCGAAGCGAACCAGATCGTCGTCACCAACGGCGGCAAGCAGGCGGTCTACAACGCGTTCCAGGTGCTGCTCGACCCGGGCGACGAGGTCCTGCTCCCCGCGCCCTACTGGACCACCTATCCGGAGTCGATCGCGCTGGCCGACGGCGTGTCGGTCGTGCTGCCCACCACCCAAGCGACGTCGTTCCGCGTCACCGTCGAACAGCTCGAAGCGGCGCGCACGCCGCGCACGAAGGCATTGCTCTTCGTGTCGCCGAGCAACCCGACCGGCTCGGTGTACCCGCCCGACGAGGTGGAGGCCATTGGCCGGTGGGCCGTCGAGCATGGGATCTGGGTCGTCACCGACGAGATCTACGAGCACCTCACGTTCGGGGAGCACCGGTTCTCGTCGATGCCCACGCTCGTGCCGGAGCTGGCGGAGTCGTGCATCGTGGTGAACGGCGTCGCGAAGACCTACGCCATGACCGGTTGGCGCGTCGGATGGATGATCGGGCCGCGCGACGTGATCGCGGCGGCGACCAACCTGCAGTCGCACTCCACGTCGAACGTCGCGAACGTGTCGCAGCGAGCGGCGCTGGCGGCCGTCTCGGGCGACCTGAGCGCGGTGGGCGACATGCGCACCGCGTTCGAGCGTCGGGGCAAGACCATGCACGGGATGCTCTCGGCGATCCCGGGTGTGGCCTGCCTCGAACCTCAGGGTGCCTTCTACTGCTTCCCGTCGTTCGTGGGGACCCTCGGGCGATCGATCGCGGGTCGGACACCCACGTCCTCACTCGAGCTCTGCGAGCTGTTCCTCGAGGAGATCCAGGTCGCGGCGGTTCCCGGCGAGGCGTTCGGCGCGCCCGGGTACGCACGACTGTCGTTCGCCCTGTCCGACGACGACCTTATCGAGGGTGTCGGCCGGATCGCGACGCTGCTCGCGTGAAGGCCCGGCGCCCACTAACGTCGGATCCATGCGCAGGATCCTGGTCGTCCTGTCCCTGACCGTCGCCGTCGGAGTGGCCCTCCTCGTGGCCCCTGCGGGTGCGACGGCACCGGCCGTCAAGAACGGCTGCAAGTACCTCAAGATCTCCGAGGTGAACCGGATCACCGGACTGACCTTCGCCAAGGGCGAGGCGCCGCCGTCTCCTCCGAGCGTGGCGGTGTGCGGGTACGCAGTGGCGGGCGACCCGTCCACCACCGTGAACCTCTGGGTTCAGCCGGGATCGTCAGGTGCACGTGGGTTCAAGGTGGCGAAGAAGGCCTTCGCGCCGGACACCGAGACGGTCTCGGGTCTCGGGAGCAAGGCGTTCTACGCAAGTGGCGTCCGCACGGTCTACGTCCTGAAGGGCGGGACGCTCATGTACGTGCAGTACTCCTCGCCGACGAACCCCGATGACGCCGCACTCAAGGACGCCGCCGTGGAGCTGACGAAGGTGGTCAACGGCCGCGTCTGAGGGCGGAGCGCCGGAGCACAAGGCGGGGTCGCGCACACCTCGACCACTACCCTCGGTTTCGTGGCCTCCCGTGTGCTCGTCGCCGAACGACTCGCTCCGCTCGGGCTCGACGCCATGCGCGCCGCCGGCCTCGAGGTCGACGAGCGCCTCGATCTCTCCGAGGCCGACCTCATCGAGGCCGTTCGGGGTGCTGCGGGGCTCGTCATCCGTTCGGCAACCCAGGTGACCGAGGCCGTGCTCGAGGCAGGCACCGATCTCGTGGTCGTCGGGCGGGCCGGGATCGGCCTCGACAACGTCGACGTCGACGCGGCGACCACACGCGGCGTCATGGTGGTGAACGCCCCGCAGTCGAACGTGCTGTCGGCGGCCGAGCACGCCGTCGCCCTCCTCCTCGCGCAGGCGCGGAACATCCCGCAGGCCGACCACGATCTCAAGGCGGGGCAGTGGAACCGCTCGCAATGGGAGGGCGTCGAGCTCAACGGCAAGACACTCGGCGTCGTCGGTCTCGGGCGGGTCGGCGTGCTGGTCGCGCAGCGGCTGCTGGCGTTCGGGATGCAGCTCATCGCGTACGACCCGTACGTGAGTGCGGATCGCGCGCGGCAGCTCGGTGTCCGCCTCATACCCAACCTGGCCGATCTCGTGCGCGAAGCCGACTTCGTCACGATTCACCTCCCCAAGACGCCCGAGACGCTCGGGCTCTTCGACGCCGCGCTCCTCGCGCACGCGAAGCCGTCCTTGCGGATCGTCAACACAGCCCGGGGCGGCATCATCGACGAAGCGGCGCTGGCCGACGCCGTTCGCGAAGGCCGCATCGCCGGCGCGGCCATCGACGTCTTCGCGGCGGAGCCGACGACCGAGTCGCCGCTCTTCGGTCTCGCCAACGTCGTGGTGACGCCGCATCTCGGGGCATCGACGGCCGAGGCCCAGGACAAGGCCGGCCAGACCATCGCCGAGCAGGTGGTGCTGGCGCTGCGAGGCGACTTCGTCCCCTACGCGGTGAACGTCAACGCGAGCGAGGCGAACGCGACGGTCCAGCCGTTCCTGCCGCTCGCCGAGCGACTCGGCCGGCTCTTCACCGCGCTGGCCGGCAGCGCGGTCGAGACGCTCGAGGTGAGCTACGAGGGCGAGATCGGCGATTACGACTGCCGGGTGCTCACGTTGGCGGTGCTGAAGGGGGTGCTCGGGGGTGTGGTCGACGAACCGGTCTCCTTCGTGAACGCTCCGCAGCTCGCCGAGGCGCGCGGGCTCGACGTGCGCGAGACCACGTCATCCTCCGCGAGCGACTTCGTGAACCTGCTCAGCCTGCGCGGCACCGCCGGGGACCGGCCCGTGCACGTCGCGGGCACGCTCTTCGGCAAGCGGGCCCGGCCCCGCATCGTGGGGATCCTCGAGCACAGCGTCGACATCCCACCGTCGAGCCACATGCTCGTGGTTCGCAACGACGACACGCCCGGGATGATCGGGAAGGTCGGCACGATCCTCGGCGAGGCCGAGGTGAACATCGCCGACATGGACGTCGGCACGAATGCCGAAGGGGCGTCGGCCCTGATGGTCATCACCACGTCGTCGTCGGTCCCGTCCGAAGCCGTCGAGCGCGTGCGAAAGCTCAGCGGCGTGCTCGACGCGAAGGCGATCGAGCTCGACTGAGCGCTAGCGCTTCGACGCCCGCAGCCCGTCGCGCGTCGCCGCAGCCGCGTCGACGTAGCAGCGGTCGGGTGTCGTGCGCTCGTAGCTCTGGCCTCCGGGCACGTGGAAGATCCCGCTCGCGAGCTTGGCTTTCACGGGGTGCGAGACGGGGCAGGCGCCGTCGATCGGCTCGACGTAGCCGGGCGTGGGCTCCGGCGCGTCGCTTTCCCCCGAGGTCCGTGGGGCAGCCGAGACCGCCGAATCCGACGGGGGCTCGGGCGCAGCGGCGGCGCGCGGCTGGGGCGGGAAGGGGAACGGCTGGGGCTCCCAGCTACTGGTGCCCGGCGTCTGGTTCTTCTCGATGACGCGCCACACCGCGTACGCGGCGCCGGCGACGACGCCCAGGCCGATCGTGCGTCGGAGCCACCGGTGCTTCGCCATGCGAGCGATTGTCGCACGCGGTCGACCGCACAACCTGCAATTCCCGCAATGACTTGCCATCGGCGCGCGGACTCGTCATGATGGGTGGACCATGACGAAGGAACGGCGCACCTCCAGCAGCACCAGCCTCCTCCTTACGTAGCCGCGAGCACCCTCTGGTGCTCGCGGTCGCCTCCTCGTGCCTTTCGGGCCGGGGAGGCTTTTTGATGCCCCGAATCCAGATGCCAGTAGCCCAGACATCCACGAACGCAGACACGAGAGCGAGCGAGCCATGGCCGATCAAGTGCGGATCTTCGACACGACGCTGCGGGACGGCGAGCAGTCGCCCGGGATCTCCCTGGACGTGGCCGAGAAGCTCGAGATCGCCGAGCAGCTCGCTCGTCTGAACGTCGACATCATCGAAGCCGGATTCCCGATCGCGAGCGACGGCGACTTCGAAGCGGTCGAAGCGATCGCCAAGCACGTCCGGGGCCCCATCGTCGCCGGCCTCTCACGTACGGGGTTCAAGGACATCGACCGCGCGTGGGAAGCCGTCCGACACGCCGAGCGACCGCGGATCCACGTGTTCATCGCGACATCGCCGATCCACATGGCGAAGAAGCTGCGGATGACCGAGGACCAGGTGAAGGCCGAGGTCGCCGCGGGGGTTGCCCGAGCGAAGTCGTACTGCGACGACATCGAGTACTCACCCGAGGACGGCAGTCGTTCCGACCCCGAGTTCATGCGTGAGGTGCTCCAGATCGCGGTCGACAACGGCGCGACCACCCTGAACATCCCGGACACAGTCGGTTTCGGCGTTCCCGAGGAGTTCGGGAAGCTGATCGCCTACGTGATCGAGAACGTACAGGGCGACTACATCGTGTCGACGCACTGCCACAACGACCTCGGGCTGGCCGTGGCCAACTCGCTCGCGGGGGTTGCCGCGGGAGCACGCCAGATCGAGTGCGCGATCAACGGGCTCGGCGAACGCGCCGGCAACGCGGCGCTCGAGGAGATCGTGATGGCGGTCAGGACGCGGGGCGACTACTTCGGCGAGGTCGAAGTCGGCGTGCGTTCCGAGGAGCTGGCCCGCACCTCCCGGATGGTCGCGCGCCTGACCGGATACGCGGTCCAGTACAACAAGGCGGTCGTCGGACGGAACGCGTTCGCCCACGAGGCGGGGATCCACCAGCACGGGGTGCTCGAGGATCGCGAGACCTACGAGATCATCGATGCTGCCTCGGTGGGCCAGGAAGCAGCACAGATCGTGCTCGGGAAGCACTCGGGTCGCCACGCGTTCAGCGACACCCTCACCAAGATGGGCCTGCACGTGCAGGGAGACGCGCTGAACCAGGCGTTCGTCCGGTTCAAGGAGCTGGCCGACCGCAAGGTGGAGATCACGGAGTCGGACCTCGAGGCGATCGTGGCCGAGGAGCTGGGCACGGGCGTCGTGCACCGCTTCGGACTCCTGAGCCTCGACGTGCACGGCGGGACGGTGCACCAGCCGACCGCCCACGTGGTGCTGTCCGACGGTGACGGGAAGGTGGAGGCCGAGGCCGAGGGCAACGGCATGGTCGACGCGGCGATCGCGGCGATCGCGCAGGCGACCGGCGTCTCGGGCACGCTGCTCGACTTCAAGGTCTCGTCGGTCACCGGGGGCGGGGACGCCCTGGGTGACGTCGTCGCGCTGCTCGAGGCGGGCGGCCACAAGGCGTCGGGCCGGGGGGTCGCGACGGACATCGTCGAGGCGTCCGCGCGCGCGTACCTGAGCGCGGTCAACAAGATCGTGCGCCTCCAGAACCGCAACGAGACTCGCGAACGCGTCGTCGGGCCATGAGCCCGGTGCCCGGCGACGTCAACCTCGCCGTCGACCGTGAGGTCAACCTCTGGTCGGATGCCGAGCATGCCCAGACGTATCTCGCCCGACGGTCGTCGTTCG
>Ga0315297_10003147_pt1 | contig 10572 bp, 5 predicted proteins | sample YL17G15_0_MG_FD_203628 | JGI IMG/M metagenome (GOLD analysis project Ga0315297, IMG submission 203628) | Sediment microbial communities from Yellowstone Lake, YNP, Wyoming, USA - YL17G15_0 | ecosystem: Environmental > Aquatic > Freshwater > Lake > Sediment | place: USA: Wyoming | collected...
TCCATGTCACGGTCCAGAGCGCCGTGCCCCGCGAGGTCACCGCCTTTGTCGAGCCCTGGCGGACCGAACGGCGCGAAGTGACGGAAATGCAGACGAGCGACATTTTCACGAACCGCAAGCGGGCCGACGGGACCCAAGAGCCCATCGTCGTCGAGCCCGACACCGTCCTCACCGGGCAGAGCGGCCGCGTCGGCTGGTTCCACCGCAACGTCAAGTCGGTCGGCCCGGAGCTCATGGCCGAGCTCCAGGGCGTCACGGGCTTCCGCAGGTCCGACCCGCTCCTCGGGCGGACCTTCGGTGCGATGGTCACGGCCGCCGGCTCCGAGCGCCTGGACGACCTGCGCCTGCGGTCGCCGCGCCGGAATTCCCACCGCTTCGATATCTACGTCCTCACCCGGCACCCTGCGACGCCTGCCGAATGGCTGGCGGACATGGAAGCCCTGATCCGCCGCGTCGGATCGAAGGACGCCGGGGCCCGGGACGAGGCGCACCGGCGCTGGTGGCGGGAGTTCTGGGACCGGAGCTGGATCCGGGCCGCGTCCCAAAGGGCCGCGCCCGACGCCGACGACGCTTTCTATGTCAGCCGGATGTACCACCTCCAGCGCTTCATCACGGCTTGCGCCGGCCGGGGCGCCTACCCCATCAAGTTCAACGGCTCGCTCTTCACCGTGCCGCCCGGCCCGGCCGAGCAGGACCCCGACTTCCGGCGCTGGGGCCCGGGCTACTGGTGGCAGAACACGCGCCTGCCGTACATCAGCCTCCCCACCTCGGGCGACACCGACCTCATGCGGGCCCTGTTCCGCATGTACGCCGAGGAGCTCCTGCCGCTGGCCAAGTACCGAACGAAGCTCTATCTCGGCCACGGCGGCGCGTACTATCCGGAATGCATCTATTTCTGGGGCGACGTGTTCAGCGAGACCTACGGCTGGACGCCCTTCGAGAAGCGCGCCGACAAGCTCCAGGAGAGCCGCTGGCACAAGTGGGAGTGGGTCGGCGGCCTCGAGCTCTGCTGGATGATGCTCGACTATTACGACCACACCGGCGACCGCGAATTCCTCGGCCGGACCGCCCTGCCCTTCGCCCGCGAGATCCTGACCTTCTTCGACCTGCACTATTTCACGGCCCCGCTCGGGAAGCTCGTCATGCGGCCCTCCCAGGCCCTCGAGACCTGGTGGGACTGCACCAACCCCATGCCCGAGGTCGCCGGCTGCACGGCCGTGGCGGAGCGGCTCCTGGCCCTGCCCGGCGGCCTCGCCCGGGCGCCGGACCGCGAGCTCTGGCGGCGCCTGAGGGACAAGCTCCCGGCCATACCGACGCGCGAGATCAACGGCAAGAAGGCCCTGGCCCCGGCCGAGCTTTTCGCGGAGAAGAGCAACGTCGAGAACCCGGAGCTCTACGCCGTCTTCCCGTTCCGGCTCTTCGCCTTCAACCGGCCCGCCCCCGAATGGGCCGTCGAGGCGCTCCGGAACCGCCTGGACCGGGGCAACTCCGGCTGGCGACAGGACGACATATTCATGGCCTATCTCGGCCTGACCGCGGACGCCCGGGAGAGCGTCGTCGGCCGGGCCCGGAGCCACGACCCGGGCGAGCGCTTCCCCGCGTTCTGGGGGCCGAACTACGACTGGACGCCCGACCAGGACCACGGCGGCGTGCTGATGAAGGCCTTCCAGGCGATGCTCCTCCAGACCGACGGCCGGCGCATCTTCCTGCTCCCGGCCTGGCCCAAGGACTGGGACGTGGAGTTCCGCCTTCACGCGCCCGAACGCACGGTCATCGAGGGGGTCTATCGCGGCGGGAAATTCGAGTCCCTGAAGGTGACGCCGGAGTCGCGGCGGGCCGACGTCACGGTCGTCAACGCCCAGTGAAAGGAGCCCGGACATGAAACGCTACGCGAGCGTCCTCGGCCTGCGGGCCGAAAAGATCGACGAGTACAAGAAGCTCCACGAGGCGGTCTGGCCGGAGGTGCTCGAGACCATCGCCGGCTGCCACATCAGGAACTATTCGATCTACCTGCGGAAGCTCGACGACGGCCGGCATTACCTCTTCGCCTATTTCGAATACCACGGCCGCGACTACGCCGCCGACATGGCCAGGATGGCCGCCGACCCGGCCACGAAGCGCTGGTGGTCCATCTGCATGCCCCTCCAGCAGCCGCTCCAGGGCCTGGGGCCGGGAGATTGGTGGGCGCCCATGGAAGAGGTTTTCCATACCGATTGATGGCGGCCACACAGACGCCTGCATCTTCCGGTTGACAGGGCTTTTTTGACCGCCCTATAATGAATCCAAAGGTCAAGCCGTAGATGACGTCAGCGAACAGCCCCTGCCTCGCGCGACTCAACTCATGGTATCCAGGGGCGACTTCTCCGTCGGCATGAACATCTCCCCGACTCGGGGAAGGAGGACCGAATGAACGTATCCAATCCCTGGGTCCGCCTTTTGAAGCGGATCTTGACGCTGGCAGGCCTTGTCATTATGGCGCATTCCCTCCTTTCGGCGGCCGGGGCCTATGACTTTGTCCAGAAGGCGTCCGACGCCAAATGGGGGCGCTCGCTCGCGAACCTGGGGGAGCTTCCGTGGAACGGCCCCGACAACGACAGCCGGGGCTTCGCCCGCCATCTGGCCAACGCCGTTCTCGAGAACGGCAAGACCTTCGCCCTCGTCCTCGAGACCCATCCCGAATGGAAAAAGAACGGCGTGATCTATGCCGTTTATTCCAACGTGGCCGTGCCGGCCAACGCCAAGTTCACGGCCACGGTCGGCTTCCTGAAGGGCGCGACCGCGACCGACGGAGCGACATTCGAAGTCCACGTCTTCGACCAGTCGACCGGCGCCATCCGGCTCATCGCCTCCAAGGCCGCGCGGGCCGACGGGGTCCTCGACGAGCTTTCGGCCGACCTCGGCCCCTATGCCGGGAAGACCGTCACGTTCAGGCTCCAGGTCGCGGCCGGGGAGTCGGCCACCCAGGATTGGGCGGTCTGGGCTTCGGCCGCGGTCCTGCAGGAAGGCTCTCTCCAGCTTCAGAGCGTGGCTGCGACAAGGCCTGCCGCCGCGGCCGCCGCCGCCAAGCTCCCTCAGCAACAACCGCAGCTGGTGAACGTCCAGAAGTTCCAGCCGGCCGTGATCAAGAGGATCCCGCTGATGCCGGTCGGCGGCTCCGCGCCCCCCAAGCACAAGATCGAAGACATCGGTCCGCTGCCGATCGAGGAACCCTTGACGCTTCTCAACCGGGTCTACAAGGACAACGAGACCCCGAACAGCTATTATTATCTGCCGCGCGAGATCAACCTCATCCGGGACAGGGCCACCGGTGACTACCGCGTCAGCGCCGTCTGGACCCAAGACCAGAAGATCCGCACGACCCTGACCCTTCAAGCCAATATCGACCCGGGCGACGTCAAAGTCATGGAGGAGGCGGTCCGGGCGTTGAAGGGAGCTGCGGCCGTCCTCAAATCCATGCCCTACGACGAAGCCAACATCATCGACATGAAGGGCTGGGAGGATTGGCAGATCGGGGACATCCGGATCCCGACCTTCGGCTCGCTCGAAACGGAACTCCCCATCAGCATCGCCATGACCCCGGAGACCCTGGCCCAGCTCAAGCCGCTCCTCGAGAAGGAAGCCTTGACCGCGGGCATGCGCATCAAGACCGGCGAGGTCGAGCGGGAGATCCCCATCAAGGTCGGGCTCAAGTATTTCACCGGACGCTGGTATTCGCCCCTCGAGGACCTGGGCTTCTCTTACGATGAGCGGGCTTCTCTGCTCACCCTCCACAACGTCCGCAACCTGTCCGAGTTCCCGCTGAAGATCGCCGACATCAGCCTTCGCCTCCGGCTGCCGAACGGCGAGGAGGTTTTTAAGAGCCTTCCCTGCCGCCCGGAAGTGGTCATCCCGCCGGGGGAATCCCGGGACGTCCAAGCCCAGCTCGTTCTTCGCGGCCAGCTCCTGGCCGAATACCGCAAGGTCTACCCGGCCCCGCCCCCGCCGCCCAAGAAGAACCCGCTCCTGGAGAAAGCCATGGGGCTGCTCAAGGACGAGATCAAGAAGGAGTTCGACAAGGACAAGGTGAAAGAGGCCGCTCAACCGGCCACCAAGAGCGTCCCGGCCGACCCGAAGATGGACGCGTTCTTCAAGACCTACGCCCGGAGCTATTGGCTGGGCGCCGCTCCGGACTTCGACTGCCAGGCCTGCCTTGACAAGATCTGGGGCAGGATCGAGGTCGTTTCCTACATCGAACGGATGAGGAAGGTCGGCCTCGAAGCCCTGGCCAACGTCTTCGACCCGGCCGCCTACGAGACGCCCCTCGCGGTCGAGAAGCTCCATGTCGAGATCCGCTCGCCCTACCTCAGCGCCCAGGCCAAGGACGGTCTGATGGCCGCCGTGGACCTCAACAAGGACAAGCTCAAGGACGCCGTCGTCGTCTATCTGCCGCTCGCGACCCAAGACCAGCTGTGGTTCGAGTACAAGATCAAGGCCGTCCTGAAAACGGGGGAGTCGGCCGAGTCGGCCGAATGGGAGAAGGTCACGGACTCCCTGGACCTGACCCTGGGGACCTTCCATGTCAAAAAGATCTTCCAGAAATAGAATGGAACGGCGGGAGGAACACATGAGACGAATGCCACGAAATCTCCTGGTTATCGGCCTGCTCGCGTCCGCGCTGACCTTGACCCTGCGGGCCGAGGTGCTGCTCGACGCCGAGCCGGTCCAGGTCAAGAACGCCCTGCTCTTCCGGGACCACGCCGACCCCCACGGCTACCATTACATGCCGCTCGGGCCGCGGATCGCCGCTTGGCCCGACGGCGTGCCCAAGTTCAGCTTCATCCAGTACGTCCGCACCGGGAAGGAGATCACCGGCGGCATCCTCCATTTCCTGTGCACCTTCGGGCTGACCGTGGAAGAGCTGAACGCGGCCCGCAGGGAGCTCACCAAGGTGGACAAGGACGGCAAGATCCTCGGCCCGGTGATGTTCACCAAGGGCGATTTCCACATCATCTCCGCCTCGGCGGGCGAGGGCGGAGTTTTCGCCCGGAAGGTCTGCGGCACGGGCAAGGCCCCGCTCCTGGCCGGCTCGGAAGCTGCCGTCTCCATCGCCTTGACCGAAGAGGGCTCGACCCTGCTCATGAACTCTTTCAAGCAGCCGACATCGGACGTTTCGGTCCAGTTCATTCTGACCTACCAGGGCCTGACCCCGGCCTACCAGGCGAAGCTGACGGTCGACTGGGAGAAAGTCTACAACCACAAGGAGTTCAAGATGGACGCCGGAAATCTCTTCGTCAGCGTCCAGATCCAGAAGATCTACGCCGAGCTCAAGGAGCAGGGGGCCATCAAGCTCGATGTCATCGGCGAGGATACCAAGATGGACGAGCTCCTGGAGACGGCCTACAACACCATCACCAAGATGATGTTCGACGCGAAGCCTGTCAAACCCGAGGACATCGGGAAATCCCAGGCCTCGACGGGGGGCAACTGGTTCGGCAAGCTCTTCGGCCAGGCCCATGTCGGCTACTACCAGAAGACGGTCAAGATGACCGGCAAGTACACGGTCGACCTGACCCGCAGGAAACGGGACAGCCGCGAGGTCCCGCTCACCGGGAACATCGGGAACTTCTACAAGGAGAACGGCAAGAACCCGGCCCTCTTCACGGTCGTCGACCTCGACGATCCGACCTTCGAGGAGAGGACGGTCAACGTCATCCTCGACGGCGAGGACCTGGAGACCTTCAAGCAGTTCATCAACTTCGCCGGCATCACCTTCAAGAAGGAATATCAGGACCCGGAGATGAAGTCTGTCACCGAGGACCTCGTCTTCGACAAGACCAAGTTCGGGCAGAACGGCAACAAGCTCTCCTTGAAGTACCGGCGGAAGGGCGACGACACGGCCAAGTGGCTCGAATACCAGTACAAACCCCTCTGGAGCTACAACGGCGGGCTCGAGGTCGACGGCGACTGGATCACGACCTCCCAGCCGGTGATCACCCTGGCCCCGCCCCACAAGTATCGCTACATCGAAGTCCTCGCGGATGAGGAGAACATGACCACGAAGGGCGTCATCCGCATCGCCGTCCAGTTCCGCCACAAGAACTTCGGCCGGGAACTCCAGAAGGAGGTCGTCCTGCGGAAGGGCGAGCCGCTCAACATCAATTACGTCTATTTCCACGAGCCCAACAACCTCGAATACGAGTACAACGTCACCTGGCTCTTCAAGGACAGCACCAAGTCCTCCTCGGGCTGGCAGAGCGCCACCGACCCCTTCATCTACGCCTACTACGAGAAATAGGGCATGAGACGCGGCGCGGCCGTCTTCGTCTTCATGGGCCTCCTCGGAGCGGCGGCGACGGGCCTCGCCGCGGACCCGCTCCTTTCGAGGCCGGAGACGGTCGGCGGCCGGATCCTCGTCTATCCGGACCACAAGGTTCCGAACGTCCTCTATTACGTCCCGACCGGCCTGGCCCTGGTCCGGACGATGGACCAATCCCAGTTCTTCTTCTACAAGTACGTCTACGTGAAGGCCGACGCGCCCGAAGGCCCCCGGACGATCGCCGGCGGGGTCCTGACCCTGGCCGTCGAGTTCAAGGACGACGCGGAGGCCCTCCGCCAGGCCAAGGGGTCAGGGCTCGAATTCCGGCCGGTCCCCATCGAGAAGTTGAAGTGCGTCCTGAGCTACACCCGGCTCGAAACGGATCCGGCCGAGGCGAAAAAAGAGGACTTGGCCCGGAAGGAGCTGCTCTGGACGAACAAGAGTTTCACCCTGCCGCTCGGCCGCGACTCGGCCAGCTACCTCTGGAAGATCTTCGAGGACGGCAAGGCGACGGGCCTTTCGGTCGAGTGCGAATTCACCTACAGCGGCTACGAGCTCGACGAGGAGGGCAAGCTCAAGGACGGGGCGCGCGACGGACGGCTGTCCTTCGCCGTCCCCGTCTCGATGTCCGCCGACCCGGCCCTGTTCAAGCTCATCAACCTGGCCGACAAGGTCTCCTTCAACTACCGCAAGATGAGCGTCCTCTGCTTCGACTTCGTCAACGGCCTGAACGGCCGGACGGCCAAGATCACGGCCGAGGTCGAAATCCTGACGGCCCGCAAGCAGCGTTATTTCAAGACGGTTTCGTTCATGGCCGGCTCGGAGCCCCAGGTCGACGTCGAGTTCGACATCCCCGAGGCCAAGGGCGGAACATACAAGTATCGCTTGACCAGGGTCTTCGCCGACGGCCGTTCGGAGAAAGGCCCGTGGAAGGAGGGCGGGGAGACGTTCCTCGACCTGTCCAGCTATGACATCGCCGTCAAGGACGGATAAGTATCGATCCCCTGAAAGGGAGGGCGCCATGAGAGGGAAAAAAGCGTTGATCGCGGTCGGCATCCTGCTGTCGGCGGCGCTGTTCGTGGCCGCCGAGGTGGCCCTGGACGAGCTCGTCCAGGCCGGCCGGTTCGTGCTCTACCGGGACCACGCCGACGCGCACAAGTACTACTACGTCCCGGACGCGCCGCGCCTGGCGACGAAGCGGGACGGGACCCCGGAGTTCACCTTCATCAAGTACAGCAAGACCGACGGCGCGACCAAGGGCGGGATCATCCACTTCCTCGTGACGTGGGGCTTCAGCGAGGGTGAGCTGAGCTCGGCCGAATCGGCCCTCCGCCTGAAGGACCCGGAGGCCAAGATCGCCGGCCCTGTGCCGTTCAAGGAGGGGACGTTCAAGGTCGTTTCGGCGACGGCGGGGGAGGGCGGGCTCTTTAACCGCCGGATCGTCGGGGAAGGCAAAGCCCCCATCATGCCCGGCCAGAAGGCGGCCGTCTCCATCGCCCTGACCGAGGAAGGCGCGTCCCTTCTCTGGGAATCGTTCAAGAACCCGACCTCGGACATCTCGGTCATGTTCGACCTGAAATTCGCCGGCGTGACGCCGGCCTTCCAGGCCAAGCTCAAGGTCAATTGGGACAAAGTCTACACCCAGCACGACATCAAGCTCCACGCCGAGGGCACGATCAAGGTGGTCAAGCTCCAGGCCGACGTCCGGGCCATCCTGGAGGAGCTCCGGCAGCAGGGCGCGATCCAGCTCGAGGTCGTCGGCGAGAACCAGGACATGCAGAAGATGCTCGACGTCGTCTACGGCCATCTCCTCTCGCTGATGTGCGAGAAGGTGCCCATGGGACCCGGCGAGGCGGCGAGCCCGCCGGCCAAGAAACGGCCCGTTCCGGCTCCTGCGACGATCGGGGGCTGGCCGGGCGGCCATCCCGTCGGGGACATGGCCGTGCTGGCGGACGTCGTCCGCGGGGCCGAGGGAGGCCGTCGCGGCGGGCCGTTCTGGGACCAGGAACAGGTCCAGACCAACCCGGCGGCCCAGTCCCCCTGCGATGAGCCGAGCCGCCAACAGGCCGACGCCCTTGTCAAAAAGGCGCTCTCCTTCTTGAATTCACGGGACTATGTTCAAGCCGTCCAAATGTATGAACAGGCTTTCCGAGCCTGCCCCGACCCGATCCACCTGTACAAGATCGCCCAACTCTACGCCCTCTATTGCAAAACCGAGGAAGCGCTGCGCTATTACGCGGACTTTCTCCAGAAGGCCGCATCCTGGGCGCAATATGCGGATGAAAAAGCCGAAGCCGAACGATATCCCCGGGACGTCGAAGAATGCCGGAAACGCCGGGAGTGGGGTTATCAGCTTGTTGACGAGAAAAAGTATATCCAGGCGGCGGATGAATTCCGGTGGTGTTACGATTTTACGGGAAATCCCTATGATCTTTGGAATTTAGGACTATGCTACCTCTATCAAGGAGACCTGGCCGGGAACCGGGAAGACTACCAGAAGGCCGTGGAATGTTTCGAAGGCGTCATCAACATCCAACGAACTTTCCCCGAATACGCGCAGGACCCGAGCAATATCAGCGAAGCGCAGCAAGGCCTTGAGCAGGCGAGATCGTCCCTCGCCTCGGGGCAGGGAGCCGCCGGCCGTCCGGAAGCCCTCCGTCCGCGGAATGCGACGACGGGGACTTCGACCGGACAATCCCAGGTCTCCCCGCAGACCGAGCAGGACGCGAGAAGGCAGAGACGGCAGGACGCCCAAACCCCGCAGCAGGCTCAAACCGGAACCGCAGGCCAACAGGCCGCGTCCACCGGACAAGGGGCCAAACCGCCGGCCGGGCAGAGCCAGCAAGGCCTCTCGACGGGCCAGGGGACCAAACCTCCCGACACGGGAGGAGGGAACAAGCCGCCCGCGGGACAGACGCCCCCCGCCAAGCCCGGGACCAAGCCCGGGACCAAAACCGGTCAGGCGCCGGAGATCAAGCCCATCGTCAGCGTCCAGATCGGGTATTCCTTCAAACGGATCAAGATGTCGGGGCAATACGAGGTCGACATGCGCAAGCGCCTGCGCGAGGACCGCGACATCGTCATGAACGGCAACATCGGCGGCATCTTCCAGAAATACGGCGAGGACAAGAGGTTCTTCACCGTGGTCAGCCTGGACGACCCGACCTTCCAGGAACGTTCGGTCGAGGTCATCCTCGACGGCCAGGACGCCTCGGACTTCAAGAATTACATCAACAGCGTCTCGGTCCTCTTCCGGAAGCAGAGGTTCTCCGGGGCCCCGATGACCGGCGAAGTGAAATTCATCGACCAGCAGTTCGCCCAGAGCGGCAACCACCTGTCCTTCAAGTATGGCCGGCTGAACGAAGCGTCGACCGAATGGCTCGACTACGAGTACAAGCCCAAGTGGAGCTTTTACGGCGGCGTCGAGTGGGAAGCGGATTGGACGAAGACCTCCGATTCCGTGCTGACGCTTGCGCCGCCGGTCAGGCGCCGGACGCTCGAGATATCGGTCGACGAGGACAACATCCTCAAGAACGCCGTCAAGGCCCTGGCCATCCAGATCAAGCACACGATCTACGGCAAGGATATCGTGAAGGAGGTCGTCATCAATTACGACAAGGGCGATCCCCTGCAGGCCGACTACACCTACATGCACGAGGACGGGAACCTCGGCTACAGCTACAAGGTCGTCTGGCTCTTCCTCGACGGGCGGGAGGTCCACACGGATTGGATGGCCAAGGAAAGCCCATTCATCTACGCCGTCTACACGAAGAAATAGCCGCGAAAGGAGGCTCGAATGAACATGAAAACAAGGTTATTCGCGACCGCGGTGGTGATCTTATTCACAGCGTCCTTCCTGGCCGCGGAGGTCGAGCTTGACAAAGCGCCTCTCCAGATCGGCAACGCCCTGCTCTTCAAGGACCATGCCGAGGCCGGAGCCTATTACTACATGCCCAACCAGCCCCGCCTGGCTTACTGGCCGGACGGAACGCCCAAGCTGACCTTCCTCAAGTACACCAAGGCCGGGAAGGAGGAGGCCAAGGGCGGCATCCTCCATTTCTTCGTCAAGTACGGCCTGGACGAGCAGGAGCTGAACAAGGTCCGCCAGGATCTGGCCAAGCAGGATCCCAAGGCCAAGCTCAAGGGCCCCATCGTTTTTAAAAAAGGGACGTTTCTCGTCGTCTCGGCCGCCGCGGGCGAAGGCGGGGTCTTCACCCGGAAGATCATAGGCGAGGGGAAAGCCCCTTTGATCACGGGCTCGGAGGTCTCGGTCTCCA
>Ga0315297_10003149_pt1 | contig 10569 bp, 11 predicted proteins | sample YL17G15_0_MG_FD_203628 | JGI IMG/M metagenome (GOLD analysis project Ga0315297, IMG submission 203628) | Sediment microbial communities from Yellowstone Lake, YNP, Wyoming, USA - YL17G15_0 | ecosystem: Environmental > Aquatic > Freshwater > Lake > Sediment | place: USA: Wyoming | collected...
CGACGATTTACCGTTTCGCTTCAGGTGGCAGCCGTCTAGTCTCTACACCTTCTTGACTCGAACTCACAAATCTATTTTAATAGAGATGTGCGATTTCGAATCAGTTTGGCTCGGGATTACCGTGGAGACAGCCATGATATGCCTAAACTGCGGTACAGAAACAACCAATCCAAAATTTTGCTGCTCTTCCTGTGCTGCCCAATATAACAATAGAGTGTTTCCAAAGCGCAAGAAGCAACTGTACTTCTGTAAGGCCTGTGGTGCTGAAACTGGGTATCGGCGAAACTACTGCAGGGGGTGTGACCCAACAAAGCCCAAGGATTTCAGCGATGTAACAATCTCAGAAGTTCGTTCTCGCGCCCGTTACCAGGCTAACGCTTGGATTCGGAAGCTTGCTCGAAGAGCATATTTTGGTTCGGATAAACCGAAACGTTGTTCAAGGTGCGGCTATTCAAAGCATATCGAGGTTTGCCATGTTAAGTCCATCCAGGATTTTTCAGACAACACACCAATGTCTGAGGTGAACGCCCTGGATAACCTGGTAGCTTTATGTCCCAACTGTCATTGGGAGCTAGATCATGGCTTACTGTCCCTTTAGACTTCCCCGAATTTGACTGCTTTCACCCACAAAATTTCTTTTGTGGGGCCCAAAATTTCAGGAGAGCCTTGCTCTATCCTTTGAGCTACTGGGGCCTAAGCTGAATTATACCATTCCTATGGTTCCTTAGGTGCGTTGCGCTTTCCCTCACGAATTGTAGCTCTTCTATCACTTCATCGCCACAAACCCATACGATGTAAGTGTGATAATCCTTAATCTCAAGAATATTTGCCTCTTGACATACTGTGTATTATACAGTATAATGTAATCAAAGGTGATATATGGCAAACAGTGAACTTTACGAAAATGTTATCCTAGAGCTGCGGCGCGGGGTAATTGTCCTGGCAGTGCTCAGTCAGTTGGATCAGGAGCAGTACGGCTACTCGCTGTTAAAGCTGCTCTCTGACCAGGGACTGGCAGTCGACCAGGGCACGCTCTACCCGCTGCTGCGCCGGCTGGAGTCACAGGGCTTGCTGCAATCTAACTGGCGACTCGAAGAAGCCCGCCCCCGGCGCTATTACGTCATCAGCCAGGAAGGGCGTCAGCTCCTGCCCCGGCTGAAGCAAGAATGGGCAAACATCGTGGCTATGATGGAAAAGGTAATGAATTAAAGGAGAAACCTATGAATCTGATCGATATCTACATAACCGAAGTCGGCAAGCATCTTCCCAAGAAGACGCGCCTCGACATCCAGGAAGAAATCCGTTCCGCCCTGCAAGATATGCTCGAAGACCGCAGCCAGCAGACCGGTCGCCCTGTTGACGACGATCTGACCGTCGAAGTTTTGAAGGAATATGGCTCGCCTGAAAAGGTGGCTGCCTCCTACCTCCCAGAGCGCTATCTGATCGGGCCGCGCCTCTACCCGGCTTTTCTGAAGACGGTGCAGATCGCCCTGCCCATCATCGGCGCACTGGCGCTGATCGGGCTGGGCATCTCGCTGGGCAAAGTTAACTTGAGCGCTGAAAACTGGTTCGAGACGATCCTCCAGGCCATCGCTGAATTCTTCAACTCAGCTATCATCGTCCTGGGGAACATCGTGCTGATTTTCGCCATCTTGGAGTTTGCGCTGCCCAACCTGAAGGAGAAACCCAAGGCCTGGGATCCACGCTCGCTGGCAAAGATCTCACCTCCCGACCGGGTCACGCTTGCTGAACCCATCGCGGCGATCATCCTCAACTTTGCCGCCATCGTGATCTTCAACTTCTACCCGCAGGTGATCGGCGCCAGTTTTGTGGCTGGAGAGGGCTGGACTTTCACCCGGCTGCTCTCCCAGGCTTTCTTCCGCTACGTGCCGGTGCTGACCCTGCTCTGGACGCTGAAGATCGTTCTGAACTTCCTCCTGCTGCGCCTTGGTCAGTGGCAGACCGGGACCCGCTGGTTCTCACTCGGCTTGCAGGGCTTGGAAGTGGGTGTCGCTTACGCCATGCTCAAGGGTCCTTCTCTGGTCGCCCTGACCGCCCAGGAGTTTTCAGCGGCATCACCCATCCAGCCTGAGGCTGCCCGGATCCTGGTAGAGCTGATGAACCAGGCTGTAACCTGGGTGCTGATCATCGTGATCGTATTCGGCATCGTGGAGATGGTCAAGACGGTCATCCGCCTGCTGGGGAAGAAAACACCAGCGGTTTTAGTTCAGGAAAAGTAAGCAAACAATCTATCAAAGACAAAGAAAACTCCCGCAGGGTTCATCAGCCTGCGGGAGTTTGTATTCCCTAATCCCTTTTCCCCTAACCCTTAATCCAGCCTTCCAGTCGCGATCGCCTTCTTCACCTCGCCAATTGCCTGGGTGATCTCGATCTCGCGCGGGCAAGCCACGGTGCAGTTGAAAACTGTATGGCAGCGGTACACACCGAACTGTTCGTTCAGAATGCGCAGGCGCTCGGCGGCGGCCTGATCACGGCTGTCAAAGATAAAGCGGTGGGCGGCCACGATTGCCGCCGGGCCGACATACTGATCGTTCGCCCAGAAAGATGGGCAGGAAGTTGTGCAGCAGGCGCACAAAATGCATTTGGTGGTATCGTCAAAGCGCTCGCGCTCCTCACTAGACTGCAAACGCTCCTTGGCGGGCGGCGGCTCATCGTTGATAAAGTACGGCTTGACGGAACGATAGTGCTCGAAGAACGGCTCCATGTCGACGATCAGGTCCTTGATCACCTTTAAGCCCAGGATCGGCTCAACGGTAATGTGTTTCGAGTGCAGGTCTTTCAACAGCACCTTGCAGGCCAGGTAATTGCGCCCGTTGATGCGTATGGCATCCGACCCGCACATCCCATGTGCACAGGAGCGGCGGAAGGAAAGTGTCCCATCGTGGTAGCCTTTGATCTGTTCCAGCAAGTCCAGCACCCGGTCGTTCGGATCGGCCTCCAGCTTGTAGGTCGCGTAGTGGGGTTTTTTGTCTTTTTCAGGGTTGTAGCGGAATATCTTGAGCGTGACCTGCATAAGAACCCTCCTAGTAGACTCTCTCTTTGGGCTGGAAACTGGTGACCGTCACCGGCTTATACTTGAGTACGATCTCACCCTCCCGGCGCCAGGCCAGGGAGTGCTTCATCCAGTTTTTATCATCGCGTTTGGGGTAATCATCCCGGGCATGTGCGCCGCGGCTCTCGGTGCGCCTCAGAGCGCATACCGTGGTCACTTCGGCCAGTTCGAGCAGGTTGCCCAGCTCCCAGGCATTCAAGAGATCGGTATTGAAGACCTTGCCGTTGTCATCCAGGCGGATATTCTGGAAGCGCTGGCGCAGCTCGCGCACCTTGTCCAGGGCTTGCTGCATGCCTTCTCCCGTGCGGAAGATGCCCACATGATCGAACATCACTGCCTTCATTTCCTGCGCCAGGGTGGCAACCTTTTCTTCACCCTGGCTGTTCATCAGGCTGTCAAACTGCCCCCTGGCAAAGTCTGCCGCCCCAGCCGGCAGCGGCTGGAAAGCTGCTCCTTTGGCAAACTCAGCCGCCCGCAGACCGGCATGCTTGCCGAAGACGATCAGGTCCAGCAGCGAGTTTGTCCCCAGCCGGTTGGCGCCGTGCACCGATACGCAGGCCACCTCTCCCGCCGCATAAAACCCAGACAGGACCGTGTTGGTCTCATCGATGAGCACTTCGCCGTACTTGTTGGTTGGGATGCCTCCCATGGTGTAGTGAGCGGTTGGCTGCACCGGCATCAGTTGAGTGATGGGATCCACTCCCAGGTAGGTGCGGCAGAAATCGACGATATCCGGCAGCTTGCTCAGGATCTCTTCGGCAGTCGTCTGGTAAGGAATGCCATCCGGGCGCCGCCGTCCATCCAGGGCCGCATAGCGATTGACCGACTCCGGGCGTACATCCAGGTACAGGTAGCGCTTGCCGCCAATCCCGCGTCCTTCCTTCATCTCCATATACATGGCCCGGCTGACCACATCCCGCGAGGCCAGGTCCTTCACCTTGGGCGCATATTTCTCCATGAAGCGCTCGCCCTTGGCGTTGATCAGGATGCCGCCCTCGCCGCGCACGCCCTCTGTGATCAGGATTCCTAGCTTGTAGATGCCGGTCGGGTGGAACTGGAAGAACTCCAGGTCCTCAGCCGGCAGGCCGCGCCGCATGGGGATGATAATGCCATCCCCGGTGTAGGCATACGCATTGGAGGTGATCTCCCAGATGCGCCCGTGCCCACCAGTGGCGAAGATGACTGCCTTGGCGTGGAAGACGTGGAACTCGCCCGTGGCTAACTCAACCGCCACCACGCCGGCGACCGCGCCGTTCGAAATGACCAGGTCTACCACCTGAAATTCATCGTAGAACTTGACCTTATTCTTGATCGACTGCTGGTACAGCGTTTGCAAGATCATGTGTCCGGTGCGGTCGGCTGCATAGCAGGCGCGTGACACAGGCTTGCCGGTGACGTTGTTGGTATGCCCGCCGAAGGGCCGCTGGGCAATCCGTCCATCCTCCGTGCGCGAGAAGGGCAGTCCCATGTGCTCCAGCTCGTAGACCGCTTGCACCGCCTCGTTGCACATGAACTCGATTGCATCCTGGTCGCCCAGGTAATCAGAGCCTTTTACGGTATCAAAAGTGTGCCACTCAGGATAGTCTTCTTCGATGTTACCCAATGCCGCTCCCACGCCTCCCTGGGCTGTGCCCGTGTGTGAGCGGGAGGGGTGCAGCTTGCTGAGCACTGCAGTCTGTGCTGTGCGCGAAGCATACAAGGCTGCCATCAAACCGGCTCCACCCGCGCCTACCACGACGACTTCGTATTGATGTGTCTGCATACCCATCTCTCCTCAGGAGGCCAGGATGACAAAAATGCCCATGACCATGAAGAACAGCCAGAGCAAGAAGATGACTCCGCGCAGAAGCGCCTGGGAGATCGACTGCCCCAGGTAATCTTCAATGACCATGCGCAGACCGTTGAAACCGTGTGTCACACCAAAGAATAAGACCAGGATCATCATGATTTGCCAATAAGCATTTGCCCAGCCCAGGGTCACATCGGGGATGGAACTGTTCACCACATGGTTTGGATTGGGGAAGAACGTCCAACGTACCAGGGTGGGCAGGTCCACTTGTTCTCGGGCCCCCAGGAGCAAAGCCCCCACCACGCCGATCAGGGCCAGCAAGAACAGGGTCAGTCCTGAAAGGCGGGTAAAGAGCCACATCAAATAATCCAGGTTGAAACCACGCTGCGGAACCGTACGAGATCGCATCATTCGCTCCTCCCTGGGCTAGTTACCCGAAAGTCCGTTTATGATCATGATGAAGACCGTCAGGCCGTACATAGGGATAAAGACGATCCACTGCAGCCAGGTGGCTTCCCGCTGATATTTCAAGAACTGCGGCCACAGATCGAGCAGGATAATGCGCAGTCCATTTAACGCGTGAAAAATGACGAAGAAGAACAAGACCGCCTGGAAAGGCCAGGACTCGTAGATGGTGTTGATCGCTGTTCCCAGGTCGCTGCCGAACTGCTGCATCGCGAACGACGAGACGATGTGCATACCCACGAAGATCACCATCGCCAGGCCGCCAATCCGGTGCAGCACCCAGGCCAGCATAGGCCCTCCCCCTTGATAACGGAGACCCTGTAAGCCAATTTTCTTACCAAACGCCATACCTGCCTCCTTCTATGTAGGACAAGCTTGTCTCCAGCCTACAGTCAATTCGTCCATTATCGCACTGGTTAGGAGCGAGAGAAAAGTGACAATACTCACCGTTTCGGCATTTCAATTGTCCTTTTAGACCATTTTACCCTATCTCTTAAGGTAAAATCATGCCATGTGATTGGCCGACAGTAATATTACAATCATGTTCAGCAAAATCGGCCATTCACAAGCCATCTGGGTAACCAGCGTTTAGGAGGAGCAAATGCCCAAATCCCACCCTGTCACCCGCCGGGACTTCGTGCTTGTCGTGACAACGTTGATCGGCTCTATGATTGGCGCGGTGGTCGGTCTGCCCGCCCTGGCCTACCTGGTCTCTCCCGCAGTCAAAGTTCAAAAATCCGAAGATTGGATCCCCTTGGGTCCTTTGGAAAATTTCCCCGCAGGCTCCCCCACCCCCTTCAGCTTTGTACGTGTGAAGGAGAACGGCTGGGAAAAGACCGCCAACAGTTATGGAGTCTACGTGGTGCGCGGCTCCGGCGATACGGTAACCGTCATCTCCAATGTTTGCACCCATCTGAGCTGCCGGGTAACCTGGAAGGAAGACGCCCAAGGTTACATCTGCCCTTGCCACGATGCAAACTTTGACATCCAGGGCAAGGTCACCGCTGGCCCGCCCCCCCGGCCTCTCGACACCTACCAGACGAAGATCGAAGACGGCAGCTTATTCATCTTTTTCGAGGGAGCGTGACCATGTTTCAGAAAGCCTTCGCCTGGTTGGACGAACGCCTGGGGCTGACGACCATCTACAACACCGTCCTGGATCGCAAAGTTCCCAAGGTCAACTGGTGGTTCACCTTGGGCAGTGCCAGCCTCTTCCTGTTCATCATGCAGGGCGTCACCGGGATCCTGCTTTCGATCTACTACGTTCCTTCCCCTGACCATGCCTACGACAGCATCCAGTATATTATGACCGGTGTGACCTTTGGCTGGCTGATCCGCGGCATCCACCACTGGGGCGCCAGCCTGATGGTTGTGGTGGTCTTCATCCACATGCTGCGCACCTTCTTTTATGCCGCCTACAAGTACCCGCGCGAATTTACCTGGTTCACGGGTGTCATCCTGCTCCTGGCTACCCTGGGCATGGGCTTTACCGGCTATTTGCTGCCATGGAATCAAAAAGCCTACTGGGCCACCACCGTTGGCACCTCCATCGCCGGCACCGTGCCCTTCCTGGGCCCCTTCATCATCCGCGTGCTGCGCGGCGGCACCGACCTGAGCGCCGTCACGCTCGTGCGCTTCTTCTCAGCCCACATCTGGTGGCTGCCCGCCCTGATCGCCGCCATGATCGGCACCCACCTGTATATGGTGATCAAACTGGGGATTTCTTCTGTTCCCAAGGAAGAGGATTAGGAGGATCGCCATGGACGAAGAACACAAGCAGCAATATAAAGAAAAATACGCCCAGGCCAAGCAAAAAGGCGTCAAGTTCTGGCCCGACATCATCTATAAAGATCTGCTGATCTCGCTGGCCTTCTTTATCCTCCTGATCATGCTGGCCACCTTCATCGGCGTAGCCAACGAACCCAAAGCCGATCCCAGCGATGCCAGCTACATTCCTCGCCCCGAATGGTACTTCTTATTCCTATTCGAGATGCTCAAGTTTGTCCCTGGCAAGCTGGAATGGTTGGGTACCACCGTCATCCCTGGCATTGCCGTGTTAGCCCTATTCTTGCTGCCTTTCCTCGACCGCAACCCTCGCCGGCACTGGAAGCAGCGCAAAGTAGCCCTGGCCGGCATGGGCTTGATCGTGCTCGGCATGGTGGCCCTCACCATCCGCGCCGTCGCCACCACCCCCGTCCAGGCCGAAACGGCTGTGGCAGGCAGCCTGGCAGAGCAGGTGGTTGCCGGGCAAGATCTGTACTCCATTAACTGCGTGGAATGTCACGGCACCGATGGGGAAGGCGGCGAGATCAAAGGCGTCGAGGGCCTGGAAGGTGTGGTGCTCAAAGCCATCCACAGCAAGGATGAGATGTACACCCGCGGGGATGACACTTTAATCCAGATCATCGCTTACGGGCAGCAGGACCTGGGCATGCCCCCCTTCTCCAAGGCCTTTGGCGGAGCCTTGAGCACCAGCGAGATCGATTACATCGTCACCTTCATGCGCTACACCTGGGATGACCGCATGGAGCTGCCCCAGGAAGCCGTTCAGGCCGCCATCCCCGCCTTAGGCCCCGCTGAGATCCCCTCTTACGAAGTGCACATCCAGCCCATCGTCAAGCGCTACTGCCTCTCCTGCCATCGCCCCGGCAAGAAGAACAATAATAACTCCATGGCATCTTATGCCGAGATCATGACCTCCGGCGACCACGCTCCCAATGTCGTCCCCGGCGACCTGACCAGCAACCTCATCCGCATGATCAATCGTGAAGAGATCGAGGCCGGCGGCCCCATGCCGCCCACCAAGCCCCTCCCGCCCGAGCTGGTCGACATCTTCAACCGCTGGGTCAAGGCCGGAGCGCCGAACATTGCCGCCGATGCCGCTGCGCTGCAGCCTGCCGCGCCGCCGGAACCCACGCCGGCGCCGACACCCGCGCCCTGACCTATGCTGAAACCTGTCGGGGCGCATGGCATGCGCCCCCAGCATGGTTTCCGCCTCACCATTCTTGCCACCGGCACGCGCGGTGACGTGCAGCCGCTGCTCGCCCTGGCGGTTGGATTGAACCAGGCCGGTTACAACGTTCACCTGGTCAGCAACGCCGGCTTTGCCGGGATTGCCCACAGCTACGGCCTGCCCTTCTCCCCCATCCACGCCGACATCCAAACCGCCCTGCAGTCTGACCTGGGAAGGAAATATCTCCAGGCTGGAAACCCCCTGGCGGGTCTGCGTTACTTCTTTCTCCATGCCCGGCAGATATTCTTACAGACCATGCAGGAAGCCTGGCAGCTTTGCCAGGGAACGGAGTTCCTAATCTTCAGCCTGGTCGATCCCTTTGGTTATGAGATCGCCCAAAAACTGGGCATCTCCTGCCTCCAGGTGCAGCCACAGCCCTTCGAGCCCACGCAAGCCTTTCCCCTGCCATCGCTGAGCCTGCCCAATCTTGGGGCTCCCCTCAACCGTCTCAGCTATACCCTGTTCGAGACGGTCGCAGGGCTGCTGCTCAACCCGCTCACCAGCCAGTTCCGCCGCCAGATTGGTCTGTCATCGGTAAAGAGCCTGAACTCGCTGCGCCAACTGCATAAAGACAAAGTCCCCGCCCTGCTCCCCTTCAGCCCGGTCATCCTGCCGCCTCCTGCCGATTGGCCTCTCTGGGTTCACCTCACAGGCTTCTGGTTCCTGCCGCCGCCTCCGGGCTGGCAGCCAGATCCTGCTCTGGTGGATTTCATTTCTCAGGAACCCAAGCCCATCTTCATCGGTTTCGGTAGCATGCCCGACCCCGCCAGGGGGAACATGACCGTCCGGGTGCTTGCCGCCCTGCGCCAGGTGGGCCAGCGAGCCGTCCTGGGGCGCGGCTGGGGAGGCCTGGTCGAAAGCGCACTGCCATCTTCCGTTTACCTGGCTGGTGACATCCCCTTCGAATGGCTCTTCCCCCACATGTCCGCCCTCGTTCACCACGGCGGAGCGGGCACTACCGCGGTTGGGCTCAAAGCCGGGCTGCCTTCCCTGGTTGTCCCTCACTTCCAGGACCAGCTTTTCTGGGGCCGGCGCGTCCATGCCCTGGGAGCCGGGCCAAAGCCCATCCCGCACAAAGCCCTGACCGCTGACAGGTTGGCCAAAGCCATCGCCTGGATGCTCTCCGGCGTGGAAATGAAAGAATGCGCCCGTCAGGTCGGCCAGCATATCAGCCGCGAAAAAGGTCTTCAGGATAGCATAGAGATCGTCAAAGAAATGCTCCTATTTGGATAGGTTGGCATTTCCCTTTTTTTTACCCTGACCCATCCATATAGCCAACCCCGATTTTTGAGTAAAAAATTTTTCGAAAACAAAAAAAACAATTCCCTGGCTGCTGAGTTGGTCTAACAGGATGAACAGGATATTCAGGATAACAAAGCAGATCGTTCGTTAAAGATTCATGGAAAACTGTCGTTTTTGTCAAGTATTTATGCCTGGATTTCAGCTTCACCTCTTGACAAATAGACGGTTATCTATATAATATCAAATAGATGGTGATCGATATGACAGTGACAGACCCTGTTCTCTTTGCCAAAGCCCTGGCCGATGAAACCCGGCAGAAGATCATGCTGCTGTGCTGCTGCCAGCGGCTTTCGGTTACTGAAATCGTCGAGCAGCTCAACGTCACTCAGCCCACCGTCTCACACCACCTGGCTGTCTTGCGCAAGGCCGGTCTGGTGGATGTCCACGAAGAGGGCAAGCAGACCTTTTATTCTCTCAACCAGGGTAAGTTCACCGCCTGCTGCGGCCGGTTGATGGAGAATTTTGCCCCAGGAGATGAGATCATCCGGAAGGTGAAGATCATCCCTTCTTGAATGCTCTTTTTTTAACCCGATATATAGACCTCTATCTATATGACCAATCTTTGATGTACCAAAGGAATCCCTATGACCGATCTTGCACCTGCCCCATCCACTTTCCAGATCTTACCAACCACCCACCGGCTCGCCCCCGCCGACCGCTGGGATCACTTCCTGGCCCGCCTCGGCTATAAGCGCAGTGCGCATCGCCTGGAACCCGGCCTCTACGCGTTGGGGCATCCCTCCCCCGCTTCGCCGGTCTTTGTGACAGCGAACTATACCCTCAGTTTTGATGCCCTGCGCTCCTCCCTGGAGGGGACCGACGGCTATATCTTAGTGCTCGATACCCAGGGCATCAACGTCTGGTGCGCCGCCGGCAAGGGCTCTTTTGGCACCGACGAGATTGTATCTCGGGTATCGGCAGTCCGCC
>Ga0315297_10003151_pt1 | contig 10568 bp, 8 predicted proteins | sample YL17G15_0_MG_FD_203628 | JGI IMG/M metagenome (GOLD analysis project Ga0315297, IMG submission 203628) | Sediment microbial communities from Yellowstone Lake, YNP, Wyoming, USA - YL17G15_0 | ecosystem: Environmental > Aquatic > Freshwater > Lake > Sediment | place: USA: Wyoming | collected...
TTTACCGCGCATTACTTGTGCAGGCTGGTGCATATTTGAACGGTGGAACCCCCGTTCCTCCCGAAAAGGTCGAAATGATTTACTGGTTTGCGGATTTCCCCTCGGAGCCCGCCCGATTTCCTTACAGTTCTGCGCTGCACGAACGTGACTGGAATGCCCTCGTCGGTCTCATCAACGAAATCAGTAACCATCAGCATTTCCCGTTAACCGGGGATGAAAAAAAATGTGCCTACTGCCCGTACCGATCTTATTGCAACCGTGGAGGGAAGGCTGGTACGCTGGACGAGTTGACTGAAACCGAATTGTCGCTTACTGAAATTAACTACGAGCAAATCGCTGAAATTGAATTCTAAAAAACCATGAACTGGACAGAACCAGTTGATTTTCCCACGACCGGGTTGCTGGCTGGTCTCCATCCCCTCATTGCACAAACACTAAACCACCACGGTCTCACCTCGCAATCGGCTGCCCGCGCCTTCCTGGATCCAGGTGAGTATTCCCCTGCTTCATCTGCAGACCTGCCCGGTATGGAGCCCGCAGTTGGAAGAATAATTCATGCCATCCGATCCCGCCAGCCCATTTGTGTGTGGGGCGATTTTGACGTGGACGGGCAAACCTCTACAACCCTGCTGGTTCAAGTCCTCGCCTCGCTGGGTGCAAATGTCACCTACCATATCCCGGTCCGGGAAAGGGAAGGTCATGGAGTTAATTTACCCAATCTTAAAGAAATCATCGACCAGGGGGCAAAGCTCATCCTGACCTGTGATACTGGCATTTCCGCTCTCGAAGCGGTGGAATATGCCCGCACGCGCAACGTGGACGTGATCATTACTGACCACCATGATCTGCCCGATAAATTACCTCAAGCCATCGCAGTGATCAATCCAAAATTCCTCCCTGCCCTACATCCGCTGGCAACCCTCTCCGGGGTGGGCGTGGCATACAAGCTTGCCGAGGGAATTGTGGCTGGTTTTCCGCCCGTCCCATTTTCCACAGATTCCCTGCACGATTTGGTGGCAATGGGTTTGGTGGCTGACCTTGCCATCCTTACTGGCGACGCCCGGTTCCTCGTCCAAAAAGGATTGGCTGCCTTGCGCACCACGAGGCGCCTGGGTCTGCAGGTCATGTTGGAAATGGCCGAACTCGTCCCTGCCAATCTGACCGAGGAACACATTGGCTTTGTGCTGGGGCCGCGGCTCAATGCACTGGGTCGTCTCGGTGACGCAAATCCATCCGTGGAACTGTTGACCACATCTGATCCCGGTCGCGCCCGCCTGCTCGCTGCCCAACTGGAAAATTACAATATTCAGCGACAGCTTCTATGCAACCAGGTGACCCAGGCTGCTGAAGCTCAATTACGCGCGGATCCTGCCCTAATGGATAACCCCGTGATCCTGTTAAAACACCATGCCTGGCTGGGAGGAGTGGTTGGCATTGTCGCCAGCCGGCTGGTTGACCGGTATCGCAAACCCGCCATCCTTTTATCGACACCGGCAAACGAACCTGCGCGCGGCTCAGCCCGGTCAGTGGAAGGGCTCAACATCACGGCGGCGATCACCGCCCAGAAGGACCTGCTCCTCAATTTTGGCGGGCATCCGATGGCAGCTGGTCTTGCGTTGAACCAGGAGGATCTACCTGAGTTCACTCGGAGGCTTTTCAATACCGTGGAGCGGATGCTTGGTCAGGCTGCACGGGAAGAACCGGTGCTCAAGATTGATGCCTGGCTTGATCTGCCAGGTATCAATTTCGAACTGGCAGAAATAATCGAAAGTCTCGCCCCCTTTGGTCCAGGAAACGAAAAACTGGTTTTTGCCTCCCATGACCTGACGCTGCAGTCCTCTTCAATGATTGGTCGGAACCAGGATCATATTAAACTGACCGTTGCTGACCAGGGCGGGAATTTGCAGTCAGTTCTTTGGTGGAATGGTGCAGGCGAATCTCTACCGCAAGGGAAATTTGACCTTGCCTATTCCCTTCGGGCTTCCGACTGGCGCGGCAGCCGCCAGCTCCAGGTTGAATTCGTGGATTTCAGGGTGCTCGAGATCCCGCAGGTGGAAATTAAAAGGGAAAAACCTGCCATTGTAGATTTGCGTAACATTATTGATCCGCAATCACGGCTGTCCCAGTTCCACGATCAGCCCTCAACATTGATCTGGGCGGAGGCAGAGGCGAAAATGGAAGTGGGTGGAAAAGACCGGAACGAACTGGAACACGCGGACAATCTTGTCATCTGGACCATCCCTCCGTCACCCAGTGAACTGGAAGTTGCCCTCGAAATCGTTAAACCTCGTGTTGTCACCCTGGTTGGAGCACATCCCTTTCTTGAAATTACGGACGCCTTTCTTGCCCGCCTGATCGGTGTCATTAAATATGCGCTCAACCACCATGATGGCAGGATAAACTACACCACATTGGCAGCCGCGACCGCCCAACGCTTGACGACTGTTGAGCAGGGGTTGAACTGGCTGGTGTCAAGTGGAAAAATATCCCTGCTGCGCCAGGAGGATGATCAACTCTGGCTGGCTTCCGGTAAAACGATCAACGACCTGGGGGGTGCCGCCAGGTTAAGGATGGAAGTCCAAACCCTGCTGGCAGAATCAGCTGCTTACCGGGCGCATTTCATGCGCGCAGATAAAGATACGCTTCTCCCCTGAAAACGATTACAATTTGAAAATGCCATTCGAAGAGCTCCCTCACACGGCGGACTGGTGCCTGCGCGTTTGGGCCCCCGACTTGCCCACCCTTTTTACAGAGGCCGCCCGCGGGATGTATTCAACCGCGGGAATCAAGTTGGTGGAAACAGGTAGGATTCAGCGAACCTTTTTCACCACCGCCCCGGATGCAGAAGGCTTGTTGGTGGGTTTTCTCTCCGAACTGGTCTTTCTCCTTGAAAAAGACCATCTCGCTTTCGATGATATCGAAGTTCAGGTTGATGTGGAAAATGCGCCTCCATTCCGGTTATCAGCCTCCTTGTGCGACGCTTCAGTCCTGACGTCAGGCAAAGCCATCAAAGCGGTAACTTATCATAATCTTAATATCCATCCAGTTCGTCAAGGATTGGAAGTGGAGATTGTATTTGACGTGTAGTCTTTGATTCACAACGCGGTGTATTTGATCAACAAGAAGACTTTTTTCCGGGATCGATGGACAAATGGTAACTCGGCAGGATTTAACCCAACTCAGTGATTATGAATGGCAAATTGCCCAATCGTTCCGTGGCGATATGCGCGGTCCGGTGAGAGTATTCTCCTCAAATGCTCTCCTTCAAGATATCCTTGGTGATAAATCACTTGAACAGGCTGTCAACGCCTCGACTTTGCCGGGATTGGTGGGGGACGTGGTCGTTATGCCCGACATGCATCAAGGATATGGTTTCCCGATCGGCGGTGTGGCTGCCACCCGGTTCCCTGATGGAGTAATATCTCCGGGTGCGATAGGCTACGACATCAACTGCGGGGTTCGCCTGCTGGCTTCTACCATTGAGTTGGAAGAAGCTTTGCCTCATATCGACAGGCTGGCCACCCTCCTGGACAAATACTGTCCCAGTGGTGTTGGCGTGAAGGGAGTGGTGCATGTCAACCTGCCTGAACTGGATAAATTGATGCGCCTTGGCGCTGATTGGGCGTTTCAGAATGGATATGCGAAAGAGAATGACCTTATCCGCACCGAGGAGAACGGACGCCTGGAAGGGGCTGACCCAACGAGGGTCAGCCCGCGAGCCAAGACCCGCGGGCTCGAGCAGATCGGGTCGCTGGGTGCTGGAAATCATTTCGTTGAAGTGGATGTCGTCGATGAAGTCCTCGATCCAAAAACCGCCGGTGTATTCGGCTTGCGCCAGGGCTGCCTGGTGGTTCAAATTCATTGTGGTTCGCGCGGGCTGGGTCACCAGGTCTGCACCGATTACGTGCAGGGATTTCAATCTGCCGTGCAGCGTTACCACATACAACTCCCCGATCGGGAATTGGTTTGCGCCCCCATGGACAGCCCCGAAGGGCAGGCTTACTTGGGAGCCATGCGTGCGGCTGCCAACTTTGCCTTCGTTAACCGCCAGCTGCTCGCTTTTTCCGCCCGTCGTGCATTCGAAGAAATATTCGCAGGAAGGCTGAAAAATCGTCAGTTGAACCAGGTCTACGACATATGCCACAACATGGGAAAGATCGAGATGCATATGGTGAATGGCAAACGCATCCAGGTTTGTGTTCACCGCAAGGGAGCGACGCGGGCCTTTGGTCCGGGCACTCCCGGGTTACCTGCCGAATACCTGCAGACAGGACAGCCCGTTCTCGTCCCTGGTTCAATGGGTACAGCCTCGTGGGTATTGGCAGGGACCAAAACCTCCATGGACATCTCCTGGGGTTCCTGCTGTCATGGCGCGGGGCGGACCATGAGCCGCGCCCAGTCCAGGCATGAAATTAGGGGCGAGGAATTGCGCCGCAAATTGGAGAGCCGGGGCATCAAGATCCGTGCCGGGAGCCTGTCCGGGCTTGCCGAGGAAGCCCCTACTGCGTACAAGGATGTCAATGCCGTGGTCGAGGTGGTTGTCGCCGCGGGGATCGCACGCAAGGTGGCACACCTCCGTCCGCTTGCGGTGGTGAAGGGGTAATCGGGAACATATTCTGAAGATCGATCGTCTCCTATTTATATCAGATAATTTTGGTATGAATAGGAGAAAAAATGTCTAAACAGCTTACCTCTTCAATTTTAATAGTCCTCATCGGCATCCTGCTGGTTGCTTGCACATCCCAGTTGGGAGGATTGCCGGTTCCCCCCCCTGTGTCAGGGAATAATCCATTCGATCCCCAGCCCGGTGACGGGATGATGGCTCGGGGTGATGTTGAGATCGTGTCCGCATCCATCCTGGCGGCAGAATCGTTTCCACCCAATTTTTCCCTCTCCCTGGCGTACAGGTTGATCACACCCTGCCACCAGTTGAGGGTTAGAGTCAGCCAACCTGACAGTCACAACCGCCTCCACCTGGAAATCTTCTCCATGGCACCCAGGGATAAACCCTGCAGCCTGATGACGCTGCTAACCCCCCAGCAAGCCAATATCAGCCTGGGAAGTTTCCCAACTGGGGATTATTCGGTCTGGGTAAACGGTCACCAGGTTGGTAAATTCAAATCATAAAATAACCCATGCCGATCCTGCCTTTCCCCATAAATAAACGAGCCGGAGGATTTTCTCCGGCTCTCTGAATTCCAGAAATATAACGTTACTTTTCCAGTATTTGGGATAAGAACAACTTCGTCCGGTCCTCTTTGGGATCGTTAAAAATATCCTTGGGAGTCCCGGTTTCAACGATCAATCCATCGTCAAAGAAATACATCCGGTCAGCAACAGCCCTGGCAAATCCCATTTCATGCGTCACCACCAGCATCGTCATCCCGGATTTTGCCAGCGATATCATGACATCCAATACTTCCTTGATCATTTCCGGGTCAAGCGCGGATGTCGGCTCGTCAAAAAGCATGATCTTGGGTTCCATGGACAGGGCACGCGCGATGGCAACCCGCTGCTGCTGCCCGCCTGAAAGATGCCCGGGGAACTTGTCCACCTGCTCCGGGATTCCCACCCGCTCCAGCAGTTCCTTGGCTTTATCCTCGGCTTTTTCTTTGGACCACTTGCGCACCTGGATCGGAGCCAGGGTGATATTTTGCATCACGTTCAGGTGTGGGAACAGGTTGAATTGTTGAAAGACCATCCCGGTTTCCATGCGGATCTTCTCGATATTGTGCATATCCTTGGTTAATTCGATTCCATCTACAATGATCTGACCCTCCTGGTGATCTTCGAGGTGGTTGATGCACCGGATAAAGGTCGACTTTCCCGATCCGGATGGACCGAAAATGACAATCACTTCCCCTCTGTTTACTTCCATTGTGATGCCCTTTAATGCCTGGAAATGACCATACCATTTCTTAACATTTCGGGCAATTATGATCGGATCGTTCGTCGCTGCTGCACTCATCATTTCTCCCAACCTGTTCACCCGACATGGTTTTTTCGGTTTCTCACCGTTTGCTAATTATAGGTCAAAATGGGGAAACCGTAACGGATATTTACACAGATTCCTCTGTCTCGCGAACACTGATGATCGCAAACCTGGCGTGCGTCAATTCTGAAAGAGACACAACCGGTACCAGGATATTAAGCCCGCGCTGCCCGCCGCTGACATGAATGTGAGACCGGATTTGCGCTTCCTGTGATATTACCATTTGAAATCCCCGGTTTATAAGTGCCAGCGGGGAAATTCCCCCCGCCTGCAGCCCGGTCAACTCTTCTGCCTCCCGTTCGGTCGGCAGGGCCAACTTTTTCTCCCCCAACGACGCAGCCAGCAGCTTCAGATCCACACGGTGAGAACCCGGAATGACTGCCAGGATGGGTTTGCCCTTCGGGCGTGTGATAACAATGGTTTTATATACCAGGTCCTTTTCCACGCCCAGCAGTCGGGCAGTCTCTTCAGCCCCAATTTTTTCAAGTGGGAGTTCGTAGGCTGTGTATGGGATTTTCTTCGCCTCAAGCAGGCGGGTAATATTATTCACGATTGGCATGCAATGATCCCGGGTTGGATGAACATGCTATACTTGCAGCAGATTCTACACGAAAAAAATCGCCTCTCTGGCGTTTTTAACATCTTCGGGAATGCATGCGTTTCCCGCTCACTTTTGGAAATTTTTCAACCAGATTCTAAGACCTTCCGGTTGAAGTAAAATTGAGAACGAATGAAAAAATCCTCACCCCTCAGCCTGCAGGAACTCCTGGAGCAGCTGCCTGATAATTACACTCTCGCCGACCGGGAGTTAATTCAACATGCCTACCGGGTTGCCGAAAAGGCGCACGCTGGTCAAAAACGCGCTTCAGGGGAACCTTACGTGTACCACTGCCTGGCGGTTGCCGCGATCCTGGCAGAGTATTCCATGCCTGCAGAGATCATTGCAGCGGGTCTGCTCCACGATACGGTCGAAGATACTTCAATTACTTACGAGGTTCTGTCCCGGGGGTTCGGCGAAGGTGTTGCCAACCTTGTCCAGGGGGTGACTAAATTAACCCAGCTTCCACGCGTCTCCCGAGGTGAACACCAGGAAGAGGCGCTGCGTAAAACCGACGAACTGGTTGCCAATATCGAGGATGAGGCTGCCAAGCGCAACCGCAAGCGCGATCTCGCCGCGGAGACTCTGAGGAAAACTTTCCTCGCCATGGATAGTGATGTGCGCGTGGTGCTCATCAAACTTGCTGATCGCCTGCACAACATGCGCACGCTGGGCGCGTTCCCCGAGCATAAACGCCGTCGAATCGCCCAGGAAACCCTCGATATTTTCGCCCCCCTCGCCAACCGCCTGGGCATCTGGCAGATAAAGTGGGAGCTCGAAGACCTGGGGTTCCGCTTTACCAACCCCGAAAAATACAAGGAAATCGCCGAGCAGCTCGCCGAGCGCCGCGAATCGCGCGAAGACGAAATTGAACATATTTCCCTTGCCATTTCCAAATTGCTTGTCGCATCAGGGATCAAGGTTGAAATTTCGGGCCGCTCAAAACATATTTATTCCATTTATCACAAGATGATCGAGAAGGGAAAATCCTTCGATTTGGTCCGCGACGTGCGCGGCATCCGCCTGATCGTTCCAGACGTGGCGGCATGTTATGCTGTGCTGGGGATGATCCACACCCACTGGCGGCCCATTCCAGGTGAATTTGATGATTACATTGCAGCCCCCAAGGACAACTTCTATCAATCTCTGCACACGGTGATCATTTACGATGATGGGAAACCGGTGGAGGTCCAGATCCGTACCCCCGAAATGAATGAGAATGCAGAGATTGGGATTGCATCGCATTGGCGGTACAAGGAGGGGGGCGAACGCGACAAATACGATGAACGCATCAATTGGCTGCGTCGCGTGATGGAATGGACCCAGGAAGTCGAAGACGCCCAGGAATTTGTGGACAGCATGAAAACGGATGTCTTCAAAGACCGCGTCTACGTTTTCACCCCCAATGGTGACATCATCGATCTTCCGGCAGGTTCTACTCCCATTGATTTTGCGTACCACGTTCACACTAATGTTGGAGACCGCTGCCGTGGAGCCAAAGTAAACCATAAGCTTGTTCCCCTGGATTACACGCTGAAAACCGGCGAGCAGGTGGAGATCCTTACTGCCAAGCAGGGCGGTCCCAGTCGTGACTGGCTCAACCCCAGCCTGAAGCTTGTTCGAACCCAGCGAGCCCGCGCAAAAATCAAGGCCTGGTTTAAACGCCAGAATCGCGAGCAAAATGTCACCCAGGGACGTGAAATCCTGGAGCATGAGATTCAGCGCCTGGGTCTCACTGAATTGAACGACGACGCCCTTAAAACCCTGGCTCAGAATTATGGCAGAACGCCTGAAGAACTTTACGATGCCCTGGGGAATGGAGATCTGACCCTGGGGAGGGTGGTCAACAAGCTCCTGGAAGCGAAAGAAAGCGACGACATCCTGGTGGCAGTACCGGCTTCCAGTGAAGCTGTTCCCAGCGAGGCCATCACGGTCCTGGGGTTGAAAGGTTTGTTAACCTCCATGGCAAAATGCTGCAATCCGACCCCCGGCGATGAAATTATCGGGTACATTACCCGGGGACACGGCGCCACCATCCACCGGCAGGATTGTCCCAACATGCTGCGCATAAAGGATCGCGAGCGGCTGGTCAAGGTATCTTGGGGGGAAAATGTGCGTACATATCCTGTGCCCATCCGGATTCGTGCCTTCGACAGGCAGGGACTGATGGGGGATATCACCACCTTGTTAAACGACGAAAGTGTAAATATCGTGGATGTACAGGTGGGGGTCAGCAAGAACCTGGCAGACCTGCGCCTGGTGATTGAAGTCCGGGATATCGCCCAATTAAGCCGCATGCTGGCGCGCATAGAAAATTTGCCCAACGTCCTGGAAGCGCAGCGCGTCCGGGCAGGGTGACACGCACATGCAACCACAGGTATCCCAGTTTTACATCCCTCCTGGTTTCATTGACCTGGGTCTTGGCGATCCTCAATTTTCACTTCTTCCGTTGGACTTAATTCAGCAAGCCGCTCAAGAATGTCTTTCCCAAAAGAAACGTGAATTCCTGCAGTACGGCGCCGCTCAAGGGGATGAAACATTCAGGAGTTCGCTGGCTGAATTCTTAACCCGTGGTTATGGTTGTCCGGTTGATCCAAGCAGCCTGTTCATCACCAATGGGGCGTCGATGGGGCTGCATTTGATCTGTACTCTTTTCACCCGCCCTGGCGACACCGTTTTTATCGAAGAGCCCACTTATTTCCTTGCCCTGCGCATCTTCGCCGATCACAAGTTATCGCTGGTGCCAGTTGACACGGACGAAAATGGGCTGGTCATCGAATCCCTGGAAGAAAAACTTTCAGGATCAAGTCCGAAATTTCTGTATCTCATCCCCACCTATCAAAACCCAACCGGTCGCACCCTGTCTCCTGAACGCCGCCGGAAGTTGGTCCACTTGAGCCGGCAGCACAATTTCCTCCTTGTTGCAGATGAGGTGTATCATTTCCTGAAATATGCAGGGGAGAGTCCCAGGCCTTTCGCCGCCGATTTGGAAACCGGGAATATAATTTCCCTGGGTTCCTTTTCAAAAATACTGGCTCCCGGTCTGCGCCTGGGGTGGATCCAGGCGGATGTAAAGGTCATTGACCGGTTTATCAACTCCGGTCTGCTCGACAGCGGTGGAGGCATGAATCCCTTCACATCCGCGATCGTAAACCTCTTGGTGCAGAAAGGTTCGCTGGACAAGAATATAGCGAATTTGATCAGCACCTACAAGGCACGAATTTCAGCCATGGATGCTGCACTTCGCCGACTTCTGCCCAGCCTTCAATACACACTTCCAAGAGGTGGATATTTCTTCTGGGTCCGTCTTCCCAACGGGATCAATGCCTCATCCTTGCAAAAAGAGGCTGAAAGTTTCAAGGTTGGATTCCGACCCGGAGGGCTCTTTTCATCCCAGGGAGGAATGCAGGAACATATCCGCTTGAGTTTTGTTTTTTACGAAGCGGATGAACTGGCGCGCGGCATCTCTCGTTTAAAGCAGTCCCTGGTCAAGATGCTTGATTAAAGCAAAATGTGACCTTAAAAAACCAGGGGGAAGCGAATGTTATAATCTCTTCATGCCCTGGTACATGCGTCTCCTGAGGGGGATCGAAATCAGCCTGTATGCCCTCTTCTTTGCCAGTATTCTTGGAGGTGGCACTTTGCTGGTTTCCACCAGGCCGACCGATGCAGCCCGCCTATACACCCGTTCTGTGGAATTCGATTTCGTATCCTGGACCCTAAACGCTTTTGCCGTTAAATTGGGACAGGCGTCGCTGGGTACTCCATATTATTTCACCGGGCCCACCCGCCATCAGATCGTGGTGGACTACCTTCACCTCATGGATAATATCCTCTCCAGCGAGAATCAGTTAAACATGGTATACAGTGATCCCTCGGTTCACGATCCGGCAGCAGCCTCTGCCGATATTAAGGCCGAATTAAGCCGCTTGAATACCCACCAGCGCTGGTTGGCTCCCTTCGCCGAAGCAGTTCTCC
>Ga0315297_10003152_pt1 | contig 10565 bp, 7 predicted proteins | sample YL17G15_0_MG_FD_203628 | JGI IMG/M metagenome (GOLD analysis project Ga0315297, IMG submission 203628) | Sediment microbial communities from Yellowstone Lake, YNP, Wyoming, USA - YL17G15_0 | ecosystem: Environmental > Aquatic > Freshwater > Lake > Sediment | place: USA: Wyoming | collected...
ATGATGAACTGCCAGTCGGACGACTGCGCCAGAAGCAGCTCGCGCGTCGCCTGCTCCAACACGGTGCGGGTGGCCGGCTGGGTGAGCGCCGACGGCGCCACTTCCCAGAATGCGTCTTCGAGCGGCCAGAGTCGCTCCCAGGTCCACGCCGTCTGCTCGTTGAGCCACATGCTGAAGTTGCCGTTGGCACCCCATGATCCGGGCGGCAGCCGGAGCGCGCCAGCCGGCGGGTGCCTCTGCAGGTGCGCCGACGCGGTGCTCGGGTGCACGTCGGGATGGTCCGGCAGCAGGCGGTACGTCTCCTCGAGGAAGTGCGGGCCTTCGAACCACCAGTGCCCGAACAGTTCGGTGTCGAACGGTGCCGCGAGCACCGCCGGCGACTTGCGTGGCTCATCGGCGGCGAGCGCGTCGATGAGGCGCGCGAAGTGGGCCGCGTGGGCGTCGGCGTGCGCGGCGGCGGTCGGCGGATCGTAGGGCGCCTTGTCGCCCATGTCGACCGAAGAGCCGGTGACCCGCCAGTACTTGAGGCCGCCAGGCCAGCGAATCTTGTGGAAGTCGAGATATGCGCCGTCGCCCGGATAGCCGCCGTGCCGGCTCCACACCTGCGCTGAGGCCTTGGGATCGCGCGCGAAGGCCGCGACACCAGCGCCCGCGCCCGGCGCCGATACCCTCCACGCGCGATACGGTGATCGCTGCGCGACGGCCAGTGCATCCGTCGCCTCGGCGACGCTGAGCCCGCCGGTCCCTTCACTGGTGAGGCCGAGAGGGCGCGCCCCCGTCACCAGGTGTGCATCGACGAAGAAATAGCGGTAGCCCGCATCGGCCAGGTGCTCCTCGATGCCCCGCCGGATGGATGCCGCCGGTGCGGTCGGCCAGGGCGCCCAACGCTCGCGGGGGCGATAGGCGCACTCCGGCAGCCAGCAACCCGAGGGTGACATGCCGAACAGGCGGCGGTGTTCCCGCACGCCCACCGCCAGTTGCAGACGGATGCTCTCGTCGCGGCCCAGGAGCGGCAGGAAGCCGTGGGTCGCCGCCGAGCTGATGATCTCGATGCGGCCCCGGTCCTCGAGCCCGCGGAACGCCGAGATCAGGTCGCCATCGAGGGTGTGGAACAGCTTCCGCAGGCGCTTGTACCGCTCGAGCCAGAAACCGGCGAGCGGAAGCAGGTGGGAGTCGCCCGTCTTGCGGAGCGATTCTGGCGCCTCGTGGCAGGCTTCGAGCCGTTGCTCGAAAAACGCCTCGACCTCGGCGCGGAAGAGTGGATGCGCCAGCTGGTTGGCCAGGACCGGCGTGATGCCGAGAGTGACGGGCGCCTGCACCCCGTCGCGTTCGAGCGCTTGCAGCGACTCGATGAGCGGCAGGTAGGTATCCAGCGCCGCTTCCGTGAGCCAGTCGGAGCCGTGCGGCCACCGGCCGTGATTGAGGACCCACGGCAGGTGACTGTGGAGGGCGAGGACGAAGTCGAGGCTCACGAGTTGCTCAGTACGGCGCGATAGACCGCCGCGTAGCGCTTGCTGGCGCGATCCCAGCTGAAGTCGCGGTGCATCGCCGTGCGCATCATCGCGGTCCAGCGCTCGCGGTCCTCCATCGACCCGATCGCGCGGAAGGCCGCCTCCTGGAAGGCCGAAGCGTCGTACTTGTCGAACAGGAAGCCGGTGACGCCGTCCTCCACCGTGTCGGCGATGCCGCCGACCCGCCGCCCGACTGGCAGCGTACCGTAACGCTGCGCCCGCATCTGCGTGAGGCCGCATGGCTCGTATATGGATGGCATCAGGAACATGTCCGCCCCCGCAATCAGGCGGTGCTCCATCCGGTCGGTGAAGTTGGTCTCCACGCCCACCTTTTCCGGGAGCGCTCGCCGCAGCTCCACCAGCGCGTCGGCGTAGCGCTTCTCGCCGCCGCCGAGGAACACAAACTGCGCATCGTGATTGAGCAGGTGGTAGCTCGCGAAGATCACGTCGAGCCCCTTCTGCTGGGCCAGACGCCCGGAGAAGCCGAACACGGGTGTCTTCTTCCGCTGGGGCAGGCCGAACGCGCGCTGCAGGGCCGCCTTGCAGCGCTCCTTGCCTTCCAGGTGCGCCGAGCTGTAGGTCGCCGTGATGTGCGTGTCCGTGGCGGGATTCCAGGCTGCCTGGTCGATGCCGTTGGTGATGCCGACGAGGCGCGGACCGAGTGCCTGGAACACCTCCTGCAGCCCGAAACCACCCTCGTCGGTGCGCAGTTCCTCGGCGTGCTTCGCGCTCACCGTGACGACGAGATTCGCGGTAGTGAGGCCGCCCTTGAGCATGTTGGCGCGCCCATACCACTCGAGGCAGTGGTGGGTATACACCGACCACGGCAGGCCGACGTCCGGAACCATCGAGGGCGGGAAGTGGCCCTGGTAGCCGGGGTTGTGCACCGCGAGCACCGTGCGCACCTGGCGCGCGACCGGCCGGTCGGCATGGGTTGTCCGGAGGTAGAGCGGCGCCAGCGACGTGTGCCAGTCGTGCGCATGGAGTATGGTCGGGCCGGATACGAACCGCGGCAGCGCCTCGAGCGCGGCCAGCACGAAGAACGCGAAGCGGCGGGCGCTGTCGGGGTAGTCACCACTGGAATCGCCGTAGATGCCGGGACGATCGAAGAAGTGCGGATGCGCCACGGCGTACACCTCGGGGCCGGGACCGGCTCCGGTGACGCGGAAGAGTTGCGCCAGCTCGGCGGTCGGTCCCACCTGCACCGGGAACGGGTCACCGGCGGGGACCAGTCCCGCGGCCAGTTCCCGCACCGACCGGTACAGCGGCAGCATGGCGACCACTCGGTGACCCGCCCGCTGCTGGAAACTGGCCAAGCCGCTCACCGCTTCGGCCAGGCCGCCGGTGCGGGCATACGGGAAGTACTCCGCCGAGAGGTGCACGACGGCGGGCAGCGAGGGGCGGTCCGGCTTCTCGGCGGCCACGAGGCCTCCCGGATTCAGTCCGTGGGTGGGGCATCTCCCGCGAGATCGGCGCGGGATGCTGGCAGATAATACTCCTGTACGTACTCGGCCAGCATCCGCTGGGCGGTGAAGCGCCGCCCACCGAGTCGCAAGGCGTGCCGCATCCGCTCGACCCAGCCCAGTGGAATGTCGTGGCTGTCTCGGGTGTAGTAGAGCGGCACCACCTGCTCCTCGAGCAGTCGGTAGCAGGATTCCGCGTCCTGGGCGTCGCTGCTGCTGCCATCCGATCCCGTCGGGATGGCCCAGCCTCCCAGCCCATCGTACCCCTCCTGCCACCAGCCGTCGAGGGTGCTGAGCTGCGGCACGCCGTTCAGCGCCGCCTTCATCCCGCTCGTGCCCGACGCCTCGAGCGGCACCCGGGGCAGGTTCAGCCAGGCATCCACGCCCTGTACCAGCAGGTGCGCGATGTGCATGTCGTAGTCCTCCACGAACGCGATGCGCCCCTCGAAGCCCGGGTCGCGCGTGTAGCGGTAGACGCTCTGCAGCACTTCCTTGCCCGGCGTGTCGGCCGGGTGTGCCTTGCCGGCGAAGATCACCTGGACCGGCCGGTCGGGATTGGTGCACAGCCGGCGGAGGCGGTCGATGTCGCTGAAGATCAGGTTCGCGCGCTTGTACGTCGCAAAGCGCCGCGCGAACCCGATCGTCAGGACGTCGGGATCGAACAGCGCGCCGGCGCCCACCACCGCCGCCGCCTCCTTGAGCTGGCCTGCGAAGCGGTGCCGCGCATCCTCACGGATGAAGTCGCGGAGGATCTTCTTCAGGTGCAGGTGCGCCTGCCAGAACTTGTCATGGTCCAGGGAGAGCACGCGGTCCCACATCGCGCCGTCGTCGATATGCTCGGTCCAGCGTGGGCCAAGGTGCTCCGAGAGCAGCCCCTGGATCGCGCCGGCCATCCACGTGGGCAGGTGCACGCCGTTGGTGACGTGCCCGATCGGCACCGCTTCCCAGGGACGGTCGGGCCAGAGGTCGCGCCAGAGATGCCGGGACACCTGGCCGTGCGGACGCGATACACCGTTGACCCGCGCGGCCAGCCGCACCGCGCACACCGTCATGTGGAAGTTTTGCGCGTCGCCGGGCATGGCGCCCAGCGCGAAGAACCGGCTGCGGTCGATGCCCAGTGATTCCCACACCGGGCCCGATACCCGCTCCAGCTCGTCCAGCGCGAAGAAGTCGTGGCCGGCCGGCACCGGGGTGTGCGTCGTGAAGACGCTGCGCGCGCGCACCGCGGACACCGCGTCCTCGAACGATGCGCCGCCCTCCACCTGCTCCCGCAGCCGCTCCACGAACATGAACGCCGCGTGGCCCTCGTTGGCGTGCCACACCGCCGGGTCGATCCCGACGGCGCGCAGCACACGCACGCCGCCGACGCCCAGGATCCACTCCTGCCGGATGCGGAGCTCCGGTCCGCCGGCGTACAGCTTGTTCATGAGCCCGCGGTCGTCCGGGTGGTTGGCGACCAGGTTGGTGTCGAGAAGGTATACCGGCACGCGGCCGACCATCATCCGGAACGCGCGCAAATGCACTGGCCGGCCGAGGGCCTCGACCACCGTCAGCCAGGGCTCGCCGCCGCGTCCCTTGAGCGCCTCGAGGGGCGTAACGGCGATGTCATAGAGCACGTCGCTGTCGGTCTGCCACCCGTCGAGGTTCACCTTCTGGTCGAAGTAGCCGTTGGTGTAGAATAGGCCCACGCCGACAATCGGCACGCCCATGTCGGACGCGCTCTTCAAGTGGTCGCCGGCGAGCACGCCGAGACCACCGGAATAGATCGGCACCGAGTTGTGCAGCCCGAACTCCGCGCAGAAGTACGCAATGGGGCGGCCGGCGAGTTCAGGGCGATGCCGGGCGAGCCACGTATCGTCGGTCGTCAACTGATGCTGGAAGGCCGCCATCACCTCGTCGTAACGCTGGAGGAAGTCGGCGTCACTTGCGCACACCGCGATCCGGGCCGGGTCGATCTGCTGCAACAGCAGTAGCGGGTTATGGCGTATGCGGTGCCAGAGCCGCGGATCGATGGCGCCGAACAGGGTGCGCGCCTCGGGACTCCAACTCCACCAGAGGTTGGTGGCGAGCCGGCTCAGTCCCTCGATACGGGTCGGGAGGTACGGGATGCGCTGCTCGAGAACGTTCACGGATCAGTGCACCAGTTTCTTGAACCGGAAGCGGTGCGGTTCGTCCACGCCCTGCCCGGTGCGTCGCTTGAAGTCGGCCGCGTAGTCGTTGTAGGCTCCCTCGAACCAGAACGCCTGGCTGTCGCCCTCGAAGGCCAGGATGTGGGTCGCGATACGGTCCAGGAACCAGCGGTCATGGCTGATGACTACGGCGCACCCCGCGAAACTCTCCAGAGCATCCTCGAGGGCGCGCAGCGTGTCCACGTCGAGGTCGTTGGTGGGCTCGTCGAGGAGCAGCAGGTTGCCGCCGCTCTTGAGGACCTTGGCCAGATGCACCCGGTTCCGCTCGCCGCCCGAGAGGTCCTTCACCCGCTTCTGCTGGTCCGAGCCGCGGAAGTTGAACCCGGCGCAGTAGGCGCGCGCGTTGACCTTGCGCGTGCCGAAGAGGAGCTCGTCCTGCCCGCCCGAGATCTCCTCGTACGTCGTCTTACTGCCGTCGAGCGTGTCGCGGCTCTGGTCTACGTACGCCAGCTTGACGGTCTGGCCCACCACGAGCTCGCCGCTGTCCGGCGTCTCCTGGCCCGTGATCATGCGGAACAGCGTGGTCTTGCCGGCGCCATTCGGCCCGATCACGCCCACGATGCCGCCGCGGGGGAGGGAAAAGGTCAGGTTCTCGAAGAGCAACCGGTCACCATAGCCCTTGGATACACCCCGGGCGATGACGACTTCCTCTCCCAGCCGCTCCGGCACTGGGATCAGGATTTCCACGCTGCCCTCGCTCTGCCGCTCCGCCTCGGCGCGCATCTCCTCGTAGCGCGTGAGGCGCGCCTTGCTCTTCGCCTGACGCGCCTTGGGCGACATCCGCACCCACTCGAGCTCGTGCTGCAGGGTCCGCTGGCGGGCGGAGGCCTGCTTCTCCTCCACCGCCATGCGCTTCTGCTTCTGCTCCAGCCAGCTCGTGTAGTTCCCCTCCCACGGAATGCCGGCACCGCGGTCGAGCTCGAGGATCCACTTCGCCACATTGTCCAGGAAGTAGCGGTCGTGCGTGATCGCCACGACGGTACCCTTGAATTCCTCGAGGTAGCGCTCCAGCCAGGCCACGCTCTCGGCGTCCAGGTGGTTCGTTGGCTCGTCGAGGAGCAGCATGTCCGGCTCCGACAACAGCAGCCGGCACAGCGCCACCCGGCGCCGCTCACCGCCGGACAGCGTCGTCACGTCGGCATCGCCCGGGGGCACCTGGAGCGCGTCCATGGCCATGTCGAGCTTGTGGTCAAGTTCCCAGAGGCCCAGGTGATCGATCCGCTCCTGCAGGCGGCCCTGCCTGTCCAGCAGCTTCTCCATCTGCGCATCGTCCATCGGCTCGGCGAACTTCATCGAGATGTCGTTGTAGTCGTCGAGCAGCTTTCGCAGGTGCGCCACGCCGTCCTCGACGTTGCCGCGCACGTCCTTGGCGGGGTCGAGCTGGGGCTCCTGCGGCAGGTAGCCGATCCTGGTGCCTGGCAGCGGGCGCGCGTCGCCGAGATAATCCGTGTCGATGCCGGCCATGATGCGCAGCAGCGTCGACTTGCCCGCGCCGTTCGACCCGATCACGCCGATCTTGGCGCCCGGATAGAAGGCGAGATGGATGCCCTTGAGGATCTCGCGGGAGGGGGGCACGACCTTTCTGAGGTCGCGCATCGTGAAGATGTATTCGCCGGCCATAGGGCGGCAAAGATAGGCGGACGGGGCACAACGCCAAAGGGCGCCCCGACGGGGGCGCCCTTGCGGTGCGTGAACTGTCGAGCGACTAGCTGAGGTGCTTGCTCACCAGCTTGGTCATCTCGAACATGTTGACCTGGTCCTTCTTGAAGATCGGCTTGAGGTTCGCGTCTGCGTGGATGTTACGCCGGTTCTTCGTGTCCTGCAGGCCCTTCCGCTTGATGTACGCCCAGAGCTTCTTGGTCACTTCGGTGCGGGGCAGCGGCGCCGCGCCCACAACCACCGCAAGGGCCACACTCGGCTTCACGGGCTTCATGAACGCCGCATTCGGCTTGCGCGCGGACTTCTTCTTCGCGGCCTTCTTCGCGCTCTTCTTGGCCGGCCTCTTCGCAGCCTTCTTCGCCTTCTTCTTGGTCGCCATCGCGTTTCTCCTGTGAAAGTGGAGGTACCGTACTCGCCCTGCACAAACACTCGGGGTTCAAGGTACCACCTTGTCACGGAGTTGCAATAGGTATTTCCCTCTGAAAATGCCTGATTTTTCCCTCGGAGCGGTCCCGGGGCGCCAGGCGCCGGCTGTACCGGCCGGCACATCCGGGGGTATTGTCCCCTATGGCACCGCGCGGGAACGGCGCCCGACCACCACCACAGGAATGACGATGCGCATCGTGCTTGTCCCACTTGTCCTCGCACTTTTCCCTCTGGCGCGCGCGGTTCCCTCGCCCGGCCAGCGAGCGACGCCCGCCTGTTCAGCCGGCAATGGCGGGCTCACGCTGGCACCGGGATTTTGCGCGACCGTCGTGGCCGAGAGCCTCGGGCATGTGCGGCAGATCACACTGGGACCCGACGGGACGCTGTATAGCGCCGTGGCGAAGGGAGACAACGGTGTCGTGGCGCTGCGGGATACCGACGATGACGGCCGCGCCGACGAGCGCCGCGTGTTCGGCCCCGCGGGCGGCAACGACGTGGAGGTCCACGATGGCTATCTCTACCTGGCCCTTCCGGATCGCATCGTGCGGTGGCGCCTGGTGCCCGGGCAGCTGCAGCCGCCGGGCGAGCCGGAGCTCATCGTGGGCGGCCTTCCCGGCGACAAGAGCCATGCCGCCAAGAGCATCGCCTTCGGCGCGGACGACGTGATGTATGTGAATGTTGGGGCGCCTTCCAACAGCTGCCAGCAGCGCGATCGCGAGAAGGGCTCCCGCGGTGTCGATCCCTGCCCGGAGCTTGCGACCCGCGCCGGCATCTGGCAGTTCTCCGCCTCGCGCCCCGGCCAGCGGCACTCCGAGGGCACGCGGTTCGCCAGCGGCATTCGCAACGCGACAGCGCTCGGCATACGGCCGGGCACGAACCAGCTCTACGGCGCCACGCACGGGCGGGACCAGCTGGGCGACAACTGGCAGTTCTCCGATGCCTACAACGCGGAGAATCCCGCCGAGGCTTTCATGCAGATCGACCGGGGCGACGACTTCGGCTGGCCTTACTGCTACTACAGCAATGAGACGAAGGCGCTGGTGCTTTCCCCCGAGTATGGAGGCGACGGCAACAAGCTCGGGCGCTGCACCGGCATGAAGGGACCGCTCATGGCCTTCCCGGGCCACTGGGCGCCGCTTGCGCTCGCGTTCTCCATCGGCAGCGCCATTGCGGACGGGTATGCCGACGGCGTTTTCATCGCGTTTCACGGATCGTGGAATCGCGCGCCCCTGCCGCAGGCGGGCTATCGCGTCGTCTTTGCGCCCTTCGCCGATGGCAGGCCCATCGGCAGCTATACCACGTTCGCCACTGGTGCCGAGAGCGAGACCTGGCTCCGTCCCTCCGGGGTGGTGGTAGCGCCCGACGGCGCGGTATACATTGCGGCGGACAATCGGGGAACGATCTGGAAGGTTGTTCGCGGGACGTGAGAACGACTTGAGGGCATGAGGACTTGATGGCGAAGGAGCGAATGATGCAAGTGGGAAAGCTGTTGTTCACCGCGACACTGCTAGGGGCGGCGCCGCTCGTTGCACAGGCGAAGCCGCTCGCCGTGGGCAGCATGGCCCCGGATTTCACCCTCCCAGCGGCAACATCCGCTGGTGTCCTGCCGAAGCAGTTCCAGCTGAGCGAACTGCGGGGGCGCACCGTGGTGCTGGCCTTCTTCTTCAAGGCCAGGACCTCTGGCTGAACCGTGCAAATGGACGCGTACCGTGATCAGTACGCGACGCTCTTCAACGGCGGCAAGGACGTCACGTTGCTCGCCATCAGCACGGACCCGGACACGACGCTCGCGTCGTGGGCCAGAGAAGCGAAGTACCCCTTCACTTTCCTGAGCGACCTGGGCGGGACGGTAGGGAAGCTCTATGGGGCGTTCAACACGAAGTACGGGCTGGACAATCGTACGCTGCTCGTTATCGCCCCGGATGGGACCGTCAGCTACGTCGCGGCGCCATTCCGGGAAGTGGATCCGACGAGTTACACCGACCTGGCGGCGGCAGTGCAGAAGGCGGTGAGCGCCAAGCAGTGAGCGATAGGCGGGAACTGCGATCAAAAGCGCGGTTCCCGTTTGCTTTCTCGCTCACCACTCACCACTCACCGCTTACCCAGGTTTTCCCCCTCACCACTCACGGAGCACGCCAGCAACGGCGCGCAGGTCCGCTTCAATCTCGATCGGTCGGTTGGCCCTCGCCGGCGGTGGATCCATCTCCTGGTGATAGCGCAGCAGCATCCCAGGATCCTTCAGCACATGCCCCGTGAGCACCGCGACCACGCGCTCATCAGGCCGAATCGTTCCCTCGCTGACCAGCTGGCGTACGCCTGCGACGCTCGCGGCGCTCGCCGGCTCGCACCCAACACCGCTCGCATCGATGACCGCCTTGGCCTCGAGGATTTCGGCGTCGCTCACCGCGAGCGCGACGCCATTCGTCTCCCGGATCGCCCGCACCGCGCGGTCCCATGAGGCGGGATCACCGATCTTGATCGCGGTGGCCACCGTCTCTGCCCGCACCCGGTGGCGCACCGCAAAGTCCCCGGAGAATGCCGCGGCGAACGGTGCCGCCCCCGCCGCCTGCACCGCGGCAATGCGCGGCACCTGCGAGATGAGCCCCAGCGCCTTCGCCTCGCGCAGCGCCTTCCCGAATGCCGCGGTGTTGCCCAGGTTGCCGGCCGGCACGGCGATCCAGTCGGGCGACTGCCAGCCGAGCTGCAGCAGCAGCTCCAGGACGATGGTCTTCTGGCCCTCGAGCCGGAAGGGATTGATGGAGTTGAGCAGGTAGACACCGAGTTCCCGCTGCGCCTCCTCCACCAGCCGCAGGCAGTCATCGAAGTCGCCCCGCACCAGCAGCGTGCGTGCGCCGTAGGCCAGCGACTGCGCCAGCTTGCCCAGCGCGATCCCGCCGCTCGGCACGAAGACCAGCGCCGGAAGCCCCGCGTGGGCCGCGTAGGCAGCAAGTGACGCCGAGGTGTTGCCGGTGGACGCGCACGCGACGGCAGTGGCACCGATGCGCCGGGCCTGCGTCACGCCGACGGTCATCCCGCGGTCCTTGAAGGAACCCGTCGGGTTCATCCCCTCGTGCTTGAGCAGCAGGCCGGGGCATGCCGCCCACTGCTGTACCGCCGCCCGTTCGAGGAGCGGCGTGTTCCCCTCGGGCCACGAGACCGGCGCCGTTGCCGTGGGAAGCACGATTTCCCGGAAGCGCCACACCCCCGAACCCGCTGCGCCCTGCGCCGTGGCGGACGCAGCCGAGAACTGCTGCTTCAGCTGGTCACCGCGGAGCACCGGACGCGCATGCACGATCTCGAGCAGGCCGCTGCAGGCC
>Ga0315297_10003153_pt1 | contig 10564 bp, 10 predicted proteins | sample YL17G15_0_MG_FD_203628 | JGI IMG/M metagenome (GOLD analysis project Ga0315297, IMG submission 203628) | Sediment microbial communities from Yellowstone Lake, YNP, Wyoming, USA - YL17G15_0 | ecosystem: Environmental > Aquatic > Freshwater > Lake > Sediment | place: USA: Wyoming | collected...
AAACCTCGCTTAAACACTGAGGATATGGATGGCGCCATCTATATAATCCGCATAAGATAATAAAAAGCTAGTAGGTCAGAGAGAGAAAGAATGACCGGTCAGGAGTTTCTCACCAAAGCCAGATATATTTAATTTTGTCGGGCCTAACCTCCGAAACTATATCGATAGCGATAGAAGAACAGCCGGCACATCCAGAGATGCAAGATTCAATTCGGTCAGAAAATGGAAAATAGGGCTAAGCATTTAACCGACAGAATGAGGGATGGGACACGAGCAAGAGCGCCGCCTCCGACAAGTGGTACTACTGCTATCTGCCGAACGGCATAGCAAGCGGCGCGACTTCCCTTTTGATACCGCTGTTCGCAAGGGATCTTGGGGCGTCGGTGGGCCAGATCGGTATAATTGCGGCCGCCTCATCCCTGTCGAGCATCCCGGCCTTCATGCTCTGGGGGCATCTGTCGGATAGGATGAAGAAACGAAAAAATTTCGTTTTGCTCGGCTTCCTGGGTATGGCGCTGTGCCTGTTCCTCATGGGGATAAGCGGGGGCATGCAGGACTACTATCTTTCAAACTTGCTCTTTGGGTTCCTTGTAGCCGCAAGTGCTCCCGTCGCGACAGCCTTGGTCATCGAGACGGCAGCTAGGGATCAGTGGGCCAGGAGGATCGCGGCTTTCAGCAAGATCGGCGGGATTGGCTGGGTGGCGGGATTGATCCTCGGGGCGATTTGGCTGGAAATCGATTTCAATGGTCTGACGCTGGGGGGAGAGATGCGCGCGTTGTTCATCATCGGGGCGGCGCTGGCGCTGCTCTCCGCGTTGGTCGCATGGAGATGGATCGAGGAACCCGAGGAGAGGCTCGGGAGCAGGCCGCTGCATCCACCTGAACACCATTTCATCACGATCGAGAGACTGAAGTACCTGCCGATGAGGATGCTCCATCGCTTCGAATTCAAGAACTACAGGAAGAGGCGACACCGGTTCACCAGATCTCTGAACGTCTATCTCTCCTGCGTGTTCCTCCTGTTTGCCGGATTCACGGCATTCTATGCTTTCTTCCCGATATTCCTTGTCGATGAGATCGGCATGCAGAGCTCGGCGATATTCATAGTGTACATCGCTTCGCAGGCCACGTCGGTCGCTTTCTACACGCGGGTCGGGAAATGGGTCCAGGACAAGGGAAGCAAGAAGATGCAGATCCTTGGGTCCGGAGTGAGAACGATCCTCTTCCCGTCATTCTTGGGAATTGCCCTCTTCCACCTCGACCCCGTTGTCACACTGGTCGCAATTCTTGTCCTGCATTCGCTGGTCGGCCTCTGCTGGGCGCTGATAAACGTCTCCGGGTCGATGATAATCTCGAACCTCGCATCGCCTGATGTCCAGGCGGAGGCTTTCGGCGCATACAACGCGGTGCAGGGGTTCGGATCGATCGCGGGACCGGTCGCCGGAGGGCTGATTTGCGAATTCTTCGGATACCCTGCAGGCTTCATCTCAGCTTCAGTCTTCATCCTGCTCGGCATCCTTGTCCTCATCCGCCTCAAAGTCGACGCCAGGTGAAATCGTACTTTTGAGAGAGCGAATGAAGAGTCTTTTTCACACAGTTATTTATTCTGAGATACGCTCATTCGTTTGCAGATAATCTCCGTTTGAGAGAGGAGAAATATAACCGTCAGTAGAGGGTGTCACGAATGAGACTCGGGATTGTAATCTATTCGGCAGATTCGGAAACAGTCTGGAACGCTCTGAGGGTTGCCAACTTCGCCCTCGGCCAGGGCGACGAAGTCGAGGTGTTCCTTCTGGCGAAGGGGGTCGAGCTCGAGCATCTGGACAACGTCGTCTTCAAGGTCATGGAGCAGGCTGTCAATTTCAAGAAGAGCGGCGGCAAGATCCTCGCGTGCGGGACCTGCCTGAAGTTGCGCAAATCGGAGGGGACGGAGATGTGCCCGCTTTCGACGATGAAGGACCTCTACCAGCTGATAAACGGATGCGATAAGGTCATGACTTTCTGATCAATCGTCCATCCTATCTTCTGTCAGTCCCGCGGGGACCGCGGTTTCCAATCCCGCGACGTTCTGCTTCGGTCTAATCAGGGATTTCGATGCGAGCAGGGCGAGAGTAGCGGCGACTGCTGCGAGTCCTGCCGCCGGTGCCGCGTAGATATACCATGGCAGTGGGTTCGATCCAAGGGCGGTATGCTGTGCATCACGCGAGGCGTCGCCGCCATAGGCGTTTTGGGGGTCGCCGGTCGAACCACCCGTTAGACCGCCGATGGTTGAGCTGAATGTCGCGAGGACCAGGAAGGCCGCGACCAGCATGAATATCCAGGAAGACGACAGAAGGACTATCACCTTCGTGTTCTCGGTGGGAGACATCAAGTCCCGTGCTTTCCAGGAGAGGCCGTAGTAGACGAAACCGTGATCCTCGTACCTCTTGACAAGTCCGCCTTCCTCCAGCTTCTTCAGGTGCCTGTGCACGGCTGACTTGTCGATGCCGAGGCTCTCGGCGAGCTGTGTGACCGTCCGCCTCATCGGCTGGAGCGATTTGAGGATGTCGACCCGCGTATCCGATGCGAGGGCGAACAAGGATTTCTTGTCGAGCTCGACGCGCATCTGTCCCGCCCCGATGTTGGGTATAAGCGCCTCCTTGAACATTAATATCGCCCCGGTCGTTCCTTCCATCAGGCCAGTGTCTTCGTCACCGAGCCCGCGCCGTAATAGTAGTAATACCACGTGGGAAGCTCCAGGCTACCCGCGGCTGAGAGGTCCGATATCGCATTGACCCTGAGGGTGTCCTCAGTTATGGTGTAGAGATAGTCTCCGATGTAGAGCGCACGCCCGCTGTACAGATTGTAGCTGTAGCTGTCGTGGCTGATGACCCCTCGAAGATCGATTCCGGACTGCGTCGATATCGAGAAGACATAGAAGCCTCCGGAATTCGTGTAATTGAATTCATCGTAGGACCAAGATTCGACCGGTATGACCAGGAGTCCTTTCTCCGCGCTGAACAATATCGCCTTGGGGTCCCATCCGGCCGCTGTATATGAGTAGCCTGGGATGACGTACTTGCTTGTCTCAAGAGGATCGGTTGGATCGGAGACGTCGTATATCGATATCTTCACGCTGGAGTTCTCCCTCCCGATGCCGAGCAGGTGATCCGCGTCAATCGGATGGAGGTATGTTGAGAACCCCGGGATGGTCAGCTCTCCGAGCACCTGAGGCGCCGTCGGTGCACTGAGGTCGATGACGAAGAGCGGGTCGACCTGCCGGAACGTGACGAGATAGAGGATGTCGCCGATGAATCTTGCCGCCTGGATCGACTCGTTTGCGGCGAGGTTTTCAAGGGATCCGACGACCGTCAGGTTCGAATTGAGGACATAGACCGCGTTCAGCCTGTTGTTCCAGTCCCCGTTGTTCGCGGCGAGTCTCAGATAACCGTCCTTCTCATCCAGGGCATACTGGTTCAGCAGCACTCCGTTGAAGTCCCCGCGGGCGGCGACCTGCATCGCAAGGCCGTCGACACTGATCTTGTAGATGGTGGTGGTCACCAGCGGCTCTGATACGGCTTCGCTCATAATGGTGATCGGCATGTTCCTCCAGTTCCACTTCTCGAAGGTCAGATAGAGGGATTCCTGAGACTTGTATATGACCGAGGACCAGCCGCCGATGATCGATTTTGCCTTCGTGCTGCCTGAGGTGAGGTCGATCGCCATGATGTTCAGGAAGTAGGACGGGTCTTTGGACTCTGGGTCATAGTTGATGTCCTTCAGGTCCATTCCTGACACGCTGTCGCTCACTGTGACGGTCGGCAATTGGTACGCTCCGGCCTCGGATTTCCATATGTATGACTCCGAAAGCGAGTAGAGGATGCCTTCCTGCAGCCTAGATGTGATGGGGTGGCCTGTGGCCGCATAGAAGGTCTCGAAGGACGGATGCGACGGGTCATCGACATTGTAGACGAGTGCGACAGTGTTCTGCATATCCGGAGTCCACATCGTGATGCTGCTTGCGCGAGCGACCGCCCCGGAACCGGATGATGAGTTTGGGCCGATGACGCCTGGATCGCTCCAGTAGTAATTCTGAGCCATATATGCCGAGACGATGACCACGAGCTTGCCATCGGCCACGTAGATCCCGTAAATGGACAGGGATAGAGAACGATCGCTGTCCTTCGGTCCGAGCTCGGTCCCGTTGAGGATCGATACGAGGTCGGTCGAGTTGATGTATGAGGCGATCGAGATCTCGGAAGGCGGGAAGGCCTTGATGATCCTCACTGAGTTCCAAGTCGAGGAGTAGATGTACTCGCCGTCGGTCTTCACCGAGTCGATCTCGTCGACCCCTTCGGTCCTCACGTTGGTCTTGGAGAAATCAGGAGACTTGGCAGAGTAGCTCTGGTCCTCGCTGGCGCCCATGCTCATCCACATGCCCGATGAGGAGTTCCAATAACCATTGTTCTCCCTGGCCGAATCAAGGAACTGAGTGAGTTCCGAGTTGCTGGTGAATGCGGGCATCTTGTCGTTCAAATTGACAGCGTCCTGGCTGCTGATAAGAACGATGGAGACGCTTGCCGTCACAGCGGCGGCGGCTACAAACATCGCCACAAGGATTGCGAGTTGCTTCTGCATATCAATCGCTTCAATTAGTGGGCATTGTGGTATAAATACACAGACAACCCGTTGACTCTGAAGTCAATTCTCTCATCCTGGACTAGAAGAAAGGAAGAGCCACTGGAGGGAATCGAACCCTCGACCTACGCCTTACCAAGGCGTCGCTATTTGGCGGACCTGGTCAGATTATGACCTCGGCCTACCGCTAAGCCACAGTGGCACAGCCAGTTGGCATCATTGAGTCCAATACTAAAAGGTTTTGCCACCCGACTGTTATATAATTCGCTTCGCGATTAGTCGTCCATGAAGAAGTCCCTGAGCGGCCTGGACTTGATAGCCCTGACAAAGGAGCTGCAGACTCTTGTTAATTGCAGAGTGGACAAGGTCTATCAGCCCGAAAAGGGCGAGATCGAAATCTCGATTGCGGCAAAGGGAGAGGGCAAGCTCAGGCTGAAGGTGAGGTTGAACGGATGGATCTGGCTTTCTAGATCGTCTGGTGAGATGCCGGTCTTGCCGTCATCCTTCGCGAGCCAACTCAGGAAGCACATCTCAAACGCGAGGATAACCGCCGTGTCCCAGCACGGATGCGACAGAATTATCGAACTTTCCCTTCAGAAGGAGACAGCCAGCAAACTCATCTTCGAGCTTTTCGGGGACGGCAATGTCCTGCTGGTGGCGGATGATGCAATCGTGGCCCTCCTAAGGCGCAAGAAGATGAAGCACCGGGAATTGAAAATAAGGGGCCCGTACTCGTATCCGCCTGAGGCTTTTGATCCGCGGGCGGCGACCAAGGAAGCTTTCATCGACCTTATCAGGAACTCCAATGCAGATATCGTCCGTACCCTTGCTACAAAAGTCAACCTGGGGGGGGACTACGCGGAGGAGATCTGCCAGAGAGCATGCATTCCGAAGGAAACCTCTGCGACAAAGATGGACTTCGACCTCATGATGAGGATTTGGGACGAGATCCAGGCTCTGATCGGCAGGCTGAATTGGGAACCGGCTCCGCGCATCTCCTTTGAGGGCGACCAGGCTCTCGACGTCGCACCGATAGCACAGACGAAGGACGCCGCATTGAACATCAAGCATTTCTCGACCTTCTCCGAGGCGATCGATGAGTTTGTCAGGAGCCTCCCGAAGGACCAGCCGGTGGAAGAGATGGACAGCGGAGAGAAAGGGAGGCTCGAGAGGACTCTCACGACCCAGCAAGCGGCTGTCGAGAAGATGGGTTACGCGATCGAAGAATCGCAGGAGGCGGCGGAGTTCCTTTTCGCGAATTATGCGACCGTCGAGAAGGCCCTCGACCACGCCAAGAAATGCATTGGATCCGAGGCCGGACCGGGAGACTTGGAGATAATCGACAGGGCGACCGGGGAGTTCAGAGCCTCCGTCGGGAAGACGAAATTGATACTGAACTGGAAACGGAACGTGACCGAGAACGCGCAGGACTATTACGACGACGTGAAGAAGCTGAAGGCGAAGCTCGAAGGCGCGACCGAGGCGATCAAGGAGACGCAGAAGAAGATCGAAAAGCACAAGCAGGACAGTCTGCAAAGGAAGGAAGAGACTAAGACGAGGACCAGGAGGTCGTCGACGGCATGGCACGAACGCTACAGATGGTTCGTCTCGTCCGAGGGGGTGCTTGTCGTTGCTGGAACGGATGCAAAGAGCAACGACCAGCTGGTGAAGAAGCACCTTCAGCCAGGCGACCGGTACGTGCACGCCGACATCCACGGCGCGCCGAGCGTCGTCGTCAAGTCGAAGGAGGGGATGACCGAAGCGACTCTCAGGGAGGCGGCGGTCTTCTCGCTTGCCATGTCGAAGGCGTGGAACGCCGGACACGGGAGCGGTTCCGCGTACTGGGTGACCCCCGAGCAGGTCAGCAAAACCCCTCAGAGCGGGGAGTTCCTGCCGAAGGGCGCGTGGGTGATCAGAGGGAAGCGAAATTACTTCGAGAGGGTCGAGATAAGGCTCGCGATCGGAATGAGCACGTCGGAGAAGGAGCCGCGGGTGATGTGCGGACCTGTATCGGCCATCGAGAAGAATTGCGCGTCGTATGTAGTAATCGAATCTGGTGAAATGCCGAAGGAGACCGCTGCGAAGGAGTTCGCGAAGAGGTTCTCGGCGGACATCGAAGACGTTCAAGCGGCCCTTCCGCCAGGCGGGATAAAGATCGTTTCTGAGAAGAAATCGTGAGCGCCCGAGCCGGGATTCGAACCCGGGTCCGAGGCTTCGCAGGCCTCTAGGATATCCAAGCTACCCCACTCGGGCAGGCTGTCGATGGGATGAGTTGCGCGTTGAAATATTTTCTCCATGGGCGGAAAGGGCGGACTCAGCCAATAGTCGATTGAACGAAAACAATGGGGACCGAAAGCTCAGGCTTCGGCCTTCCTACGGACCCGGGTCACATAGCCGGCGATCCTGTTCCTCATCTTGACGGTAGTGACATCAGCGAGCTCGGCGACCATCTTCTTGTTGGTCTCGAAGTCGTTGGTGAACTTGTCCGGGAATTTTCTGACAAGGTCTTCTGCGATCCTCTTGATGTATGTCGGTCGTATCTTTCCCAACGGATCACCGCGTATTGTTGGCCAAGAATCACCCCATATATATGGGTTTTGGAGGTAGCATGGAGGCTCAGATGTCTATTCTGGCATGCTGGCTCTCGACCTTCTCATCGAAGTCCTTCGGTATCTCTCCTTTTCTCAGCGGCTTGTCGCAGGAGTATTCGCCCTCGGGACACGGGCCTCGAACGCAGCCGGGGCCAGCGTTCTCGAAGAGTATCGGCGACACCTGCCGTACTTCGAGCAACATAAGCCATGCCATCTTCCGGATCTCCCATTGAGCGCGCCTGCAGCATCTGAGCGAGAAGAAGTGCGTCAGCTCCCGCGCATTCATTGTGACAGTGATGTTCGTGTTACACGCGTTCGGCAATACGTAGCGGGCGTCCTCCTTCGGGACCTTCTGGGCAAGCTCCGCGTACGCTTTCCAGATCTGGTTCATCAGGGCCTCGTACTCCTTTTTGGCGTCTGGATCCAAAGCGATCGACGGCGGAATGATATAGGACGCCCTGTTCATTGAGACATAGCGCTGGCTCTGCTGGGAATATGAGGCGATCCTGTGCCTCACGAGCTGATGCGTCAGCGCCCTGGAGACGCCTTCCACGCTGAACGTGAAGTTGGCGTGCTCGATGACCGAGAGGTGCCCCATGCCGACGATCTTGGAAATCGCCTTGCGCGCACCTTCGTCGCTCATCTTATCATACAAGGCGTAACTGGGCTGCTCGGAATAACATGACATCGCGGCGGAAGCGCATATCTTGTCCGGGTCGTCCGGATGGCTGATCAACTTGATTTTCATTAGCGACCTCACCGTGTATCGAATGAACGGAATTAAGTCTTGCCATTGCTGCTGCTAACCGTGAACGAGAGCGTCATCTCGCTGTTCCGCGCGCTTGGAGGCATGTTCTGGAGGTCCTTCAGCCGCCAGACGTCCACCTCGGCGAATTCCGAGAGCATCCTTGTCATGCCCGACACATGACCGTCGCCGAGGACGGCGACGGTGACTTGGGAGGTGGAGGAGATCGCCTTCAGCTTCTTTGCCATGAACTCGTTCCTCTCGTCGATGAGCACCTTCACCACCGAAGGGTATGCCTTCTGGACCTCCGCCATGAACTTCTCTTCATTTGACATGAACCGATCCAGTTCCTTCTCTACGGTCGCCTTCCTGGTGAAGAGGGCCATCACGACCCCGATCATCATCAACATCTTCTCTCTGAGCGGCATCGCCTTCGTCATTCTCGCGAAGACCGCCGCGGCCTCCATGTCAATTAAGGCCACTCTCGCTCCGACCTCTCCCGCCGCATCGGCCGCCGCGAGCATCTCGCTGCCGGCCTCGCTGCCGAATTGCTCAGCTAAATCCCTTTGGAACTTCGCGAGCAGACGATAGACCAACGGGGCGGGTCCGCCTTTCCCACGCTCCTTCGACAGGAGGCTGTTGAACCTCAAGGAGTCGAGCTCCAGCGCGACGACCTCCGGCCTGGTCTGATGTATTATCCCCTTGACCGCTGATTTGATGTCGAAGACATGCCCGACGCCGACGAGCACGATCCGGGGTTTCACCGCACTTATGATTGATGATGACCCAGCAGCGTTCAAATCCTTCGCCCCTCAGCTGTATCCGTATTCGCCGATGAGCGGAACGAATATGCATCCGCCCTTTCTCTCTTCGACAAGTTTGCCTTTCTTCTTGCGGACTTTTATCAGATCCTGAAGGTACCTGCTCCCGACTGGAATCAACATGATGCCGCCTTCCGACAGCTGGTCGGTTAACGGCTTCGGTACATCGGGGGCGCCTGCAGCGACGAATATCCGATCGAAGGGCGCCTCTTTGACGAGGCCTTTTGACCCGTCCCCGAGGATCACTTTGACCATATCGGAATATCCCGATGCCTCAATGTTCCTCCTAGCCATCTCAGCGAGTTCCGGGACGCGCTCGATCGTGAACACCCTCCCGTTCGGCTTGACTATCTCGGCGGTGACAGCGGCATGGTATCCGGAGCCCGCGCCTATCTCCAGGACCTTGAGGTTGGGCCTAAGCTCGAGCTCCTCCTGCATGATCGCGACCATGTGCGGAGCGGAAATCGTCTGTCCCTGACCGATAGGCAGCGGGGAATCCACGTATGCATCCTCTGCTATACTTTCGGGGACGAATTTCTCTCGGGGGATGGAGCGCATCGCCCTCTCCACTTCCGGCGTTCTGATATACCCAGCGGAGATGAGATGCTTGACCATCCCGTCCCTCTTCGTCTCGGGGTTCATCTTCTGATCGCCTTCGTATAGACTCTTACGATGTCCCTAGCGATCGCCGAGCCACGATGGATCGTATGGGTCCCGATCCTTATGGAAGTGATTGCGGCGTTTGTCCCCTCGATGTCGACGACGTCCCCGATAATGAACTCCTCCTCTGGAACTGCAAGGATGTCCTTGGAATAGACCTTGCCGTGGCGGTCGAGGGATATCTTGATCCGGATCTTGTCGAACTGCTTCGCCCAGATGTTGGTCACATCCTTCGCCTTCCCCCTGTTCCTCCGGACGCCGCCGACCTCGACAGAGGTGATCAGGATCCGATGATCGTTGAAGTAGAGCTCGTCGTCGATCTTGACCTCCTCGGACGGGTTGAGCGTGATCCTCGACTTCGTTGACTCTTCCATCCAGCTGACGACGATAGGAACCTCGATCGGCATCTCCTCGGCGAGCTCGACTGCGTGCACGTGGCCGCACTCGCAGCATCTCACCGATGACTTCAGGACGAGCTGCTTCTTCCCGACGACCCTGCCGCCGAGTATCTCGTGCGCGGTCTCCTCGTTGCACATCGGGCATTCCACGACTACTTCCCTTGGTGGTTTCATGTCAATCGACCATTGACTCCTGAATGAAAAAGGTTAGCGACGCACATCGAACTGCGCTCCATGCCCTGGCACGACAATGTCCGCGATCTTCAGGATTCTCCTCATGCTCTCCTTGGCCAGCCTCAGGTCGATGTTAATTGCAGGTGGAGTCATGGTCTCGTAGTTCTCGACCGTCGGGATGGCGTCCCCGACGATGGCGTATGTCTTGCTGTCCGTCTTGACGATGAGCGAGAGGGAACCTTCGGTGTGACCTGGGGTCGAGAGGAACTTCACGCCTGGGACGAGTTCCTTTCCGTCGGTGGCCGCACGGAAATAGGCGGGCGGGTTCTCTTTCTTATCTGCGTAGAAGACGGATTGTCTGAACATCAAGTTGCAGCCGCAGTGATCAAGATGGAGGTGCGTGTTCACGACGAAATCGATGTCGGCCGGAGCAAGCCCTCTCGCGGAAAGGGAATCAGTCAAGATGCCATCCTCTCCGAGATAGCCAGTATCGACGATTATCCTCTTGGTTCCGGTGTCGACCAGGGTCACGGTCGAACGCGAGTCCTTGACCAGCGT
>Ga0315297_10003154_pt1 | contig 10563 bp, 6 predicted proteins | sample YL17G15_0_MG_FD_203628 | JGI IMG/M metagenome (GOLD analysis project Ga0315297, IMG submission 203628) | Sediment microbial communities from Yellowstone Lake, YNP, Wyoming, USA - YL17G15_0 | ecosystem: Environmental > Aquatic > Freshwater > Lake > Sediment | place: USA: Wyoming | collected...
TCATCTGCGGCGAGACCATATCGCCATTGGCGCGGTTGATCCGGGAGACTTTCTTCCGACCGACGACGCGTTCCACTTCCAGCGCCAGTTGTCCGAGATTCATCTCCGGAACGATAATACGCCTGGCAGAGTCTGCGATACGTGATATTTCTTGCTCCGGGAAAGGCCAAATGGTCAATAATGTTATCAGGCCGACTTTATGGCGTCGTTGCCGGGCGAGTTTTACCGCATGCCGTGCACTACGTGCAGAAGCGCCAAAAGAGATCACGATAGTATGTGCACCAACCGGAATATCTTCCTCTAAAAGGATAATATCATTTAGATTGCGCTCGATCTTGCGATGGACACGTTCAATCCAGGGGTCGATTTCATCCAATCGTTGAGTTGGGTATCCCATTGGATCGTGGAATAGACCGGTTACATGATAGCGATATCCCGAACCGAAGTTTGCCATCGGCGGAACATCACTGATCGAATCGCCGTAGGGCTTGTACCATTCCGGCGGCACATCGGTACCCATACGCTCGACACGTGTCACACTATTGAAGTCGGGCAGTTCTACACGCTCCCGCATGTGCCCAACCACTTCATCGAGTAACATTATTACCGGCGTGCGGTATTTCTCAGAAAAGTTGAAAGCTGTGATGGTCAAGTCAAATGATTGCGATACGGAGGTTGGACTCAGCACGATAATCGGGTGATCGCCGTGCGTACCCCAACGAGCTTGCATGACATCCCCCTGGGAGGCGCTAGTGGGTTGACCCGTGCTCGGGCCTAATCGCTGTACATCTACTATGACGCAGGGCACCTCTGTCATGGCCGCGTAACCAATATGTTCTTGCATTAAGGAAAACCCCGGACCGCTCGTGGCGGTCATAGATTTCAAGCCGCCCACAGAGGCGCCAATACAAGCTGCGAGACTGGCGATTTCATCTTCCATCTGGATAAATTTCCCCCCAACTTTGGGAAGCTCACGCGACAGCATTTCGGCAATTTCGGTGGATGGGGTAATAGGATAACCGGCGTAGAAACGACAACCAGCGGCAAGCGCTCCCCAGCCAACCGCTTCATTCCCTTGCATCAATCTTGGGGCCAATGGATCCTCCTAAATTTCAAATGGGTTTGAGGACAATAGCTAGATCGGGGCAATGCGTATCACACCAATGGCAGGCAGTGCAAAGCTCTGGATGAGCAACGTATGGATGATCATCCTCATCCATTGCCAGGACACCAGTAGGACAAAAATCAACGCATAAACGGCAGCCTTTACACCACATCCCAAAGATGATCACTTTTCCGCGCGGGCCGCGTTTTGCCTTTGGGTTTGCGGGTGTTGCCGCCGCGGATTGGGTTTCAGCATTAATTGAATCAGACATCGAACATTCTCCAATGTACCAAACTTTTAAATACCCGTTATACTCCTTATTCTGTCAAATCATCTGATATTTGTCATGTGTAATATGTCACCTTTATACCCATCATTTGCCATTAAAAACAACTTGTTACGAGTCGCTCTCTGGCAAAACACAAGAATCAGGGTGGAATCGGAAATTCGATCGGGTACAATAAAGCAAAAGGCAGGATGACCGTGATCACTCCCGAAAAGATCGAAGAATGGATCAAGGAGGTTGGAGAACGACCAGCCTCGGCTCCGATAATATTGCAATACATTTCTAACCGGTTGCGCGAATTGACTGATAGAAATGAGAAGTTACTGGCCGAGAATATTGCTTTAATATCAGGAAAGCGGGTTGAGGAGTATGAGCAACGGCTTAACCATCTGGAATACCAGCTCGAATTGCTCAAACGCCAAATCGGCAGTAATTTATCTCCGGAAGCGATGCGGGGGTCAGATCGGGCAACAGCCGATTCGAAATCCCTGGAAGTCCTTAATATCCTGATCTATCGTCCGGAAGGACGCATATTGAGCATTGAGCTCAATCCACAATCTTTAATAGATGGTTTCAATGTATGTCAAATCCAAGGCGAGCTTTTGCTTGAGGAAGAGCCCCCCCGGTTATTGGTAGTTTCCTCGAAAGAAGAAATCATGTCCATCTATACCTCCGGACGCATTTCTACCTTCCCGGTAGCGAGTATTCTGCCCATAACAACAGCCTCGGATGGTACTCCTGGAATTATTCGATGGAACCAGGCGAGCCTGCCTGATGAACCACGCGGTGGAGAAAGACTGGCTTGCTTAATGCCGGTGTCGAGGTTGCCATTAGCAGAGTTTTTTGTCCAGACCAGCCGGCGAGGGTTTGTAAAAAAAGTACGGACTTCAATGGCGCAATCGATCCTTTCTAACCATTATATCGGTTCGGGCGTCAAGCTACCGCTTGACCGGACATTCAGCATTTGTTTGGGTGGAAAAGATGATCACCTAATCCTGGTCAGTCATGAAGGCTTCTTATTAAGACTTGAGATGACTCGAATCACCTCTTCTGTTGAAGAGGCTATCCGACTTGGAACCTCAGACCATCTTGTGTCCGCATTCTTATTTCGCCCCGGATTTTCGGTCTTGGTGATGACTCAATTCGGAAAAGCCGTTCAAATAACCGAAGACCGGCTGGAGGTTGGCAGGTCGTTGAGGACGAAAGGGCAGACAACCTATTCGGCTCAGCGCAGGGAGAAGGGAGCGCGGGTTGTGGGAGCAGGTTCAGTGAATGGAGAGGATTGGGCAGCCAGTTTGCACCAGGATGGCCAGATAATCCTTTACTCGATGGCGAATATATTCGCCTCGGGCTTGCTCCCAGCTCAAAGCCAACTATTGACATTTGAGACTTTCCTGTCGCCAATGGGAAAATCGTAACTATCAAAGAAATATTATGAGTCTGCGTGTTGGGATTGATTTTGGGACGTCTAATTCGGGTGTAGCGGTCAGTGACGGTGCACATGTAAAAATATTGCCTATCGACCCGCACAATATTTTGCCAGAAGTTGTAAAAACGGTGCTGTATATCACACGCGACCAACAATATTATATAGGCCAGGAGGCTGTAGAGCTGTATTACCGCCATAATGTGAATCGGGTGCGCCGCTTTGCGAAGAAATGGGCAGGAGAAATTGATTATGTGGGTGCAGAAATTCATTATGTGAGGGATATATTTGTTTATGTTGACGAGCTAAAACCGGGTCGCATGTTGCAATATTTAAAGAGCGCACTACGAAAAGTGGGGAGTGCAAGTGGTTATGAGGGCACGCAAGTTTTCGAACAGTACTACCAAGTAGTCGACCTGATCAGGATCTATTTAAGTATCTTAAAAAAAAGAGCCGAAGGATTACTTCTAGAAAATATCGATGGGGTTACACTGGGGAGACCAGTAAAGTTTTCTGACTCGGTGGAGAAGGACCGGCTAACGGAAGACACTCTGCGACAGGCTGCCATTGCTGCAGGCTTTCGGGAGGTGAGCTTCGAATATGAGCCCGTGGCGGCTGCTTTGTATTACGAAAAGATGTTAGACCGAAGCCAGAACGCTTTGATCTTCGATTTTGGCGGCGGTACATTGGATATTGCTATTATGCGTATAGGCGATCCACATAAGCGGCATTTATACGCCAGCGGTGGGATTGATATCGCCGGTAGTGATTTTGATAGGGCGATAATCCAGGAACGGTTATTGCCAAATTTTGGAATCGAACAAGCCAGCCATCACCCCGAGATATTCGAGCTGATCCAGGCAGTGCCAGACTGGGCGGCCTTGCCGGATTTGAGCACTCCACAAAACCGCTACAATCTCGAGCATGCGATCCAGAGGGGGATTGCGCCAGTTCGTTTGAAGACCTTACAATCCCTGATCTTCAATGACCTGGCATTCTCTTTTTATAACCAAGTAGAGTCTTCTAAGATTGCATTATCCGACCAAGGCGCTACGGTGATCGAGCTGCTGGGAAAAGATGTCAACCTTTGGGAGCTGTATACGCGCTTCCAATTTGAAAAAGATATCCGTCCATACCAGGTCCAGATCGAGGCTGTTTTGCTCGATACTTTGGGAGCCTCCGGCTTAGAGCCTGAGCAGATTGATGTGGTCGTCAAGACGGGTGGATCTTCAAATATACCTTTGTTCTCGAATATGCTGGAGTCGATCTTTGGAGTAGAGCGGGTTAAAGCCTCGCATTCTTTCAGTAGTGTGACTGCAGGCCTAGCAATATGTGCGAGAGAAAACCGGTAGGTTTGTGGTTCTCATCGGGCGGTAAGTGTGGATATCTTGTATAATGGAGCAATCCGGGTATAATTGTGTGAATATGTTTCTTCCAACCACACGCCAGGAAATGAACCTTCTGGGCTGGGACCAGTTAGATGTAGTCCTGGTTACCGGAGATAGCTACATCGATAGCCCATATATCGGCAGCGCTGTAATTGGGAAAGTGCTCGCACAGGCTGGATATCGAGTGGGGATCATCGCTCAGCCTGAGATCGATTCCGGAGCCGATATCTGCCGGCTAGGTGAACCCGTGCTATTTTGGGGGGTAACCGGCGGAAGTGTCGATTCGATGGTCGCAAATTACACAGCTCTAAAGAAGAAAAGGAAGAGCGATGATTACACTCCGGGCGGGGTAAATAATCGGCGACCAGATCGGGCGGTGATTGCCTATTCCAACTTGATCAGGCGCTTCTTCAAGCATACCAAACCGATTGTGTTAGGAGGCATTGAAGCGAGTCTGAGACGGATTGCCCACTATGATTACTGGTCGGATCGTATACGTGGATCGGTGTTATTTGACGCGAAAGCGGACTATCTACTGTATGGATTAGCGGAAAAATCTGTCCTGGAGATGGCTGTAACACTGGGAGCTGGGGCACTTACCAATGAGAATGTTCAGAATGTGCGTGGATTGTGCTATATCGCCAAAGAGAGCAGGGAGGGTTACCTGGACTTACCAGCTTACGAGACAGTCGCGGAGGACAAGAATGCTTTTATCGATATGTTCCACGCTTTTTACCACAATAACGACCCAATTACAGCTAAGGGGCTGTGTCAAAAACACAGGGATCGTTATCTGATACAAAACCCTCCGAGTCTCTATGTGAGCCAACCAGAATTGGATGCAATCTACGATTTGCGTTATGAGCGACTTCAGCACCCATATTACGAGAAGCAAGGAAAAGTAACGGCTCTCGATACGATCCAGTTTTCAATCTCCACTCACCGTGGATGCTATGGGGAATGTAATTTCTGTGCCATCGCGGTGCATGAGGGTAGGACGGTGCGCTGGCGAAGCCCCGAATCGGTTCTGGCTGAAGCAAAAGAAATAACCCAACATCCCGCTTTCAAGGGTTATATCCTGGATGCCGGTGGACCTACCGCTAATATGTACGGTTTTGAATGTAAAAAGAAGCTGGAACGAGGCAATTGCGAGAAGAAACGCTGCACATTTCCTGAAATTTGCCCATTGTTGAAAATCGACCACCAACCTCAGGTGAAGCTGCTTAAACAACTCCGGCATATTCAAGGGATCAAGAAAGTGTTCGTCGCCTCGGGGATTCGTTATGATCTGGTACTAGCGGATCAGTCTAGCGGTCGAGATTATCTATGTGAAGTATTAGAACACCACGTATCAGGACAAATGAAAATTGCGCCAGAGCATACAGAGGAACGCGTGCTTCATTTCATGGGAAAACCGGGAAAAGCTGCTTTGGAGAAATTCAAGACTCAGTTCGATCAAATATCCCAGCAGGCTGGCAAGCACCAGTTTCTTACTTACTATCTAATTGCTGCGCATCCTGGTTGCACCGAGCAGAATATGGTAAATCTGAAAAGATTTACCAGCCGAAAACTCAAAATCAATCCTGAGCAGGTGCAGGTTTTTACACCAACTCCCTCCACTTATTCTAGCCTGATGTATTATACCGAGATGGACCCATTCACTCGCGCTCCGATCTTCGTCGAAAAGGATTTAAGGCAGAAGGCGCGGCAAAAGGAAATCGTCACTGATAAGGTGTCTCAGAGACCTACCAAAAACAAGTAGATTTCAAGTATATGGAAAAGCTCTTCGCGGTATGTGCACCAGGACTTGAACCTTTCACTGCTCTGGAGCTGAGACAATTGGGTTTACTCCCTCCGGTCCAGGGAGATGATGCACCGGAAACGAGTGGGCGAGACAGGGCAGCACAAGGAGAAAATGGGGGCGTGAGCTTTGCCGGCGATTTAAATGAGATCTATCTTGCGAATCTTCATTTGCGGACAGCCAGCAGAGTGCTGGTGCGACTGGGTGAATTTTATGCGGCGGCATTCTCAGAGCTGCGGAAGAAAGCGGGGCGTCTGGCATGGATGCGGTATCTGAAACCAGGACAACCAGTCGCAATCAATGTCACCTGCCACCAATCGCGATTGTACCATTCAGACGCAGTCGCAGAGCGAATTGCCGGAGCTATCGGCGATTGTTTAGGCGAGCAGCCACAGGTTATTAGGCCAGATCCCGCAGTGTCGTATTCAAATGGGGAGACAAACCTCCAGCCCCAACTGGTAGTTGTCCGTTTAGTGCAAGATCTCTGTACAATCAGTATCGATTCGTCCGGAGAGCTTCTGCACCGGCGCGGGTATCGGCTGGCGACGGCTAAAGCACCTCTGCGTGAGACTCTGGCTGCTGGGGTGCTGCTGGCGTCTGGTTGGGACAAAATTTCACCGCTTATTGACCCATTCTGCGGTTCTGGAACGATTGCAATCGAGGCGGCGATGATGGCGCTGAGTATAGCACCCGGTCGCGATCGGCGATTTAGCTTCATGAGTTGGGAGAGTTTTGCGCCTGCTGTATGGGAGGTTTTTACAGGAGAGAATGCACACCAAGTACGAGGAAGAAGAACCGAAATTGGCAACAAGCTAAACATATCTGCCTCCGATCGAGACGCGGGCGCAATACAGGCTGCGCTGGCTAATGCAACAAGGAGTGGTGTGGAAAACGATATCGAATTTTCTCACCGGGCTGTTTCTGCGATAGAGCCAATTGGCAGAGGTTGGGTTGTAACAAATCCACCATATGGTTTACGGATCAGTGCAAACAAAGATCTGCGCAACCTGTACGCACAATTAGGAAATGTTTTGCGAGTGAAGTGCTCTGGATGGCATGTTGGTGTTTTATGCAGTGATTCGCGGCTGTTAAACAACCTGGGATTGCATCTGGATACGAGTATTTCTTTGATCAATGGAGGGGTAAAGGTCAAGCTGGCACGCGGCATCGTAGAGTAATGTAAAGCGCAATGAGATGCGCACGAAAAGTAAATATACCGATTTACGCAAGGGTATAATTGGCACGCATTCGTTGGCAGGATTATGAGCATTTACTCTGCGAATCGGCCATTCAGGCAATCCCAGATAATACTGCGTTGTTTCAGTTACTTGCGTCCACGTTGGAAACTAACTGTCGGCGCTTATTTGATGATGTTTCTGATCGACGGTATCAGCATGCTCAACCCACAACTGATCCGTTGGACGATCGATAATGGCATGCAGGAAGATAGCACTTATATCCTGAGTATGGCGGTTGTAGCGCTGCTGGCGCTAGTAACTATTAAAGGCGTCTTCACCTATTTCGAAGGTCTATGGACCGAAGTAGCATCTCAGGGTGTCGCGTACGACCTGCGAAACGAGATCCAGCGGAAGATTACTCTGCTTTCATTTTCATTTCATGACCAATCGGAAGCTGGCGATTTGCTTTCTCGCGCCGTCCAGGACGTAGAACGAATCCGCTTCCTGACCGGTCGAGCTGCATTTAGGGTGATCGAAGGGATCGTCCTGATGGTTATTACCGCCATCGTACTGGCATATATGAGCCCGCAATTGGGATTACTGGCAGTTGCCACCCTGCCCGTACTGGCAATCCAGTCGATCCGTTTCGGGCGGATTTTCCGCCCGCTTTCTGTGCAGATCCAGAAACAGCTCGCGGTGCTCACCACCCGTGTCGAGCAAAATCTGCGTGGAGCAAGGGTGATCAAATCATTCGCCCAAGAAGGGGCCGAGATAGGGCGGTTCGAAGTGGAAAACCGGCGCTGGTTCGGTTTATCGGCCGATTCCGCCCGCTTGCAATCCATTAATATGCCGTTGTTATACTTGATTGCCAACATTGGCAGCGTGGCGATTTTGTATTTTGGGGGGAGCATGGTGATTCAAGGTCGACTGACGCTGGGAGAATTGGTGGCTTTCACCACTTATTTGGCGCAACTTGTGACTCCAGTGCGTTATTTAGGCATGATCCTGCCCGCGATTACCATGGCAGGCGCTTCTGCTGAACGAATTTTCGAGATTCTGGATACTGTCCCGGATGTTTGCGAAAAGCCGGATGCCCAAGCGCTCGAAATTCGTGATGGCTTGGTTAGTTTTGAAAATATATCCTTTTCGTACGGCAAGCACAGTGATGTGCTGAAGGATATTACTTTCGAAGCACTCCCCAACCAGGTGATTGCCCTGCTTGGTCCGACCGGGTCGGGAAAAACGAGCATTGTGAATTTATTACCGCGTTTCTATGATCCGACTTTGGGGTGTATCCGGATCGATGGTGTCAAAACCTGTGATGTGACCATCAATTCGTTGCGCAACCAGATCGGGATGGTCTTGCAAGAAACAACCCTATTTGCTGCGTCAGTCCGTGAGAACATCCAATTCGGAAAGCCAGATGCCGTACAAGAAGAAATCGAATCTGCTGCCAAGGCGGCTCAAGCGCACGACTTCATCATGAAAATGCCTCAAGGATACGAAACGGAGGTTGGTGAGCGAGGCATTACTCTTTCTGGCGGGCAAAAGCAACGTCTGGCAATTGCGCGCGCAATCTTGACCGATCCACGGATACTGATCCTGGATGATGCCACTTCGAGCGTAGATAGTGAAACTGAGTATCTGATCCAACTTGCTTTAGAACGCGTAATGAACGGGCGCACAACTTTCGTCATTGCGCACCGGTTAAGCACAGTCCAACGAGCTGATTTGATCCTGGTATTGGAGAAAGGCAGTATCGTCGCCCGCGGTAAGCATGAGGAATTATTGAAGGTCTCATCGCTGTATCAAAGCATTTATAACAAACAGCTTAAACCGAAAATGGAAGAAAGGGTCTGAGGGATGGGTTTTGGGATCGGGGTATCATCTCCGGGTATGGGTCCGCGCGGTGCGCTCGACCAGTTTTCAACTGGCGAAGACCGAGGTGGGCGGGTGTATGACCGGCGAGTATTCATCCGGCTACTTGCATATCTACGCCCATATTCCTGGCGGATGTCACTAGCGTTTTTGGCGATGTTAGCAGTTTCTGCGCTAACCTTGTTTACGCCGTATTTGCTCAAAGTGGCTGTAGACCAATATATTTCTCAGGGTGATCAATATGGTCTATTGCTGATTTCGCTCTGGACAGCCGGTGCTTTTGTCGGCCTTTATTTTGCCACTGCCAGCGAGCAATATCTGCTTTCCTGGGTCGGGCAACGTGTCCTGGCGAATTTACGCAGCACGCTTTTTATCCATTTACAGAGACTTTCGCTTAGCTACCATGACACACATATTGTGGGCGTGACTGTATCACGAGTGATGAACGATGTTGCCACGATCAATGACCTGCTATCTCAAGGCGTGATAACCTTGATCGGTGATGCATTGATTCTGGTGGGGATTATCGTTATTATGCTGCTAATGAGCCCAAAATTGGCGATCATAACCTTCGCGGTCCTACCTTTGATGGTGCTCTTGACGATGTGGTTTTCGAAACGGGCACAGGTGGCATTCCGCGAGACGCGCATCCGGGTGGCAAAAGTGGTTGGAGACCTGGCAGAGGATATCGCGGGAGTACGCGTGATCCAGGCTTTTGGGCAGGAAGATTCGTCCCAGGAGCGGTTCATCCAGGTGAATGAAGCCAACCGGATGGCGAACATCAATGCCATGAACCTGTCTTTTATCTTTCTGCCATCGATCGAATTCCTAGGAATTTTATCCACTGCAATTGTGCTGTGGTTTGGCGGGCGGGCTGTGGCGCGCGAAGAAGTCACATTAGGTGTGTTAGTGGCTTTCTTAGCGTATGTGACGCGCTTTTTCTCACCGATCCAGGAATTGAGCCGCATGTATACAACCATGCAAGCTGCCATGGCGGGTGGTGAGCAGGTGATTAACCTGTTGGATACTGTTCCGGATGTGCAAGACCAGGAGCAGTCGGGCGCAATGCCCCCTGTGGTTGGTCGAGTGAGATTGGAGAACGTCTCTTTCCGCTATCGTGAAGAACTGCCTGAGGTTTTACAGGATGTCAATTTGACTATCGAAGCAGGGCAGACTGTCGCGTTGGTAGGATCAACCGGCGCCGGGAAGACCTCTATCTGTAATTTGGTTGCCCGGTTTTATGATGTTTGTTCAGGATGGGTAACGATTGACGGAATCGATGTCCGGCAGGTTACACAGGCTTCACTGCACCGGCAAATTGGACTGGTACCGCAGGATTCTTTCCTATTTTCTGGGTCGATTGCGGATAATATCCGCTTTGGTTGTCCGGAAGCAGCAGACGAAAGTGTGATTCGGGCAGCTCAAATGGCGAATGCGCATGATTTTATTATGAGTAAGCCAGATGGATACCAGACGCGGGTGATGGAGGGCGCGGCCAACC
>Ga0315297_10003160_pt1 | contig 10554 bp, 6 predicted proteins | sample YL17G15_0_MG_FD_203628 | JGI IMG/M metagenome (GOLD analysis project Ga0315297, IMG submission 203628) | Sediment microbial communities from Yellowstone Lake, YNP, Wyoming, USA - YL17G15_0 | ecosystem: Environmental > Aquatic > Freshwater > Lake > Sediment | place: USA: Wyoming | collected...
TGTGGGTTGATGATGGGGTCTTGCTGAAATTAATCGGGAGCTGTCCCAATTTAAATAATCTGGGGACATAATACCTATTTAATAATTCGTCCGAATAATATGGGGACACGATCCCGATTTCTTCGAAATCAGGTCATGTCCCCATATTATTCTCAGGTCATGTCCCCATATTATTCGGGGGTCTGCACCGGTCTGCCTGCCTTCCTCCGCTGGAGTCTACGCCCGGTTACATGTTCAACCGCTTCGACAAATGACGAATCTCCCGCCGGGCGGCCTGTTCTGGTCGCCATCCGGAGCGCATCCATCGGTAAATCCTTTGCCTCCGTGAGAAATGCCCGCCAGTCATCCACAAGCCCCAGCAGATTTTTATCTTTGACCAGGATATCCGCGTCAACCTGGCCGGTGTGATATGGCGCGCTCGACCACGGATATTCCCAGGCAGCCTCGACCATCCGCGCTCTCACGGGGTTCGTCTCGACATAATGAACCGCCGCCAGCAGGTGCCGCTCATCCAGCACGCAGGAACTGAACCTCCCCTGAAAAAGATACCCGCGAACGCCTTCCCCAAGATTCTTCATCCGGGTATATCTTCTGTGCGCCTCTCCGAAACCTCGAGCGAACGATGTCTCATCACTCGGTACGGCGATGAAATGGACATGATTGGTCATCAAGCACCAGGAAAGGACCTCCACGCCAAAGCGGTCGCTCTCTTCCTTGACGAACTGCAGATAGCGATGCCTGTCCGCATCACTGCGAAAAACATCCATCGAACGCACGCCACGCTGGGTGATGTGATGGGGATAACCGATTGCGATCACTCTGGAGATGCGGGCCATGGTGATATAATTAACAAAGTCGGGGTGGCGTGTCAATAATAATATGTATTATGTCCCCGAATTAGGGGTTTTTGAGGGAGGAGACGTCGATGTTGTATTTTTTGATGCGGTGCCAGAGGCTGCGCTGGTTGATGCCGAGGATCTGGGCCGCGCGGGCCTGGATGCCTCCGGCGCGCGTCAGGGCCTCGATGATCAGGTCTTTTTCGATCTCGCCCAGCCGGTCGTCCAGTGGCCGCGTGTCATCCATCCCTCGCGCTGTGACGGGGGACTCACCGGCCAGGCCTGCGGGCAGGTGCCCCGTCTCGATGCTTCCCTCCTCCGCCATGACCGCCGCCCGCTCGACGACATTCTGGAGTTCGCGGATATTCCCGGGCCAGCCGTAGCTCAAAAGCAGCTTCATGGCCTGCTGGGAGACCTCCATTGATTTTCCCGTGTTGCCCAGAAAATATTCCGTCAGCAGCGGTATATCCTCGCGCCGCTCCCTCAGGGCCGGCAGATGGATGTTAAAGACGTTGAGGCGGTAAAACAGGTCCTCCCGAAAGGCGCCCGTTTTCACCATGTCCGTCAGGTTCTTGTTCGTGGCGGCAATGATGCGGACATCGACATGGATTGAGCCTACGCCCCCCACGCGCTCGAACTCCCTTTCCTGCAGCACACGCAGGATCTTGGCCTGCGTCGCCGGGGGCATGTCGCCGATCTCGTCGAGAAAGATCGTTCCTCCGTCGGCAAGCTCGAACTTGCCTTTTTTCCGCGCGACGGCGCCAGTGAAGGCCCCCTTTTCATGGCCGAAAAGCTCACTTTCCAGAAGCCCTTCGGGAATGGCCACGCAGTTGACCTTGACAAAGGGTTTTCCCCGACGGAGACTGTGTTTGTAAATGGCCGTCGCGACAAGTTCCTTGCCCGTCCCGCTTTCCCCGGAAATCAGCGCCGTGGTTTCCGTCGGCCCCACCTTGAGGATCTGGCCGAAGATGGCCCGCACGGCCCGGCTCTGGCCGATGATCCCGGGGAAAAGCTCCCGCGCCTCGACCTTGCTGAGGATGGTCGTGACCTGGTCGAGAACGCGATGGAGTTCCTCGATATTTTCCGAGCTGTCGGAGGCGCCGACCGTTTCCGGTACGGGCATGCGCGACATCGCGGGAAGGGTTCTGGCGGTCTTCACGAAGCGTGCGATCGGCAGGAGGATGAACCGAAGGATGACATAGGTGCAGGCAAAGGTGAACACGACGGAAGCGAGGCCGAGCCAGAAAACCGGCTCCGCCGGATCCGCCTTCAGCCCGGAATAACGGGACATGACGTGATAGGTCACGATCACGGCCAGCAGAGACATCCCGCTGAAAATGGCCGGGATGAGGATATAGGGGCTGATGGAGATTTTCCTGCGTTTCACTTCATCTGGGCTGGGCCATCTTGGTCATGTCCCACATCGGCATGAAGATCGCCAGGGCGAAAAAGCCGACCACGGCCGCCAGGCCGACGACCAGAATCGGACCGATGGCGTCCGAAAGCCGCTTGACCGAGTAGGCTACCTCGTCATCGTAATGAAGGGAGATCTGCCGCAGCATGTCATCGATGTTGCCCGATTCCTCGCCGATGGCGACCATGTCCACCACCATCGGGGTGAAGTATTTCGCCGAGCCCAGCGGACCGGAGATCCCCTGCCCCTCCTTGACCTTTTCGCGGACCACATCGAACTGGCGGGCGATGGCCGCGTTGCCGATCGTCCCGGACAGAACCTCCAGCGCCTGCATCACGGGGACGCCGCTGGCCTGCAGGATGGCGAAGATGCTGGCGAAGCGCGACAGCGCCGCCTTCTGCAGCAGGGGGCCGAACAGCGGCAGTTTTAGGATTAAGGTATCGCGGGTCAATCGGCCGGCGTCGGTCTTGAACCAGAGGCGTAGTCCGACGATCACTCCAATGACCGCGGCGAGGATGATAAACCAGTAACCGATAAGAAAATGATGCAGAAGCATGGCGATCTTCGTTGGCAGCGGCAGCGTCAGCCCCACTTTGGTAAAGATTCCGACGAACTTGGGAATTACGAAGGTCAGCAGAACAAAAAACGCGATGCCCAGGGCGATCACGACGATGATCGGGTACTGCAAGGCGGACTTGATATCGCTTTTGATCTTTGCTTCATGCTCGATGATGCTGATCAGCCGTTCCATGACCTCGGGAATCGTGCCGCTGATCTCGCCCGCGTTGATCATGCTCAAATAAAGGGGCGAGAAGATTGCGGGGTGTTTCTTCATCGCGTCGTGGAGCGTTGAGCCTTCCCTGATGTCCTGCCCGATGACCGCCGTGGCCTTTTTAAGAACCTTGTTTTCGGTCTGGTTTTCCAGAACGGTCAGGAGCCGGATGATCGGAATGCCCGCCTGCATCATCGAACGGAACTGCTTCGAGAAGAGGATCAGATCGGTGATCTTGACATGGCCGAGGGCCTGATTGATTCTTTCCAGCAGGGAGGCGCTGCCGGCCCTGCTGGCCGCCACGATCTTCGATGGGATATATCCTTTTGAAAGCAGTAGATTTTCAGCCATCTCTGCGGAATCGGCCTGGATCACCCCGGAGAGGGTCGTGCCGCTTTCATTGATCGCCTGGTAGGAAAAAGTCGCCATACCGTTACACCATGACCGCCGAGGCGGCCTCTTCAATGGTTGTGATTCCCTGGATGACCTTGCTCGCGGCGTCATCCTTGAGGGTCCGGAGCTTCCCCTCCGCGATGGCCGCCCGCGTGATCTCCTGGGCCGATCTCCGCTTCAGAATCATCTCCTGGATCATCTCGTCGTTGGCCAGGACCTCGAAGACGCCCGTCCGTCCGCGGTAGCCGGTGTTCAGGCACTGGTAGCAGCCTTTGCCGCGCTGGAAGTTGGCGTTTTCCACTTTATCGAGACCCCAGGCGGCCAGGGCGGGCTCCGGCGGTCTGTAAGATTCCTTGCAGTAGGGGCATATGGTCCGGACCAGCCGCTGTGCGAAGGAGACCAGCAGCGCCGTGGAAACGAGGAAGGGCTCGATCCCCATGTCGATGAAGCGCGTGATCGCCCCGGCGGCGTCGTTCGTATGGAGCGTGCTGAGCAGGCGATGGCCGGTCTGGGCGGCCTGAATGGCGATGGCGGCCGTTTCGGAATCCCGGATTTCGCCAACCATGATGATGTCCGGGTCCTGGCGCAGGATCGAGCGGAGGCCGCTCGCGAACGTCATGCCGGCCTTTCGGTTGAGCTGGACCTGCCGGATGCTTTCGACCCGGTATTCAACGGGATCCTCAAGCGTGATCAGGTGCGTGTCGGACCGGTTGAGTTCGTTGAGGATCGCGTAGAGGCTCGTGCTCTTGCCGCTTCCCGTCGGTCCGGTGCTCAGGATCATGCCGTAGGCCTTGCGGGCCATGGTCTCGATTTTCTCGCGGTCCTCCTTCGCCATGCCCAGACGGTCAAGGGTATAGACGCCCGCGCTCATGTCCAGGAGCCGCAGGACGAGATTCTCGCCGTAGAGCGTCGGGATGGTGGAAACACGGATGTTGATCTCCTTTTTTTCGATCCTGAGCGTGAAGCGCCCGTCCTGGGGGATGCGGGAGACGGTGATGTCCATGCTGGCCAGGATCTTGACCCTCGCCATGATCGGCAGGGCGAGCGATTTCGGCGGGGAGGGCACATCGTGAAGCTTTCCGTCGATCCGGAACCGGATCTGCATGGTGTTGATCTTCGGGCTGATATGGATGTCGCTGGCCCCCTCGCGGATGGCCTGGGCCAGGATGGAGTTGACCAGCCGCACCACGGGCGCCTCGCCGGCCATATCCTGCAGGGACAGTTTGATCTCTTCGGGGGACGGTTCCGAGAGCTTTTCCCCATCCTCGGTTTGAGCCTCGATGTCCATGCTTTCCAGAACGCCGCCCAAGCCGGATTGCATCCCGTAGAGACTGTTGATCAACTGGTTGACCTCCCGTTCGGTGCAGACGACCGGTTCGACCTCGGAATTCGTCATGATCTCGATGGCGTCGAGCGTGTTGATGTCGAGCGGGTCGGTCACGGCGACGGTCAGGAGCCGCCCCTTCTTCCGGAGGGGCGCCACCTGGAGCTTCTGTGCCGTCTCGATCGGGATCAGGGCCGTGAGCGTCATGTCGAGGGGGAAGTTCGCGGGGCTGTACTTCTCGATCTTGAGCTGCCGGCTCAACACGTCCACGATCTGGTTTTCGTTGACCATCCCGTTGCGGATGATGTACTGCCCCAGCTTCAGGCCCATCCTCCTGTGCTCGGCCAGGGCCTGCTTGAGCTGATCCTGCGTGAGCAGCCGGTTTTCGACCAGCATCTCTCCCAATTTCTTCTTGACGATCATAGGTTACACCCCTTCATGGCGATTCTCTTGTTGATAGCATAACAGGTATTGGTTCATTTGGCAAAATAAACAGTGTCGTTGTCCGGTTTTTCCATAATTCCCGCCCCTTTGGCGAGCGATGGCGGCAGACTCCGCAGCGCAACTTCAGCCGCCGCCGAACTGTCGAAGCTCTCTTTCAGAACGATCGTGAATCTCAGACCCTCTCTCGGGTTCCAGGCCGGGATCAGCCGGATGGGGGGCTGATTCTCCGGGTAGTCCTTGAAGAGCCGATAGGCCTCTTCGAGGCGGTTCGCTTGCGCAATCTGCACCCAGATTTTGTCCTCCTCCAGGGGATTGCCTCTCCCCTTTATGGCCGGGAAATAGATCGTTTCCCCGGCAAGGACCCAGTCAATATTGTGGATTTGGGGGTTCGCCCGGATGACGGCCATGAAACGCGCCGTTTCGGTGCTGCCGTAGATCTCCCGCAGCAGTCTCAGGACGGTGCCTCCCCTGCGGATCTGCAAACGCCCGAGTTGATCCGGGGGGGAGGGGGCCTGCCCCGGTCTTGCCCCCTCCGCTGCCGGTTTTTTCGGCATCGGGGTCGCTGCCGCTGTCCGGACGACTTCCGGTTTTTCCGGTGACGGGGTCGCGGCTGCCTTTCGGATCGCCTCCGGCTTTTCCACCGGAACCGCCGTGGCAGTGACCTGCTGTTTTTCGGGAACCGCCGCGGCCGTGACCTGCGGGTTTTCAGGAGCTGCCGGCTCATTGACGGCCTGCTTCGACAAGAAATAGGTCTTTGGAAGGTCCCATGCGCCGGGCATGAATAACACAAAGCCCGCAACCGCCACGAGCAGAACCGCCACAACTCCTGCCGTCGCCCATCGATCCTTCCGGATCATTTCCGGCATCAGCCGCCCGGTGGTGGACCGGACCATCAGCCAACCGGCCTTGACCCGGTTCTGGATGATCAGGCTCAGCAGGATCTGATGGCACAGGGTGACGATCTTGCGCGGATAGCCGCCTGTCGCCCGGTAGATCGCCCACATCCCGGGGAGGGTGAACAGAAAGGGCGACCCCGCGTCCCGGCCCGCCCGCTCCAGGCGGAAGCGGATCATCGTCCGCGTTTCCTTGAAATTGAGCGGCCCCAGAAAGTAGTACTGGTTCACCCGGTCGGCGAAGTTCTCATGATCCTTCAGGGTCTGCTTGAATTCGTTCTGGGCGAAGATGACGATCTGGAGCAGCTTGTTTTCGTTCGTTTCGTAGTTGAGAAACTCGCGGAGAATCTCCAGACAGAATTCGGGGAGTTTCTGCCCCTCGTCGATAATCAGGACGACCGTCTTGTTTTCGTCCACGCCCTTTTGAAAGAGGTAATTCTTGATTCCCTCCTTGATCTGCCACTCGCTTTTTGTTTCATCACCCTTCGGCAGACCGAAGGTCATCGCTACGGTGGAGAGGAATTCACGTGGGGTGCTGAAGGAAGGGTCCAACAGGAGATGCGTCTCCACGGCGATCCGGTCGTCCTCCGATTCCGAAAAACGGAGGATGAGCTGGCGGCAGAGGGTGGTTTTCCCGGTTCCCACGTCACCCATGACCACGTTGAGGCCGCGGCGCAGGCGGATGGACAGCTCCAGTTGCTGGAGGCAGGCGATGTGCCTCGTGGACGGGAAGAAAAAGTCCGGCTCCGGCGAGTTGGAGAAGGGTTCCCTGCTCAGATTGAGAATTTTGAAGTAATCCATGGCTTAGTCGCCCTGTCAATGCCTGTCACCCTGTCGAAGGGTGACAACCATGTTCGCTGTCATGCTTCGACAGGCGCCTAAGAAACTTCACTGCCGGCAAGGGCTCCAGAGGCAAGTATCTTTCATCCATGAGACCTTTGAATTTCTCGTGAAATTCGGCAAATCGTCATACCGGCGAAAGCCAGTATCCAGTCCTTTAAAGACCCTCTGGATTCCCGCTTTCGCGGGAATGACAAAGCGGGGGTATCTTTCAACGGTCTCATATCACCCTCCGGGGGAATTGCCGGTCCCCCGGAGGGTTTTCTTTCCATTTGACAAAACTCCCTAACGTTCCAAACTATTGGGCGGTGACGATGACGACATCCGTCGCTCCGTTGGAAAGCAAGGTCGCCCGGATGACATCCTGGTTAGAGATGGCAGACGCCGGCCTCTGATAGACAGCGACAGCCTTGCCGTCTGTATCTGTGGTTACGTTAAGAGGCGGAGGCGGAGGCGGCCAGACAATAGCCCCGTTTGCCGTCACCATCGTAAAGGTCACCGTCTCACCGCTGACGGGCTTGCTGCTGTTGTCCGTTACCATAACAAGGATGCGGCTGTTGAGAATGAGCGTCGCCGAGATGGGCGTCAACACCGACGGATTTGCGCTGATTGAGACCCGGTTACCCACCGCCTGCGCTGTTCGTCCGATGCTGACATAGGCCGTGATTCCGTTCGTCAGCGTTGCCTTCACCACATCCTGTAGCAGGTTGTTTCCTGCCGTATAGACAATGGAGGCGTGACCGGCGGCATCCGTCGTTGCCGTTAAGGGGGCGATCGCACCGTTCGCAGTGATCATAGAGAAGGTTACTCCCTCACCACTCACAGGATTTCTGCTGCTGTCTTCCACCGTTGCCATGATCGTACTGTTGGCGCCGGCATTAACCGCCGTGGGATTGGCACTAAGGGATAGGGCCTTCGCCGTCGGTACGCTTCCGGCTTTAGTGATGATCGTTGACGCATAGATCGTACTTACCCCGGAGGCGACGGAGACCTGGACGACTTCCTCTGCAAGGTCGTTCCCCGTTGTATAGATATTGTTTGCGTGACCGTTTGCATCTGTTGTTACCGGTCCCACCGTAACGAACCCCCCCGTACCGACCAATCTTGTAAACGTCACGGTATCACCTGCCACGGGGGAGCCTGTGCTGTCCGTCACAGTTGCCATGATCGTACTGTTGGCTAAGGGTTGAACCGCCGTGGGATTTGCCGTGACGGCGATAGCTCTTGCACCCGCGGCTCCGCCGGTCTTTGAAATGATCGCGGTAGAGGCGATGCCCCCTGTCAAAATGGTAGCCTGGACGATCTCCTGGGTTATGGTGTTCCCCGTGGTGTAGATGGCGGAGGCCGCCCCTTGGACATCCGTTTTGACCGTCGTGGCCGTGGCAAAGGTCCCCGTCCCCGTCGGGCGAGTAAACGTCACCGTTTCACCGGCAACGGGACTGCCGCTGCCGTCCGTCACGACCGTCAGGATGTAGCTGTTCGCTCCCGGAGCCACAGCCGAAGGGTTGGCCGTTACCGACACGGCCCTGCCGCCCGCAACTCCTGAGCCGACTGTGATGTTCACGTCCATCGTGGCGCCGTTGGAGATGGAGGCCCGGACGACATCGGAACCGGCGGTTGCCCCGGCCCTGTAAAGGATCGTGGCTTCTCCTGCACCATTTGTGTTGGCGATAGAGGAGAAGAGGGTCGCCCCACTCGCATTGGACACGAACCCAAAGGAAACCTCCCGGCCCACCACTGCCGTCCCGGAGGCGTTTTTGACCGTGGCCTTCAGAGTCAAGGCCCCATTGAGATTGACCTGTGGCGCCACGCTCCCGGCAGTGTCCGCGAACATGATGCTGTCCGTGCCGAGCGGGTCTGCACTCGTGCCTCCTCCACCGCATCCGCCGATTCCAAATGCAACGATTGCCGCTGCCAATAGGCTAAAAAATCTGTAGCGCATAAGGCCCTGATCCTTTCTTCGTTCCACTAATTTTCAACTGCCGGTTCTGAACCCCTGCCGTTCACTGCGTCGGCGCCTTCTCCCTTTTCGTCCGGTGGTCGATCCGGGCCGCAGTGGCGATCATCGCTGTTATTTCGAGGCCGGGGCGGCCTTCACGGACGCCGCCAGAGCGGGGAGGATCGTCGGCGTGATGAAGATCAGAACCTCCTCCATTTTTTCGGCCTTCCCTTCGCCCTTGAAAAGATAACCCAGGACAGGAATCTCTTTCAGCCAGGGTAGTCCGCTTTCCGAATTTGCTCCCCTCTGTTTTGTCAGACCCGAGATGACGATGGTCTCGCCGTCCTGGACGATCAGAGAGGTCACCGTCTGCTTCTTGATGATGAAGGGATTCCCATCGACGGTGCGGGACAGATCCACCTCGTCCTTCTTGACCACGATCTTCATCAGCAGGTTCTTGCCGTCGATGACGTGCGGCGTGATCTCCAGACGAAGCACCGCGTCTTCGAATTTCACCGTTCTTGTGGGGGGGGTGACGGAGGTGTCGAGTGTCGAGAAAGGAACCCTTTCGCCGTTTTCCGTCCATGCCAGCTGATTGTCGAGCGTCGTGATCGATGGGCTCGAGAGAATGTTCAGTTTGCCGTCATTCTGGAGCGCGTTCAATTGAACGTCCAAGATGTTGCCGCCGATGGCGCCGAACATCAGACCCAGGGAAGCTATCCCCCCGGCGGTTGACGCGGCGTTTCCGGCCACGGGGAAGTTGACGCCGAAGCCCTGGCCGCTGATGCCGCTCCCGCCGTAGTTGGGAGAATACTGTCCCGACAAGGCGCTTCCCGGAGCCGTGGCGGAGCCCCCCGATCCGCCCGGGGTGATGTAGAGGTTTTCATTGCCCACCCGGCGGGCGTACATGCCGCCCCACTGAATCCCCAGGTTTCGAGCCGTGTCCTTCGAAGTTTCGATGATGTTCGCCTTGATCCGGATCTGCGGCGTCGGCTTGTCGATCGCCTCGATCATCGGCAGCATCTTCTTGAGATCGTCGCGGATCGCGGAGATGATCAGGGAATTGCTGTGCTCATCCACCCGGACCGAACCGCGGGGCTTGTCATCCTTCGTCCGGGTCAGCAACGACTCGAGATTGTCCTTGAGATCCTTCGGTTTGGCGAAATCGATCGGGACGACCACGGTGAGCAGGGGCTCGACCTGCCGGATTCCAGCTTCCTGCGTTTTCCGCTTGAGATCCTGCTCCATGTCATCCAGGGTCATGACCCGGAGGATGTCTCGCTCCCAGGCGTAGGTCAGGTTCTGGTTGCGCAGGAGGCTGTTGAAGACCTGGTTCCAGGGAACATCCTTGAAATCGATCGTCATTTCGCCCTTGATCTCGTTCTTGACGAGGATATTCAGATCTGCAATCTGGGCGAGGGAACGCAGGATCGTCTTGATGTCGGCCTGACGCATCTTCAGGCTGACCAACTGCTTCGGAAGCACCTTGGCGGCCGAAGCCGCCTTCTCCTCCTGCGCCTCCTTGGTTTCCTCCACGATCGGATCCGGAATACTGAGGGTGCGTTCACGCGGTGCGACGGAGTGTCCCTGGGACGTTTCGGCCATCGTGTTCCATTTCTCGAAGAAGGGATCCTTCTGGACCATCTTCTGTTCGGCCGCGCAGCCGAAAATCAGCACAGAGACCAGCAGAACGGCCGTC
>Ga0315297_10003161_pt1 | contig 10554 bp, 10 predicted proteins | sample YL17G15_0_MG_FD_203628 | JGI IMG/M metagenome (GOLD analysis project Ga0315297, IMG submission 203628) | Sediment microbial communities from Yellowstone Lake, YNP, Wyoming, USA - YL17G15_0 | ecosystem: Environmental > Aquatic > Freshwater > Lake > Sediment | place: USA: Wyoming | collected...
CCCGCGTATGCCGGCGTAGGTCTCCGGCTTGACACCATCCACCGAGATGACGACGCGCTCCACGCCCAGCCGCACCAGTTCGCGGGAGGTTGCGGAATTAAGCAGCAACCCGTTGGAGCCGAGCGTCACCGCCAGACCGCGCTCGCGCACCGTCGCGATCATCTCCAGGATGCCGGAATGGACAAGCGGCTCGCCGAAGCCGGTGAAAATCACCCGTTTCAGGTCGGGCAGGGCCTCCAGGCTTTCGACAATGCGGCGGAACGTCTCCATGGACATGTGCGCCTGCGGGTCTTCCCAGACGTTGCGGATGCAGGTGCGGCAATTCAGGTTGCAGACGGTGGTTGGTTCTATATACAACTTGCAAATGTCGGGCAGGCGCGGGTGCAGGATTAAATCCCCCTCGCGCTCGTCCAGCCAGTATTCGGTCTGCGAAGCGATGTGCCTGCGCTGGAGAAATTCTTCAGGCAGGAGCAGCCCGCCATGTTCGTCATTTCTTACGATTGGCATAATATTTTAATATTCCCTCCCCTATTCCTGTAGTGCGGAATGGGGGAGGGTTTGGGAGGGGGCATGGCCTACAACTCGCCATACACCGAATCCAGGGCTTCATCCGAAACGTCAAAGACCTGGTTGTGCGGTGGCAGCGGTTCAGTCCGCATAAATTCAGGTATGCGGTCGGTTTCCTTACCCAGACCGGCAGCTTCGTTAAAGGCGCGCTCGGCCTTCAAAACTTCCGCGCCAACCCTGCCGATATCGGCAGTCGTCCACTGTGTGCCCAGGACGCCGTTGCACTCCTCCACCATGCCTTCCATACCGCTGGCAATATCCAGAATGGCGAAGGCGATGAATAGGCAGTGACCGGAGGTGTCAATGAAGGCGGTGGCCGCCTGGAAGCCGCGGCTGAGCGCCGCCTTGCCTTCGGGGGTGAGCGGATCCTGTTTGCCGCTGACGCCCAGGATTTCGGGGCAGATGGTGTAACCGGCAGTGTGGTCGGCGCCCATCGGGCTGGTGGCGTAGGTGATGCCGATACCCTTGACCGCGCGCGGTTCGTAGGCGGGCATGCCCTGGCCTTTGACCGCCGGTACATGGGTCATGCCATAGGCCTTGCCGGCAAATCCCGTCCCGCCGCCCAGGATGCGGCCCAGCGGCGTTGCCTTGCCCATTTCCTGGATCAGCTTGATGGCGCCCTGGCTATCGCCAAACGGGATCACACCGGCTTCCATGATCACGCCGATGGTCGCGCCGGTCTCGATGGTATCCAGACCGTAGCCATTGCACAGGTTGATCATCGCGGCGATGTCGTCCAGGCTGTCAATGCCGCAGTTGGCGCCCAGCGCCCAGTCGGATTCGTACTCGACGCAGGAGCCGGCTTCTGTCCCGTCTGGGTTGTGCCAGGTATTGGAACACTGGATGATGCAGTCGGGGCTGCAAGCGTGGTTGTAAAGTTCCTTGCCCAGGCGCTGCTTGTTGCCCTCGAAGATGGCCTCGCCAGCGGTCTTGGCAGCCCCTTCGAAGCGCCCGCTGGAGAAGTTGCGGGTGGGCAGGCCGCCCGCCTCATTCAGGATATTGATCAGCACCGCCGTGCCGTAGGTATTCAGCGCGCCCTTGGGCTTGGTGAGGGCGTGGGTGCGCAGGGCGTCAATCATCTTCTTGCGGCCCTGGTCGAAAAGGGCTTCGTCCGTGATCGGCACGCCCGGCGCTCCTGCGCGGCTCAAGACGATGAACTTGAGTCCCTTGCTGCCCATCACCGAGCCGAGGCCGCCGCGCCCAGAATAGCGTGTCGGGCGTTTGTTCGGGTCGTTATAGACGATCCCGGCGTTGCCATAGCCGTATTCGCCCGCAACGCCGCAGCCGGAGATGGAGATCTTATCTCCAAACTTTGCATAAATCTTTGGAAAGACTTCGAACAGGTCTTTGCCGGCGTACCCGCTGGCATCAAAGAATTCCACCTTCGGCTGGCTGGCGGCGGCATCCCAGACCAGGTGAAGTCCCCAGTACTTGCCATTCTTTTTCGCCTGGCCCTCGATGACCAGCGCCCTGACCTGCATATCGGCCAGGTCAGCCGCCCAGGATGAACCGGCGTTGCTTTCCTTGATCCCGCCGGTGAGCGGCGATTTCGCCCCGGCGGAGACGCGGGCAGAAGTTGGGGCGGGGGTGCCGGTCACGATGCCGGGTGCAAAGACTAGTTTATTGTTCGGCCCCAGCGGGTGGCACAATGGCGGGACTTCCTTCGCCACGATGGTTGAGGTCATGCCGCGCCCGCCCAGTTGTTTATAGGCATCCGGGAGCGGCTCCACCCTGCTGGTCAAATCGGTCATATTTACGCGAATGAGCCACATGTTATCCTCCGTTGGATTGACAGAAAAAGGTTGAACACTATATCCTGAGATAATGTACTCTATTCATTTCTGCCCTTGCGCCTCCTTTTCTGATTAGAAATTTCAGCTTGCTTTATGCCGGAAGCAAGCGCAAATTCAAGCCAGTGCGTACAAAATCATTATATGGAATATACGATGACTTGTCAACTGACCCTGTGGGACTGCTAACCCTGACCATCCAGTTCCTGATGGCTCCCACCCACACCATCGGCGGAATCAATTATGCCGATGTGTGGCACACAACTTTCACCATCATTGGCGTGACCCTGATCTTCGCTGGTATCGCGACAGAGGTCTATACCGAAGCCGTGATCATCCGCCGCGAGGCGCTGGCCGAAGCAACGAAGTAAACGATAAAGGGCAAACGCAACGAACTCCCTGCCAGGCGCAGGGAGTTTTTGTCGCACTTCACCTGTCGGAAAAATGTGGCATATAATGATTGCGTCTCCGCTCACCTGTCTGTATAATATTGTCATAATACTGAAGGATCCAGGTAATAAGATAGTTGGTGAAATCAGCCCCATGACCGAAGCCGACACCTGCCGAACCTATGTTGTTCCTAAGCTGCATAATGCAGGCTGGGATGATGATGCCATCGTCGAGCAGATGGTGCTCACGCCGGGACGAATCGTACCGGTGGGAAACCAGCACACGCGTAAGGTTGGCCTGCGACCGGATTACGTGCTTTTCATCCGCAGGAACATCCCGATAGCAGTGGTGGAAGCCAAGGCAGAATATAATCATCCTGCTGAAGGACTTCAACAGGCCATGCAATATGCTGAAATGCTGGGGGTGAAGTTCGCTTATTCGAGCAACGGGAAAGGTATCATCGAACACGATTTCATCACCGGGGAGGAACACAACCTTGAGCAATTCCCTTCCCCGGACGAACTCTGGAACCGCTGGCGCGGTATTTTGAAGCTGGAAGAGGAGAAAGACGCTGATGACGCACTGACCTCTTATTTCGAGCAGGCGGGTGGAAAGGTAGCACGCTATTACCAGCAGGCGGCTATTAACGCCGCCGTAGCTGCCGTCCTGGCTGGTCAAAAACGCATCCTGTTGACCATGGCGACTGGCACGGGAAAAACCTTCGTGGCCTTTCAAATCGTTTGGCGTTTGTGGAAGGCGGGACGCAGGAAGCGCATCCTCTACCTAGCAGACCGGAACGTGCTGGTTGACCAGGCCAAAGACCGCACCTTCGCACCGATGGGACAGGCTTTGCATAAAATCCGGGGCAAGGCCACCAAGAGCCGCGAAGTGTATTTCGCTTTGTATCAGGCTTTGGCCAATCCCGGCGAAGGTCCAAACCTGTATGAGAAGTACCCCAAGGATTTCTTCGACCTGGTCATCGTGGACGAGTGCCATCGCGGCTCGGCGCGGGACGAAAGCAATTGGCGCAAGATCCTGGAATACTTCGAGCCCGCCACGCAGATCGGCATGACCGCCACCCCGCGCCGCACCGACAACATTGATACCTATGAGTACTTCGGCGATCCCATTTACACTTATAGCCTGAAGCAAGGTGTCGAAGACGGTTTTCTGGCCCCCTACCGCGTCTATCGCGTCATCTCGGATGTGGATGCCAGCGGCTTGTTGATTGATCCGGGAGTGCTGGATCGCTTCGGGCGTGAAATACCACCCGGTCTGTATGGCACGAAAGAGTTTGAGCGGGTGGTGTCACTACTCACCCGAACGGAGACAGTAGCCAAACACCTTACTGATTTTCTTAAACGCACGGACCGCATTGCCAAGACGATTGTTTTCTGCGTGGACCAGGAACATGCCCTGGATATGCGCAACGCATTAGCTAGGTGCAACACCGACCTGATGAAACAGCATCCTAATTACGTTGCACGAGTGGTTTCCGATGAAAAGAAAGTCGGGCGTGGGCATTTGGACGATTTCCAAGACCCTGAAAAAGACCTGCCGGTTATCCTGACCACCTCGCAGATGCTGACCACCGGCGTGGACGTACCCACCTGTCGTAACATCGTTTTGTTCAAGCCGATCAACTCGATTGTGGACTTCAAGCAGATCATTGGACGCGGCACACGCGTCTCGGAAGAGTACAACAAGTTCTGGTTCACGATCATCGACTACGTCGGTGCAACGCAGTTGTTCTATGACCCGGAATTCGACGGTGATCCGGTACGCGTAACGAAGACACACATTGATACCGAAGGCAACGAAACCAAAGTGCAGGACAGTGAGGAAGGGACTTTGCCACCGGAAGAGACAGCGCCGCGCGGCGTGATGGAGGTCGAGCAAAAGGTCAGCGAGTTGCCGCGCAAGTATTATGTGGACAACGTGGAAGTTTATATCGCTGGCGAACAGGCCTTCGAGCTCGACCCGGATGGCAACATCTTGCGTACAATGGAGTTCACCGATTACGTCACGCAGAACGTGCGCCGGTTGAACCTGAGTGCCGAGCACCTGCGCCAGGCCTGGCCGCTGACCGAGCAGCGCTGGGAGATCATGGAGCGGCTGCGCCAGTATGGCATCGACCCGGCCCACCTGGCCACTGTTACCCATCACGAAGACGCCGATGCGCTGGATTTGCTTCTGCATGTGGCTTACAACACACCGCTGGTCTCGCGCCGGGAACGGCTGGACAAACTGCGCCAGAAAAAGGCCAATTTCCTGAACACCTTCACCCCCGCCGCCCGGCAGATCCTGGATGCCCTGCTGGAAAAATACGCCGATTACGGCATCAGCCAGTTGGATGACCTGCCGAGTCTTTTACACGTGCAACCATTTGCCGAATATGGCGCGCCAACCGAGATTTATGCCCTGTTCGGCGGGGCGGTAAAATTGGTGCAGGCGGTGGATGAGTTACAGAAGGGGTTGTACGAAGGATGATTCCCCGGTCAGTGCGCGGCAAGACATCCTCCCAGACTGTGATAACAGCACGTCAGTTACGCGGTCAATTGACGGACGCTGAGCAGATTCTCTGGTCAGCTTTGCGGGATAGCCGATTGCATGGGATAAAATTCCGGAGACAACATCCTTTCGGGCCTTACGTGCTTGACTTCTTCTGCGTGAAAGCCCAACTGGATGTCGAGCTGGATGGAAGTGTTCATATGCAACCCGAGCAAAGAGAATATGACGATGAACGCACTTCCTATCTCAATACCCACGGTTTGCGCGTATTACGGTTGAGGAATGAGGATATTACTGGAAAACTGGATGCAGTTATAAAGAGGATTTTGGAAGCTGCCTCACCTACCCCCCTGCCCCCTCCCTCTCCGGACAGCTTGTCCGGAGAGGGAGGGGGAGCCGAAGGCGGGGGAGGGTGAGGAAGAATGCCTCACAACCCACACGCCCGCTTCCTTCTCTCATCGACCACCATCCGGAGAGGGAGGGGGAACCGAAGGCGGGGGAGAGTGAGGAAGAATCGCCTCACGAACCACCCGCCCGCTCTCTTCTTCCACCGGCCACCGGCCGGAGAGGGAGAGGGAGCCGAAGGCGGGGGAGGGTGAGGAAGAACACCTCACAACCCACCCGCCCGCTTCCTTCTCTCATCGACCACCGGCCGGAGAGGGAGAGGGAGCCGAAGGCGGGGGAGGGTGAGGAAGAACACCTCACAACCCACCCGCCCGCTTCCTTCTCTCATCGGCCACCGGCCGGAGAGGGAGGGGGAGCTGAAGGCGGGGGAGGGTGAGGAAATCGGAGCTCAATCATGCCAAAGACAAACAACCAACAGGCACCCACCACCCGCACCCAACTCTCCTCCCTCATCAAATCCGCGCGTGACATCATGCGCAAGGATGCCGGCCTCAACGGCGACCTGGACCGCCTGCCGCAGCTTTCCTGGATGTTGTTCCTGAAATGCTACGACGACCTGGAGCGTCGCCGCGAGGACGACGCCATCGTAGGACACAAGCCCTACAAGCCGGTCATCCCGGCCCCTTACCGTTGGCGGGACTGGGCTGCCGACCCCGACAAGGGCGCGACCGGCGAAGACCTGATCAAGTTCGTCAACAACGACTTGCTGCCCGCCCTGCGCGACCTTTCCGGCAGCGACGAGCGCCTGAAGATCGCCGAGCTGTTCAAAGAGACCTACAACCGCATGCTCTCCGGCTACCTGTTCCGGGACGTGGTCAACCTGGTGGACGGCATCCACTTCCAGAGCCGGGATCAGATTTTCACGCTCTCACATTTGTACGAGTCGATGTTGAAGGAGATGCGCGATGCGGCCGGCGACAGCGGCGAGTTCTATACGCCGCGCCCGGTGGTCAAGTTGATTGTGGACCGGGTCAAGCCCAAACTGGGTGACCGAATCCTTGACCCGGCCTGCGGGACAGGCGGGTTTCTGGTCGAGGCGTATGAGACGCTCAAGCCGCAGACAAAATCCGCCCAGGACGAGGTGATGCTCCAGACAGGCAGCCTGTTCGGGGTCGAGAAGAAGCCGCTGCCCTTCCTGCTGGGGACGATGAACCTGCTGCTGCATGGCGTGGAGACTCCCAATATCCGCCGGGATAATGCCCTGCGCAACCCCCTCAACGAGATCGGGGAGAAAGACCGCTACGAGGTCATCGTCACGAATCCGCCGTTTGGGGGCGAGGAGGAAGCCGGGATCCAGTTGAATTTTCCCGAGTCCACAAGGGCGAGTGAGACGGCGCTGTTGTTCATGCAGTTCATCATGCGTTCGCTCAAGCCGGGCGGGCGCTGCGGGGTGGTGGTGCCGAACGGGACGTTGTTTGGCGATGGGGTTTCAGCGCGCATCAAGGAGCAGTTGCTGCGGAATTTCAACCTGCATACGATTGTGCGCCTGCCGAACGGGGTGTTTGCGCCGTATACGAGCATCCCGACCAACCTGCTGTTTTTCGACCGAACATCTCCGACAGCCGATATTTGGTTTTATGAGCATGTGCTGCCCGCAGGAGTGAAGAATTACACCAAGACGCGCCCGCTGACGTTCGAGGAGTTTACACCGCTGTTGGATTGGTGGGACAAGCGTGAAGAAAACGAGCGCGCCTGGAAGGTGCGCCTCGCCGACCTGCTGCAGTACGACGCGAACGGGAACCTGCTGAGCGTGAACCTGGATCTGAAAAACCCAAGCCGCCTCGCCGACCTGGAGCACCTGACGCCCACCGAACTGGCGGAGAGTATCGCCGCGAAGGAGCGGTCGATTGCGGGGTTGATGGATGAAATCAAGCGCCTGCTGGCGGAAGGTGTATGATGGCGAATGGCTGGCAGGAAGTACCACTCAAAGAAGTTGCGAAACCTATAAATCGCACTATTCCTGTTGAAGCAGGGACTTCTTACCGTACTTTAGGCGTGAAATGGTGGGGAATGGGCGCTTATGAGCGCGAAACGATTGACGGCTCAAGGACAGCCGCTAAAACCTTGTCTATTGTTCGTGAAGGCGATTTGATTATCAATAAAATCTGGGTTCGTCATGGCTCGGTTGCCATCGCTACGAAAGATGTTGATGGCTGTGCTGGCTCTGGCGAATTTCCTACTTTTGAACTTGACCTGAACCGCATTGACCCACGCTGGATTCATTGGCAAACCAAGATGAAATCCTTTTGGGAAAAATGCGATAACCTTTCCCGTGGCACTAGCGGCAAAAATCGTATTAAGCCTGAACTTTTTCTGACCATCAAAATCCCCCTGCCGCCGCTGACAGAGCAACGCCGCATTGTGGTGCGCATCGAGGCGCTGGCGAGGCGCGTCGCCGAAGGCCAGTCCCTGCGCAGGGAGGCGAGCGAGGAAACCGAGACTTTGATTTCTAGCGCTCTTTATCATATTTTTGAAGTCAACAATTTGCATTGGAAAAAGATGGCTATGCCCGAAGCCGTTGCAATTAATGACCGTCAAGTTGACCCCACATTATCTGAATATTCGAATTTGCCACACATCAGCGGGAAGAACATTCAGAGCAAAACGTGCAAATTGTTGCCATATCGCACAGCACAAGAAGATGGCATAGGAAGTTCAAATTATCTTTTCTCACCCAATACAATTTTGTATTCCAAAATTCGTCCATATTTGCGCAAAGCAATTTATGTTGATTTCAAAGGTGTTTGTAGCGCTGACATCTATCCTATAAAAGTAATCAGTCCAGAACTTGAGCCAAGATTTGTGATGTGGAGTATGATTGCGAATCCTTTTACCAAATATGCAAATGATTTGTCTGGACGAACAAGAATGCCCAAATTAAATCGCAAGCAACTATTCGCTTTTACTCTCGTCTACCCCCCGCTTGAAGAACAGCGGCGGCTGGTGGCGTACCTGGATGGGTTGCAGGCGCAAGTGGTTCAGCTGCGCGCCCACCAGGAAGAAACGCAGAAGGAATTGTCCGCGTTGATGCCGTCAATACTTGATAAGGCGTTCAAAGGAGAGTTGTGATATGTACACATTCGATGAATTCCAATCCGATGTACTCAGAATAGCAAAATCTCAGGGTTACAAGGTCGGATGTCTGCAGAGTACTGATATTCCCCAAGTCGACTTTGGGCATAAAAAGTTACATGGTAAACATTTCCGTGCGTTGTTTCCTAGTGTTCTAGCTGATAACGCTGATATCAATAAGCTAATTGAGAAAATTGCTCCAGGAAGGCCATGTTCCCATCTACCATTTCGGAAAATTGTGAAGCAGATCAAGAATGAGCGTCCTGAAGCCTACGCAGATGCCGTCCGTGTTAGATAGGGTGTTCAAAGGCGAATTATGATGTCATTGCGAGGAGCGTACTTTGCTACGAAGCAATCTCCTGCCAAATGGAGATTGCTTCGCCAAAGAACGGCTCGCAATGACAACCATCTGGCAGGCGCACGCCTCCGCGCTGCATGTCCCGCCTGTCCTGACGGTTTTGGTCAGGGCGTTCTTGGCGGGGCGGGCGGCGCAGGCTGAGACGGAAAAGGAGTTGCGCTCGCGGACGCTGATGCCGTCAATTCATGATAAAGCATTCAAAGGAGAGTTGTGAAAAATGGAAACCAAAACGGCAATTTCGACAAATCTGAGATTACATGGTCAGTTGACTGCCAAAGTTGCACAAAACATCACACCAGACTTGACGAAGATGGGTTGCGATGTGCTTTACGACCATGGTTCTTCAAGTGAAAATGTCGGGAAAATCGTATCCTGGTTTGGTGATGAACTTAATAGAGAAGCCCAATTGAGCTTTTTAGACATGGCAGTCGTCGAACATAATTCTCAGAAAGTCTTTGTTCTTATTGAAATTGAAGAAACAACTGATAAACCCAAGACTTTGCTGGCGGATGTACTTTGCACTCTGATGGGTGATCATATCCGTTTTCAAGGAGAGCGTGAATTAAAGGTAGGGGACTGGACAACATTGATCGTCGTGGGGAAGAGCGAAGTTCTCCATCGGGAACGCAATTTTTATCTGAGTCGCAAGGTAGACAGTATCCGGCCAGCTTTGGGTACGGCAAATGCCAAGATTGGGGAAGTAGTCATTGATACATTTTCTGGCGAGTCGGAGCTGGAGCAAAAATTGAAGGAGCAAATTGAGCGTGCACTGAAAAAGAAATAGCCATATGCTTGAAAGGACGCAACACAATGCCGTCCGTGCCTGCCCTGAATGTAAGCGAAGGGTTGGGTAGGGCGTAAGGAGGACTAAGATGTTTGAACTTCGTTTTGATAAATCGTCAATTCCCGAATGGGCAGCCCGCTATCCGGCTGACTACGATGAAGAAGTTGAAACAATTATTGCGCCGCAAGTACGCGCCCGCGGGTATTTTATGAAATCCGAATTCCTGAAACTCTGCCGCTGGAAGACGCCGCGCAGCAAGCCGAGGATTGCAAGCAACCCTGAAGACTTTATCCAGGAAGTGACGCGTACCACCCTGTCCACGCCGAGTGAAAGGCTTCGGATTGAAGTGCTTACCCTCTTGAGTGGCGTGAGTTGGCCTACGGCTTCGGTGCTTCTGCATTTTGGGCATACCGACCCGTATCCGATTCTGGATTTCCGAGCGCTCTGGTCACTTGGAATTGATTCAGAACAAACCGAATACGATTTCGATTTCTGGTGGGCCTACACCCAATTTTGCCGCCAACTTGCAAAAGAAGTCGGCGTATCCATGCGTATCTATGTCCCGTCTCATTCCAGCCGCTGAGCGCATCCGGCGTGCCCGCCTGCTAATCCAAAAAGCCCGCGACCTGCCCGTACTGGCCGAGGGCGGCAAGAATGATTTTTCATACATAGCCCAG
>Ga0315297_10003165_pt1 | contig 10548 bp, 11 predicted proteins | sample YL17G15_0_MG_FD_203628 | JGI IMG/M metagenome (GOLD analysis project Ga0315297, IMG submission 203628) | Sediment microbial communities from Yellowstone Lake, YNP, Wyoming, USA - YL17G15_0 | ecosystem: Environmental > Aquatic > Freshwater > Lake > Sediment | place: USA: Wyoming | collected...
TACAAACATGAAAGAATTATTGCTGATAAAAGATGTAATTGAGGGAATTGAAGAAATGTCAGACAAATGTCAACGTGTCTCAGATTCTTTCATACTATTAGCATTGAGTCTATAAAACCACCACCCCCATCTTTTTACTTTAAAATTTTTATCTTGGTTTGTAAATAAAATCAGCCACAAATAACATAAATGGTCTCAAAAAAATGACATTACTTGAAAAAGATATCAGAAAAGCAAGTAGAGAAAATCAAGCAGAGAATAATTATGGCTTGTGAAAATGACTCTAGTCATACAAAAAAGTTATGCATTAAGTAGAGAATTCATATACACAAGTTATTTTAAAAAAACTAGATGAGAGCAGAACTAATTGAAAATAGAATCATAGTATGGAATATTGAAGACTCGCGCAAATTATTTAGTCATGGATATTACGGTAAACCAATTGGAATTCCAAAACCAAAGCCTGAAGAAATCAACGTCCCATTAATCTTAGACCTTATCGAAGGACTATACTTACTTGAGAATAAAAAAATTATCATTTACAAATTAAATCAAAAGATAGTAGTTGAAGAGATGACAGAATTATGTAAAAAAGAATATCATGATTTTGATAAAAAATATCTAGTGTACAAAAACTTTCGAGACAAAGGATATGTGATTAACCCGGGAATAAAATTTGGATGCGATTTTGCAGTGTATGAAAAAGGGCCAGGTATTGACCATGCACCGTTTTTAATTCAGGTGTATAATAGAAGCGACTACATCACATCGACGGGAATTGTTCTGGCAGGAAGACTAGCAACTACAGTAAGAAAGCAATTCATCTTGGCAATACCAAGAGGAAAAGATAAAGTTGATTTTCTTGCACTTGATTGGTGGAAAGCTTAGATTTTTTTTATGTGTCCGGCTATTCTATCATAAATCTCAAAGAGTTCTTTTGTAATTCCAAATTCAACATGATTCTTCCATTTGTTTCGAATTCGAATGGCACCATCAGTTGGCTCTACGTATATGGTAGCGTCATGAAGTGATTGTTTTGCAATCATTTCATTTAGTGTACTATCTTCATTTAACTTTCTTGCAAGACTGCCGCTACCATCCCACTCTACTTTAAGAATTTTTTTTGATGAAAAATGTCCCTTTGTTGTAAGTTTGGTTCTAGCGACGTAATTTACTATTCCCTGTTCAGTTTGCTTTCTAACAATAAAATGTGCTTGGTATCTATCAAGTGCGCCCCATGGCATTGGATTTGTGTCTTGCATCATTATCCCTTTTGAATAATTTGAATCACATCAATATTTGAATTCGTAAGATCAAGACAACCTTTGTTTGTTACCATTCTAGGTGTTTGAGAAAAATATCTACTGTAATAATCGCCTTTTTCAACATCATCAGTTCCAATTTGTTTGGATATAGAATCAACTCCGATCTTTTTTAGCATATCAGAGAATTTCTCAGGCCATGATTGTAAGACAAATGTGTCTAGTTCCGAATCATGCATAATTACAAAAAACCACACCCACAAATAAAGATATCAAGAAATTATTTACCAATATGGATCAATCCAATTTAATTCAGGACTTATCGTAGAATCCATCCCCCTTAGGGATGGGATTCATGTTTTTAATAGGCATAATGATTAAATAAAATTTTAAACATTAAGCGATATTACTCAATTTGTTGTATTAAATCATTTATGCAAAATTTTCTAATATCCTACGAGACAATTTATGAAATCATTGTTTACATGTTGACATACTATTCAAAATAACATCCAGACGGAATTGTTAATGTACCAGATTACATTGTAAGTGTGCACATGGCAGTACCTCAGATTTTGTGTAGTCTGCATAAAGATTGAATATGTCTGTGTCATATATTATGACACCAAACAAGGCTATTTTTCTAGTATCAATTATAGGTCATTATGGCAAGACAAGAGGAAAGGACACTTATCTGTAACTGTCTATGTTTAGATTGCTTACTACAAAGTTCAGATAATCGACTATTGTTTTGTCAATGTTCTCCATATCTGAAATTTCTACATTTTGAGTCAATGGAATTGATTTACCAATATCCATTGAATCATGAACCAGATCTAGTGTAGAGTTGGTGGGTACCGATGTAGAGATTGCAGCCAATGCATTTTCTCGGGTAATTTGCTGTATCATCTCATTTACACTAAGTTCTACATCCAGAGTAGAATAGTGATCAAATTGTTCATGATATGTTTGATTTAATTTTTGTTCGTCAAATATTGAATTATTAACTGATATATCATTAATTTCTCCTGAAAATTTATTTTGTAATTGCGGTGAACCGTCATTAGTAGAGACACGTGCTCCAATTACAATATCTTGAGTCGATGGAACTGATTTACCAATATCCATTGAATCAGGAATCAGATCTAGTGTAGAGTTGGTGGGTACCGATGTAGAGATTGCAGCCAATGCATTTTCTCGGGTAATTTGCTGTATTATCTCATCTACACTAAGTTCTACATCTAGAGTAGAATAGTGATCAAATTGTTCATGATATGTTTGATTTAATTTTTGTTCGTCAAATATTGAATTATTAACTGATATATCATTAATTTCTCCTGAAAATTTATTTTGTAATTGCGGTGAACCGTCATTAGTAGAGACACGTGCTCCAATTACAATATCTTGATTTGAATATATTGTATCTTCATGTGTTTTAACTAGTGTTCCATTAACAGATATTGTTATTGGGTTTGCAAGTTCTGTTACTGCATCAAGTTTTCCATTAATGTAAATTTTGATGGATTTACCATCAAATGTAGCAGAGATATGAGTCCATTGCTCTGAAATTGTACTAGTTGATTCTACATATGTCCATTTAATTCCATCAAAGATTGAAAACGTTGCAATGTGTTTTGGCTCTATATTGTTATTTAATGATAAAACAAATGAGTTTTCTTTACTAATTATTGTAAATTCATATGAACCATTTGAATAATCTGGTTTTATCCAACCTGAAATTGTGAATGTGGATGTGTCTGCAGTGGATGTAGTTTCATCCACTTGAGCAAAAACTAAACTTGTGTAATATTGAAAAGGTACAGCAACACTACCACTCAATAATAAAACTACAAAAAATATTCTCTCTGCCTTGATTAACGAAGGATTTTTCAACAAATTATAGATAAAAAGGATCCAATTAAATTAGATCCTTGTAATTATGTAATATTACAAATTATTTTTAATATTTTACTATTTCGCTAAATAGTTTGACATTACATGAATTTTCAGTCGATCTCCAATATACTTTGAAAATCAATTACATAACTTTGTACATACTGATTGTATAATGTAGAAATTCAGAGACGTATTGACATCCAATATTTTTACCTAATCATATAATTTGAAAATTCTTTGTAATTAATTTATCCATGTTCATAAACAATGATTTCATAGTGCTCCTAGTTTAGAAAAACGTTCCCTAAATGATTAATACGGCCAATTTAGTATTTATATGATGTTCAAAATAGCTTGTATTCCTGTCTATAATGAGGAAAGAGTCATAGGAGAAATAGTGAAAAAATGTATGAATTATGTGGATAAAGTTATTGTGTGTGATGATGGCTCAACTGATGATACTGCCAAGGTTGCAAAAGAAAATGGTGCCCATGTAATTCAACACAAAAAAACATTGGAAAAGGAAGTGCGATGAGATCTCTTTTTAAATCTGCGCTAGAAAACAATGGGAATGTCATTGTTACTATTGATGGAGATGGACAATTTCTGCCAGAAGAAATTCCAAAGTTCATGGAGCCAATTCTTAAAAACCAGTCAGATATTGTTATTGGTTATAGATTTGATGACAAAACTGAAATGCCAACATATCGTAAGATTGGAAATAAAGTATTAGACAAGATATCTAACTTTGCATCAGACCTTCCTTTTAGAGATACGCAGAGTGGATTTAGGGCATATTCTAAAAAGGCAGTACAGATGATCAAATTTACCGCCGATGGTTTTGGGGCAGACTCGGAAATTCTAATTGATGCATCAAAGAAGGACTTGAGAATTTCAGAAGAAAAAGTCACTGTAATCTATAACACAGGCGGACAAACATCAACTAAACATCCCATAATACATAGTTCTAGTGTGATCAGTACTTTGATAGAGTTAATTGCCATTAGACAACCCCTTAGATATCTTGGCATACCGGGAATTATTTTACTAGTTATAGGAATTATTTATTCAATAGCAGTAATTGTCATCTTTAATGACACCAGATACTTTTCGATACATTCAACTCTTATTGCTTTAGGTTCTATAACGATTGGGATTGTATTGCTTTTGATGTCAGTAGTGTTATTTAGTATCAATCGCGTTTTAAAAAGAGAGAGTTAGAACAATAATCTTTTGAATATTGATTACTACAAAACAAGTATTAAATAACACTCATTATCAAATCAATTTATGAGTTCTGCTAGTCAATCACAACTTTTCTTAACAATTACAACGATTGTTGTTATTGTGTTTGCTGTAATAATAACTACTCTTGTACAAGGCTCACCAGAACCCACATTTTCACAGATAATTACCGTAGGACCTGTGTGGACATCAGATGCCTGGTCTTGTACCTCTGATGCAGATTTTATCGTACATGGGACAATCAGATCAATAGGTGATGCTCAACTTGCGATTGGCATATCTGAGTTAGGAACTCAATCACTATACACATTCGTGCCATCAAATTTGTATTCATTTACCGTTGGAAGCCCAGCTGATCATACCATGACATTAACTAGAGCTGGAACCGTGACTGGATGGATTACATTACAGACAGTTTCAGGTGCGACTGCAAGCTGTAATCCAGTATAAAATCTCGTAATTATAGACATTTATTAAAAAATAAGTTAGTTACAGATTATACTTGTTTTTAATTTCAGTTTTCAGCCTAAATTTTGAGAATGTAACCAAAGTGAGTCAAAATTTATCATCTTTTATTAAAGTGGAAATTACTTTATAGCAAGTTAAATCAAAAAAGAAAGGATTAGGGGTTTTAATTGATCCAATTAAATAATACAAAAGTATTGTATGTCTATGCTAAAATTTCAGGGTAAAGTTGCTCTAGTAACAGGCAGTGGAACTGGAATTGGACAAGCCATTGCTAAAAAATTTATTGAAAATGGTGCCAGTGTAATTATTCTAGGTAGAAGAAAAGAGCCCTTAGAAGAAACATCAGTAATGCTAAAAGAAATTATATCCAAAGTAAATAGTGGCGCACATGTAAGAATTTTCTCTGGGGTTGATGTAAGTGATGAAGCTGGAATTAATGATATGTTTGATACTCTAAAAAAAGAAAATATTACAGTGGATTATGTAATTAACAATGCAGGTGTTTCAGGACCTGTAACTTGTTTTGCAAATGCATCGTTGGAGGAATTTAAAAATACAGTGGATATTCACTTGACTGGAACATTTTGGGGCTCAGTTCAAGCATTAAAAGTAATGAAAGAAAACGGAAAAATTGTAACAATATCAACATTTTTCACAGAAGAAAGGCCGCTAGAGCAAAGACCATACAGATTCAGAAGTCCATACACTGCATCACAAGGTGCAAAAAACAGACTAGTAGAGGCAATGTCTTGGGAGTTGACAGATAAAAAAATTATATCAATTGGAACAAATCCAGGTCCAGTTCATTCAGATAGAATTTACAAGACAGTTTATCCAAAGGCTGCAGCAGAGTTTTTACGAGTGAGTGGTTTTGAAGATTTGACACCGATTCAAGTTGATGCTGCAAACAAAGAGATACTGCCTTTGTTGGGCGAAGAGCAAAACATAGTCAAAGATGGAATTGCAAAAGCTGCACAAAAACTAGCACAAGAAAATAAAAAAGACATTGCAAAACTGATTATCACACTAGGTAATTTATTAAATAAAATTCAAAGCATTGCAGAAAAAGTTCAAAACAACACATCGCATATGATTGCAGACCAGCAGTTCTTATCACAAGGACAAGTGGCAGAATCTGTTTTGAATCTGTGTGATGACCAGATTGCAAGAATTGTAAACGGCAAAATAATTCCAGGAGACAGGGTATTTTATCCAGTCAAACCACATATTGGCACCACCACACCAGGTGTACACCAACCAGACTTTACAGGAAGATCAGTTGTCTTTACAGTTGACGCAACTGAAAAATCAGACGCAGAAAGAGTAGAATATTTGGCACGGCACGTTACAAAAAATGGTGGCAAAGTTGCATGTTTTATCTCCGAGTCAACTCCAAAGGAACTGCAAGAATACATTAGCTCGAAATTCCATTCCCACATAGTAAATCTCAAGAATCCAGATGATGTCCAGAGATGGCTAAACACTGCAAATGCCAATCTTGGGAAAATTCTAGCTGTAATTCACACTACAGGAAGACTACCAAACATTTCAAAACTAACAGAATTATCAAGGGCAAAATGGCAAGAACTAATTGAGAAATTTATTACAACTCCTGCCATTGTAGGGCAAAGAACATTAGAACAGTTTGTTCCAGGTGGAGACAAAGACCCCAGACTATACAAAAATGCAAATGGTGCAATGATGATAATTGGTCCAGACTTGCCATCAGGAGCCAAAGTCACAGGATTGCAAAGAGCTCAGGTAGAGGTATTTCGCGGGGCATTAAGACCATTTACAACTACAGTAAACCAAGAACTAAGTGATGTATTGAATTCAAAGATTAGAATATTTACAATATTTCCCGGCTCAGTTACTGGAACAGAACCAAACAATGAGAGAATTGCACAAGCATTAAACTTCCTAGTATCAGACAATGCTGCAGATTCATCCGAAGTTACATTTTGTGTTGATGAATCAAGACAAGGATGAAAAAATTCTCTGAGTTTAAAGTCGGAGACGAATTTTTTTCCACATGCAGTATCTCAGAAAAAGAACTAGAAGAGTATCTGAAATTTTCCAGAATAAAAAATGCATTCTTAGAAGACATGCAAAAATCAAAACAAAAACTAGTATCAGGAAGGGCCATACTATCAAGAATGGAAGGCGAGTTTACCAGATTGAGTCAGATTTATGGAAATCACATATTATTTGTTGGAACTGACGGAGATTCAAACTGGGAGAATAGAAGTAGCAGATTCCTAAAACCACTTTACACAGATGAGGTGTTGAAAATAAAATTCAGAGTCTCTGCCAAAGAAGACATCAATGATGAATTTGGAAAGATTTCAATAGACTATGAGGGAACAAAATCAGATGGCGAGATCGTGGTACTATCAAAGAGAAACTTGTACAGAATTAAAAAATCAGTAACCTAGATCAGCATAACTAATTGGATTTAGCTCGCATTTGCAGTCATCTCGTTTTCCACTTTGAGTTTAACAATCGAATAATTTTGTAGTAATGGTTTAATGCATCGATCAGAAAATTAGAACATGAATCTTGACTGCAACTGTACCGTCAGTGAGTATGGAGAATTACTCCAAGAGTGTGAAGGGCATAGTGAGGCAAATTTCATCAAATGAGTTCCTCATTTTTTTAATTTTATGATGCCTCCTCAAAAGCGGAGGCAAATGAAATGTGCTAACTAGTTTATGTGAGCTATTTGGCTTCCAGCTAACACCGCGAGATGTCCCTGACTCAATGAGTGCAAAATACAAAACACGGTATTAAAAAATAAACGTAGAAAAAAATCACTTTTTGGTTAATTCTTACAATATAGATCAATAAAGATGTAAAAAAATTATGAAATTTTCACATTAAATATTAAATAGATGAATTTCTAATACTATACGATGTCGATATCAATTTCGACTGGATAAACTCATGACCCTGCAGAACAAAAAAAGGCAATCAGGCGTTTGACACCCTGACCACGAGAGGAAATCTCTGAGTTCTGCAATTGAGGGTTACACCTTTTTTGTTTTTAGAAAAATAGCATGTTTTTATGGAAAAGTTGTTTGAGTAAATTATACATTGACCAATAAATTTAGAGAGGGTTTGCTGACGTGGTTAGAAAAAAAAAGACTCGCCTCATGGATAATTTTCTCATCAACTATTCTAGTGGTATTAATCAGTGTAACAACTGTTATTTTTCCAACTCTTGTGTTACGATCGTTTGGTGGCATTGCTGAATATTCAGGCATCAGTCCTTTTGAAATCGGAATTTTGGCATATCCAGTTTTAATCATCGATGCCATTATTTTCGGAATAATGATTTTATACATTAAAAATAAACTTCCTCAACTTCTAACCAATTCAATTAGATTCATCTTTAATTTCGAAGTATCCACCAGAATCGCATTCTTGATTATTTTAATAATATTGGGGGGCTATGTCACGTTTACAATATCTGAACTTTCAACACCAGAACGATGGCCAGATTATTATCTAGGCATAAAACCAATGATTGAAAAATGGACTATCACCGACAGTGATAGTAAGTATGTAACTGATTTTCTTCTTTCTGCATCATTACATATTTTTGGTAATGATAAGGTAATTCCATTTATTGCAAGCATTGCCATGTTGCTTGTTACATATCTTCTAACAACTGAGATCACCAAGAAGCGATTTGCAGGTATTTTATCGATGGTGATAGTACTTCAAAGCGGCATTTTTTTAATTTATGATAAATCCGCGGCATATCCAAATTTTTGGGTCTTGTTCTATATCCTTTCTTTATATCTATGTTACAAAAAGTGGCCAATTTCGTCCATCACTTTTATTTTATCTCTACTGTCAAAGCAAATTAGCATACTGTTTCTTCCAATGATATTTTTCTTTACATATGATTCTAATATGCCCAAACAGAAAAAAATACTCATTATTGCTATGTATGGAGCAATAACATTTTTAGGTATTGTGATAACTCTTGTAGGATCAGAAATTTCATTTTTAACCAACACTGAATTGGTTAATGAATTTCAGCCACATAAATTTTGGCAAGCATTTAATGCAATTTCTTATCAATTACGCTTTGATGGACTAATTTGGATTCTATTGTTACCTTTAACCATAGGACTTGGAATTGCCTCAAGAAAAAAGATTGTGCATGCAAACTCGATTTTATTTTTAATTATGGGTGCCATTTTATCACAACCATTTCTGGCAGCCTTTACTGTAATGTCCAGTGAGCCATACAGGTTCATGCCACTAATTATTTTTTGTGCAGTTGGTGTGGGTGTAATGTTTTCAAAAAAAACTAATCAGCAGGTCTAAACATCGTCCAAAAAACTTGTACGGTATCATCAGGGGACATATTAAATGAATCATGATGAAAGTATAAGACATTCACCGTTTGGCCATTTATTGGAAGATCTAGAGTGTATGCACCCATTGCGAACCCGTTCTCTGGATCATTCTTAGGCCAGTTAAATATAGTGACCACTTGAAGCATCTCAAATTTCTTTCCATCCTTTATTATGGTACTTTTACTAGCTCTTTGTTCCATCCAATCAATTACTTTATCAATATGAAAAATTTGTGGCGTACCTTCAGTGTATCCTACCATGGTTCCATCTAAATTGCGTACCACTGTTTGCATGAATATTTCAACATCGCTGTTGTTTTTTGTTTTTTCAGTATCTGCATATGAATTTCCAATCAAAAGACCTGTAAACACAACAAGGAATAACATTATGATTAAAATTTTCATATCCATATACCGCTCTTCTAATTTTATAACTATTAATCTAATAATGCTTCTCATAATGTAGAATTATTTTTAGTAATTTTCAGATTACATACAAAGTTAATTAAAGAAATATAATCATAGTATATGGATTCCTCTAGTTTGATTCTATAATTTGTAATGAGGGATTTACAATATGATTTGTATAAAAAGCAGATTTGTCTGACGAATGATAAAAAGACGTTTTTGGCATATTTTTAACAAAAAGTCCTAAAAAACAATAAAGGATCTCTAGTTTGGTAGAGATTTTCATATTTTTAGAAATACTCTCAAGTATATTCAGTGCAATGTTAATAGGGATTCACTTTTCTGGTAAGGAACCCAAAAAAAAGTGGGGAGAATTGTTTTATCAATTTTTTAGATTGTAAATTTTATCAGATTCTATGGAGTTGTGTCAATACATCGTGCTATTGATGTAACGGTGGCATCAGCTCCTGTTAACTTAAAGCCAGCTGTAGTCCATCCAGCGCCTGCTAGACTTGGTGAGCTAGTAGTAATTCTCACAAGACCAAGACCATCACCAGTAACGGAATATCCTCCACCTGTAACTAGGTCAGGTGAAGTGCATAAGGATGTCACCGAGAATGGCACTATTGCGGTTCCAGAAACTAGTATAGAGCCTGGTGGAGCTGTGTAAATACCAACTAAGCCAGTGTTACCTGTTGCACCTGCTGGACCTGTTGCGCCAGTGTTACCTGCTGGACCTGCTGGACCTGTTGCGCCATCTACTCCGTTAATACCGTCAATACCATTAGTGCCTGCTGGACCTGTTGCACCATCTACTCCGTCAATACCATTAGTGCCTGCTGGACCTGTTGCACCATCTACTCCGTCAATACCATTAGTGCCTGCTGGACCTTGTGGAGC
>Ga0315297_10003166_pt1 | contig 10548 bp, 7 predicted proteins | sample YL17G15_0_MG_FD_203628 | JGI IMG/M metagenome (GOLD analysis project Ga0315297, IMG submission 203628) | Sediment microbial communities from Yellowstone Lake, YNP, Wyoming, USA - YL17G15_0 | ecosystem: Environmental > Aquatic > Freshwater > Lake > Sediment | place: USA: Wyoming | collected...
CATGGATGGACATTGCACGTTTGGGTATGTACTCTGGTTCGCTCATGGGAATTATTTTACCTGATTCACATTAGCACGGCAAACTTCTCATATACGATCAGGATCTGCGAAAATTATGATCAGAAAATCCATTCATGCTGCTGGGAGTCATTTCACCTTTTCCACACTGGCTCCGTCCGCTGCGTGACAGATATATACCTCAGGCTGTTTTCCAGTCATTTTCGCATATCCGTTCCCCAAATCGAAAGCAAAAAATTTAACAGCCTGCCGTGAAACCAGATTGACCGTGCATCCACCGAAACCAGCACCGTTGAGACGAGCTCCGTAACAACCGGGCAGGGATTGCGCCACCGTGACCATCATATCCAATTCGGGGCAAGAGACTTCATACAAGTCGCGCAGGCTGACATGACAATCGTTCATCAGTTTACCAAACCCGGCGGAATCGTTTTTTTCGAGCAGGTTGATCACCTGATTTGTACGAGCGATTTCATCTACGACGTGCTGAGCCCGCTTTGCCACGGTTGTCGGAAGTTTTCCCGCATACCGACGAAACTGGTCAACCGGAACATCCCTAAGCGTTCTTATATTTGGCATATAACCCTTTAATATCCGCACTGCCTCTTCACAGGAAGCATGGCGGTCATTATAAGCACTATTCGCCAAAGACCGGCGGACAGAAGTATCTGCGATGACAATGACAGCCTCCCCGGGCAATTTCATAGTGTGGTACACCAGCGAACGGCAGTCCAGGTAAAGCAAGCGATCTTTTACACCACAGGCAGAGGCGAATTGGTCCATAATCCCGCAGGTCACGCCAACATATTGGGTTTCGGCCTTCAAACCAATTTGTGCCAGTTGTATAGGAAGGAGGGTCCAAGCCCCCAGTTTTTCCCATGCCACTCCGAAAGCCATCTCCACCGAGGCTGAAGAACTCAACCCGGCTCCACGCGGTACCTCCGAGGCGAAAACAGCCTCCAAACCGGGGGTATCCAAACCCGCTGCGTGGATTGCCCACAGCACTCCTGCCGGGTAACGTGCCCAAGTGGAGAGTGGCAATCCATTAGAATCCTGCTTTCTCAAAACAGATTGTTGATCGAATGTGGTTTCCTCTCGCAGGTCATAGGCGAAAAGGGTGGATCGTGCGGTTCCGGATTTTCGAAAAGCAATCAGCGTATCCCGGTCTATCGCGGCAGGAAGGACAAATCCATCGTTATAATCCACATGCTCGCCAAGCAGGTTGACCCGCCCAGGTGCACGCGCAAAAAATACCGGAGGGGTTCCGAAGCGGTTGGTAAATGCGGTCAAGAGATTTTGGCGCAGGTTTATGTTCAAATCTCAAAACACAGATGTTCCATGAAAAGGGGGGTAAAGGAAGCCTGGGAGGTTAATTCAACATATCCTATCTTTCTCGCAATAGTCTCGGCCTCCTGGCGTTTGTCCACGGAGACGAGCATTTGTTTTGCCCCCACTCCGGCTGCATTCCCCACCTGCTTGAAACGTTCCAGCGGTAAAGGTGGAAACATTCCAGTCCGCACAGCAGAGCGCAGATCCAAATATGTACCAAACGCCCCGGCGACGATAAACTCGTCAAGATCGGGGTACGCCAGCCCTGCATTTTTCAGCAGGATCTCAACTCCAACCCGGATGGCGGATTTCGCCAATTGAATTTCATTGACATCATTCCGGGTTACAACCAGGTCGCGGCCCAATCCCGTCTCAGTGGCAGGAACCAACACGATTTCAGTTTTTGCACCAGTCAGCATGACCCCCGTGCGCTTGATCAATCTGCCGTCTTGAAGTGCTGCAACTATATCCAGGATCCCAGAACCACAAATGCCCACTGGTGGCAGGTTTTCAATGCTTTGCCACAGAATTTTGTCTACTGACCAGCGGGCGCGCTCTATGGCTCCTGGTGCAGCCCGCATCCCTTCGCGAATGTGGGCACCTTCAAAGGCAGGTCCCGAGGCGCAGGAGCAGCAGGAGATCCTGCCATTTGCAATCAGGCTAATCTCTGTATTCGTTCCAATATCAAGGGCAATAATATTGCGGGGAGATCTCCAAACGTCAGTAGCCAAAAGGAAAGCAATGTGATCAGCCCCAACATATCCCGCAACTACCGGGGGGAGATATATTTTCGCCCCCTTCCTAAGATTTAATCCCAAGTCACTTGCCAGGAAAGACAAGGACTGAGTTGTTGCCGGAGCAAAGGGAGCACGACCGAGCTGTTCCACAGGCAATCCGGCGAAAATATGGTGCATGGCCGTATTGCCCACAAGGACTGCATCCTGGACGGAATCGGGAGAAATTTGAGCCTCAGCCCTCATCTCAGCCAGCATGTTGTTCAATGCATCCATCAGCACCTGTTGGAGTTTTCTTGTACCATTTAGCTCGCGTCCTACATAGCTGATGCGGCTGATAATATCTTCTCCAAATGCGATTTGGGGATTCATTGCACCAAACTTTGCTGCTGTCTTTCCGGTTTCAAGGTGGACAAGATAGGCTGCGAGTTTGGTGGTTCCAATATCCACAGCCAGACCATACGCGCCCGGAGTATGTACGGCTGGATTGACGGAAATGCGGGTCTCCAGCCCCTCGACTTGCAATCGTTGGGCGGAGGTCAATGATTCGGGAGGGATATCGAGTTTAACATCACTGAGCGGTTCTGCCTGGCAAGCTAGGCGGAACCCGCCAGCCAGTTCAGTCTGGCTAAAAACTGATTCCTCCACCATTGTTGGAGGAGTCAGCCTTCCGACCACCAGGCGTACGCGGCACTCTTCGCACGTCCCCGCACCCCCGCACACCGATGCCAGACCCACCCCGGCTGCCTGGGCAGCATCCAGCAGCGTTTGACCCGAATGGGTTACACCGCGCCGCCCCAGCGGTTCAAAGTCAATTTTGAAAGACTCAGGCATGACGGTATCGGCACCTTTCACGCAAGCTGCATATTTCACACAGATCGGTCTGCGCCATTTCCTTCCCGATGCCGACCACAAACGAGATGGACTTTTTCGGCAGCATCATTCCGCCGGAAGTTAGTTTGATGCCGATGTTGGAGGGATCCACCAGGGCGAATATTTGAGGCTGACCAACTTCAACGGGCCACCCAGGTTCACCCGGACTTAGTGGTGTGGAAGTTGTCAAACCATTAGTCTGCGCTTTTTCTCCCAAGCGACTGCAGACCTGCTGGCTGAGAATTTCCACAGCAGCATTAGCCAAACCATCGAGGGACATACCGAGCAGGGGATTTTTTGCGAATATTCTGGAAGCATGGTCTTCGAGTTCCGAACCGATGGTACAAACCACCGAGGTGACCTGTTCCGCCCCTGCCAGGTGGCGTGCAACCAATGAGCCTCCGAGTTCAAATCCTCCGTGTAAAATGATCCGTTCGTGACGATGTTCCACAACATCAGCCTCGTGGATAATCACCGCCGGGTGAACTTTTTGGCAACCTTCTTCCAATGCTTTTTCAGCAGCCCTCAAAAGGGGAGGTTTTCTAAGGCGGACGACTTCCGGATCAACCCCCTCCCCGCGTAGAACGTCATCCACGTTAAGTTGGATATTATATTCATCACCAGGTTCCATTCTTATGATTTTACCCCATACCCACCACCACCCGGAGTGCGGATGGATAACACATCCCCCGGCTCCAGATCGATGCTCCCTTTACCTGGAAGAGCGATTTCTTTCCCCTCCCGGATGAGGATGTTTTCTCCCATCATCCCTGGCTTACCGCCCGCTAGTCCATAGGGTGGAAATCTCCGACGTTCACTGAGCCAGGTCGCCTGACAACCCGTCAGCACCTGGATCTCACGGAGTATCCCATCCCCCCCGCAGAACTTTCCTTCCCCCCCTGAACCCCTGCGGAGTTCATATCGAAGAACGCGCAGCGGATAGGCATATTCGAGTGCTTCCACCGGAGTATTGAGCGTGTTGGTCATGTGCGAATGGATCCCGGAAGGGCCGTTTGATGATGGACGGGCACCCATCCCACCGCCAATGGTTTCATAGTAGGTAAATGCCCCAGCATGTTGCGTCAAATCATTTTCACCGGTGGACAGGGAATCTCGTTGGGAACGACCGATGGTGATATTGTTCATCGTCCCTTGACTGGCAGCGGGTACCCTTCCAGGGCATGCTTGAGCCAATGCGCCAAGCAAAACATCCACGATACGCTGGGAGGTTTCCACATTTCCCCCTGCAACCGGCGCAGGGGATAATGCATTGACGACCGTACCTGGTGGAGCGATGACTTTTATGGGAACAAGGCATCCGGCGTTGTTGGGGACATCCATTCCGAGCAGACAACGGAAGACATAATAAACGGCTGAAAGAGTGATGGCATGCACCGCGTTGACGCTGCCCTGCTGCTGCGGGGCAGAACCGCTGAAGTCCACTGTAGCCGAATCCCCCTTGATGGTCACAGTAACGCATATCGGCACTGGAATGACATCCAAACCGTTATTATCAAGGTGGTCTGAAAATCGGTATTCACCGTCGGGAATGGATTTTATCAAATAGCGGGTCATGCGCTCGGTATATGCGAGAAGTTCCCCTTCCACGTGAACTACTTCATCCTTTCCATAACGGGCAACCAAGTCCAGAAGTCGGTCCACCCCGCGCAGGTTGGCAGAGATCTGGGCAAATAGATCGCCACGGCGTTCTTGGGGGGTGCGGACATTGGCTAATATCAAATCCAAGATCGCCTTATCCGGTTGTCCCGCATTGACAAGTTTAACCGGAGGAATGATCAAACCCTCCTGGTAAATTTCACGCGCCACCGGCATGGAACCCGGTGACATTCCTCCAACATCCGCATGATGAGCCCGATTGGCGACGAAACCAATCCTGACCCTTTCTTCACCCTTCTCGTTTGGGAAAACAGGAGTGATAGAGGGTGGCAAGAAAACGGGGGAAACCATGGTAATGTCTGGCAAATGGGTTCCTCCCTGGAATGGATCGTTCAGGATGATCATGTCCCCCGGATTCAAATCCTCGGAGAATTTATCCACAGCTGCCTTTACAGCCAGGGGCATCGACCCAAGATGAACCGGGATATGGGCAGCCTGGGAGATCATCCGTCCATCAACATCGAAAATGGCGCATGAAAAATCCCGACGCTCCTTGATATTTGGTGAAAAGCTGGCTTTGCGAAGGACCGTTCCCATTTCCTCGGCAATCGCAGAAAATAGATGCTTAAAAACCTCCAATCTGATCGGATCGAAAGTCATTGCTTCACCTCAATGAGCAGGTTATTAAATTTGTCCACTTCAACCTTGTCCTTCGGACCGATCAGGATGGTGGTATCGGACCGGGTAATAACTGCCGGACCATGAATGTGATTGCCGTGTTTAAGCGATTCAGCCTGAAAAAACGGTGTTTTTATTACACAGTTGGAAAAGACGACATCACGTGATTCGAGAAAAGCATCAGCTGGATCTGACCCATGTACAGGCATGGGAGTAAAAACTGGAAAATCTCCCAATCCGATGGCTCGTACCCTCAGGTTCACTACCTCAACGGGGGATGAGGTATTCGCGTAACCATACTCCAGCTCATGGATTCGGTGAAAATCCTCGAGGATATTACTGCTGAAGGGCACGATCAATTCATATGATTGTCCTTGATAACGCATATCGAGAAAACGCTCAAGGCGAATGAGGCTTTTGTCCACCCCTTCGTTTGAAATGTCGTTACGTCCTTGTTCAGAAAGGACATCCAGCTTGGCAGAAAGTTCTTTGTGGGGAGTATTTCCGGGAAGCATTACCGTGAGCGTGTAGTACTTAATTACATCCGCAGCCAGCATCCCGAACGCGGAAAAAGTGGAGGCCAGCGGCGGGATAAGCACAAGGGGAATGCCCAATTCTCGAGCCAGATCAGCAGCATGCAGCCCCCCTGCACCGCCAAAGGAAAGCAAAGTGAAGCGCCGCGGGTCGTGACCACGTTCCACCGATATGACACGCAGGGCACGTTCCATGTGGGCATTTGCCACTGCCACCACACCCAGGGCAGCCTGTTCTGGGGTTAGATTCAACTTATCGCCCAGTTTTGAGATGGCCGCGTTGGCACGGGAGCCATCCAAAGGCATCTGTCCTCCCAGGAAATGATCGGCGGGTAAGCGGCTGAGGACAAGGTTGGCATCGGTGACGGTTGGTAAATCGCTGCGACCATAACATGCTGGACCGGGGTCTGCTCCGGCAGATTGAGGACCGACAACCAGCGACCCGCCCTCATCCACATGGGCAATGGAACCACCTCCAGCGCCTATGGTGTGAATGTCCAGCAATGGAATATGAATTGGGTATCCGCTGACGACGGCGTCCGTGGTGATTTTCGTTTGGCCATCAATCAAAGAAACATCAGTGGAGGTACCTCCCATGTCAAAGCCAATAAGGCGATACCCTCCAACTGGGTTAATCATTTTGCCAACATATTCACAACCGATCACACCTCCTGCCGGGCCTGAAAGGATGCAGCGTACGCCGAATTTTCGCGCTTCTACCGGGCTGATATGACCCCCATTAGACTGCATGATACGCAATCGCGATAGCGAAGGAATATTATTTTCGAGGTGTGCTAAATATTTATCCACCACCGGGGAAACGCAGGCGTTTACAACGGTGGTGCTGGTACGTTCATATTCCCGGTATTCGGGAAGTATTTCAGAAGACAGGGAAACCTGGAAACCAGCGGAATGCAATTCAGCAGCAACCGCCTGTTCATGCTCCGGGCGTAAAAACGAGAATATCAAGCAGACCGCCACATTGTTAACATTTTGTGATTTGAGTAGGGAGATGATCGCTGACACCTGCACGGGATCAACTGGCTGCAGAATTTCACCGGTATGGGATACCCTTTCATCCAATTCAAATCGTAATTCTGCCGGGATGAGCGGAGGGGTCGGATCAGCGAATAAATCATAGAGAGCGGGACGATCCTGCCGGCCAATCTGGAGAACGTCTCGGAAACCGCGGGAGGTAATTAATGCAGCTCGTGCTCCTTTGTGTTCAAGGAGTGCGTTGGTCGCAACCGTAGAACCGTGAATAATGGTCGCCTCCTGGGTCCTCTTTTCTGTAGATATTTTCTTCAGACCATTTAAGACCGCGATTGCAGGATTTTCAGGCGAGGAGGGAAGCTTGAAGGTTTGGATTTGTTGAGATGCAGAATCATAGATCACGAAATCGGTAAAAGTCCCACCGATATCTATCCCGATGCGCAGTGAACTCATTGGTAAATTATAACTTCAAGCGTTGACATTGCCCAACATTGGCACTAAACTGGAATTGTCTTGGAGGAAACATGCAGATTGAATTGACCCTCCCCGGTCCTTTGCTTAACCCCGACGGCAGCCTTGCCCAGGTTGGGTGGGCACGCCAATCCATCCTGGATTGCAACCTGGAGGCAGCCCGTTTCTATTCTCTGCGGGCAATTCAACGATTCCGCCTCAAGCGCTGGGATTATTATGCAGTTTTTACACCAGAGCGTTTCTTCTCAGCCACTGTCGCCGACCTTGGCTATGCAGGGAATATCTTTGTGTATACGATGGATTTTAAAACCAGCGAGCTCCATGAAGAAGGGGTAATCCTCCCTCTGGCAAAGGGTATTATTTTACCTCGCAATAACATTGAAGGCGACAGCCATTTTGAGAACGGAAAGGTCAATTTAACTTTCAGTCTGCGTCCAAACCAGCGGCACCTGGCTGTTTCGTGGCAGGAATTTCATAATGGAGCCGGTATTACCGCTGATATCTCATTGGTCTGCCCGCCAGGATTCGAATCAATGAATATCGTAATCCCGATCCGCAGGAAACGGTTCTATTACAACCGCAAGATTAACTGCCTGCCAGCGAGCGGATTTATCAAATACGGTAATCAAACTGAAGTATTGAATCCAAAGAATTGTATAGGATCCCTGGATTGGGGGCGAGGCGTCTGGGAGTACAAGTCATTTTGGAACTGGGCAAGTGCGTCCGGCTTTTTACCTGACGGGCGGACTGTGGGTATTAATCTTGGTGCCGGCTTTGGTGACCTGACCAGGGCGGGAGAAAACGCGCTCATCCTGGAAAACCGAATACACAAACTTGATCAAGTTAGGTTTGATTACGTTTCAGGTGAATACATGAAACCCTGGAAGTTCACTGACCGCGAAGGTCGGTTGGACCTGGTGTTCACCCCCTTCAAGGATCGTATCGCGCGCACAAATTTGGCGATCATAACTAGTGAAGTGCACCAAGTATTTGGGCATTATAACGGGAAGGTCCTCTCGGATGACGGAAAAATAATTCAAATCAATAATTTGATCGGATTTGCAGAAGAACACCATGCACGCTGGTAACCCTTTTTGGGCTTTTGTACCCGTTATGTATTGTTTTCCAGAATAAGATAAATTTCTCTATTCACAAAGGAGACTCAATGGATTCCAACACAGCCGTCACAAAAAAAACATGGATCGCAATTATTTTGCTGGCATTCTCAGGTCAATTGGCGTGGGGGGTGGAAAACCAGTTCTTCAATACATTCATGTACGATAAAATCACCCCCGATCCGCGGCCGATCTCTTGGATGGTTGCAGCCAGTGCAATAGCGGCTACTTTGACCACCGTCCTGATGGGCACTCTTTCTGACCGGTCGCGAACTCGATGGGGACGCAGAAAACCGTTCATCCTGTTTGGGTACCTGGCGTGGGGTATTTTGACTGCCTTGTTTCCATCCGCTGCTTTTTTTCGTCCCGTCACGTTGGCAATCGAGATGGCGATCCTTTTCGACTGTATCATGACCTTTTTCGGATCGACCGCCAACGACGCTTCCCTGAATGCATATATCACAGATATAACCACAAACGAAAACCGCGGTCGTGTGATGGGGGTGGTTGAAATCCTGACATGGGTTGCCATCTTAATTGTGTATGGGGGAGCAGGCTTGATCATCCAAGCATTCGGTTACTACTCATTTTTCTACATCATTGGCGGGTTGGTATTTATCCTGGGATTGATCGGCAGTTCCTTTATCAATGAAAAACTGGTCACCGAGAAACCGAAAGGGAGTTATTGGGGTCAGATCGTCGATAGTTTCCGTTGGAAAAACCTGTTAGCCAACCAGAGCTTCTTCCTTGTCTTGATCGGGATTTCGCTTTGGGCAAGCGCCCAAAATGTTTTCTTTCCCTACCTGATGATTTATCTCCAACATTATATAAAATTGGATACGATTAGTGCAACCATCACCATAGCAATCTCCATCCTTGTAGGGGGAATCGCGCTGGCTTACCCACTCGGGTGGTTGATTGACCGTTGGGGGCGAAAGCCCGTGGCACTGCTTGCAGTTGCAGCAGAGATGGTTGGACTAATCCTTTTTTCATTCTCAAAATCACTCGTCCCACTGGTGGCTACAGGGATTTTATGGTTGATACCCCTGACCGCTTGGACAATTGCCACTGGCACATGGAGCAAGGACCTGTTACCTGAGGACAAGAGGGGACAATATGCTGGATATTATCTGTTCTTTTGGGTGATGCTGCCAATGATCCTGGGTCCGTTGACCGGGGGCTGGTTGGGAACACATTTTGGAATCCCAACCGTGATCAATGGGCAGGCAGGATTTATCCCGACTCCCATCCTTTTCCAGGTGGCCGGGATAGCGACATTGCTGGCGGCAGTCCCATTATGGTTCGTAAAAGAGAAGAAATCATTAGAGTAAGATGTACTTTTGAGAGAACCGATAAAATATGTCCTGGAAACCTGTACCCGGCAATATTATGACCCGTTGGGCCAAGGGGGTGACACCCGATAATGCCTGGAAGGAATATCCCCGCCCACAGATGGTCAGGAGTAAGTGGGTGAATCTAAACGGGTTGTGGAAATATGGAATCTGTTCACGGGATGAAGAATATTCCGAGGTTGTCGAAGGTGAAATCCTGATCCCATTCCCAATCGAGTCTGCACTTTCCGGGGTGAAACGCGCCCTTGAACCTGGAGAGAAATTATTTTATCGAAGGGATTTTTCCATCCCAAAAGAATGGATTGGGAAGCGTATCCTGTTACATTTCGGCGCGGTGGATTGGGAGGCAACAGTCTGGATCAATGGACAAAAGTTGGGAACACACCAGGGTGGATACATCCCATTTCAATTCGATATCACCGACTTGATCACAAGGAAACAAAATGAGCTGGTCGTAGCTGCGTGGGATCCAACAGACAAGCATTGGCAGCAGCGCGGGAAGCAAGTGCGCAAGCCAAAGACCATCTGGTACACCGCCGTTTCCGGAATATGGCAGACGGTTTGGTTGGAACCTGTCCCACAGACATACATTGTCAATTTGAAGATAGAGCCAGATGTGGATAATGGAACTGTAAGTATTAATGTAAATATGGCTGGAGTGCAAACGAAAATGGAAAGCGTTTGTATCCAGGTATTGGATGAGGGGGCTTTGGTCGCTTTTACTGAAACAAAAAAGGGTGAAATGGAGGCCAAAGTTTCCATTCCAGACCCGAAACTCTGGAGCCCGGAGTCACCGTATTTATACGACCTGGAGGTAATTGCAGGGGAGGACAAA
>Ga0315297_10003167_pt1 | contig 10545 bp, 13 predicted proteins | sample YL17G15_0_MG_FD_203628 | JGI IMG/M metagenome (GOLD analysis project Ga0315297, IMG submission 203628) | Sediment microbial communities from Yellowstone Lake, YNP, Wyoming, USA - YL17G15_0 | ecosystem: Environmental > Aquatic > Freshwater > Lake > Sediment | place: USA: Wyoming | collected...
GCCGACCTCCGTCGGGCAGTTCGAGGCGAGCGATCTGAAGAACTATACCGACGCCATCGAGAAGCTGGCCGCGGACATCGGCCGGATCACGAACACGCCCAAGCATTTCCTCTTCGCGCAGGGGGGAGATCCATCGGGCGAGGCACTCATTGCGCTCGAGGCGCCACTGAATAAGAAGGTCCAGGACCGGATCGATCACCTGACCCCCACCTGGCGGGAGGTCGCAGCCTTCGCCTTGAAGGCGGCCGGACAGGAGATCGACGAACAGACGATCGCTGTTTCTTGGGCCGCCGTGGAAACGATCCAGCCCAAGACGCAGGCAGAAATTCGGGAGAGTTCGACCCGGGCCGGCATCCCGTTGATCACGGCGCTCCGCCGCGAGGGGTGGACGCAGGCTGAACTCGATGAGATGGAGAAGGACAAGAAACAGGCCAGCGAAGCCGAGAAGAATTCATTGGCGGCTGCGCTCGTGCGGGCACAGCGAACCATGAGTCAACCCCCCCCGGGGACGCCCAAGGACAAGGAGGATCCGAATGCCGTACAAGGTGTTCAAGACCGGGCCGCCGAGTAAGCCCTTCTGTGTCTACAAACACGACGAGCGAGGCGAGGCAGTTGGCGCGTCGCTGGGCTGTCATCCTACTCGGGAGGCTGCAAACAAGCAGTTGGCGGCCCTGTACATGAATGAGAGCATCCGGCATAAGGCCGGGAAGGGATAGGCCTTGGCCGAGGAGCAGTCTGCCGTCATCCGGGCAGTCACGCAACACCGGATCGCCCTCTTAGCCGGAGAACGCGGCGTCCTTGACCACATGAGCCGCGCCTGGCTTGCCGTCGAAGATGAGCTCGAGGCACGGATCTACGCGCTCGCGAGTCGGGTGGCCGAGATGCGGGCAGCCGGCGAGACAGTCGTCCTCTGGCGCTTGGCCGAACTCGATCGATACCGGGATCTCCTGCTTGCCGTTCAGAACCGGCTGGGGCAATTCGGTACCAGCATCCTGCCATTCATCCGGGAGGAGCAGCGGCACCTGGCTGTACTCGGAGTTCTCCATTCGGCCGAAGGGATTCGCGGAGCCATGATTGATGCGGGACTCGAGGTTCCCCTCCAGTTCAACGTCGTGCCTACTGCGGTTGTCGAGACGATGGTCGGTATGGCGGGCCCCGGCTTTGATGCACCCCTCGGCCAACTGCTGCGAGCTGCATGGCCGGATGCGGTCGACGGCCTGACGGATGCCTTGATCCGCGGCATTGCGGTCGGGGACAACCCGCGGGTGGTTGCCCGGGCCATGGCCGATGGGATGACCGATGGCCTGGACCGCATGATGACGATTGCCAGGACCGAGATGCTGCGGACCTACCGTGAGGCCTCGCGCCTGGAATACCAACAGAGTGGGGTCGTCACGGGCTATCGCCGGATCGCAGCCCATGATGCCGATACCTGCCTGGCCTGCATTGCGATGGATGGCGAAGAGTATGAAACCGATGAACTGATGGAGATCCACCCGAACGATCGCTGCGCCATGGTGCCCATCGTTCTGGACATGCCGGCGGTCGAGTGGCAAGCCGGGCAAGACTGGCTCGACGTCCAACCGGAAGAGGTGCAGCGCGGGATCCTCGGGCCGGCCAGGTACGATCTGTACAGCTCCGGCCAGGTGAGTGATCTACGGCAGTTCGTGGCCACCGGGGAGGATCCTACCTGGGGGCCGACCCTGGGCGTGCGGTCGCTTGAGGAGATCGGCCGGTGATTGCGCTTCGGCGCGTTCTGTGCTAGAGTAGCGCAGACAACTGAGTCGGGCGGCATTGGCCGCCCTCTCGAGGAGATTGGCGCCCTCGGTCCCGTGATGGGACTGAGGGCGCTTTCGCGTACTACCGATCGGGGCGGGATGCTTCGATCACCAGGGCGGGATGCCCGGAGGATTTAGATGCTCAGAATGCAGTTGAGTCCAGGAGATGTCGGGGGAACCGGGACAGCGGCAGCTGGGACCAGTGGACAGGGCGCTGGTGGGGCTGGGACCGCTGGTACCGGAGGCCAGGCCGGTGCTCAACAGGGCGTTGACCAGCAGCCGCCGAAGGAGCAAACCTTCGAGGAATGGCTGGCCAAGCAACCAAAGGAAAGCCAGGATCGATTCTCCGCGAGGGAGAAAAGCTGGAAGGCAACTCAGGCTACTGAAAGGGCAGATCGTGAGACTCTCAGGACCGAATTGATGGCCTTAAGGGCCAAGGCCGAGAAGGGATCGGATCTTGAGAAACAGCTAGGTAGTAGCCTGGCCAAGATCGAGGAAACTGACCGGAAGGCTGATTTCTATGAGGCGGCTCACGCAGCCGGTGTCGCAAATCTCAAATTGGCCTACGTCGTCGCTGTCCAGGACGACCTGTTCGACAAGAAAGGCAACGTGAGCTTCGAGACCTTGAAAGGCAAGTACCCAGAGCTATTCGCCGGCAAGGCGCCAGCGCCGAAGGGCAACGCCGGAGCCGGCACAGGGGGCGATGGCCGCCCGGCCGTGGGAATGAACGAGATCATCCGCAGGGCGTCCGGCCGCCGCTAACACGCACGGAGGTGCGTCATGGGCTATAGCGATTACATCAGCCGGGGAGATGCGAGCGCGCTCATCCCCGAGGAAACTGCCCGGGAGATCATCCAGGGCGCGGTCGAGCAGGCAGCTGTCCTGCAACTTGGGCGCCGACTTCCCGACATGGCGAGCGGGGTGACCCGGACGCCGGTCCTGAGCGTCCTGCCATCGGCCTACTTCGTCACCGGCGTGCCCGGCGGCGGAAGCGGCAGCGGCGACGTGGACAAGGGTCTCAAGCAGACGACCAAGGCGATGTGGGAGAACCAATACCTCAATGCCGAGGAGATCGCCTGCATCGTTCCCATCCCGGAAACCGTGCTCGACGATGCGAACTACGACATCTGGGGCGAAGTCAAGCCCCGGATCGTCGAGGCCATCGGGGGCGTGATCGACCGGGCCGTCTTCTGGGGCACGAATGCGCCGGCGGCCTGGCCGGTGGACATCTACGATGCCTGCGTGGCGGCCGGCAACACGACCGCTCTCACCGATCCCTTCGACGCGGTCATGGGCGTCGGAGGTCTGATCTCCCTGGTCGAAGAGGACGGCTACTTCGTCACGGGTCATGCGTCCGCGGTCCAGACACGAGCTGTTCTACGTGGCCTGCGCACTCCAGGACCGGAAGGCATTCCCATCTTCGCCACCTTGAACGGGGGGGTGTCCGGCGGGGAGCAGGAGAAGACCCGCTACACGCTGGACGGGCAGCCGATGATCTTCCCGCGCAACGGCGCGTTCGATGGGGCTCTCTCGCCCATCATCACGGGTGACTGGACGCAACTCGTCTACGCGTTCCGACAGGACATCACCTGGAAGATCCTGACCGAGGCCGTGATCACCGATGAGTTCGGCCAGATCGTGTTCAACCTGCCTCAGCAAGACATGGTTGCCCTCCGGGCGGTCATGCGCCTGGCCTGGCAGGTTCCGAACCCGATCAACCGGATCAACGATGACGCGACCACGCGCTACCCGTTCTCGGTTCTGACGGGTGCCTTCGGCTCAGGCAGCTGAGGAAGGCGCAAACCATGGCCCAGCCCATCGGGGTTGGGGTGCGGCGGAGACCGGCCGATCAGGGGGATCGGCCGGTCACACCGGTCCCGATCTCCTCCGGGAGGCCGGCCTCGGCTCATTCCCGGCAGCGGAAATGGCCAGCCAAAGAGGATCGGAACCGCTTGGCGGAACCGATCTCTGTCCTCGTCTCCGAGCGTCACTTCCTCGACCACCTGGCTCCCATCTGGCATGCTCTTCCCGAGAACCGCCGCGGCGTGTTCCTTGTGACCAGGCCCGAACTGATCCCTTGGGTAGAGGGTCGAGGCATCACGGGAGCCGAGGTGCTGAACTTCGGCCTACATAAGGCAAGAGCACCGGGTCCATTCTTGACGGCATCATCCGGCGATCTTCGCCGAATCATCGATCGATGGGGGCCACTCACACCCCAGATCTACCTGAACCACGGCGCCGGCTTCTCGTGGCTGGGGCTGAACCACACCAGTTATGCCGGCGGCGGTCACTGGCTCGACCGGGTCGGTCTCTTCTTGGATCCCAACGAGTACGCGGCTGCCCGCAATCGCAAGTCCCATCCCAAGGCAATGGTCCGGGCGATCGGCTGCCCAAAGCTCGACCACTGGCACAACCAGGACGCAAAGCCCGCGGATCCCGCCGGCCCATTGGTGTGCATCAGCTTCCATTGGCATTGCACGGTGGTGAACGAGACGGATTGGGCCTGGCCCTTCTTCCAGAATGCCATCCCGGAACTGCCGGCGCACTACCGGATGATCGGACATGGCCATCCCCGCGCCATCAGTTTCCTGGCGAAGAGGTATCAACGGGCCGGCTTTGACACCCTCATGGATTTCGAGGATGTCCTGGCCCGGGCCGATGTCTACGTGAACGACTCGAGCTCGACGCTCTACGAGTTCGCCTCCCTCGACCGGCCCGTGGTGGTCATGAACTCACCGAAGTACCGCCGGCGTGTGAACCACGGCCTGCGTTTCTGGGAGCATGAGGATGTCGGGGTGATCTGCAACAAGCAGGAAGAGCTCGTGGATGCGGTGGCGCGGGCGATCGAGGATGCACCGAAGCAGCAAGCGCTGCGCCACGCGGCCACGCAGGATGTTTATCCGGTCCGCGGGAACGCGGCCCAAGCAGCGGTAGAGGCGATCCGGGAGTTCTGCAATGCCTGAGACGCGCGGCGTGATCTATCAAGCCTTTGGACCGACTGCGGTCAAATGCTGCGGGGCCTCCATTGCCTCCTTGCGCCAGCATTCGCCGAACCTCGACATCCTCGTCGTCAGCGACAGATCCATGCACCGTTATGGCGTCGAAACGATCCCCTGGCCGCCAGAGATCAAGGTCTGGAGGACACGGGCGCTCATGCGAAGGGGCTTCATGTCGGGGGTGACGAAGCCGAAGCTCTACGGTCTCTCGCCGTTTGATCGAACCCTTTATCTGGATGCCGACACGACCATCCTTGCCGATGTCATGTCTGGGTTCGCCTTCCTGGATGATGCAGATATGGCTATCTGGCCGCACCGGCACAGCATTCCATGGTATGTGAGGCCCAGACCTGGCGCCAACCCATACATGGCCACGGGCTTCCGCAAAGAGATCGAGCACACCATCAAGGAACTCGGTGCGGCCGCTGACCTCTACTGGAATGCCGGCGTGATCTTCTGGCGCAAATCGCCAGCGACCAAAGGCCTCTTCGACTTGTGGGGCAAGGAATGGCGGCGCTTCAAGTCCTGGAATGAGCAGATGGCCCTGCGCCGGGCCGCGCATCAGGTGCCGGAGCTCAGGGTCGTCCATCTGGGTCCGGAGTGGAACAACAAGAAGCGCGAATCCGGGACGATCATCTGGCACGTCTACGGCACGGGCAGGGTAGATCGATGACAGGCCATGAGACGGAATACGCCAATGGGATACCGACCAGGAGTACCCTGGCCGAGCGTTCGGCTCTCGCCGTGTTCGCAGAACGCGTGCCGGCGGGCGGCCTGATCGTCGAAATCGGCGGGCTCTATGGCGGTACCACCGGGATCCTCGCCCTGGCCAACCCGAAGGCTCGGATCATCGTCATCGACAACTTCTCTTGGCAACCGCCGGAGAATGAGAAGATCCCGACGGCCGCGGCTCTGGTGAAGGAAATGACCCGGATCGGCGTGACCAATGTGGATGTGATCGATGGCGATAGCGCCTCCATTGGAGCGCATTGGAAGGAATCGATCGATCTTCTATTCATCGATGGGCAGCACTCATACGATGTGGTCAAGGCGGATCTCAGAAACTTCGCCCCCCATGCTTGCATAATGGCCTGCCATGACTACGCCAAGGGATACATGAAGGGCGTGCGGCTGGCTGTGGACAGGTACCGCCGGCGCAATCCCTCTTGGCGCGTGGTGACCGTGGTGGACTCGCTCGTGATCCTGAGGAAGGTGACGCATGGTGGGAGCTGACTTCATCCTGGCCCTGCGACGCATGGTAGCCGAGCCGACTCAAACGAACTACCCAGACGCCGTGCTCAGCGACTACATCGAAGCCTGGGCGGTCCGGGATGCCGACGGCCTCAAGCCAACGGACATCGGTTGGACGCCGACCTACGACTTGCCCGCAGCTGCAGCCGATGTCTGGGAAGAGAAGGGCGCGGCCGCCGTGGGTAATTTCGACTTCTCGGCGGATGGGGGGAACTTCTCCCGCTCTCAGGTCCATCTGCAGTGCATGCAGATGGCCAGGCATTTCAAGTCCCGGGCCAGTGTGCGGACGCTTCGGTCCGTGGTTGAGCCTGGCGAGCCGGAGGGCAGCTGATGGGCAGGGTACCGCGGGGTAAGTTGCCACCGATCGATCCGCCGGATGGGATCATTCCACCGGAACGCCTTGGCATTGGAACACCCTCTGAGGAGACGATCCTCAGTGGCGCCAAGGCATGGAAACATCGCAGGGAATTGATCGGACCCCAAGGTCTAGGAGGCGAGCGTGGATCCGAGGGATCTCAGGGTCCCGAAGGCCCGAAGGGTCGCCAGGGGGAAGTGGGCCCAACTGGCGAACAGGGCCCGAAAGGCAATAAGGGAGACAAGGGCGACCAGGGAGAACGTGGGGCCACCGGATCGGGCGCTCCGGGTGCACAAGGCCCCATGGGCGACAGGGGACCAAGAGGCTTTACTGGCCCCGTCGGTCCCGTCGGTCCCAAAGGCGAAAAGGGCGACGCTGGGCCGAGGGGTTTGGCCGGCATAGATGGCGCGGATGGCGCCAAGGGTTCAAGGGGCGACAAGGGCGACCGAGGATATGTTGGACCCAAGGGAGAAAAGGGCGATCCAGGCGAAGGGGGAGGCGGGGGTGGAGGAGGCGAACAGGGGCCTCCAGGCCCCCAGGGTCCGGAGGGTCCCCAAGGCCCAAAGGGCGATCCTGGAGCAACCGGAAGTCAAGGTTCTGCTGGCGCAGATGGTGCGCAAGGCCCGAAGGGCGATAAGGGCGATACCGGCAACGCCGGCGCGCAGGGTTCACAGGGCATCCAGGGGCTACAGGGCGATCCTGGCGTAAAGGGCGATACGGGATCCCAAGGACCACCCGGGCCCTCACAGTGGGGTGGCATTGGCGGCACCATGTCCACCCAAACCGATTTGCAGGGTGCGCTCGATGGCAAGTCCGCCACCGGCCACGGCCATGGCGAATCCGATGTCGCCAATCTGGTGAGCGACCTGGCCGCCAAGGCAACGCCGGCGGACATCACCACTCATGCCGGATTGAGCACAGGAGTTCACGGGGTTGGCGGATCCATTATTGAGACAGTCGCAGGCTCGGCCGCCAAGGTCAGCACGCACGATGGACTGGCCAGTCCTCACTCGGGCGCCACGAACCTCGAGAAGACGGCAAGCAAGGGCACCGCCTCCGGGTATGCTGGTCTGGACGCGGGGAGCAAGGTGCCCGCGGCGAACCTGCCCGACGCGACCACGACGGCAAAGGGCATTGTTGAGCTGGCGACCGACGGGGAGTCGACCGCCAACGTGGCTGTTCAGGGCAATGATGCCCGGATGTCGAATGCCAGGACGCCGACAACGCACAGCCATGCCGAGAGCGAGGTCACCGGCCTGGTGACGGATCTCGGGAATAAGGTTGTCGTGGCCGGGCAGATCGGTGGCACGCCCTCATCGCCAGATGTGCGCGGCATTCGGGAGAGCGGCGGTCAGCTCCTGGCCGCGGGCGCCATCGGCGATGGCCAGGTCCTGGCCAGGTCGGGCGCTGGGCTGGTGGGCCAGGGCGCACCGGCGGCGGCGGCTCCAGAGGAGGCCTACTACCGGCACTACGGCACCACCAAGTACGAGGCCTGGCACACGTCGCCCAAGGCGGGTACGGCCCTGGCGGGTTCGGCCCTCGTAGCCGGTCGGCTCTATGCCATGCCCTTCCCGGTACCCAGGGGCATCACTCTGGATCGGATTGGCGTCTATGTCTCGACCCTGAGTACAGGCCTGGCCCGGCTTGGCATCTACGCGGACGCAGGCGGGGCCAGCCTGTGCCATCCGGGTTCATTGGTCCTCGACGCGGGGACGATCGACGTGACCGCCACCGGCGTCAAGAGCATCACCATCAGCCAGGCCCTCAGCCAGAACTCGTTGTACTGGTTGGTGATTCTGTGCCAGGCGACGCCAGCGATCTATTGTATCCCGGTGGCCGCGGTCATTGCCGTGCTGGGCCACTCAAACGCCCTGGGGACTGCGCAAAATGCCGGTCTCTATGCTGCCCAAACTTACGGCGCGCTACCCGCAACATTCCCAACGACACCGACGCTGATCACGGCCGCACCAATCCCGGCGATCTTCGTAAGGCTGAGTGCATGATGGTCATGAAGGCGTTCGACTTCGGCGAGCTGGATGGCATGCGGGATACACAGGACTCCGCGATGATGGATACCTGTCTGCTCGGGCAGCGGGTCGTCCTCAGCACGGATGACTATGGGATGCCAGTGGCCGGCTTCTCGTGGAGCTCGCCGATCGAGTGCGGCCTGAACCCGACCAAACACATCGAAGTCATGGATGGGACCGAGGTGATCCTGACGGATGCGGTCCTGCGGCTGCCAGTGGGCACGGATGTGACCCATGTCGACCGGGTACAGATCACGCACCGGTACGGCGAGGCGCTGGTCATGCCTTGGGTCTTCGCCTGCATCGGGATGCCCCGGCTGGGCCCGAGCGGATTGCTGTTGAACCTCCGCCTGGTCACATTCGGCGCGGGCATCGCCGGAAGCGGGAGCGGATCCTGATGGCCGAGGTCGAGGTTCACCTGCACCTGGATCACGTGCTCATGCGCGTGAAGGATGCCACCGAGAAGGGCATGGCGGCGATTGCCCATCAGGTGGTAGCTCATGCAGTGGTGCGGGTGACGGAGAATGACCAGGTGGATACCGGCTTCATGCGGGCCGCCATCTACCCGGTCACGAAGCAGGGCAGCGGTTTTGGTGAGGCGGAGGGCGCGGCGAAGTCGAGGGCGGATCGGGAAGTGCTGGACGAGAGTCTGCCATCGGAGGACGAAGCGATGGTGGTAGCGGGGGCGAACTACTCGATCTATCAGGAGATGCGCCAGTCGTTCCTCTTCGCTGGCGCCGTGGACACGGCGGCCGACACGGGCGCCCTGGTCGAAGTCGAGCGGGTGTTTCGTGAGGAGAACCACGACTGATGGACATCGATACTCACATCCGTGATCTGCTCGTGGCCGATCCAGGCCTGGCGCCGCTCGTAGACCAGCGAGTCTTTGCTTCGACAGATCTGCCGACGGGATACACGCCCGACGACGGAGCGGCCATCCTGTTTGCAGCTCGAGGAGGCCAGGGGCCAGATGAAAGCGGATTGATCCTCTGGCCGTCCTACCAGTTCAGATGCTACGCGCCCACGGAGGCGATGGCGAGGGAGGTAGATCATGCGGTATTCAGAGCGTTGAGTTTTGCACGATCGGACCGCATCAAGATGGCCCAGCTGGACGTCTATCCACAAGTGCTCCGGCAGCAGGAACCGGAGCCGGCGTGGCCATTCGTCCTGAGCTTCTACCAGGTCATCATCGGCGATTTGGGTGACTAGGAGGTCACAATGGCAATTCCGAATGTGTTCAACATCCTCAAGTCGGGGGCGGTCGTCTGGCATGCTCCGGTTGGGGAAGCTTTCCCGGATCCGGCGGTGATCGGCGCCGGCGACGATTGGGGTGGCAACTGGGAGCAGATCGGCGCGACCAAGGAGGCCGTGGCCCTGAAATACACCACGGATGAGGCCCCCATCGAAGTCGAGGAGTTCCTTGGCCCGGTTCGGCGCTTCCGGACCAAAGAGGAATTGGCGCTGGAGACGGTCATGGCTGAATTGACCGGCGATTACCTGGGGCTGGCCGTGGGCGCAGTCTCAACCCCGGCGGGATCCGGCACGCCCTACGAGGAACTGATCGTGGGGAACGACGTGTGCCTGGATGAGCTGACCTGGGGCTTCGAGGGCATCCTGTGTGATGCTGCCTGCACTGAGACCCCGGTGCGATTCTTCATCCCGCGCGGAACGGCCAAGCTCAACGGCGACCTGAAGTTCTCCCGCAAGGATAAGGAATATACCGGCGTGCCACTCCAGGTCAACGCCCTGGCGGACGTCGATGATGTGACCGACCCGGGCCGCATGTTCGTGTTCCAGCGGGTCATCCCGGCCGGCAGCTGACCATGAAGACGATCACAGTCGAGATCGGCGGCCGGTCCTACCAGGTCGAGGCGCTCCCCATCCGCAAGGCGAGGGTCTGGCGACAGCACCTCGAGGAGCGGATGGGAGGTGCCCTGGCCGCCTTCCGGGAGATTGGCGTTTTGGCAATGCGGAACTACGAGAAACCGGAGGAATTGCTGGTAAGCGCTACCAACACCTTCCTGCAGCAGATCTCCGGCCTGTTCACGACTGTGGTTCGGTCGTCCGATCTGGTGGCCGAATGCGCGTTCGACTTTTCCCCGGCGCTGGCTAAGGACCGGAAGTGGATTGAAGACCAC
>Ga0315297_10003169_pt1 | contig 10544 bp, 9 predicted proteins | sample YL17G15_0_MG_FD_203628 | JGI IMG/M metagenome (GOLD analysis project Ga0315297, IMG submission 203628) | Sediment microbial communities from Yellowstone Lake, YNP, Wyoming, USA - YL17G15_0 | ecosystem: Environmental > Aquatic > Freshwater > Lake > Sediment | place: USA: Wyoming | collected...
GCGGGATCCAGGGCGAGGGGAAGGGGGTGAGGCCGAAGGCCTCGCAGAGTGCGAAGGACTTCCTCATCGAACTTCCGGAACGGGACACTAGAAGGCAGACGACGGACCCTGGTCCGTTGCCATTCGCCGGCTGCCGAAATGGCCCCCGCAAGGGGAGAGAAAGCCGGCTACTCGATCCGCCAGCAGGCAGCCCAATGGCTGGGACTGACCTCCCGGAAGGCCGGCTCCTGGACGGCGCAGTGGTCGATGGCCACCGGACAACGAGGATGGAAACGGCAGCCCGAGGGCGGGTTGAGCGGGCTGGGAACGTCACCAGCAAGCAGGATGCGCTGCCGCCGCAGGTGCGGATCGGGGATGGGGATGGCCGACATCAGCGCCTGAGTGTAGGGGTGAAGCGGGTTGCGGAACAGCTCCTCCCGGCCGGTCATCTCCACGATCTTGCCCAGGTACATCACCGCTACCCGGTCCGAGATGTGCTCCACGACCGACAGGTTGTGGGCGATGAAGAGGTACGTCAGGCCGAATTCGCGCTGCAAGTCCTTGAGGATGTTCAGGACTTGAGACTGGATCGAGACATCCAGCGCCGAGACCGGCTCGTCGCAGACGATGAACTTGGGCTGCAAGGCCAGGGCCCGGGCGATGCCGATGCGCTGACGCTGCCCGCCGGAGAACTCGTGCGGGTAGCGGCGAGAGTGATACTCCTCCAGGCCCACCTTGCGCAGCGTGCTCACCACCAGATCCCGCCGCTCTTGCGGGGTGCCAATCCGGTGGATCTTCAGGCCTTCGGCGATGGACTCGCCGACGGGCATGCGCGGGTCGAGCGAGGAGTACGGGTCCTGGAAGATGATCTGCATGTTGCGGCGCATCGCCTTGAGTTTCGACCCGCGCAGACTGAAGACGTCCGTGCCATCGAAGGTGACTTGCCCCGAGGTCGGCTCCAGCAGCCGGAGCATCGTGCGCCCGACCGTCGTCTTGCCGCACCCCGACTCGCCGACCAGGCCGACGGTCTCACCGCTCTTCACGGTGAAGCTCACATCGTCCACCGCCTGCACCCAGGCGACCTTGCGCTGCAGGATTCCACCACGCATGGGGAAGTACTTCACCAGGTTCGTGACCCGGAGTAGGTCCGCGGAGTCGGCGACGAAGGAGGGTTGTACGCTCATGCTCGGCCTCACTCGTACGGGCAGCCTCAGCCCGAAGTTCTACGCTCCAGCCAGAGGGGCCCGGTGCCCCTCTGCACTCTGGTAGAGCCAGCAGCGCACCAGATGGCTGCTCTTCAAGGGAAGCAGATCGGGCTCGATCTCGGTGCAAATGGTCAGGCCATGCTCGGTCCTCGCCCGACACCGGGGGGCGAAGCGGCATCCCGCCGGCATGTCGATCAGATCCGGCACCGAGCCGGGGATGACTTCCAGCTGCTCCTTCACCACCCCCAGGACCGGGACCGAGGCCAACAAGCCCTGCGTGTACGGGTGCTTGGGCTCGGCGAACAGCGTGCTGACACTGGCCTGCTCGACGATCCGCCCCGCGTACATCACCGCCACCCGGTCCGCCATCTCGGCCATGACGCCGAGATCGTGCGTGATCAGGATGATCGAGGCGCCCGTCTGCGCCCGCATCACCCGCAGCAGATCGAGGATTTGAGCCTGGATGGTGACATCCAGGGCCGTGGTCGGCTCATCGGCGATGAGCAGGTCCGGAACACAGGCGAGGGCCATGGCGATCATCACTCGCTGGGCCTGCCCGCCTGAGAGCTCGTGGGGGTAGGAGCTGGCGCGCTGCTCCGGGTCGGGCAGCCCGACCGACGTCAGCAGCTCCACCGCCCGCTTCCAGGCCTGCTTCCGGGTAATGGTCTGGTGGATGCGCAGGACTTCGGCGATCTGATCCCCCACCTTGAAGACAGGGTTCAGGCTCGAGAGAGGCTGCTGGAAGATCATGCCGATCCGGTCTCCCCGGATGTGCGTCATCTCCCCTTCCGAAAGCTCCATCAGATCCTGTCCCTCGAAGAGGATCTCGCCGCTGGCGATGTCCCCCGGCGGCTCGATCAGCCGCATGATGGAGAGCGAGGTGACGCTCTTGCCGCAGCCCGACTCGCCCACCAGCCCGAGCACCTCGCCCCGGAACACGTCCAGATCCACCCCGTCGACTGCCTTCACCAGCCCGGCGTCGGTGTCGTAGATCGTCCTCAGGTTCCGGAGCTCAAGGAGCGGACGGGTGTCGTAGGAAACCTTGGTGTCTGCGTACATCTCGCTGCCTCTATTGCGACGCGCGGTTTGCCTGCCTCAGGCCGATTGTACTATGAGGGACGGCCGGCCGCCTTGTCTGCTATGCGGCCAGAGAGCACATGCCCTCTGGTCTTGGCCATTGTCCAATATACCGCTGAACCCAGCACAAGGTTCTGGCTCCTGCGCCCATCCGCCGCCGTGCCCAGCCCTCTAAGAACGTGATGAAGAGGCCTTGGTTCCTGAGAGGAACGGTTCTCCTCTCCGGGCAAGGCGGTTCTTCATCACACTGCTAGGTGCGGTCTGTCCGTCGGAGGCTTCGCCAGACCGAATTCCCAGGAGCGGTAGTCGCTAACCGACAAAGAACCTCTCCAGCCCGCCGGCAAGCCAGTGCCGCCTGGGGTTGGAGAGGGTAGGGCGAGGTTACCACCCGTCTCTCAGGCGCCCCCTCGGCCGCGCATGCGCGGATCGAAGATATCTCGGACCGCGTCGCCCACCAGGTTCCAGGAGAGGACGAAGAACAGGAGGGCCAGGCCCGGGAAGACCACGATGTACCAGTAGGTGTCCAAGGCCGTGATCCAGTCACGGGCGAACGATAGCAGCTGGCCCCAGTCGGCGTAGCCGAGCTCCACGCCCACGCCGAGGAAGCTCAGGGCGGCAAAGATGATCACCACGTCGCCCAGGTTCATCGAGGCCACGACCAACGTTGGGAAGATGGCGTTGGGCAGGATATGGCGGAACATGATCCGGCGGTCCTTGGCACCGATCACCCGGGCCGCCATGACGTAGTCCCGCTCTTTGATCGAGAGGATGTCACCGCGAATCAGGCGCGCAAAGCCCATCCACCCGAACACGATCATGGCCACGGTCGCCGGCACGGTGCTCTTGCCGAACATCGGCGTCAGGATCGCAGCCAGCACCAGCGCGGCCATCAGGAAAGGAAAGGTGAGGAACACGTCCGTGATGCGCATCAGGATGTTGTCAACCACGCCACCGTAGAAGGACGAGACCACCCCGACCACGATGCCAACGAGCAGCGTGGCGCCGGTGATGATCAGGCCCACGCGGAAGGCCGTCCGCGTCCCCCAGACGACCCCGTAGAAGATGTCCCACTGCCCGGCCGTGGTGCCGAAGGGGTGGATCCACTCCGTCGAGCCGGTCAGCGGCTCAAGCCAGAAGGGCTCAGAAGGCTGACGACGATTCCACGTCGACATCGGCGCGCGCGGGATGGCCGCGTAGCCGTCGCGCGGGATCGTGTAGGGGCTTGAGGCCCGAAGGGGCGGGGCGATCAACGGCGCGGCGACGGCAATGAACACGAAGAAGGCCATGATGGCGAATCCGGTGATCGAGAGCGGATTGGTCGCCAGCCCGCGCAGAACCCGGTAGATCTCCGGCCCCAGCACTCTCTCCAACCGGGGGATCGTGCGCTCCGGCAGGCCGTCGAGCGTCCCAGCCAGATCTCGCCTCGCGGTTGTTGTCGCCATAGCAGACTCCTCTCGATCCCGGCCTCTACTCGAGGATGACTCGCGGATCGATGAAGACGTACAGGATGTCCACCAGCAGGTTGGCCAGGACCAGGATCAGGCCGGTGAAGAGCACGAAGCCCAGGACGCTCACGACATCCAGCTGGAGAGCGGCGCGGGCCGCGGCTGAGCCGATGCCGGGAAAGTCAAAGATGGTCTCGGTGATGACCACGCCGTTGAGAAGACCGACCACGGTTGCGCCGCCGATCGTGACCACCGGGATCAGGGCATTGGGCCGGGCGTGCTTGTTGATGACCGCCTTCTCGGTGAGGCCCTTGGCGCGGGCGGTGGTCACGTAGTCCTGGCGCAGCGTCTCGAGCATCGAGGAGCGGGTGACGCGCAGCAGGAGGGCCCAGGACAGGTAAGACAAGGTCACGATGGGCAGGACGAGGTGGCGCAAGGCGTCGAGGAAGATATCAAAGCGCAGGTTGAGGATGGAGTCAACCGTGATCAGGCTTGTGTATTGGTGAAAAGAGGGACTCCTGATGATGGCACTCGCCCAGTCCGAGATGCGTCCCGGCGGGAACCACTCGAGCTTGGCATAGAAGATCATCAGGACGAGCAGTCCAAAGACAAAGGTGGGGAAGGAATAGCCGATGATGCTGAAGACCCTGGCGACCTGATCGATCGGTTTGTTGTGGTTGACGGCCGAGAGGACACCGAGCCAGACGCCGCCCCCGACGATGGGGATGACGGCCCAGAGCGCCAGCTCGAGCGTGGCCGGGAAGCGCTGCTTGATCAGGTCCACCACCGGCTGATGGGCAGTCCGCGAGTATCCCAGGTTGCCCCGCAGGATGCCGCCGCTGATCTCATCCGTCCCGCCAATGGGAACGCCGACCAGCCAGCGGTAGTACTGGACGTAGATGGGGCAGTCCAGGCAGTAGCGACGGATCGCCGAATCCCAGGCAGCTTCATTCCTGGGAACGTCCCGCAAGTAGAGCGACGAGCGCTCGGCCGGGGTGAGGAATGACATCATGACAAAGACGAGTACGGTCGTGCCCATCAGGAGGAACGGCACGATGATCAACCGACGGATGATGTAGTTGGTCATAGGACCACCTAACAGGGTGATGAAGCAGCCCCTGCCCGGAGAGGAGAACCGTTCCTCTCGGGAACCAAGGCTTTTTCATCACGCTCCTAAGAGAGTGCGGGGTGCAGGGGGAGACCCCCTGCACCCACGCACGCGTCAAACGTCAGACGTCTACTGCTTCGAGAGTGGGTAGTAGTAGAAGCCTGAGTAGATCGGGTTGAAGTAGTAACCCTGAACCCAGCGCTGCTCGTAGTGCCGGCCGGTGGCAACTGCCAGTCGGATCGCGATGGCGTTGTCGTAGTCCATTTGAGTGAGCTGCTGGTAGATCGCAGCGCGCTCAGCCGGATCGGTCGCGGCCACGCCGGCGTCCACCAGTACCTGGAACGCATCGCGCATCTCTTGCGGCATTCGCTGGCGGCTGGCGTAGGTCGTGGTCAGCATGGGGGCGGCCCAGTTGTGCGGGTCGTGGATGTCCTCTTGCCAGCCGCTGATGAAGATCGGGACACGGCTGGCGCGGATGCTGGCCAACAAGCTCGGCCACGGCAGGCCGATGACCTCGACCAAGTACTTGCCGGTTGCGTCAGGATCGACCACCGGATCCTGGAAGCTCGCCTGCAGCATCTCGGCCATGGTCTGGCGGCTGGTGTTGCCGATGTTGTAGGCGGACTGGAGGCGGAAGCCGTTGACGGCAACCTGCCCATCCCAGGCCTGCTCGATCTCGGCGCGGCACGCCTCGAGATTGTAGGAGTAGCGCGGCCCGTTTGGATCGTAGCCGATCATGCCCGGGATCAAGAAGCCGACGTTCTGGATCGCCTCGCCATTAAAGACCTCGGCGATATAGGTGTCCCAGTCGAAGCAGTATTCGAACGCCCTCCGGACGTGGACATCCGAGAAGAAGCGCGGCGGGATGCCGTTGCCGTCGAGCGCGCCACTGCCGACGAACGTGTTTCCACCCTCCATGTTGAGGTCGAAGGTGAAGAACGCGTCCTGGCGGACGATCGACGGCGCGCCGATATCCAGGCGCAGCGGGCCGCTCGGGTTGTCGGTCGGAGCACAGTCGAATCCCGCCGTGTCGGCGTTGTAGGTGCACCACTCGCCCACCATTGGGTCGACCTGGCTGACGTTCGAGCGGTCGACGACAGCGAAGTCAGCGTCGCCGGCCTGCAGCATGGCGAAGCGGGTGCCCCACTCGTCGACCGAGAGGATGACCACACGCTCCAGAGCCGCGTTGCCCGTCGGGCCGCCTTCCCAAGCCGGTCCGACCTCAGCCGTGCGCCAGTAGTTCGGGTTGCGGACCATGACGAGTTCCTGGCCGCGGGTCCAGTGGTCGACCATGAAGGGGCCGGTGCCGTTCTCGATCTCCCGCAGCGGGGTCGTCTCAGGATCCCGGCCGTAGAAGTTCTGCCAGGTGGCGCAGTCGCCGTCCCAGGCGCCCTGCTCGATGGCCCATGCCTTGTCCTGGATGGAGCCCCAGGAATTAGCGATGGTGGCCAGGAACGGCCCCCACGGCTGAGCAAGGGTGAAGGTGACCGTGCCGTCGCCGTTGTCGACGATCGCCTGCTGAGCGCGCTGGCAGGCCGCCAGCAGCGCCGCGGGATCGGCGGCTGCCAGACCTGCGGCATCGTCAACCAGCGCGCCCGAGGGGTCGACCAGCTCGGCGATGTCGTAGGTCCCGATGCCGAAGAAGGGCTCGGTCATCAGGAACTGCGGGGAGTTTGCGCCGCCCTGGAGCAGGCCGCGCTGGAACGACCAGGCCACATCCGCCGGCGTCATCACGTCGCCGTTGTGGAAGGTCACACCCTCGCGGATGGTGAAGGTGTAGGTCAGGCCGTCTGCGGAGAGCGTCCAGTCTGTGGCCAGTTGCGGGATGAAGGTGACGGCGCTTTCGCGATCATAGAACACCAGCGTCTCGTAGGTGTTCTGGATGATCTCGCCGCCGGCGGTCTCGTACGTCCAGGCCGGGTCGAAGGCCTCGGGCTCACCGATGGTGGCCAGGGTGAAGGTCGTCGGGTTCGCCGAGTTCAGGCTCACCACCTCCGGCTGAACGCCGCCTCCGCCTCCGCAGGCCGCCAGGACCATGCTTAGGACGACTGCCAAGCCCAGGGCAATCGTCAGTCGCTTATGTGAAAACATCCTCTCCTCCAGTACGTGCAATCGAATGCGGATTGTGCCTCAAGAACAGGGTCGCTGTCTCCTAGCCGATGGCCTCACCTCCTTTCGGATCTCGGAACCAGATCAGCACGCAGTCGTGGTCAGGCTTCCACGCGATGACAGGCCACTAAGTGCTTCGGCCGGATTTCACGCCACTCCGGTATCTCCTTGTAGCAGACGTCCACCGCCAATGGACAACGGGTATTGAACACACAACCGGGCGGGGGGTTGACCGGGCTGGGCACATCCCCCTCCAGGATGATGCGCTTGCGCTGCTCCTCCACCACCGGGTCGGGAACCGGCACGGCCGAAAGCAGGGCCTGCGTGTACGGATGGAGCGGACTCTCGTAGAGCTCTTCGCGGTTGGCCATCTCCATGAGCTTGCCCAGGTACATCACCGCCACCCGCGTCGAGATGTGGCGCACCATGCTCAGATCGTGGGCAATGAAGAGGTAGGTCAGGCCCAGCTGCTCCTGCAGCTCCTCCAGCAGGTTGACGACCTGAGCCTGAACCGAGACGTCGAGCGCCGAGATCGGCTCGTCACAGACGAGGAACTCGGGGTTGAGGGACATGGCCCGGGCCACGCCGATCCGCTGGCGCTGGCCGCCGGAGAATTCGTGCGGATAGCGGCGATCGAACTTGGGGTTGAGGCCGACCAGCTCGAGCAGCTCCTTGACCCGGTCGTTGCGCTCGGCTCGCGTCTTGTTGGTGTGGATGATCATCGGCTCGGAGATCAACTCGCCGACCGTCATCCGGGGGTTGAGCGAGGCGTAGGGATCCTGGAAGATCATTTGCAGCCGCGGCCGCAGGCGCCGCAGCTCCTCGCCCTTGAGCTCAGTCAGGTCCTTGCCATCGAAAATGACCTTGCCGGCCGTGGGCCGGTAGAGCTGCAAGATCACGCGCCCCGTGGTCGACTTGCCGCAGCCGCTCTCACCGACCAGCCCCAAAGTCTCTCCGCGGTAGACATCGAAGGAGATGCCATCCACGGCCTGGACATGACCCACGGCCCGCTTGATGAACAACCCCCGCATGATGGGGAAGTGCTTCTTCAAGCCCTCCACGTGCAGGATGACGTTGTTCTCGGTCACCGAGCCACCTCTTTGACCGCCTTCTCGACGTCCACCCAGCAGGCAATCTGGTGATCTGTGCCCACCAGCCGCAACAGAGGGTTCTCCTCCCAGCAGTGCTCGATGACGCTCGCACAGCGGGGTGCGAAGGGGCAGAAGCGAGCCTCCTGCAGCAGGTCCGGGGGACGGCCGACGATGTTGGCCAGGCGCCTGGCGTGGCGCCCGTCAACGCGGGGCAACGATCCGAGCAGGCCGATGGTATAGGGGTGGCGGGGGTTGGCGTAGAGCTCCTTGACCGCGGCGTGCTCCACGATGAAGCCGGCGTACATGACCACGACGCGTTCGGCGAGCCCGGCGATGATCCCCAGGTCATGGGTGATCCAGATGATGGCCATGCCCAGGCGGTCTCGGAGCTCCTTGATCAGATCGATGATCTGGGCCTGGATGGTTACATCGAGCGCGGTGGTCGGCTCGTCGGCGATCAGGATCTGGGGGCTGCAGGAGAGCGCCATGGCGATCATCACGCGCTGGCGCATGCCGCCCGAGAACTGGTGAGGAAAGTCACCCAGGCGGTCGGCGGCGTTGGGGATGCCGACCGTGCTCAGCAGCTCGATGGTCCGCTCGCGAGCTTGAGCCTCGGTCATACCCAGGTGTTCGAGCACCTGCTCGGCCACCTGTTTGCCGATGGTGATCACGGGATTGAGGGAGGTCATCGGGTCCTGGAAGATCATGGCGATCTGGGCCCCGCGCACGAAGCGAAGCTCTTCGCGAGAGAGCTTCAAGAGATCCCGCCCCATGAAGACCGCCTCGCCCCGTTCGATCTTTCCTGGAGGTTCGGGGATCAGGCGCAAGATGGAGAGCATGGTCACGCTCTTGCCGCAGCCGCTCTCTCCCACGATGCCGAGTGTCTCCCCCTCGTCGAGGTGGAAGGAGACGCCGTTGACCGCGTGAACGACCCCCTCCGGTGTGTAGAAACGCGTCACCAGATCGTTGACTTCTAGGACCTTAGGCGCCAAAGCGGGTTCTCCTGGGATTCGGGGCTAAACCTGGCAGGTAAGGCCGAGTAAGGTCGGCAAGATTCTCCTGGTCGATATTCAACCGCAAGACCCACCGGGGAGAGGGAGACACCTCCCCTGACCTGAAGGGGCTCCACCTCGCGGATGGCTAGGCCTCTTGGTGGGACGCCGGCGACACGTGCCCGGCCGCCGATTGGCACGTCAATCTTGGGGATTATACCCCAAACACCCATGACGTCAACCACCACGCCTTCGGCCGGCCCGCCGCGCGGTCCTGACCCTGGCTCCGCTCGTCATAGCCCGCCCTGGCCCAGACCCTTCCCCCAAACGCCGGCACCCGCCTTTCGGGGTGATGAGAAAGCCCCTCGCCCGGAGAAGAGAACCGCAACTGTGGGTGGGGCTTTGCCCCAACCACCACAGTTGCGGATTCCTCTCAGGGACCACGGCCTTTTCATCACGCTCCTAGCACCTCAACCAGAGACGCTGCACGTCACCCAGGAACCAGAAGACCATGGCTTGCCTGGGCCAACCCCCGGACCATTCGGATGGATCTCGGCGATGGGAACGCAAACCCTGCCTTCGCCGTGCGTGCAAGCGCGCGGGGGCAAAGGCGGAGGCGGCGGTGGCCTGCATCAACAGGATCCTTCCCATCGCCGGGGGCTTCTTGTTCCCCGCCCAGGCCTTCAGAGAGCGGCCGATGGTGATGTCCACCGAGTCCGTCGCACGCCGGTCACGCATATTCATACCCCGCCTCGGGAATGAAATCCCCCTGCAACCCCAATTGTGCCCTCAGCGCCCGCCGGCCATAGTACAGCCGCGATTTGACTGTCCCAACAGGGACGCTCACGATCTCCGAGATCTCCTGCAACGAGAGATCGTTGAGGTAGTAGAGGACGACGACGATGCGCTGTTGAGGAGGCAAAGAGGAGACGGCCTCCCGGACGTGGTGACAGGCATCATCCATCTCGGCCACATAGTGGGGCGAAGGCCGCCGCTCCCGGACCAGCCACTCCGCCATTTCCTTCCAGGCCCGCATCCAGACGTAGCGTCGTTTGATCCAGGTGTAGGCCAGGTTCGTGGTCACCCGGTACAGCCATGGCTCCAACGGCCGAGTCGGGTCAATATGGTCTGCAAAGCGCTTCAGCCGCAGGAAGACATCCTGAAGCAGATCGGCGGCCGCCTCATCGTCGGCCGTGATGGCGAGCGCGGTGCGAAAGACCAGTTGCCGGTGCCGATCATAGAGCGTGCCCAGAGCCTCCAGGTTTCCCTGCTGGAGCTCGATGACCAGTTCCCCGTCCTGTGCTTGCTCCATGGCCACCACCTGCCTACCCTATCTACAATATACCAGGCGATCGGACATCGGGTTCAATCCGGATATCCACGGATCGAGGCGTGGCGAACAAATGCTCTAGTCGGGCCGGGGCCACTATCCGCCTCCGCACACCTCCCCGGACCCCAACTCCTCCAGGTTCCAGAGCACGCTGTAGGCCGAGGGATCGACGGCCAGCCCGCAGACCCCTGGCCCCGAGGCGGCTGTC
>Ga0315297_10003171_pt1 | contig 10539 bp, 10 predicted proteins | sample YL17G15_0_MG_FD_203628 | JGI IMG/M metagenome (GOLD analysis project Ga0315297, IMG submission 203628) | Sediment microbial communities from Yellowstone Lake, YNP, Wyoming, USA - YL17G15_0 | ecosystem: Environmental > Aquatic > Freshwater > Lake > Sediment | place: USA: Wyoming | collected...
AGGCCGCCGTGCCGTCCTCGGCGACTTCCACGGCGAATCCCTCGATCTCCAAGTCGTCCCGAAGGCCCGTCGCGATCGTCGGCTCGTCCTCCACGACCAGAATGCGTTCGTTCATCTCATCCTCCTCCCCTAACCGGTACGGCCGGAAGTCGGATGGTGAAGAGGCTGCCTTCGCCAACCCGGCTCTGGCATTCGACCGTGCCGCCGTGGGCCGTCACGACATGCTTGACGAGGCTGAGCCCGAGCCCAGCCCCCTTGATCCGCTTCGAAATTTCGCCTTCGGCCCGGTAGAACCGGTCGAAGATGCGCTTCCGGTCGTGTTCGGAAATTCCGACTCCCTTGTCCCGGACAGAGATCTTGACTGCGTCGCCCTCGGCACCGGCGTCGAGCCAGACGGTCTTCGAGCCGGGCGAGTACTTCACCGCGTTGTCGAGGAGGTTGCGGACCGCGGATCCCAGGGCTTCTTTGTCGGCGGAGATCGGGTGAAGTCCGTCCTGGATGTCCGCTTCAACCGCCGCACCGTTCGCGGCGATCTCGGTCACGAAATCTTCGACCAGCGTTCGCAGCCACGGGGAAGGGTCGAGCGGCTCGAACCGGTATTCCCTGCGGCCTTCTTCCATCCGGGAAAAATCGAGGATGTTTTCGACGAGGCGGGACAGCCGGTCGCTCTCCTGGACGATCATCTTGAAATAGCCTCGCTGCTTCTCCGGGTCGGTCACGCGCCCGTCGAGCAGCATCCCGCCAAGTTGTCGGATCCCCGTCAGGGGGGAGCGGAATTCGTGGGAGACCGTCGAGACGAAGTTCGCCCGCAACCTGGCGATTTCGAGTTCCCTCTTGACGATCCGGACCGTGAGGTAGCCCCCGAAGGCAAGCATGACCGTGACGAAACCCAGCATCGTCAGGGATAGAGTTCGTCTTTGCCTGATGTCCGCATAAATCGCCTCAGGCCGGCCGGGCCAGATCTGAAGAAGCCACGGTGTGTCGTCGATCCGAAGGTCGCGCGTCACGGCGAAGGGAGGTGTCGCCGGGGGCGGTGATCCGAAAACCGCAGAGCCGTCAGCGGCGTACAGGACGGCCTTGAGGTCCTCCGCCCGGGTCGAAAAGATCCGGGGCCGCCAACGCGACCCCAGGACGTCTGCGGAGACGAGGACCGCGGCGAACGGATCGGTGTTCCGGAAAGCGAGGTACGCAATGTCTTCACCGGGAAGGACCGTTCGGGGATCTTTCAGGAAGTCCTCGGCGGCGCGGGATAGAGCCAACCTGCGCCCCTCGGTCGCATAGAGGCTGTTGAATTCGCCGGCCTCGACTCGGCTGTCCCGGCACCAGGTCCGGCCGAGATCGGAATAATAGAGGTAACGTGGCTTGTCGAGAAGCCATTTCCCCGTCGCCAGATCCCGATAGAAGGCCATGGCCTCCTGGGCAAGGTCAGCGGTATCGCCGCGCTCGGAGGCCAGGGAACAAAGCTCGGCCTGGGCGATGAGGTCCGACGGCAGCCCCCCGATCCAAACCGCGTCCAAGCGCCGGAGGTCCCGGTAAGCGCCGGCGGCCTCCTCGAGCCTGCCAGCTTTGCGGAGCGTCCGGGCCAGGCGCTGGAGGATCAGTGGCTGCGACCCGGCAGCGGCCGAATCGAGCAGGTTTCGGTACGCTCGGATGGCTCTCGGATAGTCTTTTCGAGCGATCTCCAGGGACTCGGCTTCGGCTAGGCCGGCGGGCGGTCGACTTGGCGCGGTTTGGGCCGGCGCGGGGCTCCGTGAGACATACAACAGAGCACCCGCGGGGAACACCTCGAGCCTTTCATCGGATATGGACAGAAACACGCCGCCGCCCGGTTCCGAGAAGGCTTGCCCGACAATCTCCGGAAAGGAGTTGACATCGAGTGGCCTCTCCAGCGAAGCAGCCGACCGCACCGCATCGTTCCACCGCCGGAACTCCGTATCTAGGTCGCGGCCGATTTCTTCCGCGGTTCTTTCCAGGCTCTCGCGCGTTCGCTGACTGGCGAGTTGGCTATCCTGGCGCAGCACGCGCAGCGCGAAAACGCCGAGAAACGCGCCCGGGAGCAGGATGAAAAGGGCGAAGACTCCGACGAGTCTCTGGCCGGGGCCCTGGAGGGAGCGCGGCCAGGCTGGACGGCGAAGCGAAGAATTCGGCATTCGGTCACCCATCGTTTAGAGTAACACCTCACCAGGGGAGATTTCAACTGCGGCGGGTCAAGATTCGGTCAAGATTCGGTTAAGACCAGCATAGTACAGAGCGGCCATTCACCACGCCGCGGAAAAAGGAAAATCCTATAATTATTATAGAGGGATTGCGGGACAAGCTCCATTCCGGAGCGAAGTCGCTGATCAGCAAAAAGGGATACCGGTGTTACCTGAAGGTCGCCCGTGAGTCGGTGACCATCGACCAGGAGAAGGTGAGGGAGGAGTCTCGCTTCGACGGCAAGTTCGTGTTGCGCACCAACGCTGATCTCCCTGCTTCTGAGGTAGCGCTGCAGTACAAGCGGCTGCTCCTGGTCGAGCGGTTCTTCCGGGCCATCAAGTCGCTTCTGGATACGAGGCCGGTCTACCATAATGGGATGCGACGATCACCGGGCACGTGTTTTGCTCGTTCCTGGCCCTGGTGCTGCTCGATGAACTGAAGCGTCGCCTCGATGCGGAGGGGTACCGATTGAAATGGGACGATATCCGGCGTGACCTTGGCGCTCTGAGCGAAATCGACGTTCCCATCCGTTTCTGTCCTATCGGCCGCTTCAAATAATTTTCGATAGGATTAATTGGTTGATCGACACTTTCTCTTCGGCCGCCTTGATGGCCAGTTCGCGGTGCACTTCGGGCGGCACGCGCAGTGTCAAATGGCCACGGAATTTTTTCGTCCCCAGGGGTTCGGGGGCACTCCGCTTTTCATCCCGCAGCCATTTCAGCGCTTCGACCACCGCGACCTTGATCTGGCGCAGGGCCTCTTCCTGGGAATGGCCGTGGGCGCCGAGCCCGGGGAACTCGACGCAGCGGGCCACGAAGATACCGTCTTCCTGTGACCATTCGATGCGGTAGGTATAGCGTTCCGCTTTATTTCCCATGTTTCGCCTCCAATTTTTCCAGCGCCCGCTTCACGTCCCTGACCTGGTACGGTTTGGCCATCTTGCCGTCGCGCTGCAGGTTGACAAAGGGTTCCCCCGGCCACGGCGTCTTGAAGATGTGATGGCTGCCGCGGATCCTGGGTTCGCCGAAAAGGTGCCGGCAGAGATTCAGCAGGTCCTCAAAGCGCACATTTTTTGGGTCATCGAGCAGGCTTCTGTCCACGCGCTAATAATAGCATATACGCTATCACATTTCAACTAAATTTAATTATAGTGCATCCGCCAGAGTCCGGGCCCGGGTCAACCTGGCCATGAGCGACTATGGGGGAAGAATCCTTTTCTTGAGGGCGTTTTTCCTAGAAGAAGGCTTATCATGACTGAACGCATTGAGAATTGCATTTGGCATGACTAAACGAAATAGTATTTGCATTTGGATAATTATAATCTTATACTATTTGAATTATGATAATTCAGCGAAAATTCTGGGAAAGCCTCTTATCCCGTCTTTGGGAGAAACGTTCGATCCTTTGGATTTCCGGTGTCCGCAGAGTCGGAAAAACTTCTCTCTGTCGGGCCATCCCGGGAATCGAGTATTTCGATTGCGAACTCCCCCGCGTCAGGCGCATTCTAGACGACCCCGAAGCGTTCCTTAGGGACATGCGGGGACGCAGGGTCGTTCTCGATGAGATTCATCGATTAAGGAATCCGGCCGAATTACTCAAGATCGCCGCCGATCATTTTCCGGATGTTCGCATCATCGCCACCGGTTCATCAATGCTCGGCGCATCAAAAAAATTCAGGGACACGTTGACCGGGCGCAAAATGGAAATCTGGTTGACGCCGATGATCGCCGAAGATTCGCGCGATTTCGGAAACCCGGACCTCTCCCGGCGGTTGTCCCGCGGCGGACTCCCGCCGTTTTTCCTTTCCGAAGAGGCCCCGGAACGGGAGTTTCAAGAATGGATGGACGCTTATTGGGCCAAAGACATCCAAGAATTGTTCCGGCTGGAACGGCGATTTTCCTTCCAGCGGTTTGGCGAGCTTCTTTTCATGCAGAGCGGAGGCGTCTTCGAAGCGACGAAATTCTCGGGGCCGTGTGAAGCAAGCCGAACGACGATCGGCAATTACCTCGCGGTCCTTGAGGCCACGTTTGTCGTCCATGTCGTCCGGCCGTTCAACACGCATCGCCGCTCGGAAATCTTGGCCGCGCCGAAAGTCTATGGTTTCGACACCGGTTTTATTTGTTATCACAAAGGCTGGCACGACCTGCGGCCCGATGATAGCGGCCTGCTTTGGGAACATTATGTGCTCAATGAAATCCAAGGAAGGTTTCAGGAGCGGACGCTTCGGTACTGGCGCGATAAGCAGCGGCATGAAGTCGATTTCATCCGCCAGAAAGCGGGCCGGCCCCCGGCCGCCGTCGAATGTAAATGGTCCGCCGATCAATTCGATCCCCAAAGCCTGAAGGCTTTCCGTCGGATATATCCGGAAGGGTCGAATTTCGTCGTCTGCCGGGACGTGGACCGTTCTTATAAACGCAATGTCGGTGACTTAGACGTCGAATTCGTCGGCTTGGACGAATTGATCGCCAAGCTCGATCAGAGTTGACGGCGGACGTATTCGGTGATGATTGCCTCCATCGCCCTCCGACACGGATTGACGCTAGTCACGGGAAACCCCCGCCATTTTGCGGGAATACCCCGACGTCGGGTCGAGGATTGGATCCGCGCTTAACGAAGGCCGGGACTCAAAGGAAAGGAAACAACCATGCCGTTCGATGAAGCCCAGATGAAGCAGATGGACGAGGCCGCCGAGAAAGCCTTGGCGGAGATCAAGGAATACCTCGAGGCCTGGTCGGCCCGGGACCTGGTCAAGTGGTGGGCCGGGTGGTACCTGAAGGCCGGGCACAAGAGGCTGGGCCGGATTCTGGTCGGATTGTCGAAAAACGCCGATTTCTAGGTCCCCGCGTCTTACGCTTTGGGGAGGACTCGGGACGACTACGGGCCTTTGGGTCGTTAGCTGGTCATTTTTTCCCCTCTGCCAAGACCCCGTTAACGAACTTGTGAAGAATGCTCGAAACATACGTCTGGTATGGTAAGCCTTCCTTGACCGCCTTTCTCTGTAATTCCACAAGGTCTCTTTCGGAAATCCGTATGTTTAGCCTCTTGTCTTTTCTCAAGGTGTTCCGTGCATACTCCATCAGTTCTTTCTTTCTTCTTGAAAAGTCTGCGACAGGAACCCATTCGCCTTTCTCGAAGCTCTCAAGAATTTCCTTTTCTTCTTTAGACAGTTTTTTTTTCATTTTTTTCTCCAAGGTATTTCTCAGTCGCGTTCCTGCTCGGGATAATCGTTTTCAGGAACAGTTCTCCCTCATTCTCGACATAAGGGACAAGATAAGCGTAGTTATCAATTCCGATGACCATAATGCGTTGGCCGGCATATTTCTGCTGGTTGGGGTGCAGATAGTCATCCAGTATGTCGCCGTTTTCAATGTGAAAAACCAGATCCTCAAAACAGATTCCTCTTGATTCTTTAAGCGACTGGCTTTTTCCCGTATTCCAATTAATGCGTTTCATTACTCAATACTCTATCACATTGTGTGCATTTCGGCAACAGAGCAATATTGTCTTCCATCTGTGGCTAACGAGCGCGGATAAGCTGCGAGGCTGAAAACGTCATTTGCTCCGGAGCGACAGGTAAGGCAGCCCCAAGGACGAGAAGCAATGACGCTGCGAACAATTGGGATGTATTGTGCTTCATAGGACCCTCTCTTCTCCCGTTTTCAAGGGACGCGTGCAACTGTTTGTGTGTCCGCCTAACGCTGCGAATGAGCCGCGCGCGATCGCGAGCCAACGCGCGTCGGCTCCATTCGCTTGTTCGGCCGCCGTTGCTACTTTGCTTCCAGATCACCGGTCCAACGATCGCGCATCAACCGCAACGCCACCATAAACCGCTCTCGATGCCTCAGCCGGCACGCGGTGAGAAAGACAACGAACGGGCTGTCTATAGCGAGGACCGCAGCCTCTCCGATACTGGACCGCAACGCCGCCGAAAGACGCGAAAGCATGTTTGGCCGGTTCTCGCGTTTCCAGTGTTGGAAGATGACAAACGAGGCATCGGTGCTCGCCGCCTTCTCCACTTCGCGCCAGTACAGGTAACGACACGACTCCCTCCGACCGTACGGAGTCGAAGGAACCTCGATGCCCGTATCCGGATCGAAGAACAACACATCCGCAGCCCTGAGAGCCGCGAGCGCTCGCTCAAAGTAAACCTGGCGATGAACCGCATTGTCGCCCAAGATCTCGGAGAAGAACACAGCACCTGGGAGGAGATTAGCCTTCTCAAGAAGACGCACGCCCCGTTCGTTTGCGGTCACGCAGCGCTGTAGGAAGTCGAAGAGCGGCGGATCACGGTGGCGCCATTTCTGGGGATCTTGAAGGTAGCCTAGTTTCCGACCGTCGTTGCTTTGGTCCGGCGCCGTCAGCATCCAGCACACGCCAACTCTGAGCCCGGCCTCTGCGAAGCAGCGCAGCAGGCCGTACTTCCGGTAGTCGTTTACGTCACAGAAATACTGGTCCTTCAGGTTTGCCTCCTGCGTCGGCCGAACAATGTTTAGATGGATCCATATAACAACCCTGATACCGCTTCATGGTCCGTATAAGACGCTTGTGAAAAGAATATTGGAACGGAGCGCTTCGCGAAGACGATCGAGCAACTTGGGTGGTCGGACGGAATAGGCGGCTTTTTGTTCCGCAACGAAACCTACGTCCTGTCTTGTTTGTAAATATCCCCCCGTTAACATAATCGGAGATTATCACCCTGATTCGAAAGGTGTCAAGCGTCGCGTCTCCCAAATATTTTGACTGATTGTTGCGGATTATCTTGACCAGTCTCACGCGGGGAGCCGTCTTAGTCCCCGGGCCGGATCGCGGCCGCTTGGCCGACGGCACGAACAATTCGGAGGAGGCGTTCCGGAATAAACCTAAAGGGCATCCGCCAACGTCCTCGCCCGCTGTAATCTGGCCATGAGCGCCAGCCTCGGCGCTTGGATATTGATCTTGGACGAAAATCCGATCGGGCCGATCCGTTTGGCTTTTTCTCTCAGCAGGACGATGTACTTGCCGCTGTCGCGCCAAGGCTTGATCGCCCGGATCCGCCCGTAATGCGTGATCTGACACGTCGGAGACGTCACGTAAAGGGCGATATACTTCAGTCGCGGCAGGACGGACTTGGAAATTCGAATCGCATACCACCGATTCCGGCCCAAAAACTCTTTCTTGAAGCCGTCTTGATGGGCGGGACAAACAATCGTGTCATATTCTCCGCGTTGTCGTCGTACCGTTCGGTCTTTAGAAATCCTCGGCGGATCGCCTATCGTGATGTCCGCCAACTCACGCTTCTGCGAATCGGCGATCCGATGACGGAAAACGAGCAATAGATCCCTAGCGCCTATAAACTTGCCGGTCACACGATTTCCCTTAGGAGCCGCAATTCTCAATACCAACGATTCCAGCTCCTTGAGGTGTTCATCCCCCTTGGTCAGATAAACGCTGAAGCGGTCCCAGGCCTCGGCGTGCCGATCTTTAAGATGCCCGTGAAGACGCGACCTGAGGTTCTTGGCCAGGCCGACATAATACAGTTCTTCGCCCTTATAGAGAGCATAAACCCCGCTTCTTCTGCGGGCGTAGTCCGTGATGATCTCCGGGTATCGTTTGATCGCGGTCCGGGAGATGTTTTCCAGATATTCGACAACCAGTCCTGTTTCGGATCGCTTTATCTTTTTCATTTCGTTTCTCCCTCCACGATTTTTATTTCATCATTACTCACGCCGTAGAGTTCATAAACCAGACGGTCGATTTCTTTGTCTGTAGAATCGATCTGACATTGAACAGCGGCGCGCTCGGCTTCCGATTTAGCTAAAATCAAAACTTCGTGAAGCGACGACATAGAACAAACGGCTTTTTTAAGCCTATCATGCGCTGACATTCGCGATTGATCCGATGAAGAGACAACTATTATCGGTAAACACTTTATCTCGTTCGTTCCCACATTATTATTTGTGCTTGTCAGACGGAAGCGCCATTGGATTAGTTTTGAATTCAGTATGCCGAGCAAATACTCTAATGAAAGTTGAGCGTTTTTCGTTAATATTATCGAATTCGTAGAATCTGCAAAATAGCAGGGCGGCTCTAAAATAGTAGCTACGATGCGCCATGAGTCGTCCACCCCGGTAATGCGTTGGGTCGCAATTCTTTTCTGTCGCACGACGGGGCGGGCTTCGTTCTTTTCAAGGAAACGCTTTTCGTCAAACCATTCCTGATGGCCCTGGTGCAATTGCACATTCAATCCATACCTCTTTATTTCCACGCCTTTAAGAAGCCGAGAATGCTTAGAGCGACCTGTGATGAACTCGCGATAAATTGTCTGGTTAATCTCTCCTCGAGTTATTTCGAAATCGGGAATATCGCCAAGACGTCTTACCGCTGGCATTGAATGTAGCCTTTTGCATAAATTCCAGGCGCTTTGATCCACTAAAGGAACCGGAACGTTTATCGGATCGAGAATCTTCAGATCTGTTAAGTTAAGGGAAGTTAATTTGTGTTTATCCTTGAATGAATTCGAGGGATATGTCCGTATAATAATCCGATTTTTTATCTGATGCTGCGCACGTCGCGATGCCGTTAATATAACCGTAGATAATTTTGCATCAAGAAAAATGCGCCTATTACGATTATCTTTCTGGGGAAAACAATCAGCTTCAATGTCATCGTACGTTTCAAAAAAGAAGCGCCTTGTAGTCGCGCAACTTATATCGCCGAGTATTGATAACGGGATAATCATACCAAATCGTCCTTCTGGTCGAACAAGAGATTTTGATCTCACAACGAAGAACCGAAAGAGGTTGAGTTTTCCACCTAAACCATGAATATAATCGATATTTTTTCGGACATATTCTGCAAGTATCAAATGAGGCCAGGAGGCATCTCCACGTTCCTTTTCGAGAACATCATACGGCGGATTACCGATGACGCAATCAAACCCTCCGGCTTTCATGGCCTCCGGAAACTTCCGATTCCAATCGAAGGCATTCACGCGCTTCAGTTCTTCCGGATCAGGGATCAGCTTGCCCGTGAAGTAATCCGGGCCGATAAGGGAATTGCCGCACCTGATGTTATCGGCCAGGTTGGGCAGGGCCCTTTCCTGGAAGATCTTCATCTGTTCACCGAAGCTCTGGTCGGTTTCGCCCTCCAGGACTTTGAGGAGGAGTGACAACTTAGAGACTTCCACGGCTTGAGGGTCGATGTCAACGCCGAATATATGCGCAATCAGAATCCGCTTCTTTTCTTCAATCGTCAGCCGCCATTGGCCGCGGCGCGCATCTTTATAAACGGCCTTCTTGTGGATTTCCGGCTTGTTATCCAAGTACCAAGACAGACAATGGTCGAGCAGACACTGATATGCCCCAAGAAGGAACGAGCCGCTTCCGCAGGCCATATCGAGGACGCGGAAAGGCGGTGCGCTCTTCCCGCCCGCGAGTTGGGCCGGGCTCTTGCTAATGATCTGTTTCCCGACCGTGTTCTTGACGATATAGTCCACGATGTAGGACGGCGTGTAATAGACTCCGCCGGCCTTTCGCACCTCCGGCTTTTCTTCGATCTTGGCCTGATGGCCTTCGGTCAGCCTGATGACCTTGCCCAGGAACCGTTCATAAACCGTGCCCAGGATCTCGACGGGCATCACGCCGAAGTGATAGGGCGACCCGAATTCAAAATAAAGGCTCTGCAGGATCGGTTTTACCACCTTGTCATCCACCGAGAGATTCGGGGTGATCCGGTCTGGCGCGTCGGGGATGCCGGCTTCCTTTTGAAAATGAAACAGGCCCGAGTTGTATTTCTCGTCGGCTTTTCGGCACAAGTCGCGCATGAAGCGGGAATAGATGTCGGGCCGCTCAGACAGCTTGAGCAACTGTTCATAGGGTTCGATCCCGCGGTCTTCGGCCATGCGGAGAAATACGATGCGGTCGATCGTCAGCAGGATGGCGGCGTTCAGATCGTCCAGAGAAATAACTGGATTTCGTAAAGCGACGTTACGGGCCAACTCGTCGCGCCAGCCCTCGATCTCCTTCAGGAATTCGGCGTCCACTTCGGAGGTGCCGCGTTTCCGCTTGGAGGCCGCATACTGGTCGAAGGCCCCCGACCAAACCGCCTCGCGAGAGAAATAATCCCATAATTCCCGCCACCGGTCAGGATATTCCTCGAATCGAAAGTATTGGACGCGGGCGTGGCTTGCCTTATCGGATTGGCGCGGACGGAGGGTGCAATCATAGACACCCAATTCATCGAAGTCCGTCAGGAGAGAGAGGACGACCTTGGCGCTCCAACCATATCGGCGAAGCTGGTAAGCCGGGCCTGGATCGGCGTTGATATTGATGCCGCATTTCTTGGCTTCCGTGTAGAATTTCGCTT
>Ga0315297_10003172_pt1 | contig 10538 bp, 9 predicted proteins | sample YL17G15_0_MG_FD_203628 | JGI IMG/M metagenome (GOLD analysis project Ga0315297, IMG submission 203628) | Sediment microbial communities from Yellowstone Lake, YNP, Wyoming, USA - YL17G15_0 | ecosystem: Environmental > Aquatic > Freshwater > Lake > Sediment | place: USA: Wyoming | collected...
CTCGTCGATATGGAGGAATTGCAAACCGTACCGATACTCTCCGTAGCTCTCTTTTGCCGCCAAGTCAGACCAAACTATTTTGGCAACAGCTTTGATCGTGTTAAATTCCAATCCCTGAACATAAAGGATTTCGATTTTTAATACAGCTCCCATTTCCATCCGTTGAGGCAGGTAGACTAGCAATCCCCCTTCGCTCACATTGGCAATCATTCCGCCATAAGTCCCTTTGTCATCGATCCGGGCATAGTCGAGGGGAAATTCGGCGGTATATCTCGGATACTTTCTCTTCTCAACGGCAAGAACGCCCATCTTCCTCTCTGTGGTCGTTTGGTTATTCATATCTGGTTATTCATATCCAATTTTATTATAAACTATTATAAATTATAAACAATATATGCATTTTTAATGCCATTCTCTTGATATCAACCATTTGAAGTTGAGTTGGCTAATTTCTTGCCACATGAACGCTCATTTTTGAGCAAAATTGATTAAACCATCAATTCGCAAGAATGATACCAATTTCAAAATATTTGAATGACTCTTCTTAAATATTTATGAAGTATGGATTGTGAAAATGAATATAATTTTAAAAATAAGGGGTTAGCCACTTTTAGATGGTTGAATACATTTTTTAGCTTCTATGAAATCTTTTCACTGTTTGATCCACTCCTGCTTTGCTTTATAGATCTCTGCTTCTTCAGGGATCTTCCTTTCAAGCATTGTCTTGGCTTCTTCAAGTTGGTTTTTATATTGATCCATCTCTTGCTTGACCTGATCTCTTTCTCTCCTGAGTTGGTTTCTCTCTGCGGAACTTTTCGAATCATTAAACTTTTCCGTCAATTCATTATATTTTACTCTTGTGTTCTCCATTTTTTCCTGGGCCGTCCTTAATTTCCTTTTCCACTCCTCAACCCTGTTCTTCCAGTATTCCTCGCCCCTGCCTAACTGGTCTTTATAAGTATCTTCCTTTCTCTTTGAGGATGGATCACCTTCAATTTTTGTTTCGCTTTTTTCTTCGGACACTCCAATTTTATCAGATTTAGGTCTGTATTTATCGGGAATTTTTGTCACATCATCCGTAAAATGGACAACCCCTTTATCGTCCACCCATTTATAAATCTGAGCGAATCCAGGAGTTGAAATAAAGATGAAAAGAATAATAAGGAGAATAATCTTCATAATATATTACTAGCAAAACCTGTGCCAAAAACAATTTACAATTTGATATTTTTTCTTTTATCTGTTTTATTGAATATGGCAGTGCATCAAACCATATCACCTCCTTGTTTCACCCCCGCTTGATGTACTGGTTGGGATCAGTTAAAACCCTCCCCTAACTGATCCCTTTTCCATTTATCAAATGATCTTAATTAGTTAGACTTATTTCCCACATTTTTTACTTAAACCCTGTTGATAACTTATAATTTTCAGTTTTAAAATGGCGTGTCCTTCAAATTTTTTAACGAATTGCCTAATCTTTAATCAATCAATAAGCAAATATATTCAACTGGTTATAAAATTTTCTCGGTCAGATCATCTCTTTAGATATCATAGACCTGGAAATCCGTTTATATTCCCTGACGATCTCACCCTTCGTATTTCGAGTCTTTAGTATACTTCGCTCCATGAAATTTCTTCAGTCGATGGAATAGGCCGAACCCCTCCATATGATCAAAAAGAGTTGACTCATAACTTACAGGATTTAAAAGATAAGAGTCAAGATATTTTTATGGACATTGGGATGATCTCAACGGCCTTTATGAATCGGATTAAAATATTCACGAATGCTCCCTAAAACAATATGGGGAATATCTTCCTTCTTTTTTACCGTAAAGATATTAATATTTTTTCTTTTCTCTACCGCCTTTTCAAAACGTGCCGCATAAGGATTTTCTCCGATATGGACGGCGGTGATCCTATTCTGGATCTTTCCGAAGAATCCGATCAGGGTCTCCAAGTTGGTAATCTTCATATCCGTGATGATGAAGAGATCCAGCTCTTTTTTCTCCTTAATCATGGGCATGATATCTTCGAGATCCAAGGCCGTTCCACCTCCGAAATATTTACAGAGCACCCGGTAGACCTCTTCCCGGTTGGCGGTATAATCGAGAACATCTCGCCCTCCCATCGGGGCATCGCTGAAATTATAGACCGCCACCTTTGAATCGTTCCTCAGATAGGCATTGGTTACACAGGCGGCCCCCAAAACCGCATAGGAAAGGTTTTTCCGGGGATTGATCATGCTTCCCGAAGAATCGATGATGATCAGACAATCCGGTGCCCCTTCGATTTTTCCCCGGCCTTTTCCCTCTTTCTTCTTCCAGATCTGTGTGATCCCTGGCATGATTTTTCCAAAACTGGTCCAGATGTCGATGTCCTGGAAGGGCGATCCGACTTCCCACGGGGAATGGGAATGGGGATGGAGGGTTCCTGCCTCTTCGAGGGGGATTTTCTTCAGAGGGATGGAATAATTTTCGGCCAGCTTCATATAGAAGAGGACATCGGCATCGATAGGAGCCCCTCTTCCCCTTCCCATTCCCCCTTCAATTCCATAACCCATTTCCTTAAGTTCCGCGGAGAAGTCTTCTACCACCTCTTTGAATTCTGAAAGCCCCATCGTCTTTTGAGCATAATCCCTCAACCCCTGATCGATCTCTTCATACGAGTAGTAATTCAGATCATGTTCTCCCTGAGGATTGGACTCTCCTTTCCCGCCTCTGGCCTCCTTTTCCTTCTGCTCCAAGATGAGAAGGGGTTTGAGGGAGCGGGCAAACTTCCGGATGCTTGCAGGCCACCTGGAGCGATCCAGGTAGGGAATCCTCGCAAGCCTTCGGACTACCTCATCATCGCCTTTTTTAGAAGGAGAAATGCCCAGGTCGATTCCCCAGATTCTCTGATAAAGAGAGGCAATCACTTCCTCAACGGTTCCCTTTTTCAGATTTCGATGCAATTCCGGAATCTCCGTAGCCCACTTTTTAACGCAGTGGGTATCGGCAATGACATCGATAAAGTAATTGGCCGCCTGTTTGGCCGACTCCTTATCGCCCATCACTTTTTTAGCCTCCGCATAGAGCGTGAGGTGGGTCTGAAAATCCCATGGGCAGAAGGTGTAATGAGTAATCCCGTGATCGAGAAGAGCCTCAATCAGATTCTCCTCCGCCATCTTACCGTTCAGGGTGGAGAGAAAGGCCGGGTTGATGGTCATCTGTTTATCTTTCATCTCCAACCCAACCCCGTCATTCTTTTCATTCCCATCGTCCAAAGGATCGTAGACCTTTCCGATCTTCGGGATGGGTATCTCAGGGTAGAGATGTTTCCTCTTTAGCCGGGGCCAGATCTCTTCGATGAGGGCCTGCAGTCTTTTTTCTTCCATCGATCGCTCAGAAAATAAAAAGTTTAGCGGTAACGGTAACGATGCCCGTATCGTTTATAAAAGGTTACGTTTATCGTCTTTTAATTCTTTTTACGTAACCGTTACCGAATGACGAAACGGGCTTCGTAACCATAACCTTAACCACAGACTATCTTCATGGTTTGTGAGTGGCCTAACGGCCATGGGCAATTACCTAATAATAGAGGTTGGGATAACGGGCCTTTCCTGGAAAGACAAGCTTATCCCTTTCGTAAACCTTCCCTTCAACAATATTTCCAAGTCCTCTCACCCTTCCTCCCACATAGATTTCACCGCCCATCATCCACTCTCCAGTATGGAGGCCGATGTTCTTTTTCACCAGTATCTTTCCGCCCCTCATTCCTGCTCCGGTCCAGTTCTTTGTGTTTCCTTCTACCACCAGCTCTCCACCTTCAAGGCCAATGCCCGTGAAATCGCCCGTATCCCCCTCCACCATCAGCCGTTTCCCTTTGGGCAGCCGAAATCCGACGAGATTGATCTCCGTCTTCAGCTCCGAGAGCTTCAGAACGATCTCCTCCTCTTTCGCATAATTACACAATGCGGAGATGTAGATTCCCGCCGGGCCTGGAATGAGATAGGGAATCTTCTGGGGACTTTCCAGGGCAAAGCAAAAATCCTCGATATCTTCTGCCGAATAGTCGATCTCCTTAATATATTTCTCAGCCACCTCATAAGCCTTAATGATGGTATTATACTGCACCATCCAGACCAGTTCCTTTGCTTCTTCCTCCAGAAGCCTCTCATACCCCAGACGAATCTGGTCCATGATCACTTCGGTGGATTGGACGATCTGGTCCAGAGGAATCTCCGTCTTTCTAAATTGGAAGGTTTTAAATTCCTCGAAGGGGTTAAGGGTGTCGTGAACCTCTTGTTGAAGAGGATTCGGAGTCTTCTTCTTTGAACAAGCGTTCTTCATCAATGATTTCTTCTATGGCGGATATCTTTCTTGATTTCGGTATAAATCGGATGATCTCCTTCAAGGGGCTCCAGGGATTCGCCCTGGAAGATCTTCGATCCCAGCGCAAGCGCATCCTTGACATGATCGCTCTGCTCCCGGTATCTCTGGGAAACGGTCTTCACCGCTTCCTTGGCGAGGAAGATCTGAAAAGGATCATCCCGTTTGGCTCTTTCTTTTTGAGAGAGGACCTCGTCCTTCCACTGGATCCGGTGCGAAAGGGTAAAGGGCATGACCGCCTTCACATGTTCGATATCGATTTCGGAGTCCCCCAACAACCATGCCAGTCCCTGCGAGAATAGTTTGATGGAAGTCGGAAGGCGATTCGAGGCGCAGTTTTTGATCTGGCGGCAGAGATATCCTGTATAATGGCATCCCTCCTCACAGTTTTCGACGATCCTTTTCTGCCCGTAGCGTTCGCAGAAGGAGAGTTCGGCCAAAAGCATCCGTGCAAAAGCGCTGGCATCGAGGTCCAGATCGAGGCTTCCCATTTCTGTTCGAATCCGATCGCGGTCCTCTCTCCGAAGGGGTTTGACTTCCAGTGTCTCATGGACAAATTCGCCGAAGGCGTTACAGATCTCCTCCAGCTTCGGGATCTTCTTCTCATAGGCGATCTTAGATTTCAGAACCCGATAGAGGTCTTTCTCATATTTGGGATGCCTCAGGATCTGCTCCTTTCCACGGGACTTCCCGATGAGAAAGGAGAGATTGGCCCCCGGATATCTCGACTCCACAATGACATCGAACCGATCGACCAGCGGGGCGATCAGCGTGTTGGTCCCTCCGTCCTGATAATTGGCGGTGGCAAAGAGGCAATATTCATCGTTGATGATCATCTCGTTCAGGTATTCCCAGTTCCCTCGGTCCACCCCGTCGAGAATCATGCTCTGTTTGGTCTCGGGGAGGCGGTTGATCTCATCCACGATCTTGACCGGCATCTGGGAAAAATTGGTCCACACCACATCCTCCTCCCCCCGGTTCAGTTTTCCAAGGTCGGGTCGGCCGATGATCTTCTCCTCGGTCTGTTCTGGATGACCTGAAACTTCACTCCCCCAAATCACCCCTAATGGAAATTGATACACCAATGAACAGATAAATTCAGCGGAAGTCGTCTTCCCCAATCCCGGTTCTCCGATGATCAGTTCTTTCCCTTTGGTCAGGCCGGTCAGCAGGCTTAAGAGGATGGTAGAATTATAGGATTCGCCTTTGATTTCGATATCGGGTCGGTTGAAGTAGAGGTGGTCGCTGATGAACCGGTAGATCGCCAGCACCTGTTTCTGATATCCGTTCTTTTCCACGACTGACACCTTTCTGTCATTCATTTTAGAGTTTAAACTAATTTTTCATTGCCGCCTGGCCTTCAGCGAGCAATAAAAATTCTCCTGCTTTTTAGGTTAGGGCTACGGTTACGAAGCCCCTGCCTACCGGCAGGCAGGCGTTTCGTAATTCGGTAACGGTAACGTAAAAAGAATTAATAGACGATAAACATAGCCTTTATTTACGATACGGGCATCTTTACCGTTACCGTTGAACGAAACCTATTTTAATATGATCATAACACGGTCAATGTTTCTAAGACAAATAGGCCCTTAGCGTATCAACATCGACAAAAGTTTGCCGATATGCTCGACACGGCTATTGTGTCAGTAGCGCCCTCGTTTACCGGGGGCGCAGCTTTACGTCGGCAATAAATGCCGACGCTACAATGGATAAAACGTTCATTCACGACTGCCCCCGAAGAGGCCCCATCTTCCGGGCGAAGTCCCGGACGAGACGTAGACTCTCTTAAAGATTTGTTTCGGAAATTTCTATATGCCCTTCCGAAGCAAGGGCCTGGCGTGCGGCCTGGCCAAGCTGGCGGTCAAAACGATGACCCAGTGCATAGACGCGGCAGATGGCCACCTTGGCCGGAATATACTGGAACAACCTCCGGAGGGGCTCCCTTGAAATCCTTTGGGTTCCCGGGTCATAGATCAGCAGGGTCGCCCCCTCTGTCTCATGCCAGGGGTTTAGGGGCCTGGGGTCGTGATGGGCCATGTCGACATGAAATTCGACCTTTTTCAACTGCCTGGGCAAAAAGGTTTCCATTCTCCGTTTTACCTCCTCCGGAGTCAGGAAGATGGGGCGTCCAACCTCCATCTCTTTAAGGGTCAATCTTTCCTCAAAGACACTGCTCCATTTCAACTTCCTCGAAAGAACTTCGCCCCATTTTTCACCCAGCCGCTTCTCCTTCGCTGACAGGGATTTCTTCCATTCCATTACCTTCTCCATCAGAAACCAGTCGGTTAAGGCAAGGTATTGTTCGATTTCCTTGAGCGGATGATAGGGGCAGAGGATCTCCATGGTCTCCTTAAAGATATCCTGGAGTTGTAGGTCGATCGAGCGTGTCGTCCGGTGATAGTAAACATTGGAATAAAGGTAGAGCCGCGCATTGAGGAACATGGCCAGGGCATCCATTCCCCTTTTATCCAAAACCAATCCCTCTCTCCGGAAGAAGGTGTAATAGAGGAGACGCCTCCAGTCGATTGGACCGATGGAGACGCCAGTCATATAAGCATCTCGAAGGACATAATCGATATTGTCAAAGGTGAAGATTCCCCGGAAGAGCTGCCGGAGGAAGACGAGCCACTCCGGATGTCTTCGCCTCTCCCTTTTTAGCGGCCTTTTGATGAGAAAGGCCACCTGCTCCGGATCGAGCGCCTCCGATCTTCTGAAAGGGCCTCTAACGCTTCTCCGGATTCCCTTCAGGATGGAAGAGACTTTTTCAAGGATGATGTGCTGTCCGATCTCCTCATGATTGGTCTTAAAGCGTGAAAGATATTGTTCATCGAAGAAATGGCAGAAAGGGCCGTGGCCGATGTCATGAAGCAGTCCCGCCATCCGCAGAAGCTCTTCGATATAGGAGAAGGATGGAAGGTCCGATTTAAAAAGATCAAAGAGGGAAGGATAGAGTTGCTCCGAAAAGACCCCTGCCACATGCATCGTTCCGAGGGAATGCTGGAAGCGGGTATGCTCTGCTGAGGGAAAGACCCAGCGGGCGCTCTGGAGCTGAAAGATGCGGCGGAGTCGCTGAACATAAGGAGAATCGATCACGTCCCTTTCCGTCTTCTCCCCTGCGATGCGGTCGGTCATCACGATATAGTGATAGATGGGATCGGCAATCAACCCGGTCCCCTGACTTTCGACCGCCCCTTTCTTTTCTGTGATCCCTGTCTTCATTACTCCTCTTGAGAGGAACGGGCCTGCTTCTCTTTTGGATTGACAAACTTTACCTTCCCTGCAGCCACCTCCCTGAGGGCGTTCACAATGGGCCGGTTATCCGTCTCCACCAGGGGTTTTGCCCCTTTGATCAACATCTTCGCTCTTTTCGCAGTCAGGGTGACCAGTTCAAACCGACTTTCCACATTTTTCAAACAGTCCTCTACCGTAACTCTTGCCATGATTTTCCTCCTTTTGGCGCCTCTCTGTAATGATGATCACCTTCAATTTCTCAACGGCTTCCTCAATCCTCTCATTAATGACGATGTGGTGGTACCAGTGCGCTTCCTCAATGTCACTCTTCGCATGGGCGAGACGGAACTGAATTCTTTCAAGCGAATCGAGGCCTCTGCCCATCAATCGTTCCTTAAGGGCGTCTATGGAAGGCGGGAGAAGGAAGATCAATATGACATGGTCAAGCTTTTCCTTCGCCTTCTTTGCTCCTTGAGTATCGATGTCGAGAATCAGATCCACCCCTTCTGTTTCAAGGGCCTTAAGATCGACCCGGGCCGTTCCGTAATAGTGTCCCAGTACCTCCGCCCACTCCAAAAATTGGTCCTTCTCAATCATCTCCATAAAAACATCATGGGAAATAAAGTGGTAATCGACTCCTTCCTGCTCATTGGCCCTGGGAGGCCGTGTGGTGTAAGAGACAGAGAAGCGAAGGCAAGGCAATGCTTCCATCACCCTTCTCACCAGCGTGGTCTTCCCTGTGCCCGATGGAGCAGAGATGATGAAGATTAAACCCCTTCCTTTTATATTCCCTTCGTTTTTATTTTCCATCCCAAATCCTGAAGATTACATTTTTATCAGCTCAGGAGCCCTGTTTGGTTTAAGGTCAATCGGTCAAGGTTACGGTTACGAAGCCCGTTTCGTAATTCGGTAACGGTTACGTAAAAAGAATTAAAAAACGACAAACGTAGCCTTTTATTAACGATACGGGCCTCGTTACCGTAGAACGAAATCCTTTTTTTAACCGACTACTCAATATTCTGCACCTGCTCCCGGATTTTTTCCAATTCGCTTTTGATCTCCACCACCTTCTGAGAGATCTCCGCATCATTGGCTTTCGCGCTCACCGTGTTGACTTCGCGATGGATCTCTTGAAGCAAAAAATCCATCTTCCTGCCCACAGATTCTTTCTCATTGAAGAGAAGCGCAAACTGGCCGAAGTGGCTCTCCGCCCTCACGATTTCTTCGGTGATGTCCGTCCGTTCGGCCAGGAGAGCAATCTCCTGCTGTAACCTGCCGGGATCCACCTCGATCCCGCCCAGGAGAGATTGAAGCCTCTCCTGAAGCCGAATTCGATAGGCCTCAACGTATGAAGGCAGCTGAGCTTTGATCTCTTTTAGTTCCTGAGTGATCCGTTCCAGCCGGGTTTGAATGTCCTTCGCAAGCACATTCCCTTCCGAACATTTCATCTCGTCCATCTCCTGCAAAGCCCGCTTCAGGATCGGGACGATCTCCAGCCAGTAGGGTTCGATATCTCCAACCTCCTCCTTTGCTGAGATCAGGTCCTTTGTTCCCGCCAGCAATTCCAAGGTGATCTCACCCCTGAGCTGAAACTTATCTTTCAAGGAGAGGAGGGCCTGAAAGTATTGGTCGGCGAGGTTGGAATCGACCTGGAGTTGAAACTTCTCCCCTCCCAGGGCGTCCAGTTTAATGGAGACATCGATCCTCCCTCTTGAGACCTGCGACCGGATGATCTCCTTGATCCGGTTTTCAAAGATTGCCAGACGTTTGGGGAATCTGATGTTGATATCGCTATAGCGATGATTGACAGAGCGCGATTCCACAAGCACCTTTCCCAGACCGCTCTCCCCTTCCCCTCTTCCATAGCCTGTCATCGATTTTAACATGAATGATCTTTCCCTTCCTTTAAATTTTTATAACACTTGAGCACTTTATAAAATCGCCCCAATGGAACACCGGTCAGGGAGACTGGGCGGACACCGGAAGTATCTCTGACCGGTGTCCCATTCCATTCAATTTCAAAGAGTTAAAGTGTTACAAATTATCCAAATACCCCTTTCGTAAGTGATTGAAGAGTTGGATGGTCGTTTCTTGCCGGTAGTCAGGATAGGTCCAGTCCAATGGTTGAAAAGATTTATTCCGGTAGATGAGCGTCAAATCGGCATAGATGCCCTTTGCGAGATAGGGCCGGTGCGCATAGCCCTTCGTCGTAGCCAGGATGACATGGACCAGGCAGAGGTAGCCCGGGTCAATATTGATCCGGCGGTTTCCGCCGGAGCCGGCAGACTTCTCCTCCAGACGGTTGGTGGTGAGTTTAATATCGGGAAGGGAGTCCCGTAAAACGAGGCGTTCGAAAGTGATGAAGTGACGAAACAGGTTTTCTCCCATTTCTTGAGCATAATAGTCGGTAAAATCGAATGGAAGTTTTTCACTAACGAATTCGATTTCACCTAAATCCTTCTTCAATTCTTCCATCCCTTGGTAAAAGATATCATCCTCTTTTACGATCAGACTCATAAAAAGTTTGACGGGGCCGGGTTCCTTTGCTCTGCCCATCTAATCAATCCTCTGTTTTCAAAAAGATGAAAAATTCCTTATTTCCTTTTGGACCTAACAGTGGAGATTCGATTACGCCAAGGACCCTCAATCTTAGGCTATCGCAATACCCGGAAATTCTATCAATCACCTTTTGATGGAGAGCGGAATCCTTCACCACCCCACCCTTTCCGACTTCGCCCTTCCCCACTTCAAACTGGGGCTTGATGAGCCCGAGGATAGCCCCCCCATTTTTCAGAAACCCTAAAAGATGGGAAAGAAACTTTTCTATGGAGATAAATGAGGTGTCAATGAGGATCAGGTCGGCTTCCTCATCCACCTCTTCTCTTTTTAGATAACGGATATTTCTCCTCTCTAAGTTAATCACCCTTGGATCTTGCTGAA
>Ga0315297_10003173_pt1 | contig 10535 bp, 9 predicted proteins | sample YL17G15_0_MG_FD_203628 | JGI IMG/M metagenome (GOLD analysis project Ga0315297, IMG submission 203628) | Sediment microbial communities from Yellowstone Lake, YNP, Wyoming, USA - YL17G15_0 | ecosystem: Environmental > Aquatic > Freshwater > Lake > Sediment | place: USA: Wyoming | collected...
GCACCAGGCGCGGCAGCCAGCGCCGGCGTTGCTCGTCGGTGCCGAACACAAGCACCGGGTGCGGGCCGAACAGGTTGATGTGCACCGCGGAGGCCGCGGCCATGCCGCCGCCATGGCTTGCGACCTCGTGCATCATGATCGCGGCCTCGGTCACGCCCAGGCCCGCGCCGCCGAATTCGGCGGGCATCGTGATGCCCAGCCAGCCGGCGTTGGCCATGGCCTGGTGGAACTCGCGTGGAAACTCACCGTCTTCGTCACGCGCAAGCCAGTAGGCGTCGTCGAACGCGCGCACGACGCCACCCACAGCGTCGCGGATCGCGCGTTGGTCATCGCTGATCGAGAAATCCATGCCGGGTCCTTCCCTGGGTCGCAGCGCCAGTGTGCAGCGCAGGCTGGGTCTGCATGGTACGGAGGTGTACTCCTGCCCGTCATTCTCAACTGGGCACCGCCAGGTGTGACCGTCGATCAAGACCTGCGCCTTGCGGACGACGAGGTGTCGGTTTGCGTTTGTCTGACGTCGGGCGGGAAACTCATCTCGATGGTCCTCATGCCCCGCCCCTCACAACCCGGGCAGCGGCAGTCACCCGTGTTGAAGCTGGAGCGGGCCGACGCGTAGACGTGCGTCTGGGGGTCCAGCGTTTCGGTGAAGACCTTGCGGATGGAGCCACTGAAGTCGATGTAGTTGGCGAGGCAGGATCGGAGTGTCTTGCCGATGGGCGACTGGTCAACCTCCAGCACACGGTCAATGTCTTCAAGACACCGCGGCCCGGTGCAACTCGTCAGCGTGGGGCCGAGACCTCGTAGGCCACAGACCCTGTTTTTCAGGCCAACGCCACTACCGGGAGCGCAGCACGACGGCCACAATTGCCTTGCAACAGTGAGAATTTGGAAGGCTACCAAACCCCAAGCCGAAGGGAGCCGAACAAATGAAGAGCGCAAAGGAAGTGCCTGCTCACGGCATTCGAGACAATTTAGGGACTAAACGCGCTGGATGTGGTGCGCATCATCGAAGAGCGGGATGAATCGTCTGCAAGGAGGGCACGTCGTGAGTACAAAGAAGCCTGAGCCTGTCGATGCGGCAGACCGCATGGTCGTCTTCCAGGAACGCGCGATCCGCCGGACCTGGCACAACGCCGAGTGGTGGTTCGCCATCGTGGACGTGGTGGCCGTGCTCACCGATTCCGTGCAGCCCGAGGGCTACGTCAAGGATTTGCGTCGGCGCGACAAGGAGTTGGCCAAAGGGTGGGGGCAAATTGCCACCCCCCTTCGGGTCGAGACGGAAGGCGGCGCGCAGCGAGTCAACTGCGCCAATACCGAGGGCCTGTTCCGCATCATCCAGTCCATCCCGTCGCCCAAGGCCGAACCCTTCAAACGCTGGCTGGCCCAAGTGGGCTACGAGCGGGTCAAGGAGATCGAGAACCCCGAGCTGGCAAGTTTCCGCGCCCGCGAGCTGTACCAGTCCAAGGGATACCCGAAGGACTGGATCGAAAAGCGCCTGCGCTCGATGGCGGTGCGTGGTGAGCTGACCGACGAGTGGAACGCGCGCGGTGTGCAGGAGGGCAAGGAGTACGCCATCCTCACTGCGGAGATCGCGCGTGCCACGTTCGGCGTAACGCCGGGCGCGCACAAAAAGCTGAAGGGCCTGGGCGCATTAAAAACCGGCAACAACCTGCGCGACCACATGACCGACCTGGAACTGATCTTCACGATGCTGGGCGAGGCCGGCACAACCGAGATCGCGCGCAAGCACGACGCGCAGGGCTTCGACCCGAATCGGAACGCCGCCAAGCAGGGCGGCACAGTGGCCGGCAATGCGCGGCGCGAGCTGGAGGCCAAGACCGGCGCGCCGGTGCTGAGCAAGAAGAACTACCTGGGCCTTCGCGGCACAGCCCCTGCTGTCGAGGCGTCGGCGCGAACGATCAAGGGCAAGGCGCCCCGCAAAGGCAAGAAGGCGTGAGCCCACCGCCTTCAGGTGCTGCTGCGGCCTCCACCCCTGCCGTGCACGGCATCGAGCCGGCGTCTGCAGCGCCGGGTCCAGCCACAACTGCTGCAAAATCGCCCGCGATGCGGCCCGACCTGGACTCCTCAACGCCCGAACAAGGCCCCGGCGCGCAAGGCAGGCCGCTCGAAGGCGTTGTGCTGGTCGCGCTCGAGCAAGCCGTCGCGGCGCCCTACTGTTCAAGTCGCATGGCGGATGCGGGCGCACGCGTGATCAAGGTGGAACGCCCCGAGGGAGATTTTGCGCGCGGCTACGACACAAACGTGTTCGGCGAGTGCAGCTACTTCGTCTGGATCAACCGCGGCAAGGAGTCGATCACGCTCGATTTGCGGCTTGCAGCAGACCAGGCCCAACTCGACGCCCTGATTGCGGGCGCCGATGTGTTCCTGCAAAACCTCGCGCCGGGCGCTGCGGCTCGGCTCGGTTTCGGCGCGAGCGCGTTGCGCGCGCGGCATCCGCGCCTGATCACCTGCGACATCTCGGGCTACGGCGAAGCCGGGCCGCTGCACCAGCTCAAGGCCTACGATCTTCTGGTGCAGGCCGAGGCTGGCCTGGTCGCGGTCAGCGGCGCACCCGGCCCCTGGGGGCGCATCGGCGTCTCGATCTGTGACATCACCGCCGGCATGAACGCCATGATCGGCATCCAGCAGGCGCTGTTGCAGCGCGCGCGCACCGGAATCGGCAGCGGCGTCAAGGTGTCGCTGTTCGATTCGGCCGCCGAGCTCATGAGCGTGCCCTATCTGCAGGCGCGCTATGGTGGCGTGGCGCCGCAGCGGGTGGGCCTGCGCCATCCGAGCATCACTCCGTATGGCGCGTTCACCTGCGCCGACGGGCGCGAATTCGTGTTGTCGATTCAAAACGAACGCGAATGGCAGGCGTTTTGCACCGAGGTGCTGGAGCAGCCGGGTCTGGCGCGCGACCCGCGCTTTGCGAACAACACGCAACGCACCGCGAACCGCGACCAACTCGAAGCCATGATCCAGGCCGTGACCGGCGCACTCGCCTATGCCGTGCTCGGGCAGCGGCTGGCGCGCGCGCAGACCGCATTCGGCGCGATCAACTCGGTGCAAGACCTGATCGAGCACCCGCAGTTGCGCCTGCGCGAAATGCCGGTGAACGGCGAGCGCGCCTGGATTCCCGCGCCGCCTTGCGTGACGCAGTGGGAAGAGCCGGTGTTTCGCGCCGCGCCGGCTCTTGGCGCCAACAGCGAGACGCTGCGCAAGGAGTTTGCGCCGAAGCTCGGCGCGAAAACGCCGCGTTGAGGCGCGCTATCCGCGCACGTTCCGGCCTGGCTCGGGCGCGGGCGCGGGCGCGAGCCCGAGCGCGAGTGCGAGCGCGAGTGCGAGTGCGTCACTGGCCGCGCAGGCGCGCTCGTCACTGGCTCAGGTCGCGAACTTCTTGAAATCAGCTTTGCGCCGCTCGTTGAAGGCGCGCACGCCTTCTTTCGATTCCTCGGTGCCGTAGTAATGCTTCAGGGTCTGCATGCCTTGATAGCTGATGCCACGAATGCTTTCGCTGTCGGCGTTGAATGAGCGTTTGGCGATCGTCAGCGCCGTCGGGCTCAACTGGTTGATTTCCGCGCACCACTGGTCGACTTCGGCGTCGAGCTGATCGTGCGCCACGACCTTGTTCACCAGGCCCATCGCTGCGGCTTCCGCGGCGCTGTAGCGCCGGCACAGGAACCAGATCTCGCGCGCCTTCTTTTCGCCGACGATCCGCGACAGGTAGGCCGTGCCCCAGCCCGGATCGACCGAGCCGACCTTCGGGCCGACCTGGCCGAACGTCGCTTTTTCGCTGGCGATCGTGAGGTCGCAAATCGTCGCGAACACATTGCCTCCGCCGATGGCGAAGCCCTGCACCTTGGCGATCGACACCTTGCGCAGGTCGCGCAATGCGCTTTGCATCTCTTCGATCGGCATGCCCAGCGTGCCGCGCGGGCCGTACAGGCCGTCTTCGCTCAAGTGCACTTTCTGATCGCCACCAGTGCAAAACGCCTTGTCGCCGGCGCCGGCGAGCACCATCGCGTTGACGCTCGACTCTTCGTCGGCGCGGCGCAGTGCGTGTATCAGTTCTTCGAGGGTCTGGCAGCGAAACGCGTTGTAGACCTCGGGCCGGTTAATCGTGATGTGCACGGCGTGCTGCCGCACTTCATAGACAATGTCGTGGTAGGTGGTGCTCATGCTGCTGGCTCTCGGGCTTGTTGACAGGACTGAAGGTGCGGAAGATACAACAACATCCTCGCCTGCTTGCAAGCCGGCGATGCCCGATGCGCACACCTCCTGCAGAGATCGAGCGAGGTTTCAGGCATTTGCCCCGGCTGCCCATGCGGCGAGCTGCGCAGGCCGGGCCTGTGACGCGGTCGCGCGCATGACGCCAGACCTGGAGCGGGTGGCAAGCTCAGGCCGAGCGGCCTCATTGCAGAAAGGAAATCCACCATGTTTGCAGGACACATCGGCGCAGGCATGCTGATCGCTCGCGCCGAGCCGCGCATGAATGTCGGCGGCTTCATCTTTGCCGCGCTGCTTCTCGATGTTGTGCTGTGGCTCCTCGTCTTGCTGGGGGTCGAGTCCGTCAGCATCCCCGCCGATTTCGGCCACACGCATCAGCCGCTGTTCAGCTTTCCCTACTCGCATGGGTTGCCCGCGGGCCTGGCCTGGTCCGGGCTGGCGGGGTGCGGCGTCTGGCTTGCGGGCTCACGGTTCGGCAGCGCCAAGCGGCGTGCGGCGGCGCTGGTGGCGGCAGCCGTGTTTTCGCACTGGCTGCTCGATGTGCTGGTGCATGCCCCCGAACTGCCGCTGCTCGGCAGCCACTCCGCGAAGCTGGGCTTGGGGCTGTGGCAGAACATGCCGGTGGCGCTCGCGGTCGAGGCGAGCGTGGTGCTGGTCGGCCTGTGCGCGTTCTTGCCCGGTTCTGCGCTGCCGCGAGGCAGGAAGCTGTGGCTCGCGACCCTGGCACTGTTGCTGCTCGCGTTCACGGTTGCCGGAATGACGCTTGCGCCGGCACCACCCTCGGGCGCCGCGATGGCGGCGAGTTCGTTGCTGACGATCGTCGTCGCCTGCGCGCTGGTTGGGTGGCTCGGGCAGGGCTCGGGCCGATAGGAGCCTGGGGCACTACCGCGGTGCAGAGGTTGCGAAACATGAAGACGCGCCTTCGGCCGGATGGCCTCGTGGCAAGTCCTCGCGCTTGGTCGATTCGTCGCGGGCTATTGCGGTGGTGTCGGAGCGTGGCGCGATCATATGCGCGCTGAGTCGCCTTATGTACCCCAAACCCGCATACTTGCGACGAGTCGATTCAATCGTGTGCCACGCGAAGACTTGGGGTGGGCTCGCCAGCTGATGGGCTGGGTGACTGCTTCGATCGGCCAACCACTGGAGACCACCATGAAGACCGAACTTCTGTACCTGCTGCTGTGCGCCATTCTGACGAGTGTGCTCTGGATTCCCGTCGTCATCGGTTACTCGTCCGCGCGCGGGCTTCCCAAGCCTGCCGATTTCAAGAAAGCGCCGACGACAGCGCTGCCCGACTGGGTGAACCGCGCCAACCGTGCACATCTGAATGCGGTTGAAAATTTCGCTCAGTTTGCAGCCGTGGTGTTGATCGCGAATGCGATGGGGCTGACGAGTCCGGTGACCCAGGCTTGTGCGGCGGTGTACTTCTATGCGCGCCTTGCGCATGCGGTGATTCACGTCAGCGGGTTCGGCCGGTTTCGGGCAAGGACGGTGACGTTTACGGTGGCCTGGATCGCATTCATCACGTATGCCGTGACGCTGCTGGTGCGCGCGATCTAACCCGCGGCGGCTGTGCGGGTTCCGAGCCGCGGGTGCTCCGGCACGCCGTCGCAAATCGAACAGCACCTTGCCGAGGCCCGGTTCGATGATCGGCAGCCGACGTCCATGCCGTCGCGCGCCTCGATCGGCGGGTCTGCCAAGCTGCGCACGCGCCGCAGAACGCGACCCAGGCGCTCCCTGTTCGATGCACCGGTCTGCCGCCGATGTTCAAGTTGCTCTAGCATCTCGGGTTCCGAGATTGCATTGACCCCACGCAACGTGGTGCAACTTGACCGCCTTCTTTGAAGACCCCGAGATGTTGGCGCCGGCGCGAGTGCAACGCGCCGCGCGGCCCGATGGCAGCGTGGTGCTGCGCTCGCCCGAGGCGCTTGGCCCTTACGCGCGGTGTGTCGGGCAATGGCTCGAACAATGGGCGAGCGAGACGCCCGATGCGCTTGCGTTCGCGCAGCGCAACGGCAGTGGCGGCTGGCGACGCCTGAGCTGGCGCGAGCTGCGGTCGGCCGTGGGCGCTGTCGCGCAAAGCCTGCTTGCACTGGACTTGCCCGCAGGCAAGCCGCTCGTGATCTTGTCCGACAACGCGATCGACCACGCCTTGCTGATGCTCGCGGCGATGCACGTCGCACGGCCTGTCTGTTCGGTGTCGAGTGCCTATTGCCGGTTGACGAAGGACTATACAAAGATCGCCGGCATCCTGCGCACGCTCGATCCCGCGCTGGTCTACGCCTCTGACGCAAGAGTCTACGGGCCGGCGCTTGCGGCGTGTGCGATCGACGCTCTCACGGTCTTCAGCGAAGGCGCCGACAGCGTCGCCGGCGCGCTGGATTTCAAAACCCTGCTCGCGGCCACCGAAGGCCCCGAGGTGCTTCGCGCGTTCAACGCCATCAGTGCCGACGACCACGCCAAGTACCTGTTGACCTCGGGTTCGACGGGCCAGCCGAAGGTCGTGATCAACACCCATCGGATGCTGTGCGCCAACCAGCAAATGGTGGCCCAGGCCTGGCGTTTCCTTGCCATCGAAAAGCCGGTGCTGCTCGACTGGCTGCCCTGGAGCCATACCTTCGGCGGCAATCACAACTTCAATCTCGTGCTGCGCAATGGCGGGTCGCTGTACATCGACGAGGGCCGGCCGGCGCCGGGCCTGATCGAGAAGACGGTGCACAACTTGCGCGAGGTTCGCCCGAACCTGCACTTCAACGTGCCGCGCGGGCTGGACATGTTGTTGCCATTCTTCGAGAGCGACCTGGCCCTGGCGCGCGATGTGTTCGCGCGCCTGCGCTGCGTGTTCTACGCCGGCGCGGCTTTGCCCGCGGCCACATGGAAACGCCTGGTCGCGGTGGCGGACAAGGTGCGCGACGAACCGCTATGGCTCACCACCGCGTGGGGTTCGACCGAAACCGCACCCGCCGTGACCAGCGCGCACTGGAAACTCGACGCTGCGGGCTGCATCGGCAATCCCTTGCCGGGCATCGAATTGAAACTCGTGCGCAGTGGCCAGGAGTATGGCCAGAAGCGCGAGTTGCGGGTGCGCGGCGTGTCGGTGTTTCCGGGCTATCGCGATGCGCCGCAACTGACGGCGGCGGCCTTTGACGAAGAAGGCTTCTACCGAATAGGCGACGCTGGTTACCTCGTCGACGAAGCGCACCCCGAGCGCGGCGTGATGTTCGACGGGCGGGTGGCCGAGGACTTCAAGCTCGGCAGCGGCACCTGGGTCTCGGTGGGGACGCTGCGCTTGAAACTGATCTCGGCGTTCACGCCGTATGCGTTGGACGTGGTGATCACGGGGCACGGCCGCGACGAGGTCGGCGCACTCGTGTTTCCAAGCGCCGCCTGTTCGGCGCTGAGTGCCGAGGTGCTTGGCGCCAGGATCGGTGCCGCGCTGCTGAGCTTGCGCAACGCGGGCGGTGGCTCGTCGCTGGTGCCGACGCGGGCGATGTTCCTGACCGAGCCGCCCAACGCCGACGCCGGTGAAATCACCGACAAGGGCTACGTCAACCAATCCGCCGTGCTCACGCGGCGCGCCGCTGAAGTCGAGTTGCTGTACAGCCGCAGCCGCCATGCGCGGATCATCGATGCGCGCAACGCTGAACCTTGACCCCCAACCCACTGGAGATGACAAATGAACCCACGCCGACAACTGATGCAGGCCGCCCTCGGCGGCGCGATGCTGGCCACGCTTGGCGCGCGCAGCGCCTTGGCGCAGGCACTGGACCAGGTGAAGTTCCTGTACGGATTTCCGGCCGGCAGCGCGGGCGACATCGTCGCGCGCCGTGTCGCTGAAAAGATCGCCGGCAGCGCCTATTCGCGCAACGCCGGCCTCGTGGAAAACAAACCTGGGGCCGGCGGGCGCATTGCGCTGGACGCGCTCAAGTCCTCGGTGCCCGACGGCGCGACGCTGTGCCTGTCGCCGTTTTCCTGCACCGCGATCTACCCCCATGTGTACGGCGCCAAGCTGAGCTACGACCCGCTTCGAGATTTCACTCCGGTGTCGATCGCGGCGCTGATGTTCCATGGCCTGGCGGTCGGGCCGCTGGTTCCGGCTGGCGTGAAGAACGTGAGGGATTTTCTGGACTGGGCCAAGGCGAATCCGAAAGACGCGAGCTACGGCTCGCCGGCGGCTGGTTCGACGCCGCATTTCATCGGCGCACTGCTCGGCCTGAACAACGGCGTCGATTTGAAGCATGTGCCCTACCGCGGTTCGGTGCCCGGCGTGACCGACGTCGTCGGCGGCCAGATCGCGGCGATGTTCACCCCCAGCGGCGATTTCATTGCGAACCACAAGGCCGGCAGGCTGCGCATCCTCGCCACCTCCGGCGCGAATCGTTCGCCGTTCATCCCCGACGTTGCAACCTTCGCCGAACAGGGCTTCCCCGAGTTCACGGTCGAAGAATGGTTCGGTTTCTACGCACCGGCACGCTCGCCGGCCACCGTGCTCGCCGCGGCCAACGCCGCGATCACGACTGCGCTCAAGGACAAGGCCTTGATCGACGGCCTGGGCGTGGTGGGCCTGGTGGCGCAAGGCTCGACGGCCGAGGAAATGGCGCGCAGCCAGAAGGCAGAGTTCGAGCGCTGGGGGCCTCTGGTGAAGAAGACCGGGTTCACCGGAGATTCTTGAGACCAGCGCCTGGCGCGCCTGCGAACGGCGCGCCTGGTCGGGGTTGGTTCCGCGCGCACTGAGACGGTCCGCACGCACAAGGCTGCGTTGCGCGCCGCGCGGCCGTAGGCGCCATCGGCTTGTGCGGCGGCTGTGTCGAGAACAGGGTCTGACGTGGGCCGGCGCTCGGCCGCGGCACGCTGCACAGACCGACGCTGCGCGCGGCCCCGTGCGCATGGTCAGACTCCGGCCATGCGCTCAGCGGCTGCACGCCGCGTAGAGCGACGCGGCGCGCAACGCCTTCACCGCGCCAAGCTCAAACTGCGACAAAGCGCAGCCGGGTGATTTCCGACGGCGCGCCCAGGCGCAGCGGCGGTCCCCAGTAGCCGGTGCCGCGGCTGGTGTAGACCCACAGCGAGCGCAGCCGGTGCAGGCCGGCCGTGAACGGCTGCTGCAGCGGCACGAACAGATTGAAGGGCCAGTACTGCCCGCCATGCGTGTGGCCGGACAACTGCACATCGAACCCGGCGTCAGCGGCAGCTGAGGCACTTCGCGGTTGGTGCGCGAGCAACACGCGCAACCCGGCCTCGGCCGGCGCACCCGCCAGCGCACGCTGCGGGTCGCTGCGGTGGCTCGGCACGAAATGGTGGGCGCTGTAGTCGGCCACACCTGCCATCACCAGCGTCGCGCCGTCGTGTTGCAGCACGACATGTTCGTTGCTCAGCACGCGCAGGCCGAGCGTCGACAACTGGGCGATCCATTCATGCGCGCCGCTGTAGTACTCGTGGTTGCCGGTGACAAAGAAGGTGCCATGGCGCGAGCGCAGCGCGGCCAGCGGCGCGACGTCGTGCATCAGGTCTTCGACCCGGCCGTCGACCAGATCCCCGGTGACTGCCACGGCGTCGGCGTTCAAGCGGTTGACGGCGTCGACGACTCTGCGCACATAGGCTTGCTTGACCGTTGGGCCGACATGCATGTCGGTGATCTGCGCGATGCTGAATCCGTGCAGCGCGGCAGGCAGGCCGGCGACGGGGATGTCGACATGGCGCACGCGCGCCGTGCGGCGTGCGCCGGCCAGGCCGTAGAGCGTGGCCAGGCCCGCCAACAGAGGCACCGCAAGCGCTGTCGGTGCGGCCAGAGAGGGCAGCGCGAACGGCCAGGCCAACAGCAGAACCAGGTCGCGCAGCAGAGTCGACACCAGCAGCATCGAAAACAGGCCGAGTGTCAGCATTCCGGCCCAGGTCCAGCGGTCGGCGACTCGCCGATCGCGCGCGCGCCGCCCGAGAAAGGCCGCCGGAATCAGCGCGAATGACAGGACCAGCAAGCCGACGAAGAGGAGCGGCGTCGCCAGCCCGGGCAGCTGCGGCGCAATCCGCCAGCCGATGTAGAGGTGCAGCAGCGCCAACAGCGAGAGTGGGAACACCGGCGCCAGATGGCGGCAAGAACGGTGGATTCAAGCGCCTGCCGTGCGAGCCGTATGAAACAGGTGCGCTCACGTGCTGCTGAACGAGTCGAGCAACGAGTCGGCTGTGCTCCCGGCGCACCCCTCAACCGGGGCCCAACATGCGCCGCGCATCGACCCAGGCGTCGAACTGCTCGGCGCTCAGGCCGCCGATTGCAATCGCCGCCTCGCGCAGGCTCAGCCCATGCTTGTGCG
>Ga0315297_10003174_pt1 | contig 10533 bp, 10 predicted proteins | sample YL17G15_0_MG_FD_203628 | JGI IMG/M metagenome (GOLD analysis project Ga0315297, IMG submission 203628) | Sediment microbial communities from Yellowstone Lake, YNP, Wyoming, USA - YL17G15_0 | ecosystem: Environmental > Aquatic > Freshwater > Lake > Sediment | place: USA: Wyoming | collected...
AACTTCAATTAAATTACAATGCTATTCAAAATCATATGAAATTACTGGAGAGAAAAAACACATGGTTCTAAAAATTGGTGAAAAGTAGATCAATGCTTTTATCTACCACCCTGGTTAGTATTTCACCTTGATTTGGTAACTGATAAACTAGATCAAAAAATTTGTCTTTAACCCATTCAAATTTTTTTTATTGCGATCTTATTTTTTGAATCAAACTTAATATAATATGATGTTTTGAAACGGATCATCTTGGCAAACCCAGATCCATTTGCAAATGCAACTAAACAAGTCAACGACGCATGCGATGTACTAGGGATTAAGGACAAAGGTTTGCGTGAATATCTCGCAGTACCAAATAAAGTTTTGAGAGTAAAAATTCCAGTAAAAATGGATAACGGACAGATTAGAATATTTACAGGTTTTAGAAGTCAACACAATAATGATAGAGGTCCATACAAAGGTGGAATCAGATACTTTAACCCTGTAGGTGGAGTTGAATACATGGAACGCGAAGTAATGGCATTATCTTCGTGGATGACATGGAAATGTGCAATTGTTGATATTCCACTGGGCGGTGGAAAAGGTGGAATATTTGTTAATCCAAAAACAGAAAAGATCAGTGAAGGTGAATTAGAAAGACTCACGAGAGGATTTGCTTATAAAATATTTGAGATTATTGGACCTGGAAAAGATATCCCAGCACCAGATGTTTACACAACTGGTAAAGAAATGACACAAATCATGGATACATTCAGTAAACTAAACGGAAATGTCTATTCTCCAGGTGTTATAACTGGAAAACCAATTTCAATGGGTGGCTCACTAGCCCGTGATGTTGCTACAGGATTAGGTGCATCATATTGTGTAAGGGAAGCTGCAAAAGTTTTGAAACTTAATTTGAAAGGGGCAACAGTTGTTTTACAGGGATTTGGAAATGCATCTACATTTACAGGCGAATACTTAGAAAAAATGGGGGCAAAAATTATTGGTGTAAGTGATTCTAAAGGTTCAATATCAATTCCAAACGGAGCTAAAGTTAGCAAATTAATTGAATACAAACAAAAGACTGGTTCTGTAGTTGGTTTTCCTGGAAGTAAGAAAATTTCTACTGAGGATCTGTTAACAACAAAATGCGATATATTGGTTCCAGGAGCACTAGAAAACCAAATTAATGCAAACATTGCAAATAATCTCAAATGTAAAATTATTGCAGAAGCTGCAAACGGTCCAACATTACCTGAAGCAGATCCTATAATCTTCAAAAAGAATATCTTGGTAATTCCAGATATACTGGCAAATTCTGGCGGTGTATGTATTTCATACTTGGAATGGGTACAAAATAACATGGGATACTATTGGACTTTTGATGAAGTCGCAAGTAAGATGGAATCAAACATTACACGAGGTTTCAAGGATGCATATGCGTTAGCAAAGAAACACAAAATTGACATGAGAAGAGCTACCATGGCTTTAGCAGTGGGCAGAGTTGTAGAAGCCTTTAATCAAAAAGGCATTTGGCCATAAAATTAAACTAGATATGATTCATAGCAAACCAATTGTTCGGTAAACATTATTTTTCCTTTAGTTATTGCAGTTAGTTTTCTCTTACACGAAAGATCAATTTTTGTTCTATGTTGAAGCATCTGAATTGTTTTTCTTGTCAGGTGCCTTCCTTTTTTATCTCTGTCAAAAAGTAAAATTAATTTCTTGTACCTTGCAACAGAGTCAGCAAAGTTCACCATCCCACCAAATCTATGAAATTCAATTATTTGACCAGAAAATCCAAGTTTTTTTAATGCAGACGCATCTCTTTTTCCTTCTACAACAACAACTCCATCTTTTATTGTATTTAGTAGTGATACAAAATTTTGCAATTCATGAATTTCTTGATCTGTCACAATCATGATAATTATTCTTGGTTTAACATATTAAGCACTTTTGCTAAAAATTAATTGTGTCTGAGGTTCTACTTGTTCAAAATACAAGAATGGAAGGCTCTGGATATTTAGGTGAACTTTTAACCAATGATGGATTCACAATTAGGTTAGTCAATGCCAAGCATGAGATACTTCCAGTAAAAGATTATTCTCTGGTTGTAATTTTGGGAGCCCCAGAAAGCGCTAATGATAATTTGCCTTATTTGCAAGCAGAACAAAAATTAATTAAAAAAAGTGTGGATGGTGATATTCCTGTACTTGGGATTTGTTTGGGCTCTCAATTAATTGCAAAAACTTTTGGAGCCAAAATTTACCGTGGCCCTCGTAAAGAAATCGGGTTTTATCATGATTTGATAATTGATAATAGCTCAAAATTATTCACTGGTTTTGAGAATCCTTTTACTGTATTTCATTGGCACGGTGATACTTTTGATTTACCTAAAGGTGCAACCCGATTAGCACATTCTGAATATTATCCTAATCAGGCGTTTCAAATTAATAGTGCAATTGGCTTACAATTTCACTTAGAAGTTAATGAAGAAATGGTGAATTTTTGGCTTGACAAGACTCAGGAAAAACTACAACAAATTCCGTATATTGATCCACAAAAAATTCGTTCTGATATATATGAAAATATTTCAATTGTAAAAAGTAATATGAATAATTTTTATAATAATTTTAAATCAATATTTCGTCTTTGACCAAAGTTTAATATACAGAGTTTTTGTTTTAACCATCGAACTATGACTTTTGTGAAAAAAGTTTTCGAGGAAACAATTCAAACCGATCATAAAGTCATCACTGAAGAATTATCCAAATCTATTCTCAAAACATACGGGGTCAAAGTTCCGGGATATGCACTTGTAAAATCTGCAGAGGAAGCAGCAAAAACCGCAAAAAAATTAGGTTTTCCACTAGTAATGAAGGTAGTTTCACCACAAATTCTACACAAAACAGATGTTGGCGGTGTCAAAGTAGGTCTCAATAATGTCGAAGAAGTAAAAAAGACATTCAAAGACATGTATGGTAGACTTTCTAAAAAGAAGGGAGTTGAGGTAAAGGGAATTCTTCTTGAAAAGATGGTTCCAAAGGGCATTGAACTAATTGTAGGCATTCAAAATGATGCTCAGTTTGGTCCGGTAATCATGGTTGGTCTAGGTGGTATTATGACTGAGGTTATGAAGGATGTTGCATTCAGACTATTACCCATCACAACCTCTGATGCAAAATCAATGATAAATGAACTAAAAGGCTCAAAACTACTCAAGGGATTCAGAGGGAGTGAGCCAATTGATCTTAACATGGTTGCAAAAATGTTAGTTCAGATTGGGAAATTAGGAGTAGATAATGCCGATTACATCGACAGCATTGACTTTAACCCTGTAGTAGTTTATCCAAAATCACATTTTGTAGTTGATGCAAAAATAATACTCAATAAACAAATAAAGAAAAATTCCATTTCAAAAGAAAAACCAAATTCCGAATTCATGGAGCAGTTTTTTACTCCTGCATCTGTTGCATTAGTTGGCGCTTCTGCAACTCCAGGCAAAATCGGTAACTCTGTTCTTGATAGTTTAGCAAAACATGATTACAAAGGTATTGTTTACCCAATAAATCCAAAAGCTGAAAGTATTCTTGGATTGCCATGCTACCCCTCATTAGACAAGTGTCCTGGAAAAATTGACTTGGTTGTTGTTTGTGTAGATTTATCAATGTGTCCACCAATAATGGAAGAATGTGCAAAACTTGGAATTCACAATGTTGTAATTGTTTCTGGGGGTGGAAAGGAACTAGGTGGAGAAAGGGCAGATTATGAATCACAAGTAAAATTACTAGCTATTAAAAACAAAATTAGAGTTATCGGACCAAATTGTATTGGAATGTTTAATGCTGCCAATCGTCTAGACTGCGCATTCCAAGGGCAAGAAAGAATGGTTCGAGCAAAATTAGGCCCAGTTGCACTTTTATCTCAAAGTGGAACTATGGGTATTAGTTTTCTGGAGACAGCAGATGCATTTGGTTTATCAAAGATGGTTAGTTATGGTAACCGATCTGATGTAGACGAAGCAGATATGATTTGGTATCTTGCAAATGATCCTCAAACCAAAGTAATTGCATTGTATGTTGAAGGATTTGGAGATGGTCGTAAATTCATCAATACCGCAAAGCGAGTTATGAGAGAGAAAAAGAAGCCTGTAGTTATTTGGAAGAGTGGAAGAACTGCACTTGGAGCAAAACAAGCTGCATCTCATACTGGATCTTTAGGTGGCTCCAATGCAATTATTATGGATGCTTTCAAGCAAGCAGGAATTATTTCAGTTGATAGTTATCAAGAGTTAGCAGCAGTTGCAAAGGCATTGGCCTGGCAACCTGGTTCCAAAGGAAATAAATCTGCAATGACAAGTAATGGCGCTGGTCCTATGATTGGTGGTATTGATCACTTTGAACGATTGGGATTAGAACTAGCAAAAGTTTCTCCTGGTTCACTCAAGAAAATGAAGGAGCATTTCCCGCCAACATATGTGATTGGAAACGGGAATCCTGCAGATGTTACAGGAGGTGCTAATGCTGACGATTATAGATTTGTTATTCAAACATTCATGGACGATCCAAATGTGGATATCATTATGCCATGGTTTGTATTCCAAGATGATCCACTGGAAGAAACTATTATTGATTATCTTGCAGATTTCTCAAATATGAAAAAGAAACCTCTTTTGGTTGGGGGAAACGGCGGACCCTACACAGAAAAAGTTTCCAAACTCATCGAAGCAAAAGGAATCCCAGTTTATGATGACCTGCGAGATTGGGTTGCAGCAGCTTCAGCACTTTCACAATGGGGCAAATTTTCTCAAAAATAGATAACGTTTAAGTCACACATAAGTTGGCCAGATATTATGTCTCTAGTTACTACATCGACTACTGATGGCATTTGTATTGTCAAAATAAACCGACCTGACAAACTTAATGCTATGAACATTGATGTTGCAAAAGAACTCATTAAAACTTTTCAAGCTATCGATAAAGATGATGGAATTAAAGTAATCATCTTAACTGGTGAAGGAGAAAAAGCATTTTCTGCTGGTGCTGATATTGAATACATGTCAAAAATTTCTCCAGATGAATCAGTTGAATATGCAAAGACTGGACAACTTGTAACTTCTACAGTAGAACTTGTAAGACAACCTACGATTGCAGCTGTAAATGGATTTGCACTTGGTGGCGGTTGCGAACTTGCAATGTCCTGTGATATTAGAATTGCAGCAGACACTGCAAGACTTGGTCAACCCGAAGTCACAATTGGAATTCCTCCTGGATGGGGTGGAACACAAAGATTAATGAGAATTGTAGGAATAGCAAAGGCAAAAGAACTTGTCTATACTGGCAAAATGATAAAAGCAGATGAAGCAAAGGAAATTGGTCTAGTGAACCATGTAGTCCCACTTGCATCATTGCAAGAAGAAGCTTTGAAAATGGCTTTACAGATTGCTGGAAACTCTACCATGGGTGTACAAATGTCAAAAATTGCAATCAACAAAGGACGAAATGCTGACCTTGACACAGGACTAGCTGTTGAGCTTCTTGCTTGGAGAAATTGTTTTACGCATGCTGACAGAGAAGAGCGTATGACATCTTTTGTAAATAAATCAAAAAAGTAATCTATCGCTAAAACACATATTTTCTTTAATTACTAGTATGTTCAGTATGAAAAGCTTATTATAATTTGAATCAACTTTTTAATTATCATGGCATCTGAACAAACACAAAAGATGATTACTGTTTCTACAAAAGCGGCTGAAAAGATCAAAGAATTCATGAAGGAAGAAGCTGAAAATCCTCAATACCTTAGGGTTTATGTTCAAGGGGGAGGTTGTTCTGGTCTTTCCTATGGAATGGGCTTTGAAAAAGCAGCAGAAGAAGATGATCTAGTTATGGAAGAAAACGGTATCAAACTACTTGTAGACAGCTACAGCGTAGATCATCTAAAAGGTGCAAACGTGGACTATATTGAAAGCTTGATGGGATCTGGATTCAAAATTAACAATCCAAATGTTACAAAATCCTGTTCTTGTGGCCACTCTTTTAGCACTGAATAAAAAACATTATTTTTAATTTTTAGATTTGCCTTAGTGTCAACTAGGCTCCAAAGACTATTTTTAGAAAATTTGTCTGTTCAAAATCTTTGCGATACCCTCATATATCCTGACTCAAAAATAAAATTATGATAATTAAGGAGATGAAGAAAGTATGTCCAATAAATCAGGAATTGTCAAATATCATGTTAAACTTTCCTTTGAAGTTGATGGGCTTGTCGAACGAGCAGATATAATCGGAGCTATCTTTGGCCAGACCGAAGGTCTGTTAGGTCCAGAGATGAATCTGAATGAACTGCAACGAGTCTCTAAAGTTGGTCGTATAGAGGTAAATACAAAATCTACTTCAAATACGACAAATGGTGATGCCCTTATTCCAATGAGTACTGATATTGATACTTGTGCATTAATTGCAGCTGGAATTGAGAGTATTGATAAAGTTGGTCCATTTGATTGTGTTTTTAAATTAGAAGCAATTGATGATGTGAGAGCTGCAAAGAAAGATGATATTGTAAGACGTGCTAAAGAAATCAAGCAGCGTTGGGCTACTAAAACAGTCAGTGAGGGAGAAAGTATGTTAAAAGATGTTCATGAAGGTGATTCTAAAAAACTTTCTACATATGGCCCATCTAAACTCACATGTAGTTCTGGTTTATTTAATTCAAGTTGGATAATTCTAGTTGAAGGAAGGGCCGACGTCATTAATCTTCTTAGAGCTGGCTATGATAATGCAGTTGCAATTGAAGGTGCAAAAATTGACGAATCCATTAAAGAACTATGTGCTTCAAAAAATACTGTAGTTGCATTTATTGATGGTGATAGATCTGGTGGATTTATTCTAAAAGAACTCAAATCTATTGTAAATATTGATTATGAATTAAGAGCAGATACTGGAGTTGAAGTTGAAGAGTTGACTCCACAAAGAATTGATGAAATTCTACGACCAATAGCTGATGAAATTAAAAGTGGAAAACCTGCACCATCTCTCAAAAGTTCAGAAGATAAACCACTTGCTCAAATAGCTTCTAGAATTTTCCCAAATCTTAATGAAACACTTGAAGCAGTAGCATTGGATGCAAATGAAAAGGAAATCTTCAAAGTTCCTATCAGTGAAGTAGTCAGCAAACTCACTACACAATCTGGAATAAAATATCTTTTACTAGATGGTATCATTACCCAACGACTTTTAGAAGGTGCCAAAAACGCTGGAATTGAATGTGTTGTTGGACACAGGGTTGCAAAATTGACAAACTCTGAAGGATTAAATCTAAAAACATTCAGTGACTTAGGCGTAGCATAATGTTCCTTGATGACTGAACTAAAAATTCAGCACATTTTCACTCTTACCCACCTTCTTTCTAAAGGTGCAAAACATAATTTTGTTACGGTGACCACTGATTCATTAGGTAAGAGTATACACAAATCACAACAGGCTGCATCCAAACATCTGCTTGAATTAGAGACCAATCAATTCATTGAGAGGATAATCAGTGGAAGAAATATTTCGGTAAAAATTACTCCTAAAGGATTCTCTGAAATGGTAAAACTATCTGTGGCTCTTCAAAAAAGTCTTAACTCTTCTCCATCTCATGTTGAACTAAAGGGAACTCTTGTTTCTGGCATGGGGGAAGGTGCCTATTACATGTCTTTAAAGGGATATACGCAACAATTCAAATCCAAAATAAACTACACCCCATTTCCAGGAACACTTAATGTAAGACTGGATAAAAAAGTGTATCAAGAGGCAATACAACAATTTGATAGTTTTGATGGAATTACAATAGAAGGTTTTTCGGATGGAAAACGAACATACGGTTGGGTAAAGTGTTTTCATGCAAAAATAAATAAATCAATTGATTGTGAATTGATAATTCTTGAGAGAACTCATCATGATGATTCTGTAATTGAATTAATCTCCAAAGTATGTATTAGAAAATCAGGAAAACTAAAAGATGGTTCTCTAGTGACAATTAAAGTTCAAACCACTCCGTAGTTCCAATCTCTTATATTATTTGTAGATTCTAAATACCATGAATAGATTCGCCGTATTCTTTTTTTATTTTTGAAGTGGAACTCCCTGGAATGGGTGATTGCAATCGTGCAACTTTGGCATCAATGCCAATTTTCTTACATCCCTCTACGATGAATTTTTCTTGATGTACTTGATCATATCCCAATGCAATTATTTGCGGCTTTACAAGATTGACAGTCTTAAAGATATTGTCTTCTTGACCTACAAGACAAAGATCTACCATTACTAACGAATTCACCAATTCCTGTCTCTGTTTCTGACTATGCAGGGGTTGTATCTTTTTCATTGCCACTGCTGTATTGTCTGTGGCCACAACAACTATCAAAATATCCCCAAGTGCTTTTGCTGCATTAAGTGTATAGATATGTCCTGGGTGAATTATGTCAAAAACCCCTCCTGCCAAGACAACTCTGAGAGATGATCTGCCGAGTTCAGTTAATGTAATTCTATCTTCATTTACCAGTTTATTTTTAATAAGTTCATTGATTTTTGAGTTGATGATATTTTTTGTATATCCATTTTTTGTTTTAAGATTATTCTCAAGTGATTTCCCACCTACTCCCATCAGATAAATCCCAGATAAAATTGATTTTTCAATTTCCTCCAATATTATTTTCTAAAATTCACCCCCCTCTTTAATTCATCTATATCATATTACATTTTTGGCTCGAGGCCTTTTGCTAATCTTAACGCATCAACTAGACCATCTGCATACCCAATACTCAAAATTGCAACTTCTTCCTGGCCGTCTTCTAGAAATTTTTCTGCATCTTTAATATATAATTCAGCATTTTGAAGAATTATTTCAAATTCTTTCTGATTTTTATAATACGGAGTTATTTCTTCTAATGCTTCCTTCACCATTGGGACATATTTTTCCATCATTTGCTTTGAAATCTTTTTTGTCTTTTCTGAATTATCTTGTGGTTCATCTAAACATGTTGCAAGTATTTTTAGGGCATCTGATTCGGTAAAATGAAGTCTTCCTGTGATAATTATTGTATGGGGTGGTTTTCCAAAATCTATTTTTTTTAAACTTGAAATTTTTCCTGATATGATTGACTGATCCCTAAATCCAATTCTTGATGCAATTATTGCATATGATGATAAATCTATAACGTTTCTTTTCTGCCCTTTTTCTGTTTCGATTAATCCAAGTAATGCCTCTTTTGGATCCAAGAAAAAATTCTTGTCTTGATTATACTCTAATAGTAACACTGTGTGATTTCCCTCTATGATATTTTTATAAATAACATAGTATGGAGTTGTAAGTGATTTCATTTCACTCATTATTGTTGCAATTCTTCCAACCTTGTAAAAATGAAGACCGCATTCTCCTATCATTGAAGTCAGAGATGATGATGCATGTATTGAATGAGTTCGGATTTTTTCTTGCATGGCTCTTGTTCTCAACTCAATGTGTGTTGTGGCAACATATGGATCTCCGTAAGCTAATAAAACAACTTTCTTTGTTTTTGCATTTTTTAAAATCTCGCTTCCATCTTCGACTAACCATCTTTTGCCTTGTCTGAATTCTCCTTTGATCATTTTTTTGATTTTTAACAGATCCGATTTTCCAATTGGGCTGGTGAATTGTTCCAGATACACGATGTCTGCCTTTGATAGAATTTCCTGAGCTTCAATAGGGAGTGATCTTACACCTGAAATTCCTAAACCTACAAACCACAGCATTACTCCATGTTTTTATCATGTAGTCTTTTTAAATGATGTATTGTTTTCTTTAAAATCTCGATTCCTCTAAGATATTCATCAATTGATACCTTTTCATCTATTGTATGAGCTTGATGAGGATCCCCTGGACCATACGTGACTACGGGGATTTTCCACTGGTTTCCAATGACATTCATGTCTCCTGTTCCAGTTTTTCTGATCAAGGTTGGTCGTGTGTGTTCAACATCCATGACTCCTAAAGTAAATGCTCGAACTATGGGAGAATCATGAGGTGCCTCAAAAGGTTCTGTTTCATCTATTATTGAATAGTATGCCTCAACTTTTCTTCTATGAGCTATTTCATTTACCAGCGTTGAAATTTTTTGTTCCGTTATTTTACAATTAGTATCTACAGGAATTCTAATATCAAAAGTCGAAACGCATTCTTTTGGTGTGACATTGTGACTTGTTCCTCCACTAATCTCAGTTAGCGTTGCAGTCAAAAGCATTCCCTTGCTTTTTTTCTCCTGACCTGACTCTAGTCTTTCTTTGAGCTCTTTTGAAAAAATCATTGTTTCCTCAATCGCATTTTTGGACAACCAAGGTGCACTTGCATGAGCACTATCCTCTACACTGACTTTGAGATTGATTGCTAATCTTCCTTTGTAAGCGATTGTGACCTGTTTTATTCCACTAGGTTCTCCGAAAACCGCATAATCTACATCCATATTGTTTTTAACTAGATTTTTAACTCCTGTGGCATTTCCTTCTTCATCTACTGCCCCAACAAAAATAATGG
>Ga0315297_10003175_pt1 | contig 10531 bp, 7 predicted proteins | sample YL17G15_0_MG_FD_203628 | JGI IMG/M metagenome (GOLD analysis project Ga0315297, IMG submission 203628) | Sediment microbial communities from Yellowstone Lake, YNP, Wyoming, USA - YL17G15_0 | ecosystem: Environmental > Aquatic > Freshwater > Lake > Sediment | place: USA: Wyoming | collected...
GACGGCCGGGCCCTGCTCTACCCGGGCACCTACGAGGAGTTCCACTGGAGCAAGACCCACGCGGGGAAGGCCCCGGCACTCCCCGATGGCCTCGGGCGGGCCAGCCTGGCGCCCGCGCCGCCGAAACCCACGTCGCGCCAGGCCCAGGTCCCGCCGTCGAAGCCCCGGCCCGCCGTCCCGAAGGGCGACCGGGTCGCGGACTACGACGCGAAGAAACGGGCGGACGCCGACGCCCGCAAGCGAGCGCGCGCGCGCAAGACGCTGCAGGGTCGCATCAACGAGCTCGAAGGCCGGATCGCTGACCGCGAAGGGCAAATCGAGAAGCTCGAAGCGACCATGTCAGCGCCGGGGTTTTACGAGGACCGCGAAAAGTCGAAGCCCGTCATCGACCGCCACCAGAGACTGATGTGGGACGTGGGCGACCTCATGAACCAGTGGGAGGCCCTGCAGCATCACGCGGCTGAACAGGACGGAGCGTAATCGCGGGCCTCACCGTTCCCACTGTCGGCCGTACACCACGTCGTCGGCCCAGACCAGGGCCGGGGCCATCCGTGGCAGCGCACGCGCCAGGCGGCGCACGAGGTTGTGGAACACCGTATCCGGGTGTGAAAACGGGCACACCGCCATGCAGATACCGCAGTCCGTTCCCATCAAACGCCAGTAGCTATAGCATCGTTCGACATCGGTCGGCCACTTCTCCACGCCGTTGACGGTCGTCAGTGAGCCCAGGCACAGGGCACGAGGCGGACAGTTGTCCGCGCATTTCCGGCAGTGGCGGCAGAAGCCCTCGACGCCCAGGTCGCGGCGACGGTCGGCGCGAAGCCTCGCCGCAGTGGTGACGGCGCCGATGCGGACACGCGTGCCAAACCGGCCGGCAATGAGCAGGTTGTGGCGGCCCAGTTCCCCGAGTCCGGCGGCGACCGCGAGGGGCGGCAGTACGGCCTCGTAATGGGCGTCGTAGTGAGCGATGGCCTCGACACGCGCCGCCCGGAGCGCGGCCTCGATGGTGCGCGCGATGGCTGACGCCCGGAAGTACTGCCGCGCCGACTCGCGAATCACCTCGGCCAGGGGAGCTCGCCGCATGGCCGCGTAGTCCATCTCCACGAGGAACACGAAGGCCGACTGCTGGCGCCCCACGTCGACCGTGCGGCCATAGTCCGCATCGAGCCGTCCCTTGCAGGAGTAGACAAACATCGGGTCGAGATCGCAGCACCCGGCGGCCACTGCTCCGAGCGACATCGCGGATGCCTTCAGCGCGGCAGGCAGGTCGGCGGCCTCCGCAAACGCGCGGCCGAGGCGCGCAACCTCGGCGTCGGGCGTCCAGGCGTCAATGCGCTGGAACCAGTCGCGCGCCTCTCCGGCGATCACCTCATCAAAGGCCCGCCCGCCGGGCTCGAGCAGCGCCGGCATCCCGCGCACACGATCGTCAGGCGCCTGCCGCTCGGGGTGACGTCCATAGTAGTCCGCATACGCCGGCGTGCCCGGCGAGCGGGCCGCGCGCGCGAACATCGTGTCGCGTTCGTCGACGCGCGCCGCGGGCTGTCCCCAGATCACCGGACTGCATCCCGGCCGCCACCCGGGCCTGCATTGCGGGTGGCCTCTGATCCAAGCCCCCGCCCGGTGGACAGGTAGACGGCGAAGCTGCCCAGCCAGTGCCCGCCTTCGTAGTGCTCGCCCGTGACCGCTTTCAGCCCGGCCACCCGGTGGCAAAGCGCGGCCGCTTGCAGTGAGGGCCGGCGCCCGTCGGAGGGCGGGAGCCCCTTGACCATGCCCTCGAGCATCCACGCCCGGCTGAGGTTCAGTCCGTCCAGGTGCGCGAGCTTCGGATCGCCGGGATCGGTGACGATGGCCGGATCGAGCCAGCCTGCGGAGCCGTCGACGGGGAGTTGAGGCAGGAACCCCCGCAACCACTCCGCGTACGCCGTGGGCAGCAGCACCCGCCGCATCAGGTCGGCCTCGGCGATGCACGGCGACAGGAAGTCCTGGCCCGAGGGCTCGTAGTTCAGCGGGCAATTCCGATCCGCGCGGTAGAACGCCTCTGTTCTCGATGTGATGAGATCGATCATCCCCTGGTCGCCGGCCGTTCGAGCCCAGTCAAGCACCAGGCCGAAGGCGAAGGCGGTCTGATCGTGCTCGCCGATGCGAATCGGCCGCGAGAGCTTGGGCAGCCAGTCTTTCAGCCGGGCCGCCGCCGCCTCTTCAAGAGGACGCATGATGACCGCCCACCGCCGGGCGTAAGCGTCGTTCCATTCCCGCAGCTCCGCGCCGAGCTGCAGCAGCCACGCCAGGCCGTACGGCCGTTCGAAGCTCGTGCGCCCGGCACCAGCGAGGTACTGCGCCTCGACACTGATGTGCTCCGTCGTCAGACTGGCAGCCAGCGCCGCGCGAGCGCGCGCGGCAAACGGCGCGCCCGGGAACGTGCGGGCCAGCCGGGCGAGCAGCCAGTGACCGTGCACCGACGAGTGCCAGTCGTAGCAGCCGTAGAAGGCCGGCGTCAACTCGCGCGGCGGCTTCACATCGGCATCGCCGCCAAGCACATGCGCGATCTTGTTCGGGTACTCCTGGTGCACGCACGCCAGCGCGAGATCCGCAAACCTCGCCGCCGACACCGCATCGAAATCCGCCGGCGCCGGGCGCGGGCCCGTCTGGCCAATCAACGACACCGTCCCGACGCGTGCGACCAGGGCGAGTGCGGCCACCGAACGGGTGAGCATCATGGCCCATGCCTCCAGGAAAGCGGCGCCCGCCGCTAAGGCCCTGTCAGTGAACAATGGTTGCATTGTATGTGTTCGGACCGGCCATAAGAGCCTGTAAGCACACACACACGGCTACCTGTGTTTTCTAACAGGCTCTAACGCAGTTTCACGGTGGCGATCGACACGAGCGCCAGAATGAGCGACACGATCCACAAGCGGATGACGACCTTCGTCTCGGCCAGGCCGGTGTGCTGCATCTGGTGGTGGAGCGGCGCGCGGTAGAACAGGCGCCGGCCGAGCCACTTGATCCCGATCTTGTCCTGCACCTGCGACGTGAAGGCCTCGGCGATGAACAGGCCGCCGAGAATCAGGAAGAGCGCCTCCTGTTTCACCAGGACCGACAGGGTGGCGAGGCACCCGCCGATCGCCAGCGATCCCGCGTCGCCCATGAAGACCTGCGCCGGGTAGGCATTGAACCAGAGGAAGCCGATAGCCGCGCCCGCGAACGCCGCGCAGACGACCACGAGTTCCCCCACCCCTGGCAGCAGCGGGAAGAAGAGGTAGCGCGACCAGATGGCGTTGCCCATGATCCAGGCAAACCCGCCAAGCACCGACACGGCGAACGCCGAGGGCACGATCGCCAGGCCGTCCATCCCGTCGGCGATGTTCACGGCATTTCCCACCAGCACGACGAAGCAGAACACGATCGGCAGGTAGATCCAGGTCGACGACACGAGCGCGTGCTTGACGAACGGCACGTACAGCGTCCCCGCCTCCCGCGCCGGCAGCGGCGACCACGGGCTGACCAGCAACGCCACGAACAGGGCGGCGAAGATGCCCTGCAGCGCGAGCTTGCGCGCCTCGCTCATGCCGCGGTTGCCCGAACGCGCCCGCCACTTCGCCAGGTCATCCGCGAAGCCGATGGCGGCGAACCACACCATGCCGGCAATGACCGACCACACGTACAGATTCGTCGGGTCGCACCACACGAGACACGCGGCCAGCACGGCGCCCACCATCACGGCCCCGCCCATCACGGGCGTTCCGGCCTTGTCGAACGCCGACGGCACGCCGGTCTCGCGCGTCTGATCGACGAGGCCCCGTCGATGCAGGTACCAGATGACCCTCGGCATCACGACGAGCATCAGGATGAACGCGGTCATGGCCGCGCCGATGGCGCGCACCGACAGGTAGTCGAGCAGGCGCAGGAACGACCACGCGCGATAGCCGCCGGCCAGCAGGTGCCCGATCACGTGAATCACGACGCACTCCTCTTCCTGTCGATCGCCCGGATCAACCGGGCGTACGACGTCCGGATCGTGAACTCGGGCCGGAAGTCCGTGGCCGTCAGCGCGAACCCGCGCACTTCCGGATCGAGGCGGTCCAGGTCCCCGGCGCGACCGCGCTCGACAAGCGCCTGCAGGCCGCGCAGGCCGGCGGCCCGCACCATCCAGAATTTGTGGGCCTTGAGCGCCAGCAGGGCGGGCCGCGCATCGGCCTCTCCGCCGACGTGGCCGAGCGCCTCCGCGGCCGCCGCGGCCACCTCGAGCCAGCGATCCCGCAGGAGGGTGATCAGACCGGCAATCAGCCGCGTCCGCCCGCCGTCGCTCAGATGCCGATCGAGCGCCGTAATCGCGCGGCACGATTCCGCCCGCGCCTCGTAGTACGGATCCGCGAGCGCGGCGGCCAGCACGTCTTCGACCTCGGGCGTCACGGTGCCGAGCCGTCCGACGGCGGTCAGCGCGTTGCGCCGGATGAACCCCACCTGCTCGAAATCGCCGCCGAAGAGACGCTTGTACCACGCCGCGGGCCGGCGGTCCTTCAGCAGCGCGAGGACGAGCGGGAGCTTCTCGCGTCCCTCGAGCAAGCCGGCGAGCTTCACCCCCAGGTTGCGCGCCTCCCAGTTGCGGTGCGCCAGCAGCGAGGCGGCACGGCTGACATAGTACTGACGATCCTCGGCGCGGGGCTGCTCGGGGAGGGGAACGCCGGCCGGCAGGCTCGCGGCGCGATGATGTTCCAGCGCGTACAGCAGGTCCCCATCCGACAGCAGTCGACCGCGCTCCAGCCCCGTGGGCGCGGGCGGCGGGAACGGGAGGCCGGGCGGGGGCTCGTCGCCCGCGATGGATCGCCGGATGATCTGCAGCGCCTCGGTGTTGGCGAAGGCCCTGTTGGCTGCACCCATGCGGCGGAGCCCGCCGCCATCGCCGGCGAGCGAGAGGATGGTGTCCGCCAGCAAGGCCCCGTCGAGAACCTCCACCAACTGGCCGTTCTCGTTCCGCGTCTCTTCGTACAGGACCGAGGCGCCGCCGCCGGCCGCCAGGGCGCGCGCGTTCATCACCTGATGCTCGCCGGGCAGGTTGATCTTCGGCACGACGATGGCTGGCAGCCCGAGCGCCGCGACTTCGTTCAGGGTGCCCGCGCCCGCGCGCACGACGACCAGGTCCGTCAAGGCGTACACCTGCTCGATGTCATGGAAAAACGGCCGCGCCACGTAGAACTCGTCGATGGCGCGGCGATCGTCTTCGCTGTATCGCTGCGCGAGGCGCGCCTGGACGTCCGCCCCGGGGTCGAGAGCCCCGTCGCCGCGGCGCAGGCCCGTCCCGTGAATGATGAACAGCCGGTCCCTGCCCGGCAGCAGCGCCCCGAGCGCGTCCACGACAGCCCGGTTGATCGTGCGCGCGCCCTGCGATCCTCCGAAGGCGAACACCACCTGCCGGCCGGGCGGAACCCGGAAATCGAGGGATGCGCGAGCGGTCTCCCGATCGATCGTCTGGATGCGCCGGCGAAGCGGGTACCCCGCCATCACGCCGTTGTCGGGAAAGGCCGACAGCGTTTCCGGAAAAGACACGAACACCCGATCCGCTAATCGTCCAACGAGCAGGTTCAGCTTGCCGGGTGCCGCGTTCTGCTCATGAACGTAGACCCGAGCCCCGCACAGGCGCAGCCGCCGCAGCAGCGCGGCCGCCAGCATGGTCGGCGCCGACGCGAAGCCGCCGGTGCCGACGATGATCTCTGGCGCGAACCAGCGGACGACGAACGCCGCCTTCACGGTGCCCGCGACGAGGTTCGCGACAAAGCCGATCCAGGCCGCCGACGGCCGTGCGCCGGGATACGCCGAGGCACGGACGAATGTGATCGGAAGGCCTTCGCGCGGGACGATGTCTGCCTCGGCCCGCCCGCGGACACCGACATAGAGGTACGCCGTGCGCTCGTCGCCGAGCGCTCGCCCGATCGCCAGCGCGGGATTCACGTGGCCGGCGGTGCCGCCGCCCGTCAGGAGGATTCGCGAGAAGGCCCTCATCGCGTGCGGCTCAAGGGTATCACTTTGCCGACTCACTTGCGCCAGGCCAGCGCGCCGGCCGGCACCCGCTGCCGGGCCATCCCGGGGCCGCTCCACGCGACGTCCAGTTCGAATCCGCCCGACTGCTCGAACATGGCCACGGTGATGGGGTGCCACCCCTGTTCGAGCGCCACCGGCGCCGAGATCTCGCGCGAGCTGTGCAGCCCGTCGTTGTCCACGAGCAGCGTCTCCCCCACCCACATCCGGCTCCCATCGTCCGACCGCAGGAAAAACCGATAGACGCCCGTGGCCGGCACGCGGATGTAGCCCTGGAACCGCATCGCGAAGCGGGACTCGCGTGTGCGCGGCGTCAGATCGAATCCCGCCACCGTGCCCGCTTTCACGATCTCGGCAGGCGCGAACGCCGGCAGGGCCTTGAAGTCGCCTTCGAGAACGGCGAACTCCAGGCCCGGAGCCGTGTCAACCAGGGCCGTGGCCAAACGGGCCGTGACGCGTGTGAACGTGGCGGCGGTCACCGCGCTGACCGCCCGCGCGCCCCGAAACGCGCGCGCCCGCACGGTGGCCGTCCGCGTCAGCCTGACGGGACCGGCAACCTCGGGCGACGTCGCTGTCGGCGCGGTGCCGTCGGTGGTGACGCGCAGTTGCACGTTGCGCCGGTCCGTCGTCACCCGCACGTCCGTCCCATCCACGAAGATCGGCGCATCGGCGCTGACCGTGGGCGCGATGGTCACGTCGGGCTCGCCGACGATGTCGAGGACGATCACGTCGCCGGGTGCAGGGCCAGGCCCGCTCGCCAGGCCAAGTCCAATCGTGAGGTCGTCGCCGTCGCGCGTCACCGGCAGGTCGAACGGCTTCTCGACCGTGCTGATCGGCCTGGCGAATCGGACCTCGTTCAGCAGGCCGGGCACGACGAGACGTCCATCCTTCGGACGATCCCAGACGTGCAGGTACAGCCGCGTCGTGTTCGCGTCACGTGTGCGCTGCGTGCACCTCCCCCATGGCAGCGACGGGAACGGGCTCGCCTGGGTGCCGTGGATCGACGCGCCGGCCACGCGCATCCAATCCCCGATCGCCTTCAGGCGATCCACGCTCTCGGGCGGGAACTCGCCGTCGGCGGTGGGTCCGACGTTCAACAGGAAATTCCCGCCTTTCGAGGCGATGTCCACGAGATTGTGCAGAAGGGTCTCGGTTGACTTGAACTCCTTGTCGGCCCGGTTGTACCCCCAGTTCCCGTTCATCGTCATGCAGGTTTCCCAGTCGACACCGGGAACGCCCGTCGCCGGAATCTCCTGCTCGGGCGTGCCGAAGTCTCCGAGAGGGTCTCGATCGCGGTTCAGCCCGGAATCCCCGCGGCTGCGGCCGACGCGGTTGTTGATGATGATCGAGGGCTGCAGGCCGCGGACGTACGCGTAGAGATCGCGGCCGCGTTCGTACGTCCACGTCCCCTCCCATTCGCCGTCGAACCAGAGCACGCCGATCGGGCCGTAGGTGGTGAGCAACTCCTTCAGCTGTGCCTTCATGTAGCGCACGTAGCGGTCGAAGTCCGCGCCCGCGGCCGGCCGCTCGGCGGCCTCCCAGTCGCGCCGCGGCAGGTAGTCGGGATGATGCCAGTCCATGATCGAGTGGTAGAAGCACAGCCGGATGCCGCCCCGCGCGCACGCGTCGGCCAACTGCCTGATGATGTCGCGGCCGTAGGGCGTCGCCATGACGTCCCAGTCGGATTCCTTTGAGTTGAAAAGGGCGAACCCGTCGTGATGCTTGGTGGTGATCACGATGTACTTCATACCCGCCTGCTTCGCCATGCGGACCCACGCATCCGGATCGAACTTCGTGGGGTTGAACCGCGTGCGGAACTGGTCGTAGGTGTCGATGGGGATGCGGCCGTTGTTCCGGATCCACTCGCCGTAGTCCGTGCGGCCATTCCACTCACCCGCCGGAACCGCGTAGAGGCCCCAGTGAATGAACATGCCGAAGCGCGCCTCGCGCCACCAGTCGAGGCGGGGATCGCGGGTCTCGGTCCGCACCGCCAGCGGGCTCACGAGGCCGACGGTGAGCAGACTCAGCAGCAGAAGCGGCATGACGAAGCGGCGACGTGGCATGGACGGCTTCCCTTCCGCGCGCATCAGGCTGGCGCGACGCTATTATCCGACAGAAGTTCGGGATTCGGGACTCGGGACTCGGGGTGGTCGCGTCACCTCCGCGACAGCGGTGGTCCACCCGTTTTATAGCTTAGGGCTTCTTGCTTCCGTCTTCTGCCCTCCCTACTGTCTACTGACTACTGGCTACTGGCTACTGACTACTGTCGGTGTTTCTGTCTTCTGTCTTCTGTCTTCTGTCTTCTGTCTTCTGTCTTCTTGTCTTCCCCCTCGCGGATCCGTCATACTGCGACCGCCCCAACCTGTCCCGGCCATCCCCTGGTGGGCCGGGTGTCTTCCCGAGGTAGTCCGCCATGATTCGTCGTATTCCCGTTCTCGTGCTGTTGGTCATCGCCGCCTTCGGCCTCGCCCTGGTCACCGCGGACGCGTGGGCGCAGCCGGCCGTCCCGAAGGCGCAGGCCCCGGTCCTCGTCACCTCGTGCGGCCAGAGCCCGGGTCCTCTGAAGATCACCGTGTTCCTGAAGCGCCTCGGCATCGAGTACGACTACAAGACCGACGCCACCGACAAGGACATCGCCACGAAGAAGTACAAGACCGTGATCGTCGTCACCGGCGCGAGCCTGAAGGGCATGGGCGCCGCGGGCGTGTCGATGAAGGACGAACTGGTCCGCACGGCGGCACTAATGGATGCCGCGAAGAAACAGGGCGTGCTGATTGTCGGCGCCCATGTCGAGGGCATGGCGCGACGGGCCCAGGGCGCCGATGCCGGCGACAACTCGGACGAGCAGTCGATCGACGCCGTCTGCCCGAAGGCCCAGGTCCTGCTCATCCGCAAGGACGGCGACGAGGACGGGCGATTCACGGCCATCGCGAAAAATCAGAACATTCCCATGGTCGCATTCGAGAAGAACCTCGAGATCGAGGGTGTGCTGAAGGCCCTGTTCGCTCGATAGGAGACTTCTCCCTGTGAGCATGTTCACCGAGGCCGGCATCATCCTCGGCGTCATGGTCGCGGTATATGCCGCGGCCAGGGTTGCCCGTCTGGCTACCGAACTGGCCATGGTCGCCGCAGCCCTGGGCGGCGCCGTCGCGGGCGGGTACTGGTTCCCGGCCCGCCAGGTCGCCGAGGGCGCCGCCACCTACCTCGACATCAACCTGATCTTCATCACCGCCACGCTGTTCATGAACCTGTTGAAGGAGTCGGGCGGCGTGGTGTTCGTGGTGCGCGGCATCATCCGGAGGTTCCACCGCCGGCGCGCCCTGCTGCTGTCGCTGCTGAGCCTCGTGCTGCTCGTGCCTGGCGCCCTGACGGGGGCCGGCAGCGTGACCGTGCTCATCGCCGGCGGGATGGTGGCCACGGTGCTGGGCTACATGGGCATCGCCAGGGTGCGCGTGGCGGCCATCGTGTTCATCATCGCGGGGCTGAGCGCCGCGGCGCCCCCGGTCAGCCTGTGGGCCATGATGACGGCCGCCGGTGTGAACATGCCCTACGTCGGGTTCTTCTGGCCGCTGCTGCTGCCGTGCGTCGCGGCCGCGCTCCTCACGAGTTTCCTGCTCGGATGGAAGGGCACCAGCACCGACATCCAGAAAGCCCTCGCGGAGTTGCCGGAGGCGCCAGCCGGCATGACCTGGTGGAAGGTGCTGGCCCCGTTTGCCGTGTTCCTCGCGCTCGTCGCCATGGGCCGCCAGTGGCCGCACTCCACGCCGATCCTCGGCCTGCCGTTGATGTTCGCCGCCGCCGCGCTGGTGTCGTGGTCGCTGTCGCCCGTGCCGCTCAGCGTGCTCCGCGTGTCGAGAGATACCGTCGAGCAGTTGCTGCCGCTGCTCGCCACGCTCACCTGCGCGGGGATCCTGGTACAGGTGATGACCCTGACCGGCGCGCGCGGACTGCTGGCTGTCACCGCCGTCACGCTGCCGATCGTCGTGGTCTACGCCACGCTGTTCCTGGTGCTGCCGGTTTCCGAGGCCGTGCTCATGTGGGGTTCGGCACCCGTCATCGGCGTCCCGCTGGTCCTGCTGTTCAACACCATCGGGCTGAATCCGATCGTGGCGCTGGCGGGCATGAGCCTGATCTGGCCCCTGGGCGACGCCCTGCCCCCGACGGCGATCATCGGCCGGCTGACGGTCAATATCGTGGGGTATCAGGGGCCGTACGGGGCGTTCCTGAAGGCGTGCGCCGTGCCCGCGATCATCATCGCGATCGTGGGCACCCTGATGGTCATCTACAGCGCGAAACTGGCGTGGTTGACGGGGGTGTAGGGCAGGCGAGAGGCGAGGGGCGAGAGGCGACGCGGCGGGACATGCCGCCGGGCGGCCCCTCGAACCAAGCCGATCGGCGTCAGTCTGCAAAACGCTTCGTAGGGGCCGAAATCGAGCTGGGGTGACGAAGTGGGGCCCCGGCCTTCCGCCGACGGGCACCCCGCAGATGCGTTTTGCCG
>Ga0315297_10003178_pt1 | contig 10529 bp, 4 predicted proteins | sample YL17G15_0_MG_FD_203628 | JGI IMG/M metagenome (GOLD analysis project Ga0315297, IMG submission 203628) | Sediment microbial communities from Yellowstone Lake, YNP, Wyoming, USA - YL17G15_0 | ecosystem: Environmental > Aquatic > Freshwater > Lake > Sediment | place: USA: Wyoming | collected...
GAGGTGTCTTCGCCTCCCGGGGCTACGATCTCTCGCAGCGGGCCTATGTCCTCGAGGCCCCGGCTGCGGGACGGCCCGCCGCCCTGGCCGGCGAGCTGCGGGCGAGCGAGGATTCCCCGGTGGAGAACGTCGCCCTGGTCGTCAGGAATTGGGGCGAGAGCGGCGCCATCCTCTCCCTCGAAGGAAAGAATGTGCCGCGCGGCCGCGATTTCCGTTCCGGATCCGTCCGGACCTTGGAGGGGACCGATCTCGTGGTCTGGTTCAAGGCGAAATCGGTCAAGCCCCTGTCGTTCGTCCTTGAGCCCAAATAGGAGCGCTGCCGCCCGCCTCAAAGGACGCTGAACACCATGAAAAGAAAGAGCATAGGGCTCGCGATTCCGGTCCTGGTTTTGACGGCGCTCATTCTCGCCCCGCCCGGCACGACGCAGGACCGAGCCGACCGGCAGAAGGCCAAGGCCTACGTGGACGGCATCTGGCCCAAGCTCGAGCTCGTCCCGCTGATGGTCAACGGCGACAAGGACAACCGGATCAACATCGTCATCATCAACCGCTGGACGGCGCGCGAGCCCAAGCCCTACAACAACCCGGGAATGCGCCAGGAGTTCCTCGAGGATGCGCGGTCGGTCGTCCGGGGATTCACTCCTGGCGATCCCAAGGCCATCACGCCTGTGGCCGAGTATTCCAAGTTCTTCAACATCTACGCCGTCTGGTGGCCCGATCCGCCGATGTGGGATCCAAACACGCCCGATGGCCTCAAGGAGCCCGTCTTCCAGGAGATCCGCGACCGCTTCTTCCTGCCCTGGAAAAACGCGGAGACGGGCTGGGTCACGCTCATGGCCATGCTCAACACCGACGGCGGCGGGGGCGGCGCCGCCCGCGACGTCATCGCCCGGACCGGCGACGCCTACATCGCCGGCCGCGAGATCGCGGGGTTCATCCACGAGTTCGGCCACACGGCTCCGCGGGTATCGGATGAGTACACGTCGATCGGGACCTGGGGCTTCGGCGCCGAAAGCAACAACACGACGAACGAGACCCGCCGGGACAAGATCAAGTGGCGGGCCTGGATCGATCCTTCGACGCCGATCCCGACTCCCTACGCCAAGGAATATCTGGGCAAAGTGGGGCTCTTCGAGGGCGGCCAGAGCCGCCTTGCCGATCACTTCCGGCCCACGGCCCAGGGCTGTCTCATGGGCGCCGGCATCTTCGGCGTCAATTACCTCTGCCCGGTCTGCATCCAGCATTTCGTCTGCCGGTTCTACCAGCTCGTCGATCCGGTCGAAACCGTGTCGCCCCCGGCGCCGCGGGTGGCGATCGACGGGCCAGCCCGGATCCATTTCTCGGTCGGACATCTGCGGCCGGCGCCCGACACCCAGAAGACCGAGTGGATCCTGAACGGGAAGACGATCGCCTCCGGCCAGGACGCGCTCGACGTCGACTTCGGGCCCCTCCCGGAATACGAGCTCACGTTCCGGCTGACGGATCCCACGGCGATGATCCGTCCGGACCCGCCTTACGCGGACTATCCGCGCAATGAGGTCCGCTGGACGATCGCCAACGCCCGGCCCGCGTCTACGGCCGCGCCCCTGGCGGTCGCCCTGAAGGCGACGCCGCCGTCGGGCGCGGGCCCTGACGACGGGGCCGTGGAAGTCTCCGTGACCGGCGGCGTCCCGCCCTACGATTGCCTCTGGAGCGACGGCCGGACGGGCGCGTCGCTCCGGGGCCTGGGCGAGGGCCTGCGCGAAGTCCTCGTCGTGGACCGAGAGTTCCGCCGGGCCCGGGCGTCATGCGTCCTGGAGCCGGCCGCCCGGCCGTCGGGCGGCGTCCTGACGGCGCGCGGGAACGCGGCCGGGCGGGCGGCGCTGCGCGTGGCGGCCGAAGCCACTCCCGCGTCCATCGGCGAGAGCAATGGCCGCATCCGGATCGACGTCGACGGCGGGAAGGCGCCGTATGCGTTCCGCTGGTCGGACGCGGAGGCCCGCGTCGGCAAGCGCGTGGCCTACCCCGCGGCCGCGGCGAGGCATTCCACGCCCGTTCCCGAAGTCGTCCGCGACCCTAATATCAAGGACGGCAACCTGGCCTGCCTGAAGCTCCAGCCGGGCGGCGGCTGGATCGAGTGGACCGTGCGCGTCCTGAAGACGGCCAGATATCCCCTCGACATCCTCTACCTGGCCCGCGAGGACGCGGTCCTTCAGCTCGCGGTCAACGGCTGGCCGCTCGAGCCGGCGCCGCGATTCGCTAAGACGCCGGAGTGGAAGGAGTGGAAGACCCGGACGATCGTCGCCGCCCTCCGGGCGGGCGAGAACACGATCCGCCTGACGTCTCCCGCCGCGCCCGGCATCGACGTCGACACGCTCCTCGTCCCGGAGACGGCCGAGACGGTTCCTGTCGCGGCCCGCGACCGCCAGGGCCTCGCCCCGGGCCGCTATACGCTCGCCGTGACGGACGCCGCCGGCGCAGCCGCCGAGACGTCGGTCGTCGTCGGCGCCGAGCCGGGCTTCCTCCTGCGCGGCGAGCGCCTCGAGAAATCGGGCCCGCGCGCGGTGCGCGTCTCCCGTCCCCGGTCCGATTTCCGGTATCTCTGGTACGCGGACGACGCCCCGCTCCGGCTTCCCGAAACCCCCGCCCGGCCCTTCGCCTCGGGGCCCGAGTTCTCGCCGCCGGATCCGGGCAATTACTATCTGGCCGCGCGGAAGACCGCGACCGGCGCCGAGAGCTCCAACCGGATCGGGTTCGCCGTGACCATGGACGGTGGGCCGGGGCCCGCCGCCCCGCCGGTCGAGCCCCGCCGGCCGGATTCCGCGGGGGCGAAGCTCCTGCTGTGGCTGGACGCCGCCGACACGGACGGCGACGGCGCGGAGGACGCGCTCCCGCCCAAGCGGGGCGTGCTCCTCGGCTGGAAGAGCAAGGCCGGGGACGTCGCGTTCGGCGCGACGAACATGGTCTTCTTCCAGCCCAACCGGCAGAACGGCCGCGGCATGGCGAGCTGGGAGACGATCTGGCTCCAGCGGCTGACCCGCCCGGTCACGGGCTGGAGGACGGTGATCCTGGCCTATCGCGATCACGCGCTCTCGTGGCCGGGGACCGCGCCGTTCTCCGGGCTCAGCCCCTATCTCGGGAAAGGCGCGGACGGGACCCGTCTCTTCGCCGACACCGCGGCGCCCGAGACCCGGGCCGCGGCCGTCTACCTCGACGGCCGGAGAGTCGATCCGTTCACGACGCCCGCGCCCGAGGGCTTCCGCGTCCTGACCGCGATCTTCGACCGGCCGATCGACAAGCCGTTCGACCGGACCGACACCCATTGGTCGGGCGCGGTCGGCGAGATGCTGGTCTACGACGGCCCGCTGACCGACGCGGAGCGGCGCGGCGTCGAAGAGTATCTCCGGCGCAAGTGGATTTCGAGCATCGACCTGGAGCGACCCGCCGGGCCGGCCGGGAATCGCTGATACGACCGCCGCGGTCCGCCGGGCGGATCGCTGGGAATCAGGAGGAACGATGAGAACGAAGCGTTTTTACGCGATGCTATGGCTCGCCGCGGCCGCTGCGGCGCTGGCTCCGCCCGCATCGGCGGCCCAGGCCGACAAGCCGGCGGTCCAGAATCCTGCGGCCGTCGTCTGGTATTCCCATCCCGCGGCCGCCTGGGACGCGGCGCTCCCCGTCGGCAACGGCCGGCTGGGCGGGCTGGTCTGGGGCAAGACCGACGAGGAGCAGATCATGCTCAACGAGGACACGCTCTGGTCGGGCGGCCCCTATTCGACCGTGGTCAAGGGCGGCGCGGCCTATTTGCCCGAGCTGCGGAAAGCCGTCTTTGACGGCCAGTACAAGAAGGCCTATGTCCTCTTCAGCCGGCACTTCCTTGGCTACCCGGTCGAGCAGATGAAATACCAGGCCCTCGGGACGCTCGTTCTCAAGCTCCCGTCCACGGATCCCGCCACGGGCTATCGCCACCAGCTCGACCTCGACACGGCCGCGGCGACGACGACCTATGAGCAGAACGGCGTCCGGTTCAAGCGCGAGGTATTCTCGAGCCCGGTCGACCAGGTCCTCGTCGTCCGGCTGACGGCCGATACTCCGGGCAAGATCTCCTTCGTCTGCCAGCTGCGCGGCAGCCGCAACCAGGCCCACTCGAACTACGCCACGGACTATTTCCACATGGATGGCCTCGGGCCCGACGGCCTCGTCCTCCGCGGCAAGTCCGCGGACTACATGGGCGTGGAGGGCAAGCTCCGCTACGAGGCCCGGCTCCGGGCCTCGGCCGAGGGAGGGACGATCAAAGTCGCCGACGACGAGCTCATCGTCGCCGGCGCCGATGCCGTGACGCTCGTCCTGGCCGCGGCCACGAACTTCGTCAATTACAAGGACGTGAGCGCCGACCCGGCGGCCCGTGTGGAGGCGACCATGAAGGCCGTCCAGGGCAAGGCCTACGAGGCCATGCGCGCGGCCCACGTCAAGGAGCACCAGCGGCTGTTCCGGCGGGCGGCGCTGAGCCTGCCCGCGACCGCGAATTCCGCCCTGCCCACCGACGAGCGCCTGAAGGCCTTCGACGGGGCGAACGACCCGGCGCTGGCGGCCCTCGTCTTCCAGTTCGGCCGCTATCTCCTCATATCCTCGTCCCGGCCGGGCACGCAGCCGGCGAACCTTCAGGGCATTTGGAACAAGGACCAGAACCCGATGTGGGACGCCAAGTACACGACCAACATCAATACCCAGATGAACTACTGGCCGGCCGAGGTCGGGAACCTGAGCGAGTGCGCCGAGCCGCTCTTCGCCTTGATCAAGGACCTGACCGACCAGGGCGCCCGGGTCGCGCGCGAGAACTACGGGGCGCGGGGCTGGGTCCACCACCAGAACACCGATCTCTGGCGGGTTGCGGCTCCCATGGACGGGACGAGCTGGGGCACGTTCACCACAGGCGGCGCCTGGCTGAGCACGCACCTCTGGGAGCACTACCTCTACATCGGTGACAAGGCGTTCCTCCGGGAGTCTTATCCCGTCCTCAAGGGAGCCGCGGAGTTCTTCCTGGACTTCCTCGTCCCGCATCCGGCCAAAGGCTGGCTGGTGACGAATCCCTCCACGTCGCCCGAGAACTTCCCCGCCGGCCCGGCGGCCGTCAAGTTCTTCGACGAGATCACGACGTTCAACACCGGCGCCTCGATCTGCGCCGGCTCGACCATCGACATGTCGATCCTCCGAGACCTCTTCGCCGCGGTCGCCCAGGCCGCGGACGCCCTCGGCGTCGATCCCGATTTCAAAGCGAAGGTCCTCGTCGCCCGCGCCAAGCTCGCCCCGTTCCAGATCGGCCGGAAGGGCAACCTCCAAGAGTGGCTCGACGACTGGGACGAGACCGAGAAGAGCCACCGGCACATCTCCAACCTGTGGGGCCTCTATCCCGGCAAGCAGATCTCGCCCCGCCGAACGCCGGACCTGGCCGCGGCGAGCGAGGTCGTCCTCGAGCAGCGCGGCCTCACGGGCAATGGCTGGTCGTCGGCCTGGAAAGCGAGCTGCTGGGCCCGTCTGGGGAACGCGGCCAAGGCCATGGACAACTTCACTTACGCCATGCACAACTACACGACCCCGGCCCTCTTCTCGATCTGCTCGCGGGCCATGCAGGTCGACGGCGCGTTCGGGATGGCCGCGGCCGTGGCCGAGATGCTGCTCCAGTCGCACGAGGACGAGCTGAGTCTCCTGCCCGCGCTGCCCGCCTCCTGGACAGCGGGGGAGGTCTCCGGCTTCATGGCCCGGGGGGGCTTCGAGGTCGGCCTGAAATGGGCGGACGGCCGGCTCGAGAAAGCGACGCTCGTCTCTCGGCTCGGTGGCGTCTGCCGGGTGCGGTCGGCCGCGGCGCTCAAGATCGCGTCCCAAGGGAAGGCCGTCGCGGCCGTGAAGCGCGCCGACGGCGCAGTCGAGTTCAAGACGGCGGCGGGTGGGGCGTACGTCCTGACGGCGGCGAAATAGGCGGGGCCATGGACAGGCGGGGATTCCTGAAGTCGGCCGGCGCCGGGGTCCTTGCGGCGGGGACGCTCTGCGATCCCGCCGGCGGCCGAGGCGCGCAAGCCGTCCCGTCCGCCGACCGGCCGCTCGAAGGCCGGAGGATCCTGACCTTCAATTCGATCATCCGGGTGAACCAGATCGAGGTCTCCCGGACGCGCAACGAGGGTTTCGATGAAGCTGACCGGCACACGCCCGAGAACGTCCGGGCCCTCCGGGCCGCCTTCGCCGCCGGCTGGCCCGGGGCGCCGATGACCTGGGCCTTCAGCTGGCGGGCGCTCTTCGACGAGCGCGAGAACTACCGCCGGATCCGGGAGCTCGTCGCCGGATTCCATGACGCCTACGGCGACGACGTGACGTTCATCCCGGGCGCCTATTTCGCCAACGCCTACAACACGCGCGAGCAGGTCAACCGCGACCTCCACGAGGGCCTGGCGCGCGTCTCCGAGATCATGGGCGGACGCTTCCGGCCGAAGAGCGTGATCGCCGGCTTCCTGGCCGCGGCCAATCAGAAATTCCTGGCCGAGGAGGAGGGGATCCGCGTCTGCCAGGGCAGCATCTGGAGCCAGTTCGCCATCGACAACCAGGACGGCGACGGGTCCGTCTGCTATCCCTACTACCCGTCGACCGAGCATTTCTGCAAGCCGGCCCAAGGCCCGGGAGATTTCGTCGACGCCGTCTGCCTGGACGGCTGGACATGCGATTTCGTGGCGGCCCGGCGCGAAGGCCTGGATTGGGTCCTCAACCGCAACAGCCGGCTGGGCGTGGGGCCGATCGAGACGATCGGCTGGTTCGGCCCGGAGGTCGGACTGGCCCAGATGGTCGAGACGACCGCGGCCCATTTCGACGCGGGATTCGGGCTCAACGGCTGGGCCTGGGTGACTAACTGCTGGGAGATTTCGCTCGTCCCCCAGATCAAGAACCTGGACGTCCTGACGCGCTGGGCGGCGCGGATTCGCGAGCGCTGGCCTGGCGCTGAATGCCTGACGATGGGTGATTTCGGGAACGCCTTCCGCGCGCAGCATAAGGACAACGCGGGCTGGCGCTACCGCTTCGCCCAGCGGGGGACGGGGATCGGCGGCTCCGACCGCGAGCTCGAGGTCCGGTGGTTCATGGCCCGGGAATTCCGCCTCGCCCTGGAGCGGAACTGGAAGGCGAAGAGCCCGGAGCGGGTCATCGACTTTACCCGGTACGACATCCCGGCCCGCGAGCCCGCGGACGCTACGCGGCGCTGGAGCCTGATGGGCCGGATCAATCAGAAGCGGACGCGGCCCCAGGACGCGCCGGTCCCGTTCGACGCGCTCGCGGCCGACGAGCGGGAATTGCTCGTCCGCCGGTTTCCCGAGCTGGGAACCAAGACCGCGTCGTCAAAGGAGCCCTCATGAAACGTATCGCCCCCCTGATCATCCTGAGTTTGACCGCCGTTTTGCTCACCGGATGCGGGCCGTCGGTTACGCAGACCGACGTCCCGTACACGTCCCAGCCCTGGCCGGCGCGCGTCTGGACATCCGCCGTCCCCGACGGCTGTCCGTTCGAGCTTTCGAAGGACCTCGCCGCCGTGGCCTTCACCCGGAATTACGCCGCCTACACAGACGCCGACACCTGGTACCCGTCCTGGGCCTCGGATGGGGCCCTGTACAGCGGTTGGACGGACGGCGAGATCGGGGCGGAGAGCGTCCATTCCAACGGCAAGCGAGCGCGCACGGGGAACGCCAAAATCGTTGGCGACGATCCCCTTCGTCTGACCGTCACGTCCCTCGGATCGGAAGCCGCCTCGCCCGAGCCCTACGGCGGCCGGTATCCGAGCGCCAACCTCGTCCATGACGGCATCTGGTACTATGGGACCTACGCTGTCGACTTCGACCTTTCCAAGCCGGAATACCGCGACCAGTATAGCTGGGCGATCTGCGGCCCCTTGCCCGGCTTCCGCATCTCCAAGGATTACGGCAAGACCTGGATCCCCAGTCCGCTCTCGCCCGAGAAGCCGCTCTTCCCGGAGTCGGGCAAGGCCGGGAAGCAGGTGAAGATGGGCACGCCTCACTTCGTCGATTTCGGAAAGAACCTCGAGCACACGCCCGACGGGAAAGCCTACCTCGTCGGCCACGGGTATCTCGAGGGCGACCCCTCGCCCCGGATCGCGGGCAACAGCTGGATCGCCGGCGACGCGGCCTACTTGGCCCGGGTGACGCCCAGCCCGGCGAACATCAACGACGTGACGAAGTACGAGTTCTTCGCCGGGCGCGGCCCGGACGGCAAGCCGGTCTGGTCGCGGAACTTCGCCGACATCAAGCCGCTCGTCGCCTGGCGCCACCGCATGGGCTGCACGACGATCACCTACGACGCCCCGCTCCGAAAGTACCTGATGTGCGTCACGGACGGCTGGCCGGGCGTGGAGGACATGAACTCCTACCTGCTCGAGGCGGACGACATTGCCGGTCCCTACCGACTGATCACGTTCATGGCCAGGTTCGGAAAGCAGGGCTACTTCCTGACGTTCCCCTCCAAATTCATCGGCCCCGACGGCCGGACCGCCTGGCTCAGCTATTCGGCGAACTTCCACAAGAGCTATTTCGGCAACCGGACCGTGGCCGACCCGATCGGCAGCCGCTATGCCTGGACGCTCCAGGAGGTCAAGCTCCTGGATCCAGCCGCAGCCGCGGCCCTCGCGGCCGGGGCGCAGAAGGCTCCGGCCGACCCGCTCAAGAGCGAGGCCAACATCGCCCTCCGGGCGCGGGTTAACGTCTCCTCTGTCCACAAGAAGGCTCGGCCCTTCACCGAGTTGATCGAGTACTTCGGCGAGGGCGCGTTGGACGGCGTCGCCGACGGCAAGGACGAGATCGGCTCCCGCGTCTGGGTGAGCCTGGGCGAGAAGCAGACGGCCATGATCCGGCTCACCTGGGACGTGCCCCAGACCGTCGGCCGCGTTTGGCTCTTTGACCTGCCGAGCCCTAAGGACCACGTCACGTCGGGCGTGCTCCTGTTCAGCGACGGGAGCGCGATCAAGGTCGGCCCGCTGCCGAACGACGGCCGCGCGGCGCGGGAGATCGCTTTCCCGGCGAAGACGATCTCCTGGGTGGTGTTCGCCGTGGATTCCGTGTCTCCCGAGACGCGGAACGCCGGCCTGGCCGAGTTCGCCGTCTTCAAGGACGAGGCCGCCGGACGCCAGAAATGAAGTCCTTTTAATTAAGGAGAATAAACCCATGCATCTCAACAAGCCCTCGAAATGGATCTTCTTTGCCGCGGCCCTCGTTCTCCTCGCCGGATACGCCGGAGGGCAGTCCCCCGCGGCGGATCCCGGCCGCCTGACCCTCGAACGGATCTTCGCCTCGCGCGATTTCGCGGCCGAGCGGTTCGGGCCGGCCCGCTGGATGACGGACGGGGATTCATACACGACCCTGGAGCCGGCCGCCGGCGGCGGTCCCGGCCGCGACCTCGTCCTTTACCGGGCCGAGAGCGGCAAGCGCGAGATCCTCGTCGCGGCGGCCAAGCTCGTGCCGCCGGGAGCGTCCGTGCCGATCGCCATCGAGGACTACGCCTGGTCGCCCGACGGCAAGGTCCTGATCGTCATGACCGATTCCCGCCGCGTCTGGCGGCAGAACACCCGGGGCGATTTCTGGACCTACGACCTGGCTTCGGGCCGGCTCCGCAAGCTCGGCCCCGGCTTCGAGCCCTCCACCCTCATGTTCGCCAAGCTCTCGCCCGATGGGCGCCTGGCCGCCTACGTCGTCAAGAACAACATCTACGTCGAGAACCTGGCCGACGGGGCGGTCCGGGCGCTGACCATGGACGGTTCCGAGGACATCATCAACGGGACGTCGGACTGGGTCAACGAGGAGGAGTTCGGCATCCGCGACGGGTTCCGCTGGAGCCCCGACAGCCGGCTCATCGCCTTCTGGCAGTTCGACACTCATGGGGTGCCCGTGTTCACCATGATCAACAACACGGACGCCCTCTATCCCAAAACGACCTCGTTCAAACATCCCAAGGCCGGTCAGCCGAACTCGGCTGTCCGTGTAGGCGTCGTGCCGGCGGCGGGCGGGCCCGTCGTCTGGATGAAGGCCCCCGGCGACCCGCACGACATCTATGTCCCTCTGATCGATTGGGCGGGCAACGCCAAGGATGTGATCTTCCAGCAGCTCAACCGGCTGCAGAACACCAACCAGGTCCAGCTCGGCGACGCGGCGACGGGGGACGTCCGGACGATGTTCGTCGACAAGGACGAAGCCTGGCTCGACGACATGACCCGGTACGTCTGGCTGGCCGGGGGCAAAGGCTTGTTCTGGCTGAGCGAGCGCGACGGATGGCGCCACGCGTACTACGTCTCGCGGGACGGGAAGGAGATCCGGCTGATGACGCCGGGCGAATACGACGTCATGAGCGTCGACGCGATCGACGAGAAAAACGGCCTCCTCTACGTCACCGCCTCACCCGAGGATGCGACCCAGCGTTTCGAATACCGCGTCCGCATGGACGGAAAGGGCAAGCCCGAGCGTGTCGGCCCCGCGGGGCAGACGGGTGTCCACCGCTATGACGTCTCGCCC